>ERZ1026876.474-NODE-474-length-23805-cov-9.377347_pt1 | contig 23805 bp, 19 predicted proteins | sample MGYA00380168_ERZ1026876 | MGnify/ENA primary metagenome ERZ1026876 (study PRJEB33269, sample SAMEA4719804) | human gut metagenome | biome: human-associated habitat; feature: organic feature; material: feces | place: Cameroon | collected 2013-10 ... | reverse complement strand
TCCTGCCGGATAAGGCCATCGACCTGGTGGATGAAGCCTGCGCCATGATCAAGACTGAGATGGACAGTATGCCCAGCGAGATGGATGATCTGGCCCACCGCATCACCCAGCTGCAGATCGAGCAGGTCAGCCTGAAAAAGGAGACCGATGCCCTGAGCCAGAGCCGCCTGCATGAGCTGGAAAAGGAACTGGCCGAATTGCAGGATAAGTTCCGCAGCATGAAGGCAAAGTGGGAAAACGAGAAGAACGCCATTGGCAAGGTGCAGACCCTGCGTGAGCAGATCGAGCAGACCAATGCCGCCATTGAGAAAGCCCAGCGTGAGTATGACCTGAACAAGGCTGCTGAGCTGAAATACGGCAAGCTGCCCGAGCTGCAGAAACAGCTGGAAGCGGAGGAAAAGCTGGCTAACGAGAAGAAGGAGGACAGCCTCCTGCGTGACCGTGTGACCGACGAGGAAATCGCCCGGATCGTGGCCCGCTGGACCGGCATCCCGGTGGAGAAGCTGGTGGAGGGAGAGCGCGAGAAGCTGCTGCACCTGGACGATGTGCTCCACAAGAGAGTCATCGGTCAGGACGAGGCCGTGACCAAGGTGAGTGAGGCCATCCTGCGCAGCCGCGCCGGGATCGCCAACCCCAACCGCCCCATCGGCAGCTTCCTCTTCCTCGGCCCCACCGGTGTGGGTAAGACCGAGCTGGCCAAGGCGCTGGCACAGGCTCTGTTTGACGATGAGCGCAACATGGTGCGTATCGATATGACGGAGTATATGGAGAAGTTCAGCGTCAGCCGCCTGATCGGCGCGCCTCCGGGATACGTGGGTTATGAGGAGGGCGGTCAGCTGACCGAGGCTGTCCGCCGCAAACCCTACAGCGTGGTGCTGTTCGATGAGGTGGAAAAGGCCCACCCCGACGTGTTCAACATCCTGCTGCAGGTGCTGGACGATGGCCGCATCACCGACAGCCAGGGTCGTACCGTGGACTTCAAGAACACGGTCATCATCCTGACCTCGAATCTGGGCAGCGACATCATCCTGAACGATCTGGAGCAGCGCCGTGCACAGGGTTCCAACGAACTCAGCGACGAGGCAAAGCATCAGATCGACCTGCTGCTGAGGAGCAAGTTCCGCCCCGAGTTCCTGAACCGTCTGGACGAGATCGTCTACTACAAGAGCCTGACCAAGGACGAGATGCGCAAGATCGTGGATCTGCAGCTGGCAGACCTGCGCAGCCGCATGGACGAGGGCAAGCATCTGAATCTGGACGTGACCACCGCCGCCAAGGACTACATCATCGATTCTGCCTACGATAGCGTCTATGGTGCCCGTCCCATCAAGCGGTTCATCCAGAGCCGGGTGGAGACCCTGATCGCCAAGGCGATCATTCAGGGCCGCTATGCCGAGGGCAGCACCCTGACCGTGGATTACGACGGAAATGCCCTTGTGCTGAAATGATTTTCCACAGTTTTACCAGTTTTGTACCTCTGTGCCGGCTGTAATGCTTGCATGGGGGTGCGGAATATGATATTATAACAAGTAACATTGATGTGCTTTTCATCGCGGAACAGCCACGGTGGAAAGCACATTTTTGTATCCCTAGGAAAGAACTCCTTTCGTCATCGCTGCGCGATGCCACCTCCCTCGGTGAGGGAGGCTGACCGTGCGGCAAGGCTCCCTCTTTGAGGGAGCTGGCTGCGAAGCAGACTGAGGGAGTCCGTTCTTTAATAAAAAACAGAAAGTTGAGTGTGATTTTCCTTTATTATGGACGATGGCAGTATGACGCTCTGGGTAGCGCTGGTGATCCTGGTGGGTTTCTCCGCCTTTTTCTCCGCATCCGAGACCGCATTTTCCTCCCTGAATCAGATTCGCCTGAAAAGCCGCGCCGAGGACGGCGATTCCTCTGCCGCCCGGGTGCTGGCCATGGCGGAGCAGTATGACAAGCTGCTTTCCACCATCCTCATCGGCAACAATATCGTGAACATCGCCGCCGCTTCCATCGGCACCATCCTGTTTACCCAGATGCTGGGTGCCGAGCGGGGCGCTACGGTGTCCACCATTGTGCTGACGATCATCGTGCTGATCTTTGGCGAAGTGACCCCCAAGAGCCTGGCTAAGGAGATGCCGGAAAAGGTGGCCACGGCAGTCTCGCCCTTCCTTGTGCTTCTGATGGCCCTGATGACCCCGCTGACCTGGCTGTTCACCCAGTGGAAAAAGCTGCTGGGCCACTTTGTTCACAGCGGCGAGGCCGATACCATCACAGAGGGTGAGCTGATGACCATGGTCAGCGAGGCTGAAAATGACGGCGAACTGACCGACCGGGAAAGTGAGCTCATCCGCAGCGCCATCGAGTTCGATGACGTGGAGGTGGAGGAGATCCTGACCCCCCGTGTGGATGTGGTGGCTGTGGAGGATGATATCCCGCTGGAGGAGCTGGCCCAGACCTTTGCGGAGTCCGGTTACTCCCGTCTGCCTGTCTACCACGGCACCATTGATAATATTATTGGTGTGGTACATGAAAAGGATTTCTATATCGCCCGCCTGAAAAAGGCGACCAAGATCGATGATCTGGTGGTGCCCACCCTGTATACCACGGGCTCCACGCAGATCTCCCAGCTGCTGCGCACCCTCCGGGAGCAGCACCACCACCTGGCCGTTGTTGTGGACGAATACGGCGGCACCGAGGGTATCATCACGCTGGAGGATATCCTGGAAGAGCTGGTGGGTGAGATCTGGGATGAGCACGACGAGGTCACCGAGGACTTCCGCAAGCAGTCGGACGGCAGCTGGCTGGTGTCCGGCTCTGCCAGCGTCGATGATCTGTATGAGGAGCTGGACCTGCCGGAGGAAGAGGACATCGATTCCAATACCGTCAACGGTCTGGTGCAGGAAAAGACCTGCCATCTGCCCAAGGTAGGCGACCGCTTTACCCTGGGCGAGTACGATGGTGTTGTTACCCGTACCGCCAAGCGCCGCGTGACGGAGGTACGCCTGACCCCCGCCGCCCCGGCTGAGGATGCCGAGAAGGACGACGAAAAGGATAAGCGCTTTTCCCGCCTTGCACAGCGCGGGGAGAGCCGCTGACAGGAAGCATAAGATAGAAACAGTGAAACGCCGCCGGGTGGAGCTTTTGGCTCTGCCCGGCGGCGTTTTCTTGATTCAAGTCCTTGCCCGCGGCCCTGCACTGTGCTAAACTGAATAAAATACAGAACGCAGGAGGACAAGGAACTTGAAACGGATGTCGAAGTTTGCGCGCCGGTGTGCGGCGCTGATGCTGGCGGTGGTGCTGCTCTGCATGGCAGTGCCTGCCGCCTTTGCAGCGGAAGGGGACACCCTGCCCGCCGGTGCCACCACCATGGGCGGTGCCAACACTACTCTGATCCCGGACGAGGAGGAAAACTGCCTGAGCTGGCTCTTCGGCTCCGGCGATACCATCACCATGCCCTACCTGAACGTCAAGGGGCAGGGCCTGCGCCGGAATGTGACCCTGGATCTTGAGGACTGTCTGGTGGGCATCACCTACACCGAGCTGGGCTCCATCGGCAGCTATGTCAGTGACGCGGCGGCACAGCAGGCGTGGAAAGCGCAGGCGGTGGCCATCCACTCCTATCTGGAATACCACAAGAAATACGGCTCTTCGGCCAACGCGCTGGTGTACACCCCCGTGGATCAGATCCCTTCCTCTGCCCGCAGCGCCATCCGCAGAGCAGTCTCTGAGGTCAAGGACGAGGTGCTGACCTGCAACGGCAGCGTCATCGATGCAGTGTGGTCGGCCAGCGCGGGCTACAACACCCAGACCGGCGTGTACGGCACCTGCTCTGGTCTGGATGCCTGGGGCACCGATGTGCCCTATCTGCAGAGCGTGGAAAGCCCCTACGAGGAGCAGTATCACAACCTGATGCGCCGGATCATCGGCAAGGATTACCGCTATACCGAGTACAACGACAGCAAGACCGGCCAGCCCTACGAGAGCGCCGACACCACCCATAAGGATCTGGGCGGCTTTGTCCAGTACAATACCTTTGTCTCGAACGGAAAGAGCTACCGCTACATCGGCCAGTTCGTTTCCTCCCGCTACTGCTTTGATTTCAGCGCGGACGAGAACGGAACCCCCTGCATGAACTACTATGGCTTCGGCCACGGTGTGGGCATGAGCCAGTGCGGCATGGTGGGCTATGCGCAGGAGCAGGGCATGGGCTACCGGGACATCCTGCGCCACTACTATACCGGCGTGTCCTTTGGCACGGTGGGCAGCGGCAGCTCGAACGGCGGCCTGTTCGGCTGGCTGTGGAGCCTGCTGGGGCTGTAATAAATTTTGCACCGGAAAGCGCAGGAAATGCGGAAAAGCGCTTCTCAAACGGGACGAAATCTGGTATACTATTATAGTTTGTAAAAATGCGTCTGGGCGGCGGAATGGCCCAGTGAAGTGGAGAAGTCGGAATGCAGTTGGAGAAAGCAAAGGAAACAAAGCAGGACATGGAGCGCTGCCGCCTGCTGGCACAGCGCATTGCGGAGGAGCTGGCCCCGGCAACAGCTGCGGTGCTGAACGCCGAGACCCCGGCACTGGAAAAGGCCCTGCACCGGGCGGGCGTGGATGCCAACCCCTTTACAGTGGCTGCCCGGCAGGCAGACCTGCTGGTGGTGGAGGACCCCGCCTGGGTGGAGATGCCCGCGCAGCTGCCCGGACAGGTGCTGCTGGTGTTTACCGGCAGCAACGTGGCTGAGGGCTGGGCCGAGGAACTGGCCCGCCGGGGCTACTACCGGGATTTCCGCTGGCGCAGCCGGGGCCGTGCCCAGCAGTCGGCTCTGTACTGCACGGTCCAGCCTGCCACCGCCGAGATGATCGCGGGCTATGAGAAGGAGTTGGATCTCCTGCGTGACCGGATGGTGCGTGCCGAGCGCACCTGCAACGAGGAAGCCGCCCTCATTGAGCGGCTCCGCAGCGATCTTTCCCTGAGCCGCAGCCATGCCAAGAACCTGGAAAAGACCCTGAACGAGGTGACCAGCTCTACCTTCTGGAAGCTGACCTGGCCCATGCGGTATGTTGTCAGCAAGAGCCGCCAGATCTGGCACACCTTCCCACTTTTCGTCCTGCTGGGTGAGCTGCGCCGGGACGGCATTTCGGGTGTGCGGGAGCACGCCCGCGCCAGGCGGGAATATGCCGCCCTCTTCCCGGGGAACCTTCTGCGGGCCGATCGCTTTGCCCCGGTGGAGCTGCTGGTCAGGCAGGCGAATGATCAGCCTGCCGGTCCCAAGATCAGCATCGTGGTGCCCCTGTACAACACCCCGCTGGATTTCCTGGACGAGATGCTGGATTCCGTGGTGAACCAGACCTACAAGAACTGGGAGCTCTGCTGCGTGGATGCCGGTAAGGACGAGGCCGTAGGCCAGCATGTGCAGGCCCGTGCGAAGGCCGATGCACGCATCCGGTATCAGAAGCTGGAAAAGAATGAGCTGATCCCCGGCAACACCAACAAGGGCTTTGAGATGGCCACCGGTGAGTATATTGCCCTGCTGGATCACGATGACCTGCTGCATCCCTGCGCCCTGTGGTACGCGGCCAGGGCCATTGCCGAGCAGAAGGCCGATTTTGTCTACACCGACGAGGCGACCTTTGAGGGGAAGCCGGAGCATGTGGTGCTCTACCACTTCAAGCCCGACTTCATGCTGGACAACCTCCGCTCCAATAACTACATCTGCCACCTGACCGTGTTCAGCCGCGCCCTGATGGAGCGGGCCGGCGGCGGCGAGCGGATGGAGTACAACGGCAGCCAGGATTACGAGCTGTTCCTTCGCCTGACGGAGCAGGCTGAGAAGATCGTTCACATTCCCCATGCCCTGTATTACTGGCGCTCCAGCCCCGGCAGCACGGCGGCGGATATCTCCGCCAAGACCTACTGCATCGACGCAGGCATTGCGGCCCTCAAGGCCCACTATGCCCGCTGCGGGATCGCTGTGGACGATGTTGCCCTCATCCCCGGCACCCCGGGCTATTACAAGACCGATTACACCATCGAGCACCCGGGCCGGGTGAGCATCCTCATCCCCACCTGCGACCACATCCGGGATCTGGAGCTCTGCGTGGATTCCATCTATGCCCGCACCACCTACCCGGATTTTGAACTCATCCTCATCGAGAACAACAGCAAGCAGCCCGAGACCTTCCGCGCCTACGAGCGGATGCAGAAGGAACACCCGGACAACCTCAAGGTCGTGACCTGGGAGGGCAAGGGCTTCAATTACAGCGCCCTGAACAACTTTGGCGAGCAGTATGCCACCGGCGAATATCTGCTGCTGCTCAACAACGATACCGAGGTCATCACCCCCAACTGGCTGGAAGAGATGGTCATGTACGCCCAGCAGAAGCGGGTGGGCTGTGTGGGTGCAAAGCTGCTCTACCCCGATGACACCATCCAGCACGCCGGCATCGGCTTTGGCATCGGCGGCGTGGCGGGCCACCTGCACAAGTATTTCCCGGCAGCATCCGATGGCTACATGGGGCGGCTGAACTATGTGCAGGATGTTTACGGCGATACCGCTGCCTGCCTGCTCATCCGCAGGGAGATCTATGATGAGATGAACGGCCTGGACGAGAGCTATGCTGTGGCCTTCAACGATGTGGATTTCTGTGTCCGTGTGCGGGAGGCGGGCTACACCAACGTGTTTACCCCCTTTGCCCAGCTCTACCACTACGAGAGCAAGAGCCGCGGCACCGAGGACAACCCCGAAAAGCAGAAGCGCTTCCAGGGCGAGGTGCTCCGCTTCCAGGCCCGCTGGGGAGACCTGCTGGCAGCAGGCGATCCCTGCACCAACCCCAACTTTGATATCCAGCGTGAGGACTTCACGCTGAAGATCCTGCCTTTGGAGTGAATTGATGAAACTATCAGCCTGTATTGTTGTATATAACGGCTATGACGAGGCGCTGAAGGCGGCGCAGACGGTGCTGCACTGCACGCGCCGCTACCCGGTGACCCTGTATCTGGTGGACAATGCCAGCCCGGACGGCAGCGGCAAAAAGCTGGAGCAGGCCGTGGCGGACGGCCTGCTGACAGCAGGTCCGGGCCAGCAGGTGGTGGTGCACTGCCGCACTGAGAACGGCGGCTTTGGCACCGGCCACAATATGATCCTGCCCGAGCTGGACAGTGATTTCCACTTTATCCTCAATCCGGATATCCAGCTGACCGCTGATACCCTGAGTGATCTGGCCGACTGGATGGCCGCCCACCCGGATGCCGTGATGGCCCGGCCCTCGCTGGTGTTCCCGGACGGCAAGCCCCAGCAGCTGCCCCTGCGTCGGTGCGCCCTGCGGCCCATGCTCTACCGCCAGCTGCCCCGGCTCAGCTTCTGGAAAGGGCAGAACGACCACTACCTGATGCTGGATGAGGACCTGACCAGGCCCATCGAGATCGAGTTCTGCACCGGCAGCTTTTCCGGTGTGCGCACCAGCACCTTCAAGGCGGTGGGCGGCTTTGACGAGAGCTACTTCATGTATGTGGAGGATGCGGATCTCACCCAGAAGATGCGCACCCGGGGCAAGGTGTATCTGGTGCCCCAGTATACCGCCATCCACGCCTGGCACCGCGCTGCCCACCGGGATCTCAAGCCCGCCCTCTGGCAGACGGGAAACCTGCTGAAGTATTTCCATAAGTGGGGCTTCAAGTGGTAAGAAACGCTCCACCATCGCGATGTGCTGCCGCCGTGGGCGGCTGAACGGTTCTGTTTGACGGCCTGTTCCAGAAAAAATTCTGGAACAGGCCGTTTTTTCTTGCTTTTTTTTCGATTTGAGAGTAGAATAAGGTGTAAAACTATCTGATGCCGCCCCGCGCGGCCGGAACTTTTACCCTGTAACTTTGTTGACAGCGGACGCAGCTCCGCTTTGAATATTACGAGGTGAGCGTTTCATCCCGTATAGCTGCACAACTTTTTCAATACAAATAAAGGAGTGCACAAATTATGAAAGGCATTATTCTGGCCGGCGGTGCCGGCACCCGGCTTTATCCGCTGACGATGGTCACCAGCAAGCAGCTGCTGCCTGTCTACGATAAGCCCATGATCTACTATCCTCTGTCCACCCTCATGCTGGCGGGCATTCAGGATATCCTGATCATCTCCACCCCCACTGATACGCCGCGCTTTGAGGCGCTGCTGGGCGATGGCAGCCAGTATGGCATCCATCTGCAATATAAGGTCCAGCCCTCTCCCGATGGTCTGGCACAGGCCTTCATCCTGGGCGAAGAGTTCATCGGCGACGACTGCTGCGCCATGATCCTGGGCGACAACATTTTCTACGGCAATGGCTTCTCCAAGATCCTCAAGACTGCCGCCGCCAATGCAGAGACCAAGGGCCGCTGCACCGTGTTCGGCTACTATGTGCAGGACCCCGAGCGTTTCGGCATCGTGGAATTTGACCAGAACGGCAAGGTGCTGAGCGTGGAAGAAAAGCCCGAGCACCCGAAGAGCAATTACGCCATCACCGGCCTGTACTTCTACAACAAGGAAGTGGTCCAGATGGCAAAGCAGGTCAAGCCCTCTGCCCGCGGTGAGCTGGAGATCACGACCCTGAACGATATGTACCTGAAGAAGGACGAGCTGGATGTCCAGCTGCTGGGCCGCGGTTTTGCATGGCTGGATACCGGCACGATGGAGAGCCTGGTGGATGCCGCCGACTTTGTCCGCATGGTCGAGAAGCGTCAGGGCATCAAGATCAGCGCCCCCGAAGAGATCGCCTTCAAGTATGGCTGGATCGACCGCGAGACCCTGCTGGAGAGCGCTTCCCGCTATGGTAAGAGCCCCTACGGCCAGCACCTCAAGAACGTGGCCGATGGAAAACTGAGATATTGATGCAGGAGGGGAATCACCCATGAAAATCATCGTCACCGGCTGCAAGGGCCAGCTTGGCACCGAGATCATCAAGCAGCTGCGGGAGGGCCGCAGCGAGATCGGCCCCATTCCCGAAAAGCTGATGAATGCCACCGTGATCCCGGTGGACCTGCCGGAGCTGGACATCTCCAACTATAAGATGGTGGATGACTTCATCCGCCGCCAGCGCCCGGATGTCATCATCAACTGCGCCGCCTACACCAATGTGGACGGCTGCGAGGTGAACCACGACGCCGCCTTCAAGGCCAACGCCCTCGGCCCCCGCAACCTCGCGCAGGCTGCCACCAAGACCGGGGCCCGTCTGGTCCATGTCTCCACCGACTACGTCTTCTCCGGCCGCGAGAACGGCGGCATCCCGCAGGATGAGGCCACCATCCCCGGCCCCATCAGCGCCTACGGCTCCACCAAGCTCATGGGCGAAAAGTATGTGGAGCAGTTCTGCCACCGCCACTTCATCGTCCGCACGGCATGGCTGTACAGCTACTACGGCAAGAACTTCGTCAAGACCATCGTCAACGCTGGCCGGAAATTCGGCAAGCTGGAGGTGGTCAACGACCAGTGCGGCAACCCCACCAACGCGGTTGACCTGGCCCATGAGCTGCTGCAGCTCTGCGTGACCCATGAGTACGGCCTGTATCACTGCACTGGTGAGGGTATCTGCTCCTGGTACGATTTTGCTTCCGAGATCATCCGCCTGTCTGGTGTGGATGCCTCTGTGGCCCCCTGCACCAGCGAGGAGTACAAGGCCAAGCATCCCGAAAGCGCCGACCGCCCCAAGTGGAGCGCACTGGACAACCGGATGCTCCGCTGCACCGTGGGCAACGATGTGCGGGACTGGAAAGAGGCCCTGGCCTGCTTCTTCGCCCACTGGGACGGCGAGAATGGGATGAAATAAGGGGAAAGCTTTCCCAAGAAGATAAAACCTGAAAATTGAGGTAGAATAAACCTATGAAAAAATATCTGATCACCGGCTGCGCCGGTTTTATCGGCTCCAACTTTGTCCACTATATGCTCAAGAAGTACCCCGAGATCCTGCTGGTCAACCTGGATAAGCTGACCTACGCGGGCAACCTGGAGAACCTGAAGGATGTGGAGGGCGACCCCCGCCATGTGTTCGTGCAGGGCGACATCTGCGACAAGGAGCTGGTGGAAAGCCTGTTTGCAAAGTACGATTTCGACTACGTCATCAACTTTGCCGCCGAGAGCCATGTGGACCGCTCCATCAAGAACCCCGAGATCTTTGTCCAGAGCAACGTCATGGGCACCGTGAACCTGCTGCAGCGCGCCAAGGAAGCCTGGTACGATGCCGATGCCAAGACCTGGAAGGAAGGCAAGAAGTATCTGCAGGTCTCCACCGATGAGGTCTACGGCGCTCTGGGTGCCGAGGGCTACTTCATGGAGACCACCCCGCTGTGCCCCCACAGCCCCTACTCCTCCTCCAAGGCCAGCGCCGATATGTTCGTCATGGCCTTCCACGACACCTACGGGATGCCCATCAACATCACCCGCTGCTCCAACAACTACGGCCCCTACCAGTTCCCGGAGAAGCTGATCCCCCTGATGATCAACAACGTCAAGCACCACAAGCAGCTGCCCGTCTACGGCGACGGAATGCAGATCCGCGACTGGCTGTACGTTGAGGATCACTGCAAGGCCATCGACATGGTCTGCAACGGCGGCAAGGTCGGCGAGGTCTACAACGTTGGCGGCCACAACGAGCGCCCCAACATCTTCATCGTCAAGACCATCATCGAGCAGCTCCACGACCGCCTGAAGGATGACGGCATCAGCGAGGACCTCATCAAGCACGTCGCTGACCGTCTGGGCCACGACCGCCGCTACGGCATCGACCCCACCAAGATCAAGAACGATCTGGGCTGGTACCCCGAGACCCCCTTTGAGAAGGGCATCGTCCTGACCATCGACTGGTATCTCGACCACGAGGAGTGGATGGAGCACATCACCAGCGGCAACTACCAGAAATACTACGAGGAAATGTACAAGAATAAATAATTTTCTGTAAAATCCTGAAAATGCAAAAAGAGCGTCCCTGCGTTGAGCAGGGGCGCTCTTCTGCTGTGACGGTTTCAAATTGATAGAACAGGGAAATATAGATCACAGCCACTGCCTGATCCTGCCGGGCATAATGCTTTTGTGTCCATATATAAAATCAATCAGAGCCTTTTTGTCGATGATGTCCATTCCGGAGGTGTTGTAATACTCGCCATTCACTGTAAACAGAAAAACCTTGTCTCCGCTGGAGAGCAGTCCTTTATAGTCGTTGCCATCGAGCGAAACGTTTCCCGTTTTGACCTGTGGATAGGCCTTGTGGCTTCCGTCTTTTGCCACGGCAACAAGTTCGTAGGTCTGGGTATCCAGCTTATTTGTGCTGGAATAGATCAGATATCCTTTTTCCAACTGCAAATACAAACTGACTGCTTCTTCAACATCTTCTGGCTGAAGGAAATCCAGGATCTCTTCTTTCTTTATGGCACATTCCGGATAGAACTGGGTTCCGGTGATGGCATTGTACAGGTGCTCCGAAAATCTCAGCTGAATATCATCCGTGATTCTCTGCAGCGCCGACCTTGCCCGAAAACTGTTGACGATCTTTCCGGGCACCATCTCAACCGTACCGATCTCATGGAACTCAACATCCACATAGTTGATCACGTCCTCATAGACATGGGCAGCGTCACAGTTGTATTTCCATGTGCTCAGCACCCGGCACAGATAATAAATGCCGTTATGGCGTGTCCAGATCAGGTCATCAACGGCCATCTCCTTTAAGGCATGAATGGAGACCACGAAGCCCCGGCTGGAATCATACTGTTCGCGTCCTAGTTTCTCGCACTCTTCAATGGAAGCCGGAACATAGGGCTGGTCAATTGAATCGCGCAAGCACCACCCCACACCCAGAATGTTGTTCTGTTGGCAGAATTCAAATGCCCTGCCATCCTGACTTGCGGTTTTTATCGTGGCTCTCCACAGATAGATGTCCTTGTCTGTCATTTTTTCTTTCCTCTTGCCGGTCATTGGCATAGATTGTGTTATTTTTGTGGTTCGTTATAGGATGGCTTTTAATCTGTCATTGTGGAAATTATATCATAACAAAAACTACACATCAAGAAATGTACCGGAAACAGAATAAACGGCCGCTGCATAGTGCTTGCAGCGGCCGTTTTGTATCGCTTTTCTTATGCGGCGCAGTCAGGGAAGTTGACAACAGTGATCTCAGCGACAGCCTTTTCGACCATCTGAAGAATACGCTCGATTTTTTCAATCGTGTCAGCAGACAGAACAACTTCACCACACTGTTCACATTTCATGCAGGGAACATTTTTGATAACGACTACACAATTTTCCAGCTGTACTGTGTGAATGGTCGTACTGGGTTTCATTTCGCCCTTGCAGAAAAAGCAGGTCATAGTTATTCTCCTTTCTTTCTTCGTTCGGTATAGGTGGCATTCCAATGGTCAAGATCTGGCCAATATGCGGTCAAAATCCAAAGAGCATTTTCATGGATGCCGCACACTACATGAAGCCAACGCCCGGTAAGATTGATACCTAAAACAAGGCAGGAAGGGCAGCGGTAATCATCTGGGCGGTATTCAATGATACGACCATTTTGGATGGCCTGGCGAATATCTTTCAATAAAATACCGCGTTCATATAAGCGTGCTTGTGAATGTGCGGTTAGAAAAATCTGCCCATTCTTTGATAATGTGCGCAGATTTTTAATCGTTAATTCCATGCAAAGCTCCTTCCTTAAACAGAAATTCTCAGCCCAAGCTGATTCCCATACGTTTTGCCACGGTGAGGAGCTCGCAGCCCTCGGGGATATTGCGGGTCTTACCGGCGATATCCTCCAGACGGTTGGAGATGACGTGGTTGTTCACGAGAGCCACCGTAACGCCGTACTGTTCGATCTCCACCAGCTTGGCGGCGTAGCTGCCGAACTGGGTGGCCAGCACACGGTCGTAGGCGCTGGGGCTGCCGCCGCGCTGCATGTGGCCCGGGATGCAGACCCGGGTCTCCATGCCGGTCTTTTTCTGGACGGCGGCGGCAATGCGGTTGGTGGCGGTGGTGTAACCGGCCTCGGCGCGCTTGGCGGTCCACTCCTTGCGCTTCAGCTTGGCCTCGTCTACATTCATGGCACCCTCGGCCACAGCGATGATGGAGAAGTTGGAGCCGCGCTTTGCCCGGCGCTCCACGGCCTCGCAGACGCGGTCGATGTCGTAGGGCTGTTCGGGCAGCAGGATGATATCCGCGCCGCCTGCAATGCCGGAGTAGAGGGTCAGCCAACCGGCCTTGTTGCCCATGATCTCGATGCACATCACGCGGCTGTGGCTGCCGGCGGTGGTGTGGATGCGGTCGATGACCTCGGTGGCAATGTCCACAGCGGTGTGGAAGCCAAAAGTCACATCGGTGCCGTAGATATCATTGTCGATGGTTTTGGGCAGGCCGATGATGTTCAGGCCCTCCTGCGAGAGCAGGTTGGCGGTTTTATGGGTGCCATTGCCGCCCAGGCAGAGCAGGCAGTCCAGCTTTGCGTCCTTGTAGGTCTTTTTCATGGCCGCGACCTTATCGATCTTGTCATCCTCGACCACGCGCATCAGTTTGAAGGGGGTGCGCTTGGTGCCCAGAATGGTGCCGCCCAGTGTCAGGATGCCGCGGAAGTCATCCTCGCACATCTCCCTGTACTCGCCGTTGATCAGGCCGTGGTAGCCGTTCAGGATGCCCACGATCTCCACATTATCACCCATCCGGGCATACAATGCCTTTGCCACGCCGCGAATGGTTGCGTTCAGGCCCGGGCAGTCGCCGCCGGAGGTCAGGATGCCAACACGTTTTTTCATCTCACAAATCCCTCGTTTCCTCTTGATCTTTCCCGCCGCAGAGCAGGGGATATCTGGTACTATAAGAGTATTCCCAAAGGGGAAATGTGTCAAGAAAAAATTTTGTAAAAAGAAAAAAGAGACACACCGAAGTATGTCTCTTTTTTCGATCGGAGCAGCGGGATTTGAACCCACGGCCTCCTCGTCCCGAACGAGGCGCGCTACCAACTGCGCTATGCCCCGAAAATACCGCAGCCGGAAGGCGACTGCGGTTTTCTGGTTGGGGATGAGAGAATCGAACTCCCACAAGTAGAGTCAGAGTCTACCGCACTACCACTATGCAAATCCCCATCATTCTGTTGTCGTCAGCTTTGAACCTCGCCGCTGACAAGGGATATTATACTATACGGCCCGGGTCTTGTCAACACTTTTTTTGAGATTTTTCGTCTGAGCAGAAAATGCCAAAAACTTTCTCTTTCCGGCAAAGTATGTTAGAATAGAGCCACTAAGATTCAGGAGGATATTTTTATGCTGAAACGTCTGCGCGCAAAGCATCCCGTCGGCTTCTGCGTTTTATCCGAGGTGCTGTTTCTGGGCAGCCTGCTGCTGGCATCCTATCTCATTGTGTTTGCACTGGTGCTCTTTGGGGTGGATCTGGAACGGGTGGACTCCTACTTCCTCAGCGCCGTGCAGGAGGCGGTGGGCATGGTGGTGGCGTTGGTCATTCTGGGCCGCACCGGTAAGATGTACCTGCTCCGCCGCCGGGGCAGCGGCTTTTTCAATGGGCTGCTGGTGGGAATGTATCCGCTGGTGCTCATTGGTTACAGCCTGTATACTAAGCTGATGTTCGGGATGCCCGAGGATGGCCAGCTGCAGCCTGCGTTCAGCATCTTCAGCTTCTTTTTGAGCATGGCGCTGGTGGGTGTGGCGGAGGAGTTCCTCTTCCGCGGGGTCATTGCCCAGAGCCTGCTGGAGCGCTTCGGCACCGGCAGGGCGGGGGTCTGGAAAGCCTGTCTGCTGTCGGGCCTGCTGTTTGGCGCGGCCCACCTGACCAATCTGCTGTCCAGCGCTCCCTTCGGTGTGCTGATGCAGTGTGTCTTTGCGGCATCGCTGGGCACACTGTTCGCAGCCATCTATTTCCGCACCGGCAACCTGTGGGTCACGGTGTTCCTGCATGGGGCCATGGACATTGCCTCTATGCTGGTGGGCGGCCTGTACGGCACGGAGGACGTGGCCGAGAGCATTTCGGGCTATGATGCCAGCATGATGCTCTCGATCCTGATCTATCTTATCCCGACTCTCTTCCTGCTGCGCAAAAAGAAGATCGGCGAGGTGGCGCTCTACTTTGGCCGGGACTGCGCCCCGGCAGCTGCTCCGGCCCCGGAGGAAAACGGGGAACGGCTCCGGTAAGCCCTCTTGCCTTTTGAAACAAAAAGGATTACAATCAGTCAAGGCAAACCGAGAGACAAATACTTCGATTCGGAGGAGAAGATATTATGGCATGTACAACGCTTCTGGTTGGTAAAAACGCATCCTATGACGGCTCCACCATGATCGCCCGCAACGACGATTCCGGTTCCGGCCATTTCACGGCAAAGAAATTCGTGGTGGTCCAGCCCGAGGAGCATCCGGCGGTCTACCGTTCGGTGCTGTCCCATGTGGAGGTCCCGCTGCCCGGTGACCCCATGCGGATGACCGCCATGCCCAACGCCGTGGAGGGCAAGGGAATCTGGGCCGCAGCCGGTGTCAATGCCGCCAATGTCGGCATGACCGCCACCGAGACCATCACCTCCAACCCCCGCGTGCTGGGCGCTGACCCGCTGGTGGTGTACCAGCCTGCCAGGGGGGAGCAGCCCGAGGTGCCCGGCGGCATCGGCGAGGAGGACATCGTCTATCTGGTGCTGCCCTACATCCACACCGCCCGCGAGGGCGTGGAGCGGCTGGGCAAGCTGCTGGAGACCTACGGTACTTACGAGATGAACGGCATTGCATTCCAGGACGTGAACGAGATCTGGTGGCTGGAAACCATCGGCGGCCATCACTGGATGGCACGCCGCGTGCCCGATGACAGTTATGTGGTGATGCCGAATCAGCTGGGTATTGATGCCTTTGATCTGGACGATGCCTTTGGCGCGCAGGAAAACCATCTCTGCTCGGCTGACCTGAGGGAGTTCATTGCAAAGTATCACCTCGACCTGGCACAGGACGGCGTGTTCGACCCTCGTGCCGCCTTTGGCAGCCACACCGATTCCGACCACGTTTACAACACGCCCCGCGCCTGGTACATGCTGCGCACCCTGAACCCCACCACCTGGGTCTGGGATGGCCCCGATGCCGACTATACCCCGGCTTCCGACGACCTGCCCTGGTGCATGGTGCCTGAGAAGAAGATCACCCCCGAGGACGTGAAATATGTGCTGTCCAGCCATTATCAGGGCACGCCGTACGACCCGTATGCAAGCTACGGTGCCAGAGAGAACCGGGGCGTTTACCGCTCCATCGGCATCAACCGCAACGACTTTGTGGCGCTGATTCAGCTGCGGCCTGATCTGCCCGCCGACCTGCAGGCAGTGGAGTGGGTGGCCTACGCCTCCAATGCCCTGAACGCCATGGTGCCCTTCTACGCCAATGTGGAGACGACCCCAGCCTATCTGGCCGGCACCACCGGTGAGGTGTCCACCGACAGCTTCTACTGGGTCAGCCGGATGATCGCTGCGATGGCGGATGCTTCCTATGGCAAGTCGGTGTTCCATGTCGAGCGCTATGAGCTGGGGGTGCTCTCCGCCTGCCGTGCCCTGCTGAATCAGTATGACGCAAAGCAGCTGGCCGAGACCGACCCCGCCCGCCGCGCCGCCCTGCGCCAGGAGGCCAACGAGGCCCTGGCCGCTGAGGTCAAGGCCCGCGCCGCCGATACGCTGGATAAGGTGCTGTTTGAGTTGAGCAGCAATATGAAGAACGCATATTCCCGTTCGGATATGTGATATTTGAACGATATAATCCATCTGGTAGAAATAAGAATGCCCTGTACCATGCAAAACGGTACAGGGCATTGTTGTTTTGAAAGATAATTTAAGCGGCCAGAGCGGTCTTGATGGCGTTCATCACGGCATCACTGTTCTCACAGCACACCATGACCACTTCGCCGGTGGGGACAGTGGCCACCTTGGCGGAGGCGGCGATCTGGTACTGATCCTCGAGGTAGTGCTCCATCGTCTGCTGCTGGTTCTGGATATAGGCATCCATTGCGTCCACGACCTCCTGCGTCTTGCCCTCAGCAGGCTTGACGATGGCAACGCCATAGCTCTGCACCATCATGGCAGAGAGGGAGGCGGCAAGATCGGTGTAGCTGCCCTCGGGCAGGTCCAGCAGGGGGAGCAGCATGTTCTGGATCTCATCGTTCAGGTCATCCGCCGGATAGCTGGCGCTGTAGCCGTACTGGGCGGTGAACTTGCCGTCCTCTGCCGGGGAGAAGATCATATAATAATCATTGTCCTCGGCTTCCCGGGCATCGTGGATGATCTGGGTGTAGTCTTTGGGGGTGGTATCTTTTTTGCTGCCGCAGCCGGTGAACACCAGCAGGGCACAGCCAAGAGCCAGCAGAGCGGCGAGAATGCGTTTTTTCATGGTCGTAGTTCCTTTCGTCTGACAAAGGCAGGGTGATTGTGATCAGTCTGCCCGCCTTTGGGGGCGTTTATGCAGCCGCTGAACGGCGGCCTTGTATCAGGAATACGGCCCGGTCGGCCGGAAGATTGCACGGCAGTTGTAACAGTTCTGTGAACGGCTTACAGCTGCAGCGCTTCCAGATCACCATGGTTGACCGGAGTAGAAAGGATGATCTGGGTGCTGGTGGTGCCCAGCTTCTGGAACTGCAGGATCAGGTGCTCCAGCTGGGGCATGCTGCCGCAGCTGACCTTGATGAGGAAGGTGTAGGCACCGGTGACATGGTAGCACTGCAGCACCTCCTTGCTGTTCTGCATCAGCTCCACCAGCTCGTCCCGGTGGCTGGGTGTGACGGACAGGCTGATGAGCGCGTCCACATAGACACGGTCTGCCGGGCGGTTCAGCACCACAGTGTAGCCGCTGATGATGCCGTCGGTCTCCAGCTTGTGGATGCGGCTGGAAACAGCCGGGCTGGTCAGTGCTACCTGCTCGGCGATCTCCTTGACGGGCATCCGGGCATTTTTTGCGAGAAGGGAGAGGATCTTGCGGTCTAAATCGTCCATGAGAAAGGTCTCCTTTTATGTTTTTGTTGAATTGTACAAAAATTTTTAAAAGTAAAGTTTTACTGTTGTCGCAATCGCATAAACTGCGGAAAAACTCGCTTTTGTGTTTTCTGTGTTAATTATATAAAGTTTTGATCGAAATGTAAAGTGCTAAATTAAAGCAAATGTCAAAAATTTTGTTTGACAAGAAAAGAAAAAAGCGTATAATACATATCGCAGGGCACGGTAAGCGCCAAAGACTGCGCAAAACACGTTGTTTCTCAAGTGCCTGCATTTGAATTGCGATTCCCAACTTTATATACTTTCCCACCCCTCTATACACAAAAACCCGCTGCCAGGCGGGTTTTTGTGTTTGTTGGGGATTTTTTTATTTGTTCGAGACGATAGGACGGCGGGGAGTTTCCCAAAGCAAGTGTCCGGAGGGTGGGACCCGACTGCCGTCAGGCAGTTGGGCGGGGGATGGAATGCCCTGCAACCCGAATTCGCGTCCGGAGAGCAGATGCTTAAACTAAATATCCTTCAAAACAGTGCAGGTCCTCGGTTTTGACGATGCCTTCCAGATAGAGCCCGTCCTCCCGGTACTCCTCCACCTGTACGCTGCCCCGCTCCCGCATGGGGGCGGCCAGGCCCAGCTTATCATAGGGCAGCAGCACCCGGATGGTGTGCACCCGGTCACTGAGCAGCTCGTCCAGCTTTTTCAGCAGGGCATCCAGACCGTAGCCGGTCTTGGCGCTGGTCAACAGGATGTCCGGGTCAAAGTTCAGGGCATTGGGCTTGTCACACTTGTTGTAAACGGTCAGACGGGGGATGTCGGCACAGTCCAGCCCGTCCAGGACCTCATCAGTAACGGCCAGCTGTTCTTCCCGCTGGTCGTCGCCCGCGTCCGCCACCCGCACGATGACATCAGACCATGCGGCTTCCTCCAGCGTGGATTTGAATGCCTCCACCAGATTGTGGGGCAGGCGGGAGACAAAGCCGACCGTGTCCACCAGCAGAACGGCCATGCCGCTGGGCAGCACCAGCTTCCGGCTGGTGGGGTCCAGGGTGGCAAACAGCATGTCGGCCTCGGCCACGCTGGGGCCGCACAGGGCATTCATCAGGCTGGATTTGCCCACGTTGGTGTAACCCACAAGGCTGACCACCGGCATCCCGGTCTTGGCCCGGGCCTTGCGGCTCTCGCCCCGGCGCTTTTCCATCTCGGCCAGCTTTTCGGCCAGTGCGTCGATGCGGGCGTGGACGTGGCGGCGGTCCAGCTCCAGCTTGGTCTCACCGGCACCACGGCGGGCACCACCACCGCCGCCGCCACCGCCGCCCTGGCGGCTCAGGCTTTCGCCCATTCCCTGCAAGCGGGGCAGACGGTAGCGCAGAAGCGCCAGCTCGGTCTGCAGCTTGCCCTCGTTGGTCACGGCGCGGCTGCGGAAGATCTCCAGAATCAGCATGGTGCGGTCAATGACCTCCATGCCGCCCAGCGCCGTGGAGATGTTGCGGATCTGGCTGCCGGTCAGCTCGCCGTCAAACACGGCACACTCGGCACCCAGCTCCCCGGCGGCAGCGGCGGCCTCCTCCAGCTTGCCGCTGCCCAGCACGATGCCGGTCTCGGGGGTCTGCCGCTTCTGGGTCACGGATGCCACAGCCTCCATGTGGTTGGCCTCGCAGAGTGCGGCCAGCTCGTTCAGGCTGCGCTCACAGTCCCAAAGCCCCTGATCCAGGGCCAGTAAGATGACCTTTGTGGGGGGCGTTTCTACTAAAATGTCATAAAGTTCGCTCAAAATAAACCTCTCAGTTCTTCGTGATGTTCTCTTGTCAATGCGTAGCACCTGCAGGCAACCGGTGTGCCGTCAAATTTGTGGTAGACAGCATCGTGGTCGTAGACAAAGCCGGCTTTCTGCTGGACCCGGCCGCTGGCAGGATTTTCAAACGCATGGCAGCAGGCCAGCCAGCTGCTATCTGTATTTTTGAACCAGTATTCTACAACTGCTTTTAGCGCTTCGGTGGTAAAGCCTTTGTTCCACCAGGCCTTGCCGATGCAGTAGCCGACCTCCCACACGCCGTTCGTGTGGTCGAAGCCGGGCCAGGGGTCACGCTCCGGCTCGGCGGAACTGGATGTGAACACGCCGATGGTGCCAAACAACTGTCCGGTGGCCTTTTCCACAATGCCCCACTCGTAGTAATCTCCATTGGGGTAGAGCAGCGCCCATGCGGTCAGCAGTTCCCGGGTCTCGTCCACGTTTTTGTGGGGCTCCCACCGCAGCCAGCGGGTCACGTCCGGGTCGTTGGCCCAGTTGGCGTACATCATGGGGGCATCCTCCGGGGTCAGCGGGCGCAGAAGCAGCCGCTCCGTTTCGATCGTTTGTGTGCCTGCATGGCGCATGGTACATCTCTCCTCACATGTAAAAGTTACGCATAGGATAGCACAAAACTGCCCTGCCTGCAAGCTGTGGCACGAAAAAACGCTTGACAAGAGGCGAAACTTTATTAAACTGAAGGAAGAGAGCAACAAAAAACTCCCCGGAACCCGGGGAGTGGAAGGTTATTCTGCGCTGAAGTCGGTTTTGAGGATGGAGACCCAGTTGCTTTTACCATAGAGGAACCGGAGAATGTGGACGACCTGAGCGGGTTCCTCGATCTGGTAAAACACTAGATAATTCTGAACAGGAAAGAAGCGAATTTTCCAACCTGCCAGCATGGGGTCGGTAACAATGGGAAAGCGCTGTGGAAAGAGATCGAGCGAACGAAACTGCTTCCACGCATTGTCGATCAGACGGTCCGCCGCAGAAGGGTTCATAAGCATCCCGTCGATGTAGTCAAAGGCATCGGCAAGATCACGTTTGGTTGCAACGGTGATATCAATAGAATAATTCATCGACGACTCCTGCGATTTTTCAGCTCAGCCATTGCCTCATCCAGAGGGATGGTACGTCCGGCGGCAACATCGTCCAGACCTTCCTGGAGCTTGGAATACAGCTCAAAGCGGCCTGCCAGCTCTTCGTAGGTCTCAATGCTCATCACGGCCAGATCGCCCTTGCCGTTTTTGGTGATGAACACCGGCTCTGCGTAGGTGTGGCAGAAGGTAGAGATATCATTGTAGTTGTTGCGCAGGTCTGCGCTGGAACGAATCTTCGGCATGAAAATACACCTCGCTTTCATAACAAAATTATACCTGAATTTTTTTATATTCGCAAGAGGGAACTGAGGGAAAAGGAGACATTTTATGAAAGACATCCGCGAACTGTTACAGACCCGCCCCCTGCTTTTTGATGGTGCCATGGGTACTTATTATAAGGCGGCTCCCGGGGTGGAGTGCGAGCAGGCCAACCTGACCGACCCGGCGGGGGTGCTGGCTGTCCACCGGGAGTATCTGGCGGCAGGGGCTGATGCCGTCAAGACGAATACCTTCAGCCTGCCCCGGCTGGCGGCGGCACACACGCCCGGCTGGGAACAACTGGCGCAGGCAGGCTGGCAGCTGGCTGTGCAGGCCGCAGGGGAGACGGGTGATGCTGTTTTTGCCGACCTTGGCCCGGCTCCGGATACCGAGGCAGTTCCGGCGGGGCAGGTATATACGGCTGTGGCAAAGCAGTTCACGGCGCTGGGAGTCAGGAATTTCCTGTTCGAGACCCTGAGCTCCGATGCGGGCCTTCTGGATGCCGTGGGGGCCATCAAGGCGGAAGTGCCGGATGCCTTTGTGCTGGTGTCCTTTGCGGTCCTGCCCGACGGCTACACCCGGGAGGGCATGTACTGCAAAGACCTTGCCCGGCGGATGCAGGAAAGCGGCATCGTGGATGCCGTGGGCCTGAACTGCGTGTCGGCACCCGGTGCCATGCGCACACTGGCAAAGCAGCTGGGGGGCACGCTGCCCCTGTCGGTCATGCCCAACGCGGGTTATCCCGTTGTCACCCGGACGCAGGTGAAGTATCAGGGCAGGCCGGAGTACTTTGCAAGGGAGCTGGGCCGTCTGGCCGCCGAGGGCACGGTTCAGATCCTGGGCGGCTGCTGCGGCACCACCCCTGCCCACATTGCCGCCCTGCGGGCGGAGCTGGACAGCCTGCCCGTGGTGGAAAAAACGGCTCCGACAGAAGAGTTTTCCACCGTGAAGGAACAGACGGTGGAAAATGAGGATGCTTTCCTGCGTAAGCTGAACGCAGGGGAAAAGGTCATTGCCATTGAGCTGGATTCTCCCCGCACTGCGGACCTGACCAGTTATCTGGAAGGGGCAAAAAAGCTGCAGGCGGCGGGCGCTGACCTGCTGACCATTGCCGACTGCCCAATTGCGCAGGCCCGGATGGATTCCTCTCTGGTGGCCTGCCGGGTCCACCGGGAGCTGGGGCTGTGCACCCTGCCCCACATGACCTGCCGCGACCGCAACCTGAACGCCACCAAGGCCCTGCTGCTGGGCCTGTATGCCGAGGGCGTGCGGGAGGTGCTGGCCATCACCGGTGATCCCATCCCCACGGCAGAGCGGGACGAGGTGAAGAACGTTTACCAGTTCAACTCCCGCAAGCTGGCCCAATACATCGTCTCGCTGGCAGGGGAAGGCCGGGAGATGCCCGGCCCCATGACCGTGTTCGGTGCCCTGAATCTGAACGCCCGCAACTTTGATGTGGAGCTGCGCCGGGCAAAGGAGAAGCTGGAAAACGGCATGAGCGGCTTTCTGACCCAGCCGGTGCTCTCGGCACAGGCGGTGGAAAACCTGAAAAAGTCCCGGGAGACGCTGGGGGCCGATGCAAAGATCCTGGCCGGTATCATGCCGGTGGTCAGCCAGCGCAACGCCATCTTCATGGAGAACGAGATCAACGGCATCCATGTGGAGGACTGGATCATTGAAAAGTTTGCCGGGCTCGACCGTGCCCAGGGCGAGGAGCTGGGGCTTGCCATCTCGCTGGAAATGGCAAAGGCCGCCCTGCCGTATGCGGACGGCCTCTACCTGATGACCCCCTTCAACCGGGTGGCCCTGATGGAGCGGCTGATCGGCAGATTGAAGCAGGAAGTTCTCGGAGCATATTGACAAAACGCCAAAAAAACGTTATATTCTTTGTATAAATGCAACGAGAAAGAGTGTGCGCGGCAAACCGCCTTGCAGAGAGCCGGGGGCAGGTGAGAGCCCGGCAGGTAAGCGCCGCGCACTGTCGCTTTTGAGCAGGGGCGGTGAAGCCAGTAGCCGCCCTCGGAGCTGCCCCACGTTACCGGGGCATCAAGGGGCACGGGCTGTATTTGCAGCCGGTGCAATTTGGGTGGTACCGCGGTATGTAGTTTACAGCCGTCCCATGGAACGTTCCGTGGGGCGGCTTTTTTCGTCCCACTCATCACATTTTTGGGAGGATACAATGAAAGAACTCGCAAAACAGTACGATCCCAGCCAGGTGGAAGACCGTATCTACCAGTTCTGGCAGGACGGCGGCTACTTCCACACGGAAGCGGACCCCGACAAGAAGCCTTACACCATCGTCATGCCCCCTCCGAACGTGACCGGCCAGCTCCACATGGGCCATGCGCTGGATAACACCATGCAGGATGTGCTCATCCGCACCAAGCGGATGCAGGGCTATGCCGCCCTGTGGGTGCCCGGCACCGACCACGCATCCATCGCCACCGAGGCCAAGGTCGTGGAGGCCATGCGTGCCGAGGGCCTGACCAAGGAGATGGTGGGCCGCGACGGTTTCCTGGAGCGCGCCTGGGACTGGAAGACCAAGTACGGCAACCGCATCGTCAGCCAGCTGAAAAAGCTGGGCACCAGCTGTGACTGGCAGCGGGAGCGCTTTACCATGGACGAGGGCTGCTCGGATGCCGTCAAGGAAGTGTTCGTGCGCCTGTACGACAAGGGCCTGATCTACCGCGGCAACCGCATGGTCAACTGGTGCCCCCACTGCAACACCTCCA
>ERZ1026876.469-NODE-469-length-23948-cov-10.913992_pt1 | contig 23948 bp, 18 predicted proteins | sample MGYA00380168_ERZ1026876 | MGnify/ENA primary metagenome ERZ1026876 (study PRJEB33269, sample SAMEA4719804) | human gut metagenome | biome: human-associated habitat; feature: organic feature; material: feces | place: Cameroon | collected 2013-10 ... | reverse complement strand
ATTGAGAAACTGTTATTTTTACCCCATTAATTTGGGGTGGGAAACTTTAGTAAGGAATTCTATGGCAGCCATAAGTACTTCAATAGTGTCCTCGTGCAGGTTCCAGAAGGTGGCGGTAACATCTGCTTTGGTGTTCGTGTTGGTTCTGTTGATGATAATGTTGTTGAAAGTAATAATGAGTGGACTGTATTCGATGATTTCCGTCTCCTCTATGCAGGTTCTAACACCTCTCATGACTTGATTTTGGATGAAGACAAGGATAATCTGGACTATCTTCTCAACTGTACAGAAACTTATGAAGATGTGGTTCTCCATCTCAACAAGAAATCTTTCAATAAGAATATCAAAAAATGGAACACCATCGTGCTGCCAGTGGATTTGAATAAAGACCAGTTCACTCAGGCATTCGGAGCCAATGCCCGATTGGCAGAACTGACCACGCTCACTCGAAATCAGATTCAGTTTGTGACGGTGAAGATTGCAGATAAGAAAAATAATGAGGTAGTCCTTGCGGCTTACGTACCTTATATTATCTATCCTACAAAGGACTTGGCAAATGAGAAAACACCTGCCTATACTGCAATTCTTCATAAAACAGGTGCTGGCACAGAAGGTGATGAGCATAAGGTAACTATCGCAGAGAACCATATTGATATTCCGAATGTCAGCCTCAAGAGAAATGACCAAAATAAGAATGACCTCTTTGGACTCATCAAGGAAACTTGGTCGCTGAATTTGGAAAAAGTGAAAGTTGCAAACAAGACTGAGGAGAGCGAAATCGTAACAGATGGAACTTTAGCAGCATTCGGTACTTTTGCGAGAACATTCGGCGATATCATGAAGGATGATGAGCAGACAAAAGTTACAATATCAGATACGAAAAATCCGATTATTGCGGGTAGAGATAATCTGACAGGTTGCTATTTCTTCCATGAAGGAAAAATGGTCTATGCTGGCGACAAAGTACGTGGCTTGCGTGGCTTCAGCGTATGGTTCAAGCAATATAACAATACTACTTCTGGTGCAGCCACTTCCAAGTTTATCCTGGATGGCATTGACTATACCACAGATGTAGAGCGAATCATGGCTACAGAAGACAGCAGCATCGATTCCAAGTTTGCGAAACTTGGTGTGTTCAATCTCAATGGTCAGCTCGTTCGCAGCGGCAGTACCGATGTCTCAGGCTTACCTTCCGGTATCTATATCGTGAATGGTAAGAAAGTGTTTGTTAAGTAAAGACTAAGCTATTGAAGATAAGAAAGGATGATTATGATGAAAACTCAATATATTAAACCGGAAATACACATGATTCTCTTGGAGAATATGCTGATGGCAAGCAACTCCATAAGTTGGACAGCCGATTACGCAGATGATAAAAATGACCCAAATGGTGATGATCACGGTCATATCTTTGGTCCTGACACTGATTGGGGTAAGGATCCTAGTTGGGGTGGTTCCTCAGATCCATTTGACAGCGATAACTGGTAATCAGAAGTACCTGTAGCGTACTATTAAACAGACTAAATATATTAAAAATGTGTTATCTTAACAGTATTTCTGTTGTGATAACACTTTTTTTTGCTTAAATAATTTGGAGAGAACTTATTTTTTTGTACTTTTGCAAGCAGGGTAGTTGAAAAACGATGCCCTGTAAACAGCATATAGGCTCAACAAAAAAGTATGCTAAAAGTAGATGATGAAAATTTAGTGATTTAATAAAGGTAGTACATTATGGAGTTACTGGAAAATTATTTCGCAGAACTGATTCAGTGTGTCGGCACCAGTTATCTGGTGATAGGCATTATTCTGGTATTTCTGAGAGTACCTGATACTGCAGATTATATACCTTACCGTAAGGCAAAATATTTCTTGGCATCAGCATTTTTTGTCATGTTCATCAACCTGTTTCTCTGGTTGGAAATCTTTTCCTCGCAAGATTGGAAGGCACTCAATTCCATTATTGCCTGTGTGGACATCAGCCTGTTTTTCCTGACGTGTATATGCTTTGCCTATTCGTTTGCCTCCCTGCTGGATTCGCATTATATCAATAAAAAGAGGATGCTGAAGGATTTTGGGTATTGGATATTGACGGTTTCCATTTCCTGGATTTCCCTATGGGAGCCTTTGGTGCCTTATGCTTATTATCTGTATATCATTTCCACCTTGCTTTTCTGTAGTATCGTGGTAAGATACATGTTCCATTTCCAGTTTATCTATAGGAAGAAAAGGGAACAGTTGGAGAATTATTTCTCTGATGATAATATGCAGCGCTTCATGTACTGGACGAAGAAAAGCCTCTTCTTCCTGTGTCTCTTGGGCGTCTTGGCCTATCTCACTCTCTTCTTCGGAATCTATTTCAATTATGCCTACCAGGTGTATATCGTCAGTGTCAATCTTTATATCGTCATTTCATTCATCAATTACCGCCCATATTATGGCACGCTCAATTTAGCTTCGACGGTGAATGATGAAATAGAAAACTATTCCAGTCAGGAACCGGAAACTTCCAAGTTGGAGAATTATGAAAACCTCTTCGGAGCACGATTGCAGCAATGGGTGGATGACAAGAAGTATCTCTCTTCCCAGTTGACCATCGACAGCTTAGCTTCCGAAATGGGCACCAATAAGGTTTATCTTTCCCGTTATATCAACGGAAAACATGCCGTCAATTTCAGTACCTGGATTACCACCTTGCGCATCAAGGAGGCACAGGTCTATATGATGGCTCATCCCGGTGCCACATTGGAAGAAGTAGCTTATCATGTCGGTTTCTCTTCTGCCTCTTATTTCTCCCGAGTCTTCTCCCGCATCGTCAAGACGAGTCCTACAATATGGCGAAGTAATATCTGAAAATTGATGGATTCTTTTATTGTTAAAAAATAAAATATATTTGTTGTTTTCATGGAAATCTTGTATCTTTGCAGCAATCAAATATTCTAAATAGGGTTAATATGGCACAGATTTTAGTTACTATAGATGATACTCAGTCGTTGGCGAGCGTTCGCAATGCTATAAAAATGTTGCGTGGTGTTGTTTCTACATCTGTAATGGATACCTCTTCTTTGTCAAAAACAGAGAAGCAGCAAGCTTATGTGCAAAAAACTTTGACTAAAGCGATGCAAGAGGTGAAATTAGCAAAACTTGAAGGAAAGGAACTTCAAAATATTGATGATTTTATCAACGAAATGAGAAAGGGTTGATATAATGGAAGTTACAATAACTATTGGTCCAGAGTTTAAACGCGAGTTTAAGCGTTTGTCTAAGAAGTACCATTCTTTATTGGATGATCTTGAGTTATGGAAAAAAGATATTATAAATAATCCTTTTCTGGGAGATGATCTCGGATCCGGTATCCGAAAAGTTAGAATGGCCATTGCTTCAAAAGGTAAAGGAAAGAGTGGGGGTGCTCGTATATTGACTTTGAATTTATTAGTTGATACTGAAAGTATGAAAATCACTTTGTTGACAATTTATGACAAAGGTGAGATTTCCAATGTGAAGGATGATTTTATTAAATATCTGATTTCCAATTTATAATTACTTTTTGTACTATATAATCAAAAAATGAACGGAAAAACTACTGTTTTTGAAAAAGATATTGTACTTTTGTAGCCAAATTAACAAATAACTAAAACATATAATGGAGAAACAAACGAAATGGCTACTCGCCGGTATGATGATGTTGGCGATGTCCGCAAATGTGAAAGCCCAGACTTTCGAGGTAGATCTGAGTAAGCAAAATCCTAAAAGTTATGCTGTGGAAGTGCCTGATGGCAACTACAAGGTGACGGTTGTCCTCGGCTCCAAGAAAAAGGCAGCCAAGACGGTGGTGCGTGCTGAAGCCAGAAGACTCATGGTGGATGAAATCTCTACCAAGAAAGGTAAATTCCAGACCGTCCAGTTTATCGTCAACAAGCGTTCACCTAAGATTTCTGATAAGATGAACGTACGTATCAAACCTCGTGAGAAGGGCACACCTGACTGGGATGACAAGCTGACTCTTGACTTCTATGGTGCTGCTCCTGCCGTAAAACAGGTGAAGATAGAGCGTGACACGACTGCCACGACCATCTTCCTCTGTGGTAACTCAACCGTAGTGGATCAGGCTCATGAACCATACGCCAGTTGGGGACAGATGATTCCACGCTGGTTTGGTCCGGAAGTAGCTATTTCCAATCATGCAGAGAGCGGATTGACAGCCGGATCCTTCTTAGCTTCCAACCGTCTGGAGAAAGTATTGGCCATGATGAAGAAGGGCGACTATGTGATTTGTGAGTTCGGACACAACGACCAGAAAGAGAAGACTCCAGGAAGTGGAGCCTGGTATAATTTCTCCTACAATCTGAAGCAGTATATAGATAAGGTACGCGCTAAGGGTGGAAACATCATCTTTGTGACTCCTACCCAGCGCCGTTTCTTTGACAAAGCTACCCGCAGCAAAATACAGGAAACGCATGGCGACTATCCTGATGCCATGAGAGCTGTGGCAAAAAGAGAGGGTGTGCCTGTCATCGAACTGCATGATATGACCCGTACATTCTTCGAGACTTTGGGTTATGAGAACAGTAAGAAATCGCTGGTTCACTATCCAGCCAACACTTATCCTAATCAGCCGAAGGCATTAGAGGATAATACCCACTTCAATCCATACGGAGCCTATGAGGTGGCCAAGATGGTGGTGATGGGAATGAAGCAGCTCCATCTGCCATTCCTGAAATATCTCCGTCCAGACTGGCAGGATTTCAATCCAGCCCAGCCTGACGACTTCAATAAGTTCCTCTGGTATCCATCCACAGACCTGGATGTTACCAAGCCAGATGGAAACTAAAGATGTTCCGTTAACTCAGCGTCATCCGATGAAGAAAATCAAATGAGAATAAATATGAGCCGGTTCTTTAAAGTGTATAAGAACCGGCTATTTTTTTGTCTTTTTAGCTGTTATTCCAGCTTATTTTTCCCGAAATTTAAATATTTATGCAGATTTACGTTAATTTTTTTAGCAAATTGTTAGGTATATCAATGTTTTTTATTAAATTTGCAACATCAATATGAAGTTCAACTAACACATAGTTATTATGAAGAAGGAAAAAAGCCTGTTGCTCCTGATGGCAGCAGCTTCAGTGGGAGCAGTCCATGCTACCCCTCCTGCAAGCATGGGCGAAGAGATGAGTATTGTAAAAGTTCAAGAAAAAGGTCACACTTTTGTGAAAGGACGCGTTATTGATTCCGAAGGTAATCCTCTGGTGGGAGTTACCGTCAAGATTGATGGCACCAACTATGGTGTCATCACGGATGCTGACGGCAATTATATCCTGGAATTCCCTTCCATGTCTCATCCTAAAATCGTGTATTCGAGCATCGGTTTCAAGACGAAAACTATCGAATTCATGGGTGTGAAAGAACAGAACATGATGCTTGAACTGGATCATGTGGCTCTCGACGACCTCGTAGTAATCGGTTATGGTAGCAAGAGCCGCAAGGATGTGACCAGCGCCATCTCTACCGTAAACCAGGAACAGATCAGCAAATTGGCTGCTACGACTCCTACGATCGACGGACTTCTTCAAGGTACCGTGAAGGGTGTGTTGGCCACTACTGCCAATGGTGAACCAGGTTCTACCCTCAAGTTGAACATCCGTGGTATCACTTCTCCTTATCCAAAATCGGGTAAGGGCAACAACAACCAGCCTCTTTTCGTGATTGACGGTGTGCCTACCTTCATGGAGGATACCGGTATCAATCCGCTCATAAATATTTCTCCTAACGACATCGAAAGCATCGACGTGCTGAAAGATGCTGCTGCCACAGCCATCTACGGTTCTCGTGGTGCCAATGGTGTGGTCATCGTCAAGACGAAAAATGGTAAGCGCAATGAAAAGACCAAGGTAAGCTTCGGCTATACCTTCTCTTTCAGCAATCCTATCAAGAATTATGAACCGCTGAACACGGCTGAATACAAGAATGTACAGGACGAAATCCTGCGCAATACGGTAAACGGCATGAACGACGGCAGCTCGATGGTGAATATGTATGGCGTAGCCGACTATCTGAGCCAATTTGGTAACATCGGATATAATGCCGAGACGGGTGCTTATACATATAATGGACTCAACGAGAGTCTCTTCGGTTCTGCGAATACGAACTGGGCTAAGGAGGTGATCAACAAGAATGCGCCTACCCACCAGTATAATGTAGCCATCAGAGGTGGCAGCAACAAGACCAACTATTCCTTCTCCTTCAACGGTATGAACCAGGAAGGTCTGCTCATCAACGACCGTATGGAAAGATATGGTGCCAGACTCTCTTTGGATTCAGAAATCAACAAGTATATCACCGTGGGTGGTGTGCTCGACTATACCTACTCTTCTCGCAAGAGCGGCAGCAACGATCCTGCATTGGGCTATGACAACGACTCATGGAAGACTCGTCCAGACATGACCGTTCGCGATGCAGATGGTAACCTGAATCGAGTAGATAAGTTAGGCGAATATACAACGAGCTATATGGATGCAAGTCCGGTGGGCAAACTCCAGAGAAAGACCCAATATGAGAACGATCAGTTCTCCGGAAATGCCTATATTGACATCAAGCCTATTGAAGGTCTTACCCTTCATGCTGATGCCAACATATCCCGTTTCATCTTCAGCAACAGCTATTTCTCTCCGAAGGTATCCTTGCCGGAACAGTATGAGACAGAACCAACATCTACGCTCGCAGAGGCTAACTATCGCAACACGAATACGTCTATCAACTTCCGTGCTGACTATAAATTCAAGATTACTGACGACCATCGCTTCGACGTGATGGCTGGTTACAGTGCTGACAGATACTGGAGCAAGGAACACGACCAGGCTTACAGCGGATTCCCTAATGACGATGTGCTCAACAATGCCAGTTCAGCAACTACCGTCAACAAGCCTATGGAGACTTATTCCAAGAGCGGACTCAATTCCCTCTATGGCCGCTTGAGCTATGATTATCTTTCACGTTATCTGCTCGACTTCAGTCTCCGTTCCGATGAGTCTTCCAAGTTCGGTCCAGGCAACAAGCGTGGTACTTTCCCTGCACTCTCTTTGGCATGGCGCGTAAATCAGGAGCCTTTCATGGCATCCGTACAGGATGTGGATGATTTGAAACTCCGTCTGAGCTGGGGTAAGACCGGTTCTACCAATGTTTCCGACTTCTCTTACATCCAGTATTTCAACTCCAATATCTATGGTGGACAGAGCGCCATTACCTTAGCCACTACTTATCCTAACAAGGATATCAAGTGGGAGATGACTACTGAGTATAATGCCGGTGTTGACTTCTCGTTCTTCAATGGCAGACTGAACGGTAGCTTTGATGTCTATCATCGTAAGACAGATGGCGCCTTGGCTCCAGCTCCTATCGCCTTGGAGTTTGGTATCGGTACATTCTACAGCAATATCCTCGACTTGACCAATAATGGTTTTGAACTCTCAATCGGAGGTGATGTAGTTCGTACCAAGGATTTCACCTACAATACGACGCTCAGTATCTCATCCAACAAGAATAAGATAACCAAGCTTAATGGTTCTACACTCGACATGATGCACCAGGATCTCTACATGGAAGGTCATGCGATGGGAACCGTGAAGGGTTACAAGGTGGCTGGTATTTTCCAGAGTCAGGAACAGATTGATGAACTGGATGCGCAGGCACAGGCAAACGGATATGATTTCTATCAGAATGGTGCTCACGTAGGCGACTATATGTTTGTGGATACAGATGGCAACGGTTATATTACGGAGGCAGACCGTACGGCTATCGCCAATCCGGAGCCAAAGGTGTTCGGAGGTTGGTCTCATACCTTATCTTATAAGAACCTCACCCTGTCTATGCTCTTCCAGTATCAGTTTGGAGGTCATGCATACTACAGCACGATGCAGGAATCAGCAGCCGGCAGCCTGGGTCAGAGTATTCTGAGAGAAATGTACGGCAATACATGGACACCGGATCGCACGGGTGCAAAGTATGCACAGTTGGTATGGTTGCCGGCAAGCTTGGGTAATACCTATACGAACGACCGCTATGTATATTCCAACTCATATTTCCGTCTGAGAAATATCACGCTCTCCTATAATTTCGAGCCATCTCTTCTGGAGCGCCTGCATATCAACGGAGCATCTGTGTTCTTCACAGCCACCAACCTGTTTACCATTACCAACTGGCCAGGTTTGGATCCAGACATGTCGGCAACCAATGCCTTCTTAAAGACTACAGAGAATAAGGACGTTTATCCAATGAGCCGTTCTTTCTCCATCGGTCTGAAATTACAATTCTAACTCATACAAAGACTGTAGATTATGAAACATATAAGATTTCAATTTCTTACGCTCCTTTCAGCCACAGCACTGACTCTTACATCGTGCGACCTGATAGGTAGCCTCGACGGCATCGAACCAGAACATGTGGTTACTGATGACAATTATATCACTGATGTCTCAACAGCGCAGACAGCACTCAATGGTGTCTATGCCTCATGGCGCAGCACGGGTGTATCTTACCTGCGTAATGCCATGTCTTCTATGGCTCATACCCAGGCAATGGCGATGGTGATGGGTGCGGATGAGTTTGTTGCCGAGAATATCGAGACCAATAACAGTAATGTGGAGTCGGCTTATACCGCCTACTACAATGTGATTAATACGGCCAATACCTTCCTGGTGCATATCAACAAGAATATACCAGGACTGAGCGAGGAGAAACGTACGGAGATGATTGCAGAGGCTCGTTGCCAACGCGCCTTGGCTTACCTTACTCTCCTGAAGTGCTTCGGAGAATACTGGAAGCAGGATTCACCCTACGGCGTCTGCATTTTCCAGGACGAACTGGTAAGAGACAATCAGCCACGCAAGCGTTCTACTGTGGCTGAAACCTACAAGTTGATATCTGATGATCTCGACTATGCCATCGCCCACTGCGAGACGCAACCTGCAGACCATTATCACATGAGTTCCGTTTTCGCCAAGGCTTTGAAAGCCAAAATGTATATGGCTCAGGATAATTATGCTGAAGCAGCAAGACTGGCAGAGGAGGTGATAGGTGAGGCAGGAGCTGCCGGTTATGAACTGGAAAGCGATTATGCCAAGATCTTCGACGAACAGTTTAATTCTAAGGAGATGCTCTTTGCTCCTTATACTGCCAATCCAAGTGAGTTGATGGATTCAAACTGGTATATGTTTTCTCCAGGTTCATTGCTCAAGAAAGTAGCAGATGATATGGTTCCTGACGCGAATACTGGTGGTGATGTGGTAGTTCCTGATCCTGATGGTTCTTCAGATGGTAGTGCTTCTGGCGATGGAGTAGTTATTCCTGGCGATGGTGGAGTAGTCATCCCTGGTGGCGATGGTAGTGTTTTCCCATTCTTCCCAGGTGATGAAGATGTTGCTTCTTATGATGCGCTATATACATGGGCCTATAAGGGAGATGCCATGAACGGTATTGGAAAATATAACAAGTTGACTCCAGAACAGTTCTATGCTGACTCTTATTACTTCATGCGCCTTGCTGAAGTTTATTATATCGCTGCCGAAGCAGAGGCTCGTCTGGGACAGTATGCTAAGGCTCGTACGCTCTTGGCTACAGTCATCGAACGTGCAGGATATACAGAGGACAATGTGAACGCTATTGCCGATGGCGATCTGCTGGGTGAAATCCTCAAGCATAAGTTGGTGGACATCAGTAATGAGAATTTCGAGGAATGGTTTGACCTCTGCCGCTACAACCGTAAGGGCGGTTTCGAAGGTTGGACTGAAGACGAGAAAGCTGAGCTGCCTGCGTTCAGAAGATACCTGCTCCCTATTCCAAAGGCATCTATGGGTGCCAACAACCTGTTGGAGCAGAATCCGGAATACGTAAACAACTAATTTTAGAATAACTGAACTTGCGAAACTTGAATAGAATAATATAATATTTGAACTTTATTAAAAACATGATGAAATTGAGAAATTCAATGATGACCATTGCTGGCTTAATGCTGGCAATGGTGGCTAATGCCCAGAATTTTGTACTGAAAGGTACGGTGAAGGGCAACGTGGAAGGCTGCACAGTCATGCTGCAGAAATATGATATCGATAAGGTGAGCAACCTGGACAGTACTACCATCAAGAACGGCGAGTTTGTGCTCAAGGGGGATGTGAATCAGCCTGAACAGTATCAGATGGTCATCGATATGAATGAACCGGGCGTGGCAGAACCTGACTATCAGAAAATTTTCGGCAGTCGTATCTATATCGAGAACAAGCCAATGACCTACGATGTTGATCTTACTGGTTTCCCTACAGAGAAGGACATGAGCATGATCACACCTGTCATCAAGGGTTCTGTGACACAGGATACCTATCAGGCTTATATAGATCTGATGACTCCTATCCAGGATAAACTGCATAGTCTGAACGACAGTATCAACAACTGTAAGGTGCTGGCACAGAGAGTGGCCTTAGCAAAGGAGGCTATCCAGCTGATGGACGATATGCGCCAGCAAACCAGCAAGTTTATTCAGGATCATACCAGTTCATTGGTAGCTTTCGACTTGCTCAATGAGAGCTTTTCTGCCCTTCCAACTCCTTATACCTCAGCCGAAATCGATGAGATGATGGGTTGGTTGAAGAATGATTGGAGCAATTCTCCTCAGTATCCTATGCTGCAGGCACAGTCTGAAATGGCGAAGCATACAGCCGTAGGCAACCGCTTCATCGATGGTACGCTTCTTACTCCTCAGGGTAAGCAGGTGAAATTGTCTTCCCTCATCAAGAAGGGTGAATATACCATGTTGGAGTTCTGGGCATCCTGGTGTCATCCTTGCCGTCAGGAGATTCCTCATCTCAAGGAGGTGCATGAGAAGTACAAGGATTTCAATATCATCAGCATTTCCGTGGATGAAAGAGATGAAGACTGGAAGAAGGCGATGGCGAAGGAAGGTATGAACTGGACCCAGTTGCGCAACCCTGAAGGTTTTGGTGGTATGGTGATGGGAGAGTATGGCATCAATGGTATTCCTGCTTGTCTGATATTAGACAAGAATGGTAATTTCTACAAGACCAATATGCGTGGTGCATTCCTTGATGCATTCCTCTATGATTATTACAAAAGATAAGATATAGAATAAGTTTCTTATCTTGTAAGTAAAAGTATTTATAACCAAGTGAAAGTTTCGTTCCGTACTCCGGAGCGAAACTTTTTTAGTATCCGGATGATTTTTAGGATGATAGACTCATAAAAAAGCGACTGATAGTAGCAGATCACTCTGCCGCTATCAGTCTGTTTTCGCTTTATTTGTGAATTGGATTTTATAAAATGAATATTCTTTATTTCAGTTCGTCTAAGTAATAACTGATTCTTCCTCCCTCATCACCTATCTGCACATTGGCATCATACCAGGAGATAATCTGGAGCTTGTAATATCTCTCGCCATCCCACGAACGGATTACGTAGGTATGATAAGAAGGAGTATATACTGGAGGTGGACCCGAGAAACTCATCGCCTTTTCGAGCACCGGATTGCCGCTTACCAACTGCTTGGCAGGACCATTGTTCGGGTCGAACCAAGGGTTCTCGTTCATATCCAGTTTGTTGGCGATGCAATACTTGTTCCAGTCGTTCTGCGACATGGTGACATAGACGCTTGCCGAATCATCCACGGCGAAGGTCATATTGTGTTCAGCCAGATAAGCATCCACCTGCGCCTTGCTCGTCCACTTGTCATATTCGCCATAGCCCAGGTCAGCAGCACCGCCCTTGCCAGGTCCACTTGTACCACTGTTGGTACGGAGCTGATAACCATTGAAAGCCAAGTCCCACTCAGTGGCAGGATAAGCCATGGTATTTGGGTCATCTTCCTTGTTTTCCATCACCAAGATGCTATTGGCTTGGCGCTTCACCGTCTTATAGGTCAATTTACCTGTAGCGGAATTCTTGGTAAAGATGGTATCGCCGTTCTCATCACGCTCGGCATCCTCAAAGATATTCTTCTGTACGCCCTCGCTCCAATACTTTACGAGCTTGGTAGTACCTTTATAATGGAAATATTCCTCTATCGGCTTGCCGTCAATATAGGCGATGACACTCTGGTTAGGATTCAGCACATTATAGCGATGGCCCGTCTTCAGGTCGAAATAGAGCCAGTCGTTGGTCACACCCGTGCTATAACCTGTTTTTCGGGGCAAGGTATGACCTGTGAAGTCCTCTGCCTCATAAGATACGCAGCTCGTCATTGCGGCTGCCACACCTATTATATATAGTAATGATTTCTTCATTATTTTTTCTTTCTAAATGCTTTTACCAATTCATCTACCAACACTTCCACCTGCACATGCGCCTTGGCTCCTGCCGTGGCTGGCACGTTAAACATGGTGATGCCCGAACCCAGGGTCTTTGGCACATAGTTAAAGATGTTGTCCACACCCACCGTCACCTTCACCTTATTATAGAAGGTCTGAATCACCGACAGGTTGCATAATACATACTGTGGCAACTGGCAGCGGAAGTAGGCATCGTGGCTCTCACCGTTTACTGAAAGTCTATCCTGCACGTCGAATTTCTTCTCACCCATGTAGCTTGCCGAGAAGGTGGCACCCAGTCGGTAGTTCTTCTTGTTGTACTTATAGTCGAGGCTTGCCGTAGCCGCATGAGGCGAAGTGGTGTTCACCTGGATGCCATCCGTCTTGCTCACGTTCACGTAGCTGTAGGTGGCATTCATCGTGAAGTGGTTGAGGAAGTGCCAGCGCATGATGGTCTCCAGTCCGATGAGGTTCTGCTTGGCGAGGTTGGTGTATTCAAAGTTATACTGCATGTCGTAGATGCGCCATACGCCCTCTATCTTCTTGCGGAAGAAGTTGCCATACACATTGCCCGAGATGAAGAAGTTATCGTTCGAGTACTCTGTGCCCAGGCTCACGTAGTTGTTCTTCTCAGGCTTCAGGTCCTCGTTACCCTTGATCATGAACATGCCGAGGTGGTCCCAGTTGAAGAACAGCTCCTTGATGCTTGGCGAACGGTAGCCCATCGAATAGTTGGCTCTCCATGCCCAGTGATCAGAAGGACTCCACTTGAAGGCAATCTTAGGCATCGCCATCAGTCCGAAGGCACGGCTGAAGTTGGTTCTCACACCTGCCGACACCATCCAGTGGTCGTTCATCGTCCACTCGTCCTGCACGAAAGCCTCCGTTTCCTTCAGCGAACGGGTGCGCATGATGTGGGAGGCATCGCCGTTGAATCGGTCGCTCGTCAGGTCATCGCTCAGGTGCTCGATACCGAGGATGAGGTCGTGCCCTTCGAACTTCTGCGAGGTGATGGAGAGGCGAGGCTGGAAGATACGGCTCTTATACACCTTGGTACGCTCGTCGATGCGCTCGTGGCGCTTGAAGCGGTCGTAGAAGTCGCCGTGAAGGGAGGCGGTAATCTTGAACCAATCCTTGAAGGAATACTTAATCTTGGTTCCAGCCGTCCAGTCACGCGCCTGACTGAAGGTCATGTCCTGAATGAGATCGTAGGTATTCATATAGAACGCACTACCATAGGCAAGAATCTCCAGGTTCTTGAAAGGGTCGTAGAATACCTTCTGCGATACCGAGATATGCTCCGTACCCTCGATGCCCATTGGCGGACGGGAAGCCACGCTGGTAATGGTCACGTCGTGGTCGAGCCAAGGGTTCGCCTCTTGGGTATAGACCTTCTTGTCGTTCTCCGCCTGATACATGTAGAAGGCATCGCTCGAAGAATACCACACATCCGTCTGCGAAGTTACCTTGCCTGCATTGAATCCTGCCGATACCCAGCTCTGCAGGTTCGGGCGGTCGGCATTCTTCTCAAACATATACAGGAAATCCTTTTTTTCTGGATTCTTGTAGTTGGTCTCGTTCATCTGTCCCCAGCGTACGCCAGCCTGAATGTCGATAGGCTTGGTGGTCTTCTTTGTGATGAGATTGATGACGGCACCCGATGCACGGCTTCCGTAGAGGGTACTGCTGGCACCCTTCACGATTTCGATGCGATCGATGGCATGGAGGTTGAATCGCTCATAGTCGAGGTTACCCGCCATGTCGCCCGTCAGTCGCTCACCATCCTGCAGGAAGAGCACGTGGCGGGCATCCAAGCCCTGCATGGAGATTTCGTTGCCGAAACCCACCTTCTGGATGTTCATACCCGGAGTCTCCTGTTGCAGAGCCTTGGTCAGGTCGGCATAGCCAGCATCTACCAGTTCCTTACCGCCGAGTACCTGCGTGCTCACTGGCGAGAGCTTGATTGGTCGGGCGGTACGGGAACCAGTAACCACCACCTCGTTCACCTTCATCACATCCTCGGTCATGAAGAGCTTGAGGGAGCTGTCGCTTCCGATGGTTCCCCTCAGAGGGTTGTAGCCCACTGATACCACTTGATAAAAACACTTGCCACTCTGAGGCACCACGATGGTAGCCTCGCCATCCATGTTGGTAACAACACGTTGTGGCGATTTCAGTTTCTCGTTGTCGGCGTAGGTGATGACTGCGCCGATGATTGGTTGCTCGGTTGCCTTCTCTGCGATGGCAAACTTCACCTTGCGCTGCGCTGCCATTGGCAGGGCAAGGAGCAGGAGCAATCCCATGAACATTACTTTTCTAATTGTCTTCATTTATGTCGTTTTTACTTTTTCATCCAATTCTTCTTATAGCAGTATCGCTTGACACTTATATGTTAAAAAGGCTTGCACCTTTTGTTGAATCCTATTCCTTACACGATTTTTGCCTCGCTATGGCTTTATTTTTCTCCTCTCATTTTTTACTTGCAAAAAGAAAGAGAGATATGTCTGGGCATACCCCTCTTTCCTTATTATATATGAACAACATTAAAGTTATCCTTCTCCATTATCTTTCTTCCATTGTATTAAGTCCTTTTCGTATTGTTCAAATTCCTGCTGGAAATTATTAATACGATTTTTGTCGATAGTCTGCTGGAACGTTTCTGTGCGAACATTCATCATATTGTAGTTCACGATGAACTCAATCTGATTAGTTAACACGTTCAAGTAGCCATCAACTGTAGCACCACTTCCTGACTGACAATCTTTAGGGTCGTCACCGTCTGTGGTCACATTCCCATCCTTTCCTTGGAACTTAATCCAACCAGCTTCTGGTCTTTCGTCTTTATCCCATGAATTCAAGTTCATAAATTTGGTACTGCACTTGAATGTCACGGCAAAAGGCATTGAACCTACGGTGAAATCTACCAATGAGAGGCTCATAGTTCCATCTTCTTTCCATGTAAAGTTGAATTTAGTTGGACATCCATTTGCTAAATGGGTCTTGTCAACTCCACTCATGGTAGCCTTAGTAGAAAGAACAATATCGCCGCTGAGTATATCTTTTGCTTTTGTCACATATTCTTCAGCAGGTGCTTCTTTGTTCAAATCATCATCACTGCTACATGAAGAAGCAAGCATTGTAAAAGATGCTAAAAATATTACTACTGCAAGCATCAAAATAAATCTTTTCATTGTGTTAAAATTTAAATTGTTACTAAATATATTAATTATTGAACTTTCCAACGTGCAGCTTTATTTTTCTTTGTAGCCATCATTGTTGCTCTTGTTAGCTTTGGCGAATCTGTATCCTTATTGTATTTGTTAATAAAGTCAACAGTAGAACTTAAGGCATATGTCTTTACTGAGCAAGCAAATGAAGATGTTCCTATAACAGAGTGAAACTGTGTTAGATTTGGATAGACTAAATTAAACTCATCAGGCAAATCTCCTACGACAAAAGCATCAATCTTTGCAAACTTTGATAAATCCAACTTTTCTATCTTCGGGAGATATTCTATATCTAAAGTTGAAGCATGAAGCTGTTCTGTGTTAGGGAAGACTATACTTTTCAAGTCCGAGCAATCAGCTACAGTAAGTACACTGCCAGTCATTGCATCTTCCTCTGCGGCAATCCCTCGTTGCCCCCAAATTGTATTTTTAGACAAGTCAAGAGTTTCCATACCTTCTAAACCTATTAATTTTATATAGTATAGTTGAGTTGCATTCGTAACATTGACTTCTCCCAAGTTTAGATTCTGAAGATTTAATAATGTCAATGAATTTCCCAATGTCATCTTTGGCATTACCATATTTGTATTAGGGGCAATATACAAATTTGTACCTTCCCAATATGGATTATCTATAATATATTGCAAACCTTCAAGAGTTGACATTTCATCAATGTTCAAATTTGCTTGCTGAAAGAAATAAGAAGTAATATAAATATTATTTATCTTTTGTTCATTATTCAATCTTTTACTCAAATCAATTTTCTCCCCATCAAATAAGCCTGAAAAAGTTGTCTCTTGATTAAGATATGCTCTAAGTGTTGCATCTGGTATTTCTCTCAAAGTATTGTACTTTTCAGATACACCATTTTCATTCTGCATCTTAATATCCATAGTGCCTCCATCAATAGCAGGCTTGTTTTGACGATAGAAACGCACAAGTTGAGCCATATTGTATTTGGCTTCCTCTGGCAAATAAAGTTTGGTGATATTATGAAGGTTCTCCACTGTCTCATCACCATTTTCCTCTACAGTTACCTTTACAAGGTTGTCATAGTTATAAATGTTATTATTTGTGAGGTCAATGCCTGTAATCTGAGCAGGGAGAACTGAAAAGTCGAAAGTCTCACCATAGCCGTTGTTGCTAAGGTTCAACTCTTTCAAATTAGGAAAAACAGAAAGTTCCTTCAAGGCAGCGGTATCAACCTTTGTGCCTGAAAGGTCGAGAGATGTGGTGCTGTTGGCTTTGTCGTCAAGGAGCATTTTGCCATTTTCATCAAACTGGTATCCCTTACCCTTGAGGATAGTCATCAACTCTGAGTTGCTTACAGCCACATTGCTGTAAGAAGGTGCATCGTCGTCACTGCCGCAAGAAGCAAAGCCGAGGCAGAGTGCCAGGGCAGCGAGACCGATGAAATTCTTAAAAATCTTCATTGTTTTTTGAACTTTTAAAATGTTTATAATTAAAATTAAATATTATCTTGAATTAGGCTGCAAAGGTACATATTTCTAAAAAGGTATGCAATACCTAAAAATAATGAAACCCCCCATCCTCATTTATGGGGATTTATGGGTATTCATTACCTACTATTGTGTATTTCCCAAACGCGTTTCTTGTGTGTTTTTTCTCCTTACCAAAGGTTGCAATACCAAAAAATGATGATGATAAATGGGTTGCCCAATTTGCTGCCATTAGTTTGGGCACTCGTTGCCCGCCTCGTGAGCAACGGTTGCTCGTCTCTTGTTCACCACCTCCCCATCACGTGATCCCCGAGGGACCGCTTGAAGAGCAAGGCAGGAACTTTTGCATGAAATTCTGTCCAAAAAGAGCCTAATACGAATATTTTTTGTATATTTGCACAAAAGATAGAAATGGATATTTCTATAACCAATTAAAACATTAGATTTTAATCATTATCAACTTACAATCATAATGAAAGCATTTACATATATAAAACAAGGTGTATTTGGATTCACCGAAAAAGAGAAACCCATCCTGATAGATGAACACGATGCCATCGTGAAAGTAACTATGAGTAGTATCTGTACCAGTGATTTGCATATCAAGCACGGTTCTGTTCCTCGTGCCGTTCCGGGAATTACTGTGGGACATGAAATGGTGGGTATCGTAGAAGAAGTAGGGGAGAAGGTTACCCATGTGAAACCAGGCGATAGAGTAACCGTGAATGTGGAAACATACTGCGGGGAATGCTTCTACTGCCAACATGGATATGTGAACAACTGTACTTCTCCTCATGGCGGTTGGGCTTTGGGCTGTCGTATTGATGGCGGGCAGACCGAATATGTAAGGGTTCCTTATGCCACCACGTGCTTAAATAGGATTCCTGACAATGTAAGTGATGAGCAGGCACTCTTTGTTGGAGATATTCTTGCCACGGGTTTCTGGGCTACGAGGATTTCTGAAATCAAGGAAGAAGATACAGTCCTGATTATTGGAGCAGGACCTACGGGAGTGTGCTGTTTACTTTGCACGCTGTTGAAGAATCCGCAGAAAATCATCGTTTGCGAGAAGTCTGAAGCCAGAAGAGCTTTTATCAAGGAGCATTATCCGCAGGTCTTGGTGGTAGGACCTGAGGATTGTGAGGCTTTCGTCAAGGAACAGAGCTCGCATGGTGGTGCGGATGTGGTGATGGAGGTAGCAGGCGGTCCCGATACTTTCCAGTTGGCATGGCAATGTGCCCGCCCTAATGCGATAGTTACCATTGTGGCGATGTACGATAAACCTCAGCTCTTGCCTCTCCCAGATATGTATGGCAAGAATCTCATCTTCAAGACTGGCGGTGTAGATGGTTGTGATTGCGAAGAAATCCTGCATCTGATATCTCAGGGCAAGATAGACACCACTCCTCTCATCACCCACCGTTTCCCTCTTTCAAAAATCGAAGAAGCCTACGATATCTTTGAAAACAGAAAAGATGGAGTTATTAAAGTTGCGATATATCCGGATGAGAAATAAAAAAAAGGGAAGAAGAGACTCTTCGTCATGGACTCTTCTTGACGCTTTCCTCTATGATTATTACAAAAGATAAGCTATAGAATAAGTATCTTATATAGGTAAATGTATTTATAACTAATAAAAGGTTTCGTTCCATACTACGGAACGAAACCTTTTTTAATATGATAAGCAATTGCTTATGGTTTCTAAAATTTCTTTTTCTCTATGAATTGGAACATCTTGTTGCCCAACTCCAGTGCTCCATTCGCATCAAAGTGGAGTACGTCGCAGCGAAGGCTGGCATTGGGCGAGATATTCAGGTGAAGCATTCCAATATACGATGGCATCATACGCCCATCGGTTGGGGTTGTTTCTTAGCAGCTACAGGCATCATGCTTATGGCTGCGAGTAAAAAAGCAAAGTACTTTTTCATTCTTCTTCATCCCATGTTTTCCAAGCATTGTATTGCTTACCTAAGACGATATAACTATCCCCGCCTGTGGTTTCTCCTTTACCTTGCTCAGAAGAAACGACACCCGGTTCATTAGAACCGGCCATTAAATTTTCTATGGTCGGTAGGGTGATGATTCTAACCTTCGGCATCTGATATATTTTTCTCATAATTTCTTTATATTTGATTTTTTATCTAACCATTACTTTCTTGCCATTCTTAATATAAATGCCAGGAGCTGATGGCTTATTAATCTTTACACCCTGAAGAGTGAAATAAATGTCAGCCACTGTAGAAGTTGTTGTGGCATTATTTGTATTCACATTTTGGATGCCTGTAGCTTCAGTATCTCCCCATAAGATGCTGGCGAAACACTCCTTGCTGGCACTTGGAGTATATTCTGGGAACTGGGCTGACGATCCGATAATCTTCTCATCGTTGGTTGTTACCTTTGTGCCACCACACAAATCTGCTGGCAAGCGGAGATAAGCACTATTCTTCGATGTCTTACCTGTGATCACACGCTTGAAACATAAGGTGTATGTTTCTTTACCCTTCTTCTTGTAGGCGGTAAACATATAGTTGCGATAAGCAATTTCCTTCGTGTTTTCTTCTTTGTATTCTGTTGTTTTTACTTCTTTCGAAGCAACTGATGGCATCAGATAGTTCTGACCGATATCCTCGCCTGCATTCTGCTTCTCCACAAAGTTGATGGAAGGGAAATTCTCGAAGATATACTGTTGGTCTTCTTTATCTGCATCGCCTACAAATACCAAGTTCGCAGAATCCTTCTTCATATATTTTGCATCATCTTTGTTGTAAGCTAAGATTACTCCTGTATTGGCAGGAATGTAATTGATTTCCTTCAGGTGTGCCTGACCATTTTCATATTGGTCCACGATGAAGACTTTCATCTTTTCTGGTTTCTGATAAGCCACAGATGAACTGAATGTGCGGATACAGTTCAATTTATCATATACTTCCGTGTTTGCTGGTAATGGATCAGGAGGTGTCACGCTCTCGCCCAATGTGTACCAAGCCTTCACAACCTTACCGTCTTTGTCGGTAGTCTGCCAGAAACGCATGGTATAAATATCCTCTGGCAGTACGAAACCAATGTGCAATCCTTCATCACGCTCATTGCCAAGACTTCCATAGATCGGGCTTCCGGTTGGATTATATGGGGTGATAGGATTGTTCATGTCTGTGCCATTGTAAGGGTCAAGCATTACCTCATTCCAATAAGGGTTGTTGACTGCCAGCTTCTCTTGATAATCACTGTTCGTCTTTTGTTCTTCCGTGAAATGCTCTGGGCGATAAGCATCCTCTATATAGTTACGTACATAAGTCTGGTTGGTGAGGAATCGGAAACCATTACTTGCATTGTCTCCGCCGCGACCTCCTGCCACATCATAGTGATAGAACTTACCTGTATATTCCCAGCATTTTGTGGTCTGCTCGCTGTCTGTATCTTTGTCAGTTGTCTTGTCAAGCTTAGCATTTCTTGCCATTCTCACATAATGATACTGGCGCTCACCGTTTTCCCATTGTCCCTGCTGCCACTCTCCCGTACCACGGTTGATGATGCCGACGGCATTTCCTATCAGGTCGATGGATTCCATTGGAACAATAGTGTACATAGATTTAGTGACATTGAGATAGACAGTGAACTGAGAATAGTTGTTATCATCCATGTTGGCATTGAATGCCTGGCTGCGGTTCATGATGCAGGTTTCTATTTCCTCACCTTTGTCATTCTTGATTTTATACACGTCGGTCGGGGTTATTTCTACGCATCCTTGCAATGAGATGGCATCTTTTCCTGCCTGTATCTGTGGGCGAATAATATAGTTCCACTTATCATTTATAATTTTGTCTTTATTTGCTTCAGTACCATCCCAGTCTTCAGAGCCTCCCCAATTTTTACTTGTTTCTTCCAGTAATGAGGTAGGACAGATATTAAAAAACATAGTATTGCTTTCGTTGGCTGGCTTGTTGAGTATGCGTTCATAGACAATGTCACCAGGATCACCTACAGAACTGTCAAACTTTTCTGTCCTTTCCATTTTGTATTGTCGCTCTGAATTATCAGGCGCCCAATTATCATCAATATCTAAGCCCTGGTTATCCGTGTTAGGGTCATTGGTTTTCAAGAAGTTACCTATCAGCGTATAGCCTTTTGTATCTTCTGTCAAACCATTGTTGGTATAAACATTGACACTACGGATTCCATAGCGAGTATGATCGTCATCACCGACTGGTTTATTTGTATTATATTGTTTAGAATTTCCTCCTATACTATTGGTTTCAAAATCTGATTTTGTCCAATTGCTGTTATTCAGGCAAATGGTATATGACACACCTGAACCTTTAGTGATTTTGAAAGTATTGGTATTGTCGCTTTCATTTTTGCAATTGTAATAATCTGCATAGGGCTTAATCTTGCCATTTTGATCTTTCTGCTGTGTAAAATCAAAATTATTTTTCCATGGTCTGAATACATTGGTAATGGTTGTACCATCTTCATATTTCTGTCCGTCATCAGATCCTGCTACATAGAATTCAACTTGATTACCGTTTTCGCCTGGCAAATCCTTGTCTGCGATACCTACCATAAAGAGACTGGAACTGATAGAGTGGATACCTGGTTCTTGATTTCTCACATTGGTCATATAGAACTTCTTGGTAGTATTACCTGCCTTCATGCGCACCTCGTAGTTGATGGTCTTGCCTTCTGCTTCAGAGCGAGTCAGTTCGTTGAAAATCATGATTTCTTTATGCCTATCTTCAGTCTTACTATCTTCCAGCTGCTGTACATAGGTTTCGGACCATGGAGTTGGAAAATGACCATTTGTTTCCAAATACGTATCCTTGTCTATACCAGTGATATCAACAGTTTGTGTTTTTCCTTGAGCTACTCCTTCCTTTCGGATAATTACATTCATTGTCTTATTGTCATCAATGGTAACGGTGCAGTATTTCCATTCTTTACCACCTATTATTTCGGTACCATAGGGGTAATTGTATGCCGCATCCCAATCTCCAACTGGATGTTCTTCTTTATTATTATCACCGTACCACCAGATGTACAAGGAAAGTTTTTCATTATTTACATCACGGAAATAAACCTTGATATCCTTTGCAAAAAGTTGTAAAGGGAGTAAAAGCAGGAAGCATATCGCTAGTAGTGCTTTTAAATGTTTGGAATCATTAATTTTTATCATCTTTTATAATCTTTAAATTGTTTATTATTCATCTTTTTCGGTTGCAAAGTTATCTAAAATTTAAAGTCGTTATCCTAAATATCAGCCATTTATCTGGTTTTTTTTGTGCAAACGATTGAGCATGTTGCTTTTGGGTAAACGTTTGATACTTGGTTCCGAATATTTTTTGTATATTTCCGCAAAAAAATAGAAATGAATATTTCGACAATCTGACAAAACGGCCAGATAACAAAAAGAAAAATAGTCCGATAAACAAAGATAAAAACAATTATCAACTTACAGTCATAATGAAAGCATTTACATATATTAAAACAAGGTGTATTTGGTTTCACCGAAAAGAAGAAACCAATCCTGATAGATGAACACGATGCCATCGTGAGAGTGACTATGAGCAGTATCTGTACCAGTGATCTGCATATCAAGCACGGTTCTGTTCCTCGTGCCATTCCCGGAATTACTGTGGGACATGAAATGGTGGGTATCGTAGAAGAAGTAGGGGAGAAGGTTACCCATGTGAAACCAGGCGATAGAGTAACCGTGAATGTGGAAACATACTGCGGGGAATGCTTCTACTGCCAACATGGATATGTGAACAACTGTACTTCTCCTCATGGCGGTTGGGCTTTGGGCTGTCGTATTGATGGCGGGCAGACCGAATATGTAAGGGTTCCTTATGCCACTACGGGCTTAAATAGGATTCCTGACAATGTAAGTGATGAGCAGGCACTCTTTGTTGGTGATATCCTTGCCACAGGTTTCTGGGCTACAAGGATTTCTGAAATCAAGGAAGAAGATACGGTGCTGATTGTCGGAGCAGGACCTACGGGAGTGTGCTGTTTACTTTGCACGTTGTTGAAGAATCCGCAGAAAATCATCGTTTGCGAGAAGTCTGAAGCCAGAAGAACTTTTATCAAGGAGCATTATCCGCAGGTTTGGGTGGTAGAACCAGAGGATTGCGAGGCTTTTGTCAAGGAACAGAGTTTGCATGGTGGTGCGGATGTGGTGATGGAGGTAGCAGGCGGTCCCGATACTTTCCAGTTGGCATGGCAATGTGCCCGCCCTAATGCGATAGTTACCATTGTGGCGATGTACGATAAACCTCAGCTCTTGCCTCTCCCAGATATGTATGGCAAGAATCTCATCTTCAAGACTGGCGGTGTAGATGGTTGTGATTGCGAAGAAATCCTGCATCTGATATCTCAGGGCAAGATAGACACCACTCCTCTCATCACCCACCGTTTCCCTCTTTCAAAAATCGAAGAAGCCTACGATATCTTTGAAAACAGAAAGGATGGAGTCATTAAAATAGCGATATATCCGGATGCGAAATAAAGCATGTTGTAGATCGATAGCCCTTTCACGGGCTATCGTAACTACTCAGCACCCCTATTGAAAACTTGTCGTTACTAAAGCATGAACTTGAATAGAAAAGCCTCGAAATACGAAAGCGGCTTCGATAGTCAATGAAGCCTATTTCGTAGAGCAATGAAAGCAGCTTCGTAAGCAGTTGAAGCCTATTGCATTATTCTGATAGAAACTATAAAAAAAGTTGACCACTTTATGCTTTATTAATAATACACGTTGACTCACAGTATTCGCGAATTCAACAAGCAAGTGCAAAATTACGAAATGTTTTCGATCTGTATGGTTGAAACTGCCTGAAAGGGCAATTTCAACCATACATAAACGGTATCTCAACTGTTCAGGACCGAACGTTAACGCATGGCAGATACTAGTTGCTCCCTTAACGTTTCCACTCCAGGAAAGCTTGTCTTCTGATAGGTTATCT
>ERZ1026876.462-NODE-462-length-24158-cov-25.485749_pt1 | contig 24158 bp, 32 predicted proteins | sample MGYA00380168_ERZ1026876 | MGnify/ENA primary metagenome ERZ1026876 (study PRJEB33269, sample SAMEA4719804) | human gut metagenome | biome: human-associated habitat; feature: organic feature; material: feces | place: Cameroon | collected 2013-10 ... | reverse complement strand
CGAGATTGCCTCTTGTCTCGTGGGCTCGGAGATGTGTATAAGAGACAGTATATAAGCTATGCTAATATATAAGCGCCTCTTAGGTATAGAATATCATTTTTTTCATACTTGTCAATAGGTAAAATGTTAATAAATTTTAAATAAAATTTTTGATAAGTTTTAAACCAATTTTCTAGATAAAATTTAGGGCAATTTTCAAACAATTTTTAAATCAAATTTTTCAAAAAATTTCCAAAAAATTTTCTTCACTTAAAATTTTTTCAAAAAAAATTTCTTTACTTACCTCTTGACAAATCATTAACTTTGTGATATACTCTCTTTAGAAGAAAAAAATATTGGGCTTATTGTCCCTTCACGCACAAAGCAAATAAGCCCTTTCAAAAATTTAAAATTAAAAAGAAAGGTAAGCATAACTATGTAAAAACTTCACCTTACATAAAATTTTGCGTAAATAGCTTATGGAAAATATAAACAAAACATACAAAATTTCAAAAACAAACAACCTCTCCCTACCAAAATCTCATGAGTCACAAACCCCTCAACCTCCGAATAAACTCAAAAAGTTTTCTCTAAAGCCTAACCTAAACAATCCAAAGAAACAAACAATTTTTTGGGATTTAGATGATGTTGTTTTTAATAGTACAGAGGTTGTAATTGATATTATAAATAAAAATTTTAGAGAACCAAACCACATCACCCCAAAATCCGTACAAGATTTCAAGGATTGGGGTTATAAATCAATTTATGCTCCATTGACACAAGACCAACTCCATGAGATTTTTAAATCACAACAGTTTTGGGATTCTATTCAAGTTAAACAGGGCTTTCTAAACTTAGCAAAGTCTGGAGTACTATCTCATTACAACAATGTAATAGTTACTGCTGGAGTAGATGAAACCTTCAAAAAGAAGAAAACCTTATTACAGAAAACCCTAGAAGATAATAATCTTTCTTATGATAAAATTTTCTCTGACTTCTTTGGAATTACAGATATTCATAATTTTGACAAAAGCGTTGTTGATATGAGAGATGGAATTCAAATTGATGACGCTTATTTTAACTTGATTGATACTAATGCGAGATGTAAAATTTTATTAAAAAATTACATGGAAACAGATTATAACAACAGTTTCGGTGACTATAAAGAGATTTTAGATAATTTATACGAAGTAAATGACTTTACTGAGATTCATCAAATTTTAGAGTTTAATTGTACTGATTTCAAACTTTAAAACCATAAATCATAAACAATAAACTATAAACAACTAAAAACTCACTTCGAAAGGACTGATTTTTTGGCAGAAAATATTTTATCAAATACCCCAGAACAAATTCCAACCCAAAATCAAATTCCAAATCAAATTCCAATTCCACCTTTCATGCAAAGTCAACAAGATTTTCAGCTTCCAACACTAACACCTTCTCAAAATTTCAAGAAAACTCCAAACCGTCTTTTCTATACAGTAAAACTTTCAAGTTCAATTCTAAGACATCATAAATTTGAAATTAATCTTTCTTTTGATGAATGTCTAAAAAATGGAATGATAATTTCGCTTTCAGATTCTCAAATGCTTAAAACAATTAGAGATATTACAGGAAAGAAGATAGATAAACAACTTCTAGAAACTTGGTATCAGGAAAGAGACATTCTTAAGAAAAGAAAAAATTCTAAAGAAAATAGAATCCGTATTCGTAAATTACAAAATCAAATTTATGACATGATGTACATACCACAATATATAACTGTAGTTATGGATAGCACTAAAGATTATCAAAACATGTACAAATATGGTTTTAAATTTAATGGTCATACTTATCGTAGAGGTTCATGTTCAGCTTCGCAAGCCAGAGTTTCAACAATAGTTTTTATTGACGAAGAAATTAAAGATGAACTAAAAAGAAGATTAGACTGTGGAAGAGACTTAACTAAACCATTAGCTCCAAGTAAGTACAACGCATATTTTGGTTTATACTCCTCTGCAATTAAAGAAGTTCGTAAACCAAGATTTTGTATAGTTCCTGATTATGAAGTTGAAATGGAACATGAGGTTGACTTTGTAATAGAAAAAGATAAAGATTCAGATGACATTATTGAAAGAAGAACTGTTACTTCAAAAGAAAATAGATTTGATGGTTCAGGTTTGATTTCTCCTCAAATGGCTAAACTTTGGGGAGAAGATTTAGGAGAGGATTATACCCCATGTAACTTTTGTTTACGTTATACATTCACAAAGGGAATGGTTAATGAATTTGACTTTGTTGAATGGTGTCATGAGAAAAATAATGATAATTATATCATTAAAGATATTTGGGGAAAAGATATTGATTTAAGAGAGATAGACGTTATACTTTCTGAGGGACAGGTTAAACTTTAGAATTCATGGTCCTCACAAGAAGAATTTGAAAGACTTTCAGATGAAAACGGAATTGTCTTTGGAATAACAAAGTATTCTCCAAAGCAAGATAAAAATGTTTTAATGACGAACTATCAATATCTACAAACTTTGAAAATGAATGATGAGGATATTAAAGCGCTATGCGCTGATACCGTAAAATATATCCAAGGTGTTAGTTATGAAGACCCTTATTATTCAATTCTTTTTTGTATGGGAGAGAATTCAGATGAAACTTCTGTGGAAAGGTTTTTAAAGTCAAGTGATAATTATTGGTTAAAATCTTTAATTCTTGACCATAATATTTTGAATGATAAATACTCTAGAGAAAAAATTAGAGACATGATAGTTAGACGAATTGAGTTAGCTTGCTTAGGTAGACTAATGATAAGAGGAAACTATCAATGCATTTGTCCAGACCCATATGCGTATATGGAATGGATTTGTTATAGAGATACTAAACCAATTAATGGACTACTTAAAGCTGGCGAAGCCTATTGTTGGTATTGGAATCAACAAGAAAAGATTCCAGAGTATGTAGACGCTATGAGAAGTCCATTAACCCACTTTTCTGAACATGGTATTGATAAGTTAAGAAATACTGAAGAAATGAGAAAGTGGTATAAATATTGTTATAGCGGGTATATAAATAATATTCACGATGAATTTACTTATGTACATGCTGGAAGTGATTGGGACTACGATATAATTTCAAGCACAGATAACTCTCAATTCGTAAATGGAAAATATCCAGACCAAAGAGTAGTTACTTACAACGTTAAAAAACCTCATAAGAAATTATTTACTGAGGATGACTTATTTGTAACTGATACGTTTTCATTTGGTACGCAAATTGGACAGATAACAAATACTTGTAGTACCATTTGTGCGTTAATGGCAGAGTTTCCAGAAGATTCCGAAGAATACAAACTTCTTGGAGATAGACTAAAGGCTGGCTGTGCTGCACAATCCCGACAGATTGATAAAACAAAAATAGGTGAAAACGTAAAAACTCTAGGAACAATTTGCAAACAGTTCCAACATATAGACCCAGAGGATACAGAAGAAGAAAAAGCTAGGAAGAAGTTTTATAATTCTATTTTAGCTGATAAGAAACCCTACTTCTTCCGTTATAAGTATAAACAGCTTTCCAAAGATTATAATACCTATATTAAAAAGACTGACCAGAATGCCGCTGTGCATCTGTGCACTTCACTAAAAGAATTGCTTGAGAAAGAAAAATTAGAACAGCAAGATAAAGCAACTCTCACCGAGGAAGAAAAAATATTTTTATTTTATTACAGAAAGAATCTTCCTGTGATTGATTCTAACTGTGTAATGAATAAAATTTGTAAATATATAGAATCTATTGACTTCCATATTAAACAAAAGATAAAGTCTAAACAAGACTTTGACTATAAAATTCTTTTAAGTGAAAATGGTTTTCAGATAAATCAAAAACTTTATAAAGAAATTAAAGTTATAGTTGAGGACTTTATGAAGAATTGGCATTCTTCGATTAAAGGTAAAGAAATCGACTCAGATGAAAAATTACAAGTTCAAGGACTTGACCAGAATAAGATTGATAGGGATATAAAGTTACAGAACTTAAAGTACGACTTAAATTCTATAACTTCTAATGAAGAACAGCTTTGCAATCATCTGGTGTATATGTTCTATGTTGATAAGCCATCTTATAGTAAATCTACTCTTTGGAATATTTGTGGAAGAGAAATTTATAATAATATTTTAAAGAGAACTTCGGTTGTTTATTATCCAGTAAAAGATGATAGTGGTGATATAGAGTTTATGTATAGTAAATATAGCGTTAAACATGTGTCTACGGAAAGTTTGAAAAAGCCAGAGGCATATGTATATAATAATTATTCTTTAGGTCAAGAAATCTTTGAGGATAAAGATGGAGAAGAGAGTTATCAGTTTGATAAGTGTTTTATGATTTTGCCAAAGCCTTCTGAAGATTTTAATTTCAAAAAAATTATTTATACTACAAAAGGAGAGAACCCAGATGATTGATATTTACAACGAAGTTGCCTATATAAAGAATGTCCTTTAGGATGGGTTCTCTTCTAAATGGCAAAGAGATGCTAAGCTTCTAACCAAGTATTATAAACTTGAAGGGGTTAAAAAGTGCGAAGCAAAAGAGATGATTAAAAGGAAATGCATAGAGGCAAAACCAAAAACAAATTTTAATGAATATAAAGAAGACATAAATAGAGCCGAATCAATTTTTGAAAAAGCTTGGAAAGATAAAACTCCTTTAAGAGAAATTTCTAAAGTTGAAATATCTAAAGAAGTTTTAGATTGGTTTTTAAATCTTGAAGAGACTTTTGTAATTTCAGATGAAGAACAAGAGAGACTAAAGAAGCGCAGACCAAATGTTAGTATAAAAAATAATCATCCAGTTAATTGGAAAAGAACAAAATATTTGTTTACTCTTTATATTTGGACGAAGATTCAAGAAAATTATTTAAGCAGACCAAATATCCATTATTTACAAAACTATGTAAAAAGATTTAGAGAAGATGCAGACCTTAAACCTTCTTTTAGCTTAAACAACGAGAGAAATTTGTTATATGATTTAGGCTTTATAGATATTAATTATGCTTTAGGTGTACAAACTTCTTTTATGGGAAAATATGAAGTATTTAAAGTTCCAATTACAGATGAAAACAGAATAGTGATAGAGCTATACAAAGATGGAATTATGAAAGATAAAGATGGAAAATTAATTTCTGAAGAGGTTGGAGATTTACACAAATGTGGGTATTGGTTGGAAAAACAAAAGATGGGTAGCTTTATTTGTAAGAAATGTGGAAAAGAAATAGCTCATTATGGAACTGGAAAAAATGAAGCGAGACGAAAATATTGTAAAGAGTGCTTAAATGGTGGAACCGGACTGATACAAAAGAAATGCGTTGATTGCGGTAAAGAGATTTTAATTGAGAATAAATTTAATAGGAGCACATGCCGATGTGATGAATGTCAAGAAGAAAAGGATAAAGAAAATAGAAGGTTGGCAAGTTTAAAATATAGAAAAAAATTATTGCGTGATAAAAGCTAATCGAACCCAAGAAAACCTGCAAACCCTTTATTTTCAATGTTTCCTGGCGTTTTTTACAAAAAATAATTTTTTGTTAGTATAGGAAGAGAGATTAACTTCCCAAAAAATAAGGTCAAAAAAGTGAAATTTTCACTCAAACTTTCAACCACTAAAGCATTACTTGTTTAAAGAAAATTTCACAGGGTCCAATCCCAAAATTGGAAAATTTAATTAAAAGGAAAATTTTTAAGATGATTTTAATTTCAAGAAGTGACAGAGAGAGATTAGACAAGGTGGGCCTACTAAAGTATAAGAAGATTGGCCCTAACCCCCAGGACCCAAACTTTGTTGTCATTAACAAAGAGCACATGAGTAGAAACAAGAGATATTATGTTGTTGAGACACCAGAGATTATGGCTTTCCTACAGAAGTATGATAATCTGAATCTTCAAAAAATTAAGCAGAATCAATTAGATGGACTTCTTGAGAAGAAGATGGTTAGTGTTGACCAGATTCAGCATCCCGGAGAGTATAAGCCAAATGCAATTGTATTTGTGAGCGACGAGGGAATCATTCGTATTAAGAAGATTGCTAGAATTATGATTGAGCTTGGTTATTGGAAGACTAGAGCTCAAGGCGTATAAGATTAAAAAATAAAACTAAAATTTTAAAAGATTAAAAGGTTTAAAAGGAGAAAAGAACAATGACTAAGAATGAGATGTATACTAAGATTGCTGAGGCTTCTGGGGTCTCAAAGGCAAACGTTGAAGAGGTTATTAAGACGCTGAGTGATGAGCTACTAGAAGTAATTGCAGCTAACGATTCTTTCAAGCTAGGCGATGTTGTAACCATTAAGGGCGTTGATAAGCCCGCTCGTACCTGTCGTAATCCTCGCACTGGTGAGACGATTGAGATTCCCCCTCGTTCCGGCGCACCTAAGGCTGTGTTCTCTAAAAAGGCTAGAGAATAATAACAACAAATTAAGTTAAAATTATATTTTCATATACTGAATTGCGGCATTTCTCTGCGGAGGATGCTTAGGGGAGTCGGATGCGTCTGGCTCCCTTTCAATTAAGAGGGAAAGCATAGGTCTGACCCTCTTTTAATTTTTTTGAAAATAGGAAGTGCGACATGACAAGAAACTAGCTTGCTAAAGAAATATGCGATAGACTCAATCTAAAAGGTCTTGAAAATAGGCAGCTTGTAAAACATATCCTTGAGCAAGAGGAAGACATTGTCTATGAGTGCATTGCTTTAGAGGATTCTTTAACATATATTTGGGGAAAGATAGGCGGAACTCAAAGATGGCCTAAAAGAATTGGTGGACCTTTTGCTGAGAATGAAACCGTTAGAAAAAACTTTGGATGGAGCACATTTAAACGAGGTGTTCCAACAGTTAAATGGAGCGACCAAGCTTTGTTATGCGATGAAATTAAACCGCAAGAGTTTTTTGAAGAGGATGGACATAAGTACACAACTGCTGCAAAGGTTTTTAGAAGAGATGCTGGGCTACCAGAAATTCCTGAGTATGAGGGATTAACAGAAGAGCAAAAGATGATAAAATGTAAAATGGCAGACGAAATTGAAGTTGAAACTTATTTAACTCCAACCCAACAGCAAAATAATAGAAGACTTAGCGACCTTCATAGGATTGAAAAGTTATCAAAGATAAAATTCTATAAAGAAATTAACCACAAGCCGATGAATATGCTTTATGATGAAACATTAGGAGATGAGAACTGGTCTGGAGAGCAAAGGTCTATGTTATCAGATACTCTAGAGAAATTAGTTATTATGGTAGACCCAGTTGATAAGTTTAACTATTTAACTAACCTAGTGTGCGCTCTTATTAATAGAGCACAATACACAAGAGTCGAAGAACTCTATAAATTGCATAAAGAGGCTTATGACAAAGTAATAGAAGCTGGAAAAACTCCTGAATTTAATTTAGTCTTCATAAGAAGTAATGGACGAACAGACCCAAATTATTTACAAGAACAAGACCCTTGGGGTTTATCTGATAAACAAATAAAAGATAGAGAAAAATTTAAATTCTTTACTGAGTATTTTAAACGATTTGGTGTGAAGCCAGTGTTTATTAATGGAAAGCTAAAAGCTAAAGATTTAGATTATGATTATAATTGGGAAGAAGATGATAACTTCCTAAATACTTTTGTAAAGAAGAAACCAAAGAACGTTACCAGAAAGATGAGGTGAATTTATGGCAGATGTGACTTTTGATGAAGTTAAAGTCGGAACGGCTTCAGCTTTTAAAGACACTATTAATAATAATTTTAAAAAAGTTAAAACAGAAGTAGATTCTATAGGAAACAAGATAGTCGTTAGTAATGAGACACCTACCAACCAGAGAACTGGTGACGTTTGGATTTCTCCAGTCTAATTTTTATTGCGGCTTTAAAAGGTTTAAAAGGTTTGAAAGGTGGTGAAGCTCTATAGCTAAGCTAACTCAAAGACAAGTGGACTCTAGAATCAGAAAAGAAAAAGAAAAACAAGATGCTCTAAAAAAGAAAAGAGAAATTCAAGAGAAGAAAGCTATCTTTGGAGAAAACTGGAGATAGGTAGAACAACAAGCAATTCAAAAAGAGCTTGAGACTGAATTAGGAAGTGAAGTTACTCCTAAAATTTATGATTCTAAAGACTTATATGACTTTTTTGAACCTATTAATTTTTATACTGATAGAGACAATAAAAGATTAGAGCTTGATTATGATAATTTTATAGCTAGTGAAGAAAAGTTCCAACAAGCTTTAGATGATATAGACAGAGAGCTTCAATCTCTTAAAGAGAAAGAGTCCGAAGAAAAATTAACTAAAGAAGAAAAAGAATTAGCTAAGCAAGCTGCTCTAAAACAGAAAATAGAAGATTATAAAAATATGATTGCTAATGATGGAGTTGATGAAACCCCTCTTGTTTTAGATGGCGTTGATTAGAACAAAGATAATAAGAAAAGCATAAAAGAAGATAAAAGCACAAAAGAAGATAAAGACGAGATTGAAGATGAAGTTGAAAGTGGGAATGGAAAATCTATTATTGATGGCTCAGCCAATGTTATTGATAAAGCAAAAGCTATTAATAAGATGAATTTTGCTCCAGCTAACTTCTCTAAAAAACAATTAAGAGATAGGGAAAAAATGTTTACAACTATTTCTTCTTATTTGAATCGTTTTACTCCTTTATATAACAAACATATTTGCACATGTTGTGGAACCCCAAAAGATATTAGTGCTTATTACATTACAAGTAATATTATGTGCTCTAATAGAATTGATAATAAAGGGAATCTACACATGTATGTATGTAAAGAGTGTTGTAATAAATTGTTAGCTTATTACTATTCTGTATTATGTGATAAGAATTTAGAACTAGCTATGCAGCACTTGTGCGCTACTCTAAATATGTACTGGGATGTAGATGTTTTTTATTCAGCAAAACAAAAATACGAAGATGGTGATAGATAGGGAACATTAATCGGGTGCTATGTTATTGCATTAACGAATGATTTTATTGGTAAGACTTTTAGCGACAGTCCTATTTTACAAAAAGGATATAAAGCAAGTCAAGAACACGGGGAAAAAGCTCCTATAACAGAAGCACCTTTTGACTGGTCTAAAGAAGATGCAAGAAATAAAAAGGATGTAATTAAAATTCTCGGATATGACCCATTTAGTTATGAAGAAAATGAAGAGGAGAAGAAAATTCTCTATGCAGACGTTGTAAGTGTTATTGATGAAGACGTTCAACAGGATTATGTTAAGATGCAAAGCGCTTTAACCATTGTAAAATCATTCAATAAAGTAAGGAAGCTTGATGAAAAAGCTCATATGTTGGAAAAGAACAATGCTCCATTAACAGAACAAAAAGCTGTGGCTGATTTGAAAGCTAAGGAGTTAAAAGCTATTAGTGATTTTAGTCGAGACAGTGGTTTTAGTGAGAGATTTAAGAGCAGACAGAATCAAGGGCAAACTTCTTTTACTGGTATTGTTAAAGCTATGAATGAAAAGCAATACGAAAATGAATTAATTAATAAATACGATATTCAAACTTCCTCAACTATTCAAGCAGCAGCTGATGCTAGTTTTAAAGCTATATTTAATCAGTTGAATTTGTCTGACGCTGAAGCTTATAAAATTGTTCAAGAACAGTTGGGCGAACTTAGAAAGCTTAGACAGGAAAATGATAGATTAAGAGAAGATTTAAGATTAAGTAGGTATCAATGTACTGAATTAAGACTTAAAGAAAAGGCGAGAGCGCAAGGAAAAGATGTCGATGACGAAGACGAATATGGGGGTGATGAATAGTGATTAGCCCCATTTTTAATAAGACTGGTTGTGATTATCTTCCTAAACAACTAGAGACCTGGGACAGATATTGTAAAATACTACAATGGGGAAGGCGGCACGTGACCAGGTTCGTAGAACAGTTTATTGGAATACAGTTAACTGATTATCAAAAATATATTTTTATGAATTGTTGGTGTGCTAGTACTGCGGTCATTTTATGCTCAAGAGCCACAGGCAAGAGCTTTTTCTCAGCACCATTCATTATGGCACGTTCTCTATTAATTCCAAATCACAAGACTTACATAATGTCAGTATCTGGTGGACAGGCTTCTGGTACTTTTGCTAAACTAGAAGACCTAGCTAATAATAATATAGCATCCGTACTAGGTGTTTCAAGTGTATTCTTGGAGAATGTAGTACGATTAAATTCTAAATCGTCTGGATTTACTCATGCAAAGTCTGGTTCTCATGTAGAACTATTTAATGGGTCAGAAGTTACTAGCTTGAACTCTGTACCCGATAACCTTCGTGGTATAAGGTCGACAGGCCGTTTTAAAAAGAAGGTCAAAATTTACTTTTTTAGGTGGTTTTATGGAAGATAAAAATGGTGTGTATACGAACATATTAATTTAAAGAATAATAAAAAATACATTGGACTAACTAGTAATACAAAAAAGAGATGGGGAAATAATGGAGAAGGATATTTACACAAAAATAAAAAAGGAGAATATTCTCAACCTTTTTTTGCCAACGCAATAATTAAATATGGGTGGGATTGTTTTGAACATAAGATTATAATAGAAAACCTTTCAAAAGAGGAGGCAGAGTTAAAGGAAAAAGAACTCATAATCCTCAATAAAACCTATAACCCAGAATATGGCTATAATCTTTATGTTGGGTCTTGCGGTTCCAATTGTATGAGCGAGGAGTCTAAAAAGAAGCTAAGCAACTCTTTAAAAGAAAGTGGTAAATTTTTAGGAGAGAATAATCCTTTCTTCGGTAAAACACATTCTGAGGAAACGAAAAAAATAATAGGTCAAAAAAACAAAGAACATTCTAAGAAAAGAGATATAAGCGGGAAAAACAATCCAATGTATGGTTTTACCAAAGAAAAAATGACTGAAGAACAAAGATATAATAGAGGTAAAGCAACAAGAGGAAAGCATAGAGAAGAATCAACTAAGAAAAAAATTAGTGAAAGTAATAAAGAATATTATAAAACCCATAAACACCACGCCTTGGGAACTAAGTGGTCCGATGAACGAAGAGAAAAATTTATGAAAACAATATCGGAAAAGAAAAAAGTAAATTAATTTTTTTAAAATGATTAATGGGCAAAATCGGTGAACCCTAAACATATGCACGGGAATACCGAGATAACTTATTAGATTGCGAAAGGCTAATAAGTATTGTAACGCATAGTAGATGAATAAATATAATTCTGCCACGAGTGTCCATCACCACAGACCTTGGTGAAAATATATGCTGAGCTTATATGAAAATATAAGAGCTATTGGATAAAAAGCCAATAGGGTAACACATGCTTCTTTAAATGTATACGACGAAGGAGCCTTTATAGACCAAGAATTATATACAGCTACACTACCTTTTACAGCTGTATCGGCAGACTTCCGCACTTCTAAAGACTTAAATCCAGAATTATATCCAAAACAAATCCCGAACTTGAATCTGTTTTTGAGTTCGGCTAGTGATACGTCTTGTGAGATGTATAGACAGTATAAAGAGGCTTTTAGACAAATGATGTTGGGTAACACATCGTACTTTGTTGCTGACCTTAATAATTGGGGTCCGTTCACTGTAAAGTGTTCGAAAAATAATAAACCTAATTGCTGAAAACTCTTAAAGCTTTTAATACCACAACATAAGTTGGAAAACTAAGTGTGATGGTTACGAAAGTAGAAAAAAATTAAAAGATGTGTTATGGTTAAATCCTAAGACATAAATTAGTAATAGACAATCAGCAGCGAAGCTTCTAAAAAGAAGAACGTTCAACGACTATCCCAAATGGGAGTAGGCTCAAGTGAGTCGAAATGGTTTACATCCTTTTTAGGATGAAGATATAGTCTGTACTTTATTGAAAAATAAAGAAGTGATAAATTCACAACCTTGAAGTAACGAATCAAGATTAACATTTTAACGATTATCATCAAAGCACGAAACCTTACATTAATGGAAAGCCAGCGCCTCCACTAGTATCAATAGAAGAGGTGGAAAGAATGTATGAAACTAATCCATATCGCGCAGAAAGAGAATTTGGAAACAAATGGTCAGGGGTAAGTGGGCCCTTTATAACAAGTAATTGTTATATAATTTAGTGTTAAATGCTTTGAAACCCTAAAGTCCTTATGCTTAAATAGTAAGTGGAAACACTAAGCTTAATAAGATGCGAAAGTAGAAAAAAGTTAAGGAATATTTGCAAGGTTAAATCCTAAACAAATGTAAATGGGTGTTTAGCAGGGACTTTCCTAAGTTATTTTAATATGGAAAACCTCCAACGACTATCCCATAACGTGGGAGTAAAGCCACAAGCATATGGTGGAAGAAAAATACTACTCCTGTTCAACAGGATGAAGATATAGTCTGCCCTTATCTGAAAAGATAAGAAGTTTTTTAATAAACTGCATTGTAGTTGCGATACAATGTGAACATAATGGACCAAGGCGAAGATGTATTAGTTAAACGTACAACAATAGAAAAATTTTCAAAGACTTATTATCCAGATTTTGAGAATGACGGCACAAGAAAATATATTCTTACTTACGACCCAGCTTCTCGTTTGGATAACAGTGTAGTTTTGGTTGCTGAATTATTTAGAGATGAAGAGAAAGGGCTAATGTTAAAATTAGTCAATATGGTAAATTTAGTAGAAAGAGCAAAAGATGGCACGTCAATGGTTATTCAAAAGCCCAAGCAAATGGAAATCTTCAAGAATATGATGGTTGATTATAACTTGGGTTATGTTGATTATGAAGGTCTTGATAGTGTTTTCATTGATGCTGGAGCTGGAGGCGGGGGTTTCGAAGTGGGCTAGCATTTATTAACCGATTTCAAAGGAAAAGATGGTCGTTCACATAGAGGTATTATAGACCCAGAAAATGAGTATATGAAACTCTATAAAGACGACTATCCTTCAGCAGACCCAATACTAAATTTATTCTCATTCAAAAGAGATAAAACAGCAGCTTATGAAGCTACGCAAGCAATGATAAATCAGGGATTAGTAATTTTCCCTAAAGGATTAAATGTTAGAAATGAACTTGAGTTTGAGGTTGAGAACTCAGATGGGTCTATGTCGATTAAATACGAGAAGCCTGGACTGGACGAAATAAATTCTATAACTCAAATGGATTTGGCAAAAGAGGAACTTATGGGTATGCAAAAGACAAAGAAACCTAATGGAACCATTGTGTTTGAGTAGACCCCTGCGGCTAAGAGTAATAATTTGCATGACGACAGAGCTGATGTTATTGCTATGGCTTGTTTCCGCTTAGCACAGTTAAGGAGTGAAGATGCGCTTAATGTTACAAAAGAAAAGCAAAGCTTTGATGCTATCTTTGGACAGAGAAGGCATTTAACTTCTCGAGATAACAATAATCCTTTTATAGACAAAAACAAAACAAACCCCTTTGGTGGACGAAGGAGTTTTTGAGAAAAACTAAACTCAAAAAATTTTTGGGTTTAGCTTGGCTAATAATTTCATAATTGTTGGTCAAGCTAAAGCTAAAATTTCGTAGATATACTTCTGCGAATTTTTATATTTTATTTTTTATTTTTTTAATTTTTATAGAAAGGAGCGGAAGTATACATGAATATTGCTCAATTTGTATTTTTTGATTCTTCTAGTACCAATTCAATTTCCAATACTTATGGAAATATTGGTAGTGGCGGAAGTTTAACTCTGCAAGTAATTGCAGATGAAGGTACTCCTATAGATTTACAGGTAGAAGGTCTGGTTGATATGAACTCCCCAGATAAATATGCTCCAATAAGAGTTGTCAGTTTGGACACGTTTAAGACCACTAACACTATTACCGAAGCAGGAATTTATATGATTATTATTTCTGGTGTTAATAATGTTAGGCTTAAGTCTAATGCTGGAGTTGGTAACTTCAAGGCGTATGCCGTTTCCGTCAATTGATGGAGGTGGCATATGGGAAAGACTTCTAACAATGATAGCGTGGCTCGTATCTTATCAATGGCAGCTTTACAAAACGGACAACTAGATTCTGATATTACTGTAAAAAATGCTGTTGGTGGAATTCCTGCGGGCAAAACTTATAAAGCTGGCACCTCTGTTACCACTATTATTAGCGATATGTTGGGAGATGGCTCTTCTATAGTGGTAGAAGATGTAAAGATTTTTTATGGTGCTACTGATACCAAACCAAGCTCCACGAGTGGTTTAACATCTATCACAGTAAAAAGTGACAAGCTTCTAAATGGTTATACTATTAAAATTGATAGTGGGGACAGGAGCGCTAGAACTAGTCAATATCCAACTATAGCTTTACCAGTTAAATATAAAATTACAAAATGGATTGCTAATGGATTTGATTATGATATTCCTCATACCGACCCCCCAGTTAGGTTTGGAGACTATAATATTTATTATTTAAATAAACCGTCTTATGACGTTGAAGATGGCGGAATAACTTATAAAATTACTATAACCACCTAAGGAAAGGAGAGCGAAAGAAAATGGCAATTAATTTACCTAGTGGTCTTAATATAACCACGGATGAAGCTGTTGATAGTAGAATATTACTAACAAAAGAACAGATGAAAAATATAGCTGATGCAAAAATGCCAGAAAAATATTTTTGTATTTGCTTGGATGATAGTAATTTATATATTTATAATAAAAGCGCTACCCCCAATGAGGTGACAGGTAGATTTACCTCTCTTAGCATTGATTTAAACAGTACTGAAGCTCAAAGCAAAATAGCTGAAATAGTACAAGGTGGGTTTAATGATGGCTCCATTACAATTAAAACCGCCTCCGAAGATAGCGTTGGTGGCGTTAAAAGCTCTCCTGACAAAAATAGTGTTACTGTTAACGAAGATGGTACTATGAATGTAAATAGCATTGGTGTAGAAAAACTATCTAATACCGAAGGGACCACTCTAGTATTAGATGGTGGCTTTACTTCTATATAAGAGAGGAGGTAAAGTATGAGTGAAAAAATTTTAAGCGTAGTAATTAAATTACGTAGAGAAACTGAAGAATTTTATGATAAAGTTCAGGATACTTTTATTCCATTAAAAGGTGAGGTCTGCTTAGTAGACTCTATTAATTATGGGTTAAGAACTAAAGTTGGCGACGGCAAAACTCTTTGGAAGGATTTGCCTTATAAGGGGCTAGATGTATTGAAGATTTATGGTGAATCTTCTGACACTAGTGCAACTGTTAATGGTCAAGTTTATGACACTCTAGAAGCAGCTATCGAAGCAGCTCCCGCTGGTTCTGAAGTTATAATTCAAAATAGTTTGGGAGAAAAAACTGTTACCGTTGATAAAGAATTAACTATTAATCTAAATAGCGCTGAAATTAAGAATGATGAAGTTACTCCAATGGTAGTGGGTATTAATGGAAATCTTACTCTTAAAGATGGCGGATTAGGAAGCGATAAAAAGGACGAAGGTGTTTTGGTAGTAATGGGAGAAGTTACTCTTAATAATTGTAACCTAACTCGTACCGATATAAATAATCTCTATTACACTGGAGTCAATCACGGTAAGATGACTATTAATAGTGGAGTATTTAGTGCCCCCGGAACCTCTCAAAAAGGGTCTTCTATGTTTGAAAATGGTTATTGGGATTATAATTCAGGTAACGAAAAGAATGGTTATGTCCCTGGAGTAAATCAACAGTTCCCTGAGCTAATTATTAATGGCGGTTCTTTCTTTAACCCATTTTATATTATTAAAAATGATGATGGAGGAAAGCTCACTATTAATGATGGTGAATTATATGGAACAATTTTACATAATGGTATTGAAATGACTATTAATGGTGGTCATTTTACCACAACTGACGGCACATATCCACTTAGTATTCGTAATTTAAGTGATAATTTGAACCCAGCACGCACTGTTATTAATGGGGGAACCTTTGATGGAAATTGCAGAACTATTATTTGGAATAGTGGTGACAAGCCACTTGACATCAAAGTAAAAGGTGGTAAGTTTATTATTGCTGTTGATGAGCAATATATCGCCGAAGGCTATGAGCAAAAACTCGTAGAAGGCTGGTATACAGTAACTAAGAAAGGGGAATAATCATGAGTTTTAATGTTGTTTACGCAAATAAAGATAAAATAAAGAACAAAATTGCTCAGGGCATTATTCTTCCTGAGAGTTTAATTATAACAAATGACCAACCAGAGAATGCTGAAGTTTATTACTATGATGATAAAGGCGAACTTAAACAATTAATTAAGAAGACTAAGTTTGATAGCGAAACAGAGGCTAGAATTTGGATTGCTAAGTATAATTATACTGGTGAAACCATTAGTATTAAAAGTGCAAGTGGTCAGTGGGTAAATTATACAGTTTCAGACAATGGTCAATTAGAGCCAGTTTCACAAGATGAGCTTATTTTAAATGGCTACTATCTTAATGGATAGTTTTATACGGATACAACCTATACTGTGTTGTTAGAAAAAAATAATAATTGTTTATATATTGATAAAAACACAAACTGTGGATATACCTGGGATGGAGCACAGTATAAACCGCTAACTCCAGAAGCCACCGAAAAGCTTATTGGAGCCATGAAACTATACCAAACCCATGGAAATAATATTGATGGTACCATGAGTCAAAAAGTTATAACCGAAGGAGTATAGTCAATTAATCTTAATGTGGACTCTGAGGATGAAGAATGTTTGATTATTGATTTACCCTGGGATGATACTCATGGCAAATATTAAAATGTTTACACTCTTTTGAGTGTTTACAATATATAAAAAAATATTTTTTTGTGTATATTATACAAAAATAGGAGGATTAAAATATGGCTGATATTTCTAAGATTAAACTTGCTAATGGCACTACTGTTGACATCAAGGACGCTGGTGGTCGAGCTAATGTAAACACTTTACTAGGTGGTCATGCTCTTGAGGCCCTTGGCGCTGCCGCGTGGAAAGCAGTTGCTGTTAGCATTTCTGGTGAAGGTCTTGTTGATGCTACTGTCGTTAAATCCTACGTTGATTCTCAGGTTGGCCAAATTCATAACTTTGATGTTGTGATTGACCCAACTGGCACCAGCACTGGTCCTTCCGTGGCTGCTTCTGCGGACACTATGTACAAGATTTATCTTGTTCCTTCCGATGACGCTGCTGCTGGTGGTTATATTGAGTATATCACCATTCGTTCTGGCGCAGAAGGCGCTTATACCTATGCGTGGGAAGCAATTGGAAACACAAAGGTTAGTTTAACTGGTTATGTTCCTACTACGACTACTATCGCCACCATCAAGCTGGACCACAACATCACCGTTGCTGAGCTGCAAACCGCTCTAACCCTGGGCGCTATGGCCTATGCTGACAAGGCTAACGGTTCTACTACTCTGGAGACTGTCGATAGTATCACTATGAATCCTGTGACTGTTGCTGGTAACGCCACTGTGACTACCAAGGCTGCTGATGCCACTCTGACTAAGGGTGATTTCACCCCTGCTGGTACCGTGAGCTCACCCACCATCAACCTGACCTCTACTGAGAAGACCTTTGCTACCGGTTTAACTGGCGGTAAGGCCGCTTCCTTCACTGAGGGTGCATTCACTCCCGCTGCCTTCCAGGATGGTTTCTATACCGCTGGTGCTGCTGCCACTTGGACTGGCAAGGAATATGTTGCTCCTACTATGGGTAATGCTACTACTGGTAAATTTGCTTCTGAGGGTGTTGTGGCCGCTGTTGGTACTGGTGAAGACGCCGAGACCCTAATCTTCTCTGCGGCTGGCACAGCTGATGCAGTGACTGCCCAGGGTGCTTTCAATGCTGGTACTGTTAACTTTGGTACCTTTGATGGTGGTAAAGCTACTGTTATTGATACCACTAAGTTCTCTGGCGGTTCTAAGGCTAAGGACACTTTCTCCGCTAACGTTCTACAGACCGTTGAGACCGATACCGTTAATGATGTAACTGCGGCTACCGCTACTGCTCCTACCTTCACTGGTACGAAGTCTGAGGGTATCTTGGTTACTGGTGTGTCCTATGATAAGGCCGATGCTACCGCTGCCTTTAGTGTGGAAGTTACTCCTGAGACTAAGGCAATTACGAAGACTGCCAAGACCATTGAGATTGAGGTCTCCCCTGTCGCTAAAGTCTAATTAAAATTTTTATAAACAGTTTAGAAACATAAGTTTCCAACCATAAAAAAGTGAATGGAGGGAGCAACCTCCCTCCTTTCACAAAATGGGGGACATTATTATGAGTGTAGAAAAAAAGAAAGAAGTTTCTAAGGTAAAAATTGGAGACCAAAAAATTGATTTTAAAGATGAGTTGTTGAGACATCAGATTAGAGTTTTGCTTGGCTTAGACCAGCTTACAAATGATGAAGACATCCACGAAATAGAATAAAACTAAACACAATTAAATATAGTCAAACGCAAAAACTTATAACTTAGGAAATATGTAAGACTGAAAAGATTGTCTTATTTCGTTGTCTATGAAATGATTAGATTTTATATATAGAGCAAAAATTCTGATATGAGGTATCTTTTTAAAATTTTAAAAAAAGAAAGGGTTTTTATGAGAAAATTTGACCCGATACTAAAAAACGATACAACTAAAAACTGGGAAAAAGCTGTCAATTATATTCCCAAGTTGAATGAGATAATTATTTACGAAGATATGGACCCCGTAGGTATCAAAATAGGAAATGGGGTCAATAAATTATCAGAGCTCAAATTTGCCAATGGTTCTAAAGCATCTGTAGAAGGTGACGTTTTGGACCTAAAGTAATTTTGGGTTCAGAAAGGGGTGTTTTATGCCTGATACCAATTCTACAAAAATTAAAAAAATAAAAGTTAATAACACCTCATACGATGTATGGGATTCTAATGCTGTGCATCCCTCTGACGCTTTAAGCGAAACAGAGATTCAATCTATTTGGGATACTGGTGAAATTTCAACGACCTAAGTAAAGGAGGGATTGAAAAATGGCAAAATTTTTAGATGAAACTGGCCTAGGTAAGGTCTTTTCTATAATTAAAACTAATTTTGATAAGGCGGCTCCAAAGTATGAATCTTTAACCATTCCCACCACTGGTTGGAGCGGTTCTGGCCCTTGGACTAGAACTGTTTCTATTACTGGGGGCACTGCTTCCAGCATGGTTGATATTCAATCTAGCGATACAGTAATTAATACGATGATAGAAAGTGGAACCACTGCTTTATTTATTAAAAATGATAGTGGCGTATTTACCCTGGTGGCAATAGGTGCTATTCCTAATGCCGCAGTTACACTTCAGGTAAGTATTACTGAAGTTAAACCAGCCTAAAAATGGACTCGACTTCTTGTGAGAGTCTACTAAAATCTAGGCTTCATATTCACAGGAAAGGAGCAATAAGCAATAGATGGGTATTTTGCAAAAAATTTTTCACTCCAAAAATAGCGCTGGTAATTACGACGAGTATCATTTCAAAACTGATGCAGAAGTTGTGATGATGAGTAAAGACTCTTCTGAGCCAATTTCTACTGGAAAGATTTCTAAAATTGCTAACGTAACTTCAGGAGATGTAGGCACTGTTCCTAAAATAACCAACAATGGTTTTCTTGAGAAGAGTAATGTTAAGCTTGATAATGTTTCTCAAAAAGAAGTTGTAATTAGTTATAGTTTAACTACCAATTGGGCTTCTGTTAGCACAGATTTGTATTCTCAAGCTATTAACTAGACATTATTTTCTTCTTCTTATACTGTGACAGCAAATACTAGGGCAGATATTACTGCTGAGGCTAGCACAATTAAAAAGATGATAGATAAAGGAACGAGTGCGATTTATATCGTTAATGATAATAAAGTATTGACGGCTTATGCCGTTGGAGTCAAGCCTTCTGAAGCTTTGGCTATCCAAATAGTTTTAAGCGAAGTTATTAATAAGGTTTGATTTTTTATGTAAGATAAATTATTTCTTATATAGTGTTTTTTTAACACTGGCTGGATTTAATGTGTAAATCCTAGATGCGTAATCATATAAAATATGATAAGCGTATTACTACTTGTCATATAACAAGTGGTGCATCTTTATATTATAATTTTATTTTGTTTAATTCGTAACGAAATAATATATATTATATATATAGAATAAGCAATAATACGAATTTTATCTACTTTTAATAAAATGAAGTTTTTATTTTAAGGAGGATAAAAATGAGTATTTATGGTAAGGGAGTAATGGTTGGTGGTGGTAAAAAACCTATCCCTCTCAGTGTGTCAAATAATGGTACATGGAACAGGGATGGTGGTTATAATCCTATCGATGTCAGTGTTCCTGCTAGCGCAGTGACTAGTGGGACTAAATCTATTACTGCCAATGGAGATTACGATGTAACTGAATTTAAAAATGTTAATGTTGTTGTGCAAGCACCTAATAAGTATTTAATTCAAGTAACTGTAGATGCTGGAAGCTCTGTAACCGCTACTTACGATGGAGACTTTGTAGCGTTTACAGAGGTTAGTTCTGGTGTTTACTGGGCTTGGGTTCAGAGAGCGGGTGTTTGGACAGTCACAGCTTCCAAGAGTGGAGCAACCGCTTCTACTTAGGTTAGTGTCCCATCTAATTATACTTTAGCTTATAAAGCTTCTGCTTTTGCCGTACCTCAAACTGGAATCAATTATGTTAATGGTTTACCCAGTGACTGGAATATAATGAAAGAAATTGGAATGGCTATATCTGAGGCTTCTGGGAGCATCAACGCTAACACTACTGGAACAATTTATATTAATAAAGGCAACATGTGGGCTTACAAAATTACCATTGGCGACACAATAAGTGCTAATAATAATTTATATGCTGTGATGGGATTTAATAATTTTGCTTTAACTAATCAAGACAATTATGGTGGAACTCACACTACAGCTGGATTAACCTTTGGAGCAGTAGACTGCGTGAGAAACTCTTCAATGAACTCTGGTAATACTAATAGTGGTGGATGGGGAAAGTGTTTGATGCGAACCTCCACAATGCCAACTCTACAGAGTGGAATGCCAGATACTTTAGCGCAAGTAAAGGTGCCATATGTTGATTATAATAATCAAAGCACTATATTATATTCTGATGATTATATGTTCTTGCCAGCAGAGAAGGAAGTGTTTGGAACCCGTTCTTACTCTCCAACAACAGAAGCAAATGCGCTAACCCAATTTGCTTATTATAAAAACGGAGGTAGTAAAATCAAGAGCCTTTCTGGTTCGGCGGTCTATTGGTGGCTTCGCTCTGTCGCTTATAACTACAGCAGCGATTTTTGCCGTGTGGACACTGCTGGTGGCGCGGGCTCTAGCAGCGCGTCCATTTTTCGTGGCGCGGCCCCCTGCTTTTGTGTGTAAACCCAAGACCCTATAGTACCATGGGAGCAACGCGACCAACTATAGGGTCGCTAAGCGTAGCAAACATTAACAAAAAAATAAAAAGTTCTTTATAAAAATGGAGGAAAGATATGTCAGTTAAATCTTGCGATAGAAAACCGAATGATGCGGAATATGTTCGTAAGTCTAGAAATGCTTTAGATTTGACAATAAATAATGTAGAAAAAATGGGTAAAAAGAATAAGTTATTATCTGATAAAATTTTTAATCTATGCTTAACTTCTTACGAAAATGCTTTAAAAGCGGATTCTATTTATATGGACGCTAATAATTTTAAGGAAACATATGAAATGAAACAAGAGTATACAAGAAAAGCATTAGCAAATATAATGGCTTCTGAGGGAGTTTTTGATATTATTTATTGTAGAGTTAGAAAAGGCGACCCATGTTTTGGTGATAAAAACAAAAGAGATAATGTTTTTAAAGAATGGGGGAGCGCAATAGAAGAATCTAGAAAAATTTTAAATAAAATGATAGATGTTAATAAGGAACGCAGAAATAAGTGGTATTTTGAAGCGCGAGCAAGAAAGAAAATAAAACTAGAAGAAAACAACAAGGCTTCTGAAGAAGTAAAGAAAACTTCTGAAGAAGTTGATAGTAATAGTTCTCTAAGTAAAGATACAAAATAATTAGTCATTTCTGTTAATTTTTTTATCGGGTGAATCCCTAGGAAATGCCGTGAGAGCTCCAGTGTGAGCGCCCGCCTTTCTGGTTCGGCGGTCAATTGGTGGCTTCGCTCTGTCAATTATAACAACAGCAACAATTTTTGCAATGTGAACACTGCTGGTAACGCGAACAATAACAACGCGTCCAATTCTAATGGCGCGGCCCATGATTTTGTAATTATTAAGGAACGAAAAAAAATATTGTCAAAGATTAACATATTATATAATAAAGCCCAATCTAAAAAAAATAATATATAATTTTTGGTTTGTAAATCCTTCGCCTCATTTTTTATGAGGCAAGAATAAAGTTCCAATGTCAAAACACAAAAGGGGTGATTCATCCGGGCTTATGTCGAATAGGTCCACAATAATTATTAAACAAATTATAAAAAGAGTATTTTTATGGCGTAACAAAATATAAAAAATTTGTTATTATTGTTGGATATACGCTGAGGAGTAGTTTAATCCTGCTCTTTCATTTAAAATTAAATTTAGGAGGAAATAATAGGTGTTTAATTATATAAGTAATTTTCCAGACGATTTAAAAGAAAAAAGTTCTGGATTAGAAGACACGGTTCAAACTAAGAAAAAACCGCAGTTTGAAGAGATAATTACATTATCAAACTTATATGATACAGTAAACGAATGTTGCAATGGAGTAAGGTGGAAGCCATCTATTACAAGATTTGAGAATCTGTGCGCCTGTTAGTTAAGTTATGTTATTAAGTAGATTGAACAAGGCACTTATAGACAATGTTCCTTTAATCAATTTAAAATAAATGAAAGAGGAAAAACTAGAAATATTGCAGCTTTAAGACCCATTGATAGGGTAATTCAAAAAGCTGTGAACAGAGATGCTTTTCTCCCATTAATAGAAGAGTAGTTAATAGAAACAAACTCTGCTAGTTTAAAGGGAAAAGGAATGGACTATGCTATTAAATCTTTTAAAAACCATTTAAGGAAACACTTTGAGGAATATGGTTTAGAGGGAGGGATTTATTAGTTTGATTTCTCTAAATACTTTGAAAGTGTTCCCCATAATTTAATAAAGGAAAACATCATAAAGCCTTTAAATCTCGATAAAAGATTAGAAAAAATATTGTGTGATTTTATTAACGATTTTAGAAAACTTGAAGGGGCCAAAGAAAGAAAAGATGAGTTTGGCTGGAGAGGAATGGGCTTAGGAAGCGAAGTTTCTCAAATTATCGCTTTAGATAGCGCCACCTTTTTAGATAAATATATCACTGTAGTCCTAAAAAAAGATAAATACGGTCGTTATATGGATGATGGATATGTTATTTCTAATGATTTAGAAGAATTAGAAGAGATAAGAAAATTATCTCATAGGCTTGTTGAATCTTTTGGACTTCATTTGAATGAAAAGAAAGATAGAATAACTTCTTTTAAAAGTCAAAAATATTTCGTTTTTTTGAAAAATAATTATAGAATTCTTCCTAATGGAAAAATAATAATGAAGCCTGTTAAAAGCAATCTAAAAATTATAAACAAAAGAATGAAAAAATGGAGGCAAAAACTAGATGCTGGCGAAATGACTATAGAAAATATTTGCGATAGCTATAATGGTTGGAGAGCTAGCATATTAAGGTGCAATGATGTTTACACTACAATATATAATAAAGATTTGTAGTTTATTAATGAGTTTAGAAAAGAATTAAGATATTTTCATAGACCTTTTAAATGTTATATAAAGTGCATCTAGAACAAGGATGGCACGTATGAATATATAACAAAACCAATGAAAAATTCTAAACTTTCTAAACAAAATGATAATATATACCATAAAAATATGGTTAAAAATAAGAAAGCAAAACAAAACAAAAACCAAACAACAACTAGATAATAACGACAACTAACTGGCCTAAATAAGGTCAAACTATTTTGAAAAGAGAGAAAAACATGAAATATGACTATTCGAAGAGTCTTTTTCAAAATGTTCAAAACATTTATAAAATTTTAACAAAAGTTAAATTGGAGCAAGATGAACTTATGAACAATAAAGAAGAAATATCTTTATTGAAGTCTAAGATTTCTGAGCTTGAAAGAGATTTAAACGAATTAAAATTTTTAAATAAATGAATGGTTCGCTTTGAAAAAAGAGATATAAGA
>ERZ1026876.459-NODE-459-length-24258-cov-7.755815_pt1 | contig 24258 bp, 20 predicted proteins | sample MGYA00380168_ERZ1026876 | MGnify/ENA primary metagenome ERZ1026876 (study PRJEB33269, sample SAMEA4719804) | human gut metagenome | biome: human-associated habitat; feature: organic feature; material: feces | place: Cameroon | collected 2013-10 ... | reverse complement strand
CCTTCGTCGGAATCCTCTTATCACTCATGATTTCATTTCCTGCCGCACGGGCATCCAGCTCTACTGGCTTCGAAGTGAAATCAGGGGTGTTATAGGAATCCAACAACTCATCGTAGTACTTCTTCGGATTTCGCTGAGGCAGCAGGAACGGCTTGCTTACATTGCCCTTATCATCAACGCAGGCGAGATAAAGACGGGTATAGAGACCGTCGCCGCGGCGGGATGTAAAGACAAACCAATGAGAATCCCTGCTCCAGTTGTGCCAGCTGTCCGTGTTTTTACTATTGGCAGCAGTCATAGGCTTAGCCTGCCCAGTCTTCAAATCCAGCAACCAGTTATCCGCTTCCTTATGCCAGATAGGGAAACAGCCATAGTCGCTCATCGTAAACATGATGTACCTGCCATCATAAGAAGGACGGGGATGGGTAGCACTCTTGCCCAGTTCACGGGCATTGAAGATGGTATCCACCTGATTGCCAAACTTACCCGTAGCTGCATCGAAACCTATTTTGCAGATATTATACTTGATATCTTTGTAACCGCTCGGGATAGGCTCTGCCGTAGAAGAACAGAAGTAGAGCGTCTTGCCATCTGGCGAGAATACCGGATAAGTCTCGTAATGATCTTTCGTCATCAGGAGCGAATCCAATATCAGTTCATGGGTTGCAGGCTGATAAACAAAGACATCTGATGCCTGGTCGAAAACTTCGATGCGCTCATCCTTTACGGCATGGAAACTCTGATGGGTGGTATTGGTACTATAGGCGCAATACTTACCCGATGGATGCCAGTAAGGATAAACCATCGAACCCTTCAGTGAATCATTCTTCGCCTTCAGCCACTCCCGCTTGCCGTTCAGGGAAACCAAGGTAGCGCCATGGTCACCACGCACATGGAAGGTAAACTGGTCCGGATTGGTCTTATTTGCCGTATGGCAGTTGAGACAGGCACCCGGCGCTGCCGTATTCTCAAGGATAGCAGTCTCCTCAAAGTTACTCAAGTTGCGCTGATAGATGCCCAACTTGCCATACACCTCATAGCCAGGAGCAATGCGACGATAGGTCAAGCCCCAGTCGTTCAGTTCGTATGGGCTTACATGGATATCGAAATCCTGATACTGCGTCCAGTTACCATTCTTTTCCACATAAACGGTAACTTTCAAATCTCCTCCCTTATTTTGAGCAAGCAGATGATGCCATTCATCGATATCAAAGTTTGCGTAATCCCCTTCACTTTGAAGTTCACCTATCTTTGATCCTTCTACCACGACATTAACAGATTCCGCATCTATGTCCTCCACATGGAAGTTGAGAGGAGCAATCGTTGCGGGTACAGTAACTCCGATATAATCAGGATAAATCTTTGGAAGTTGATTTGCTTGGATGGGATTGGTGGGTACAAGAATTCCCGGTTTGGACATACAAGAGCCAAGTCCCAACATGGCACCCATGAGCCATGCCCCAACGAAATATTGTTTGATATTCATCATTAGTCTATATTATTATCATGCCAGATGCCCAATCAGCAAGAATGCCAATTTAATACTTAACATTTAACACTTAACATTATCAATAAACCTCTTTCATTCCCTCCTTCTTCCCGGCAGCCTCATCAGCCCCCTGCACCATCACATAGTGCCAGGCATTGGATACATACGGCTGCTGACCAAGCTGAGGATTCTTCGGATTCTGCATATAGAGTTGGATGAAGTTGAGCGTATTGTTCACGTTCTGTGCATCCACACTATATGGGATAGTACGCGGATCGTTGTGCGTCTTCATCCAGTTGCCGATGAGAATTTCCTGGAAGGAACGTGGAATATGGTCATAGCCCACGAATCTGCCCAACGGATAGTACTGCACGAACTTCTCCATATCACGTTGCAGGAGTTCGTAGCACATCAGGTATTCGTATGCCATCTTGTTATGGTTATCGTTCAGGAAGAGCAAACCCAGCATCTGGTCCATCTCCCGGTCGCTGAAGAGGAAGTCCTGCTTCTTCTCGCGATACTTGCGCAACTTGCCATAAACAGGATGCCGGTTGATAGCCTTCTCATTGCCCAGCAGCGCCATCGTCTGATTCGCCCAGTTGCTATAGAAGAGTGTCTTCTGCAATCGGCGGAGCAACTTGGCTGCCACCTGATAATTGCCATTGATGATTTCGCACTCAGCGATGCGTCGGGTCAAACGGGCACTCTTGCGATAATTCGGTATCGCCTCCTGCGCCTCGAACATATATCTTTCGGCATCATTCACCATACCCAGACGGAAGAAGATTTCTGCAGTGGATACTGGTGAAATCATGTCACGGGTAAAGGTAGGAAACAAGCCCTCGCCTCCATTCTGATAGAACTCGAAAAGGCGGTCGGCAAGAACACCCTTCTGACTTAGGGCAAGATTCACACACGATACACCCAGCGGTGTAGTAGCCTGTTTTTTCTCAGCCTTCTCTATGATCTTATCCCACTGTTCGGTGCGAACCAGGAAATCATAATCTATCAGGCTGTAGGTCATCTCATCAAAAGATGCCTTGATACCGAACCATGAAACCACAATCACCAATACATAGCTCAAGGCCATGACCACCTTGGATTGCTGCAACTTCTGCATTGTCTTCCTGCGGCATGAAATCATTCCTAAGAAAGGAATCACTATCGCCCATGCCATCACAATAAAAGGTAATGAAGAAACAGCACCCGGATAACGATAATAATTGAGTCCGGCAAAGAGGCGATACAAAGGATATTGCAAGGTCTGTGTGGTCAATAATATCCAGGCTACAGTAAGGATAAGGATGCAGACAGAATATCCTATTCCAGAAAGAACATTTCCCTTCTGATGAGCAATCTTCAAAGCATCACCTACTATCAGAACGACATAGACGAATACCACTGGTCCCAGGAACCAATAAACCAAAGCCGTGCTTACCAGTTCGAACACCACCTTCACCAATCGGTTGTGGAATCGGTTGTGAATCCATCCCATCAGCAGGGCGCCCCATAATGCCACTACAAAAGAAAGCAGGATGTTCTGGTCGCCCATAGCACACCACAAGGCGATACTTGGAAGGAAACTCAGTAGATAGCCCGGGAAATCATGTTTGGCTCCATATTGTTTCATCAGTCCCCATACCACAGCCTGAATGCTCATCAAGAGCAAAGCGATAATGGCTCCGCCCAAGACAGGCATATAATAGAACTGTACCAAAAACTCACTGATATAGTCAGCCAATCCTCCCGGCAGCACAATGCGCTCCAAAAAATAGCCAGTATCAAAGAGAAACATCTGATACTGTTCCTGAAAGCAAAGTCCTGACATATAAGGCAAAGCCCAGAACAGCATCACCACCACACCAAAGAGCAGAGACAGCAAGGGCTTCCAAGTTTTAGTGATCAAATTATACATTGTTTATATCGTTTATATTGTTATTATCAGTTTTTAGCCAAGAAGCAAAGAGGAATATTCGCATTCCTTTCTTTACCAGAACTACGCATAGAAATGCTTATGTTACTGCATACAAAAGTACAATAAAAACACGGAAACACCAAATCTTTTGAGCAATTATACAAGAAAGTACGGAAGAAAAGCAAGAAAGGTCAACTTCTCCTTACTAAAAGGTAAAAAAGCCCCGACTGTATCACTACAGCCGAGGCCTAACTTTATTTATATTATAATCACAACGATTACTTTTACTTATTAGGAATTCTCTTGAACTTCCAGTACCATGCTGTACCACCAGAACTTGTTACACCTGGTTCAGGAGCACAAAGTACCAAGTGGTCGCCATCATACTTCAAAATATGATAAACAAACTCACGCTGGTTACCGAAGTTACACTGAACACCGAGTAAAGGAACAGTACCCTCGAAGGTCATAGTACCTAAGTCCCAACCGTCCTTAGCCTTGGTTCCATCAACCATAACAGAACCTGTTTCACCACGGCTTGTCTTAACACCATCGGTTAAGCTCAATGTGAACCAGCCTTCACCGATTTTGTCCTTAGCATAACCCTTGTCTGTACACTGCCCCTGGATATCAGAAGTATTAACCTTCCACCAAGAAGGAGCAGAATCATTCATCCAACCACCATTACCCCAAACGATACCATCATCTGTGTCATCCCAAGTCCAGGTTGTGGTCTTATCATAGTTCTCACCAAAGACTGTAGCCACGATAGGATCAATCTTAGTGAAGTTATTCAAAGTAATAGTCTTTTCTGCAGACTTCACTTCAGAACCGTCAGCACCCTTCCATAAAGCGTAAACCTTCAATTCTCTTGCAGGAGGCATGAGCTTGATAGACTGATTAAAACCTTTGCCCAACACCTTATCGGTAGCAGCATCGTACAACCAGATGTAATGGTCTGATTTTACAGTAATATTATTATTGCCTTCACTCTCAGCTTGGATGGTAAAGCCATTGGTCAATTCCTCAGCTGTAATATTGGCGCCTGGTCCCTCGCTATCCTCGCAAGGGTCGCAAGAAGCGAACAAGCCAAGGACTGCCACAGCACATAAAATTATCTTTTTCATACTTAGAGTCATAAATTGTTATTAAACATGTTACTTAGAACCCCAGCCAGTATAGTTGCTGCTTGCAGCATCGTATCCTGGGTTCTGAGGAATCTGACCATTACCATTGGTAATTTCAGTCTCAGGAATCTTCTGGAATCCGGCAGTCTCGTTGTAGCGAGCACCATATCCACCTACATTTGTAGCAGCAGCACCATCAACATAAATCTTACAATTATTCTGACGGTCGAGCGCAGCAGCAGCGATGTGCCAGCGACGGATATCATTCCAACGGGTTCCCTCGAATGCTAACTCAAATCGGCGCTGATCCTGTATCAGCTTCAGAGAGTAGCTGCCTGGAATATCAGTATCTGCATATCCGGCACGCTTCATGATAGCCTTCAAGCCAGGAGTAATTTCCTCCTTCAACTCAGCCTGCATCAAGAGCACATCAGCAAAACGAATCAGAACCAAATCGTGAATATTAGATGTCTTAGCTTCACTGTTCAACCAGCCGTCAGAACCATACATGGCATACTCAAATACCTTGTAATATCCTGCAGGACTTGCATCCTTGGCATCTGTCTTGCAACATACTGGCATCAACTTCATGTTGGCATAGTCAGTCTCCTGCTTATAGTCATTCCATGTACCACCAGCCTTTGCATAATCAGGAAGATCAGCCAAGTTCTGAACAGAAGCCTCAAGGCGAATATCCTTCACCTTACCCTGATCATCCTTTGGAGATGCAGCATCCCAATCGCTTACCAACCCTGGGCTAACAGGACCAGCGCCCCAACCCTGACCGAATGGGAAGGTCTTGGAAACATCCTGATCACCACGGAGACCGAAGAATGTGAGATAGTAGTTACAGTAACCGATATTGTTCTTGCCAGCAGCATTGCTCCATGCAGCAAGTTTGTTAAACTTGATGGCAAACATATTCTCAGTATCTGCTGCATTAACAGAACCATTCTCATCGTCCTGACACCATTTGAGGTTTTTACCCTGGGTCTTATAGAAATCGTTTACGGTATATTTATTTGTATAAGCCCACAAACTGCGATAGTCATCTACCAGCTTATAGCCAGAGTTGTTAACGCAATCATCGATGTAACCAATAACATCCTGCTTGGTCAAAGTGGTACCATCTGCCAATTCTACACTTGTCAGAGGACTATAGTTTGTGCTTGTCAACTGACTGATTTCCTCGCCGTTGCAGTACATACCGGTGTAATACAACCAGGCACGACCGAGCAAAGCCTCTGCACAATACTTATCAATCATACCCGAGTTATGATTGTTCTTGGCTGGCATCAAATCGCAAGCCTGCTTCAAATCCAGAAGAATCTGTCCCCAAAGCTTTGCAGCTGTAGGAGGAGTCAGGTCTTCTGGAGTTTTTGCTGTCAAAACCAGAGGAACCCTGTTGTACATAGAAGCCAACTCATAATAGAAGAAACCACGCATAAAGTGTACTTGTCCCTTGGTATCATTCTTCTCGGTCTCATCCATAGAGACGTTGTCAAGAGCAGCCAACAAGGTATTGGCACGGTTGATACCCTCGTAACGCTGGAGGAAGAAGCTCTGGGTCATATCAGTACCAAAGTTCATCAACATATCCTGTGCCTGAGTAGCCTGGTCATTACCACCACCACCTCCAAGCATGTCGTCACAAGCCAATAGCGAGTTAAACAAGTATGTAAACTGAGGCTTATCGGTATAGGCATTCAAGTTGGCATACACACCAGCGAGAGCCTGCTGACATTTCTCTTTTGTGGTTGGGAAGTTACTGGTATCCTTTTCTGTCATACTCATGGAATCCAAGTCGCATGAAGAAAGGCAAGTAAGAGCCACAGCCGCTACACCTAAATATTTATATATCTTATTCATTGTAAGGTCATTTTAGAATTTAATATTAACACCAATCATATAGGTTCTTGGAGAAGGGTAGTTACCCATATCAACACCAGTAACCCAAGGCTCACTGCTGTTCAAAGCACGACCATTCTCAGGATCCATACCCTTATAGTTGGTAATGGTAAAGAGATTCTGCGCTGTGAAGTAGAGACGAAGCTGCTGGAATGGACTGTTCTTCAACAACTGCTTGAAATCATAACCAAAGGTCAAGTTCTGCAGACGGAAATAGTTAGCATCCTCTACATAGATATCAGAGAATGTATTCCAGTTGACAGATGCACCATCTTCCAGGATTGGATACTTGTTGGATGTACCCTCACCATTCCAGCAAGAGTAAACCTCTGTAGTATAGTTGTTGTAGAAACTGTCAGAACCCTTACGCCAGTTGCGAACAACCTGTGCACCCAAAGACCAGAAAGCAGTAGCGCTCACGTCGAAGCCCTTGTAAGAAGCACCTAAGTTGAAGCCCATGGTAACGTCTGGAAGCGGATTACCCAATTCTACCTTATCCTCAACACCAATAGAACCATTGCCTGATGCATCGACAAACTTCAAATCTCCAGGCTTGATACCAGTACCCTGCAAAGAGTTCTCTGCCTTACCGCCACAGTATCTGTTCAGATAATCCTGCAAGTCTGCCTGATTCTGGATAACACCATCGGTCTTGTAACCATAGAAGTAACCGATGGCATGACCTTCCTCCATACGAGCAATTGCTGCTGACGATGTAGCACCATTAAACTTATCCTTCAGACCCTCAACGAAATGGTTAGAGTTGTTCACCTTAGTAACCTCGTTCTTGTTGTAAGCCATGTTCCAACCTACATTGTATGAGAAGTCCGAGCCTATCTTGTCATTCCAACCAAGAGTCAACTCAACACCCTTGTTTTCAACGGTACCTGCATTAGCCCAGTGGCTGTCGAAACCAGCAACAGAAGAGTTACCTACCAGAATCAGCAGGTCCTTGGTCTTCTTCTTATACCAATCGGCTGTGAAAGCGAGACGCCCATCCAAGAAACGGGTGTCCAAACCGATGTTAAGCTGTTCTGAAGTCTCCCATGTCAATTCCTCATTAGCCAAACGGGTAGGACGTGCACCAGTAGTTGCGCTGGTCTTATCATTGTTGAAGCTGTAAAGAGCTGCGTTATCAAATACGAAAGATGAGCGCCACAGAGATGCATCGATATTATCGTTACCGTTCTGTCCCCAACCTGCACGGAGTTTCAAGAAAGTGAGCCACTTCTCGGTATTCTTCATAAACTTCTCGTTAGAGATTACCCAACCTGCACTGACTGATGGGAAATAACCCCACTGGTTACCAGATGCAAAGTTAGAAGAACCATCGGCACGCATAATGACGCTCAACATATAGGTCTCGTTAAAGTCGTAGTTCAAACGGCCGAAGTATGACATCTTAGAACCATAAGCACATGGTACACCAGATACATTGGCTGAAGCTGTCTGCTGGGTATTTGACAGATATGCATGAGCCAAGTCAGAGAAGATGTTATTATAACCTGTAGCATTTACACTCTCACCATAATCAGGACGTGACTTGTAATACTCAGTACCTGCCAAAACATCAAAGTGATGAATCTTTGCCAAATCAAACTTATAGTTCAAAGTATTGGTCAAAGTCCAGTTCCAACCCAAAGAAAGATTATTGATGGTTTCATTCACATTCTTTGAATCAGAGGTATTCATCTTATAAGTTGGTTTGAAAGCACGATAAGAATCAGACCACTGCTTGTAAGCAATCTGTCCACGGTAAGTAAGCCCCTTGATAGGCTGTACTTCCAGATAAGCCACTGTATTCAGATTGAAAGACTTGCTCTTATTGTTACCGCCCTGTCCATAGACAGCAGATGCGATAGGGTTAGAAGCATAAGATGTCAAGCCGAAGAGACCTGAAGCATCCAAGTCATCATACATGAAATAATTGCCGGCAGTATTCTTGACAGGAATCAATGGAATGCCACGAAGCATGTTGCTCAAGTCGTTAGAATAGAAATCGCCCTGCTGAACACCTTGGGTCTGCTTGTGCTGGTAATAAACATTCTCTCCGAACTTTACTACATCCAAGTCGCCCTTCTTATAAAGTATATGCTCAGAATTCAAACGGAAAGTGAAACGGCGGAAGTCTGATGTAACAGGACCACCGAAGATACCATCCTGATACTGATAACCAACACCAGTAGAGAACTTGCTCATCTCATTACCGCCAGATACATTGAAAGAGTGGTTTGTTACAACAGCATTCTTGTTGCGGAACTCTTCCATCCAGTTGGTGCCTTCGTTAGAACCATTGCGATAAGACTCCAGAAGTGCCTTGTCGCTCTCGCGGCTGAACATAGAATCCCAGTCGAATGCAGCCTGACCGGTATGATAACGGTAAAGATCCTGAACCTCCATATACTGCTTAGCAGTCAGCATCTGAGGCTTACGATATACGTTAGACCATCCGATGTTTCCATCATAGCTGACAGAAATCTTACCCATCTTACCCTGCTTTGTGGTAATCAAAATAACACCATTAGCAGCAGAAGAACCATAGATGGCACAGGAAGCCGCATCCTTCAAGACATCGATACGCTCGATATCGGCAGGGTTCAATGCATTGATATCACCACCAGAAACACCATCGATTACATAAACAGGGTTGGTACTGGAGTTGGTACCTGCACCACGGATGCTTACCTTAAATCCATCACCAGGCTGACCAGATACACTCTGAATGTTGACACCAGGACTCTGGCTCTGCAATGCGCCCAATACCTGAGTTGTATTCAGCTTAGCCACATTTTCACCCTTGATTTCAACGGTAGCACCAGTAACAAGTTTTTTCTTCTGTACACCATAACCTACGACAACGACCTCATCAAGAGTCTTGTCGTCAGCTTTCATTGTGACATTTAAATTAGACTGATTACCCACAGCAATTTCCTGTTTCTGGTAACCGATATAGGTAATTACAATAGTAGCGCCCGGCTTCACGTTCAAGGTAAAGTTACCATCAAGATCAGTAACGGTACCATTTCCAGGGTTGCCCTTTTCTACTACACTTGCACCGATAACAGGACCTTCTGAGTCGCTTACATTACCAGTCACTTTCTTTGATTGCTGCGTAGCGTTGACGGCTTGATTAGGTGAGACTGCAAACACATTTTGAGAACTGGCAAGTCCTAAAGTGGTGCATGCGCCCATCAGCAGCATTGTTTTTGTTAATTTAAGATTCATACTTGAGATTTTTTCCAGGTTAAATAGTTTAACGCTTTTTAGCTGATTTAACTAGTTTATAGTAAAACCATCTTGGGATTCTGTCAACGAGACAAAATACCATTTTCTGTTAAGTACGTATTTCTACCATGTTAGTATTGATGTTTAGTTTTATATTATTGATGTTTAGTTTTATATATGTAAGGATGCCTTTTTAATGGGTAATTCTTATTCTTACGGCTGCAAAGATACAACTGTTTTTTCAAAATAACTGATACTATATTGACCATTTCACGTCTTATTTTACTTTTTGCGTTTTTCAAAGTCTATTTAGGCTATTTTTTTGTCTATTTTTAGATATTAGCGGTAAAAAGAAGTAGCAAAGCAGGCATATACTTAAAAAAATAACCTTGCTGCTTATTGAGCAGCAAGGTTATTACGTACAGGATTAGCATACATCGTCAGCAGACGCTCTTTCAAGTAGGCTTCATCCTTATCAGGAAGGTCAATTTTTGCAAGTTGACCCTGGATATACTTTGCAAATTTTGCTTTATCCTCAGCAGTATATTGATCGGTATAAGCCTCCGTTCCCTCCAGCATATCGAGAGCCACATAATTTCCAGGATACAAACGGTAATTGCGATGTATCTGCTGGTCAATATAAGCTGCTACCTTATTATATATATCCTGCTTTGGCATATCCGGATCCAGAGAATCGAGATATTCATCAAGACAAGGAGCTGCATGATAATGAACGTGTCCCTTATAACCGAAGATACCCGTCTGCATACTTATCAGGTCATCAGTAGGTCCCTTTTTCCACTCCGCATGATCACGCTTCTGCTGGAATTCCTTTGCCTTCAGAAAATCACATGGGTCATACTCATAACTGATAGACAGAGGAACCAGATGCAACTGCTTCAATCGTTCAATGATACTTCCCTCACCACCCATAGACATCATCTGGAGAATTGACTTCTGGGTACGGTCATTGCTATCCTTGGCACGACCTTCACGCTGGGCAATCCAGATATTCTCATTTTTCTCCTTGATAGCAAAGTGCATATAGTCGGAAAGACGCTTACTGGACATCAACATCTGACGCATACTCAAGGCACGCTCTACGATGAAAGCCTTGTTGACACGTACCAGATCCTTGACCCAAGGAAGAGACAGGAGATTATCGCCGATGGCTATCTCGCAAGTCGTTTTGAACTTGTTGTCTATCAGCAGGACATCAAGGATGGCAGAATCGAGCACGATATCACGATGATTACTGATGAAGGTATAGTTGCGGGTATTGTCGAGTGACGAACAGTCCATCTCGCAGCCCGTAGCCGCCTTCTTCAATATGCCATGAACGAAGTCATAAGCGAAAGCCAACTGGAAATCAAGATTTGTCTTACAAGCCTTCAACTTTTGGGCAATCATTTCCAGAGGTACCTGTGGATACAGGTATGCCAACACTTGCTTGAACTGGTCGTTTGCCAGCAAACGATCAAATACCTCCGGGAGGTCTTCCGGCTCCCAAGGCCTAATGGTATCAAATTCTTGAGGGATTTTCATGATGCAAAGCTTTTAAAATTGATTCTCTACAATGTCACTGAGCACATCCTTGATATCAAGTCCTGCGGCACGAACCTGCTGCGGAATGAAACTTGTAACGGTCATACCCGGTGTCGTATTGATTTCCAGCATGTTCACCTTATCCTTACCATTCTCATCCTTGGTGATGATATAATCAATACGGATAATGCCGTTAGCATGGAGGATATCATAGATGCGGGAAGTAGTCTTAGCCACTTCTGCTGCAGTTTCAGGAGAAAGACGAGCAGGAGTTATTTCCTGTACCTGTCCATTGTACTTGGCATCATAATCGAAGAATTCATTGCTGGTCACTACCTCTGTAGCAGGCAAAACCACACACTTGTCAGCAGTCTTGTATATACCCTGAGAAATTTCAACACCATCCATGAATCCCTCAATCATAGCTTCTTCAGCCTCCATGAAAGCCAGACGAAGAGCTGGAGCCAACTGGTCAGCCTCCTTTACCTTGGAAACACCAAAACTGCTACCATCAGCAGCAGGCTTTACAAAGCAAGGCATACCGATGCGCTTGGCAATAGCCTCCTCATTATATTCCTCACCACGGCGGAGCAAGATGCTATCAGCTACATTGATACCAAATCCACGAAGATAATTGTTGAGTACATACTTATCAAAAGTCATAGCCTCTACAAGAACACCACTTGTAGAATAAGGCAAATGAATCAGGTCGAAATAGCCCTGCATTACACCATTCTCACCAGGCTGACCATGAATCGTAATATACGCATAATCAAAATACTTGCGCTGCCCATCCTTGACAAAAGAGAAATCATTCTTGTCAATTTCTGCAGTATCACCATTATCAAAGGCTACATGCCAGTCGGTGCCCTTGACATCGACTATATATATGTTATAGCGCTCTTTATCAAAGAAAGAGTACAAGCCCTGACCTGAGCGCAATGATACGTCGTGCTCAGAAGAATCACCACCGCAGACGATGGCTATCGTTCTTTTGTTATTTTCCATCTCTTATTTATATTTAATGAATTAGAATCTGTTTTTATCTGTCACTTTTGACCTATAGAATCATCACTTAGCCTGGAACGTATCTTGTGTGGTTCCTGCGATGAATCCTCTCCACTTTTCTATGAGCTTGCGGAAGTCATCAGGCCACTCGCTATCGAAGTCCATCTGCTGTTGGGTAGTAGGATGCACAAAACCGAGTGTCTTGGCATGAAGCGCCTGTCTTGGACAGAGTTTGAAACAATTTTGTATAAAAGCCTTGTAGCTGCTGCTTCTCTGTCCTCTCAATATCTCTGCGCCGCCATACGTCTCGTCCATAAAGAGCGGATGACCGATATGCTTCATGTGAGCACGAATCTGATGGGTTCTACCTGTCTCCAGCACACACTCCACGAGCGTGGTATATCCAAAGCGCTCCAATACCCGATAATGCGTTACTGCACTTTTACCGATACCACTATCCGGGTCGAACACCTTCATACGAAGACGATTCTTGGGATCTCTTCCGATGTTCCCCTCGATACGACCTTCGTCCTCAACGATATTTCCCCATACCAAAGCATTGTATCTGCGATGGGTGGTCTTATTGAAAAACTGCTTTCCCAAAGAAGTCTTGGCACCAGGGGTCTTTGCTACAACCAGCAAACCAGACGTATCCTTATCAATACGATGCACCAGTCCCACCTCCGGATCATTGGCATCAAATTCCGGCATATCTCTCAGATGCCAGGCTACAGCCTGAATCAGCGTACCATGGAAATTACCAGCGCCAGGATGCACTACCATGCCAGCCTCTTTATTTACGATCATCAACTGGTCATCTTCATAAACCACATTGATGTCAATCTCCTCTGGCTTGATGCTGGTCTCATGTCTTGGACGGTCCATCATCAGCGTGATCATATCATTCGGGCGAACCTTATAATTACTCTTTACAGGTTTCCCGTTGACATGGATAAAACCGGCATCAGCAGCCTGCTGAATACGATTACGGCTCTGGTATGCCATTTTATCAGCCAGGTATTTATCAATTCTCACCGGATCCTGATTAGCATCCACCTGCACCTTCCAGTGCTCATAGAGTTCACCATCCGACGAGGACGACTCGCCGATAGGCTGAAGTTCATCATCCAACTCTTCCTCAAGCCCATCAACATCTCCAGCAGCATCAAAACCGAAATCATTCTCCACTGGAGCATATACCTTATTATATATATAATCTAAAAATCTCATTCGTTCGTACTATTGAATTCTCACATTTCGTTCTTCACTCATCACTTACCTATTCTACTACTTCGTTATGGTTATGTGAATGTGAAGGAGTCGAAGGCTCAGTGGTCTCCGTACCAGGGACGACCTCAAAATTGTCTGCATCTCCCGACTCTTGAACTTCCTCCTCAAATTCTTCCTGTTCATACTTAGGGTCAACATAGTTGACGGAATCAGCAGCATCTCGCTGACCATTTCCCACCTGTACCGTAAGAATCGCATCAATGGACACCTTATCACCAGCAACCACATGCTTTCCCTTGACCAGGATGCCATAAACCCAGTCTTCCTCACCAGGTATATACTGAGGAGCGCCCAACTTGAAGCCCATGGCAGTCAACTTGGCCATAGCCTCTCGCAGAGAACTGTTGTCAATCACATCAGGGATGGTCAAGGTAGGTGTGTGATCAGAGTTGATAGTCACATAAATCACTCTCCCAGCCTTTACCCTTTCTCCAGAAACAGGAGATTGTTCCAAGATACAGTCAGGAGGAAGATTGCGCACATATCCCGTATCCGTCACTTCAATCTGAAGTCCGGCATCATCAAGGATACGCTCAGCGTCAGCGAAACTCTTATATCGAATATCCGGAATCAGAATAGCCTCACCATGATGAGTATAGAGTTCAATACCGAACTTAACGCCCACACAAAGCAGTGCGACAACCACTCCCATAGCGAAGAGATTGCCCCAGAGATACTTGCTCTTAAACTTATTAAAAAATTCAGATGAAGTCATTCTATTTCATTTTTGTCTGCAAAGATAGTATAAATCGAAGACAATACAAAATAAAAAAATGATTTTTTCAATTTATTGTTGAGAAGAAGGCTATAAATACAAAAGAGACCTAAAACAAAAAGAGACAAAACACCTAAAGGTCTATAAACACAAAAAGCAGCATAGGAGTTATCCCTGCTGCTTTCAATGTCATCGTTAATTCTGAAGCCCAACGAATATTATTTTCCGTGGTGCTCGTCAGACACAGTTAACTTCTTACGGCCATGAGCACGGCGAGAAGCCAATACACGACGACCATTCTTTGTTGCCATACGCTCACGGAAACCATGCTTGTTCACGCGACGACGATTGTGAGGCTGAAATGTTCTTTTCATTTTTCTTTATTATTTTTTTAATTAATATTCCAAAAAAGAGGGCATAACGCACCTTTCGGGCTGCAAAATTACGCATTATTTCTGAAATAACCAAGAAAACTGCAAAAATTAGCTTAAATATTTATGTTTTTTTCGATAATTGCTTGGGTTTTTCGTGATTTTACCGTAACTTTGCACCGTTTTACAGAAATATAATATAATTCAAGATAAACAAAATGATTAATTCACAGGAAATTAAGATTGGTACTTGCATCCGCATGGATGGCAAAGTATGGGTTTGCATCGACTTTCAGCACAGAAAGCCAGGTAAAGGTAACACCGTAATGAACACTAAATTGAAGAATGTTGCCGACGGTCGTGTATTGGAGCGTACATTCCAGGTTGGTTTCAAATTGGAGGATGTTCGCGTTGAGCGTCGCCCTTATCAGTACCTCTACGAGGACGCTACTGGTTGCATCTTCATGAACCAGGAGACTTTCGAGCAGGTGCCTATCGCTAAGGAGAACGTTACTGGTGGTCAGTACATGAAGGAAGGTGATGTTGTAGAGGTTGTAACTGATACTACTGATGGTACTATCCTTTTGGCAGAAATGCCTGTTAAGACAACTTTGAAGATTACTCACTCTGAACCAGGTGTTAAGGGTAATACAGCTACCAACGCTACCAAGCCTGCTACTTTGGAGACTGGTGCTGAGGTTCGCGTTCCTTTGTTCGTAAACGAAGGTGAGACTATCCAGATCGATACCCGTGACGGTAGCTACCTCGGTCGTGTAAGCGAGTAATTCCTCGCCTGTTCCTATCAGAGTTCTAATCAACTAAGCTTGAATCATATATGAAATATTCCATCATTGTCCCTGTATTCAATCGCCCTGATGAGGTGAGCGAACTACTTGAGAGTTTGACACACCAGACCGTCAAGGACTTCGAGGTCATCATCGTTGAAGACGGCTCAAAGATTCCTTGCAAGGAGGTTTGTGATGCGTACAAAGACAAGATGGATATTCAGTATTTCTTCAAGGAGAACTCTGGTCCAGGACAAAGTCGCAACTATGGTGCCGAGAGAGCATCAGGCGAGTATCTGTTGATACTTGACAGCGATGTAGTCCTTCCTGAAAATTATCTCAAAGCTGTAAATGATGAATTGAGCCGTGAGCCTGCTGATGCATTCGGCGGTCCTGACAAGGCGCATTCATCATTTACAGATACCCAAAAGGCTATATCTTACTCCATGACATCTTTTTTCACCACCGGTGGTATCCGTGGCGGTAAAAAGAAGATGGACAAATTCTATCCCCGTTCATTCAATATGGGTATCCGCAAGGATGTTTATCTCAGATTGAATGGTTTTTCTGCCATGCGTTTCGGAGAGGATATAGATTTTTCTATCCGTATATTCAAAGCAGGTTGTCGTTGCCGCCTCTTCCCTGAAGCATGGGTATGGCACAAGCGCCGTACTGATTTCCGTAAATTCTGGCGTCAGGTCTATAATAGCGGTATTGCCCGCATCAACCTCTACAAGAAATATCCAGAGAGCCTCAAGCTCGTGCATTTACTTCCAATGGTCTTTACCGTTGGCGTCATAGGCACGCTGTTACTCCTGTTCTTTGGTTTCTTACCATACCTGTTGGGCACAGAGCACATTTTCCCTGTACTTGGCAATGCCATGGCAGCATTGGGTTGCATCGGCTCATTCTTGATCCTACTCTATATCGTAGCGTTAGTTATCGACAGTACCAAACAGAATCAGAGTTTGAAGATTGGCATACTGAGTATCCGAGCAGCGTTTACCCAACTGATGGGCTATGGATGTGGATTCCTGTCTGCATGGTGGAAGAGATGCATCTTGGGCAAGAGCGAATTCAGCGCTTACAACAAGACCTTCTACAAATAAAGAATTCCTGCGAAAACTTTTCAAAAACAACAAATATGAGCGAAAAACTATCCATAGCGAAGTGGGCTTCAGAAGACCAGCCTCGCGAAAAGCTCGAAAGTTTAGGTCCCAGTGCATTGTCAAATGCAGAACTGTGCGCCATCCTTATCGGTTCTGGCTCCAGAGACGAAAGTGCCGTAGAACTGATGAAACGCATTCTCAACAATTGCGACAACAACCTCAATACACTCGGCAAGATGACCCTACAGGAGTTACAGCAATACAAAGGAATGGGACCAGCCAAAGCCATCACTTTACAGGCTGCCTGCGAACTCGGCAAGCGCCGTGCTCTTGACAAAATTGGGGTACGTCCCGACTTAGGCTCATCACTGGCTATCTACAACTATATGCTCCCCCGTATGCAAGATCTCGATGTAGAAGAAGGTTGGATCCTCCTGATGAACCAGAACTTCAAACTCATCAAGGCAGAACGCATCTCTCATGGTGGTATCACAGAAACAGCCATAGATGTCCGCCTCATCATGAAAGAAGTATTCCTCAATAATGCCACCATCTTGGCTATCTGTCACAACCATCCCAGCAACAATCCAATTCCAAGCAAAAACGATGATTTGCTGACCAACCAGATCAACAAGGCATGTCAGATCATGCGCATTTTCTTCATGGACCATGTCATCATCACGGATGGAGCCTTCTACTCTTATCATGACAAAGGGAAACTGTAAATATCAGCATTTCTCAAGCAAATATCAACCCAAAGAGCGAAAATAAATCACCTTTTATTTTGTTTTCTCTGTATTTTATGCTACCTTTGCAAAATATAAGCAATAATCATACAGGTAGCATTTCGTGTGCTCCTTCACAAAAAGAATAAAGCATTTATGACTCAAGAAGAAAAGACAAAAATAGAAGAGAAAATCGTAGATGTACTCAAAACCGTTTACGACCCTGAAATTCCTGTGAATATCTGGGAATTAGGAATGATCTACAAGATAGATGTCAAAGACGATGGCAATGTAGATATTGACATGACATTTACAGCCCCATCATGCCCTGCAGCCGACTTCATTCTGGAAGATGTGCGCACCAAGGTGGATAGCGTAGATGGCGTCAATTCAACAAACGTCAACCTCGTATTTGAACCAGCCTGGGATCAGAGTATGATGAGCGAGGAAGCTCGCGTAGAACTCGGCTTCGAATAAAGACAAAGCCGTTGAATTCTTCACTCTTCATTCTTCACTTAAAAAGAATCGCTTATGAAAAATGTATATTTCCTTTCAGATGCACATTTGGGTTCGTTAGCCATACCGCATGCCCGTATGCAGGAGCGCCGTCTGGTACGCTTCCTGGACAGCATCAAGACAAAAGCCTCTGCCATATATCTTTTAGGCGACATGTTTGACTTCTGGAACGAATACAAATATGTGGTACCCAAAGGATACACCCGCTTTTTAGGAAAACTCTCTGAGTTGACCGATATGGGAGTGGAAGTACATTTCTTCACGGGCAATCATGACCTCTGGACATACGGTTACCTGGAACAGGAATGTGGGGTCATCGTGCATTACAAACCTCAGACTGTAGAAATCTACGACAAGGTATTTTTCCTGGCTCATGGTGACGGGTTGGGAGATCCGGACAAGAAGTTCAAATTATTGAAATCCATGTTCCATAACCCTACCTGCCAGCGTTTGTTGAATGCCATCCATCCACGATGGGGAATGGCATTGGGACTAAACTGGGCAAAGCATAGCAGACTAAAACGGGCTGATGGAAAAGAAGAACCATACATGGGCGAAAAGAAGGAATTCCTCGTCCGTTTTGCCAAGCAATACATGCAGGGGCACAAGAACATCGATTACTTCATGTTTGGCCATCGCCACATCGAGCTGGATCTCATGCTCAGCAAGAAAACCCGCTTGATGATTTTAGGAGATTGGATCTGGCAGTTTACTTATGCCGTATTCGATGGAGAACACATGTTTATGGAAGAATACGTAGAAGGCGAAAGCCAACCATAACAATAAAGGGCAGCCAATGAAGCTGCCCTTTATTGTTATCGCTGTATTCGGCCTCCTGAAGAAGTCATATTATGGATAATCTCCTCTTCTGACACCAGATTCTGGTCGCCTGGTATGGTATTCTTGATGGCACTTGCCGACAAGGAGAAGTCCAGACAATATTGATTTTCATCACCCCATTTCTGATGAGCATGTATATAGGCAGCCACAAAAGCATCTCCTACACCCATCGGATCAATGATAGGCTGAATATCGTAGATTCTGGTCGTATAGAGTTTGTCTTCCTGAGAATCGTAAAGCAAACCACTCAGGGTATGATGACTGCTGGCAATCTGATTGCGTACTGCCATCACCATTTTTTTACACTTAGGGAAGATTTTGTGCATCTTGCGGAAATACTCCAGATAAGCCTCCTTATCTATCTCATAGTTTTCATCCAGAGCCTCAAAAGGAATATGAGGTACACCGCTGGCAACCTCCCACTCATTCTGGTCGCCAAAGATGATGTCGCTGTATTGCATCATCTGGAAGAGTACATCATGAGGTTCCAATCCGTATCCCCAAAGATTCTTACGGTAGTTGATATCGCAGACAATGGTCAAGCCATCCGACACCGCCAATCTGATGGCATCCATGGTAGATTCCATCGCATCACGGCTGATGGCACAAGTGATACCTGAGCAATGGAATACAGCCGCATCAGCCAAGACCTTATCCCATTTCACCATATTTCTTTTCAATGAATAAAAAGAAGAATTCTTGCGGTCATAAATCACACGGGAATTACGCATCGCCACGGCTTCCTCAAAATAATAAGTACCCAGACGTTCTCCGCCACGTACCACATGCGAAACATTCAGACCATACTCTCTGAGATGCATCAGCGCAGCCTCACCCATTTCACCATAAGGCACACGGGTGACATATTCTACGTTGTTTCCCAGATAAGCCAGAGAGATAGCGGCATTCGCCTCACTGCCTCCATAATTGCCTTCCATGCGACGGCCCTGGAATAAACGTTGATAACCAGGCTTAGAAATTCTAAGCAAAATTTCTCCGAAAGTTACAATCTTTGTTTTCATCTTTTTATCATTGAGATTAATACCTAGTAATAATATAGCTGATGAGTATGGCTTGTTTCACAAAGACAAAGTCTAAGTGTTATAGTAAAAGAATTAAGGTGAAGCATTTCTATCGTTGCAGAAAAGCTTCACCTTATTATATATAGGATGATTACTTATTAGCAACCAAATCCATTGTATCGCGAGCAATAACGATTTCCTCGTCTGTAGGAACTACTACTACCTTCACCTTACTGTCGTCAGTAGAGATGATAGCTTCCTCACCACGAACCTTGTCATTTACTTCCTTGTTGATCTTAATGCCAAGATACTCCAGATTCTTGCAAGAATCCTCACGGAGGTCGGTCTGGTTCTCACCTACACCTGCAGTAAATACGATAGCGTCAACGCCACCCATAGCTGCTGTGTAAGCACCGATATACTTCTTGATGCGATATTCGTACATACGGAGAGCCAACTGAGCCTTCTCATTACCCTCGTTGGCAGCGTTCTCGATGTCGCGCATATCAGAAGAAATACCTGTGATACCGAGCACACCACTCTTCTTATTCAGGAAGTCAGCCATCTCCTGTGGTTTCATGTTCAACTTCTCCATCAAATATGTAACGGCAGAAGCATCGATATCACCACAACGAGAACCCATCATCAAACCTGCCAATGGAGTCAAGCCCATAGAGGTATCCATTACCTTACCATTCAATACAGCAGCGATAGAACCACCGTTACCGATGTGGCAAGTGATGATCTTAGAGTTGTTCTGGTCGAGACCGAGAATCTCGCAAACACGCTTAGAAACATAGCGGTGAGATGTTCCGTGGAAACCATAACGGCGTACGTGGTACTTCTCATACAACTCATAAGGAATAGCATAGAGGTAAGCGTAGTCTGGCATTGTGCTGTGGAATGCGTTGTCGAATACGCAAACCTGAGGAGTGCCAGGCATCAAAGAGTCAACGGCACGGATACCCTTCAGGTGACCTGCGTTGTGAACAGGAGCGAGGTCGCAAAGTTCCTCGATACCATCCTCTACGCTCTTGTCAACGATAACGCTCTCCTTGAACTTGTCACCACCCTGTACGACACGGTGTCCTACAGCGTCGATTTCCTTCAAGTCCTTGATAGCGCCGATTTCTGGATCGAGCAGGCACTTGAACACGAAGTTCACACCTTCCTTGTGGTCAGGCATATCGTGCATGATCTGCTTCTTCTCGCCATTAGGCAATTTAACCTTGATGAAAGCGTTATCAAGACCGATACGCTCTACACCACCCTGTGCCAATACAGACTCATCGTCCATATTATATAACTTGTACTTGATAGATGAACTACCACAGTTCAGAACCAATACTTTCATAATAATGTTTAATGTTAAATGTTGAATGTTGAATTAAGCCTTCTTAGCATCCTGTGCCTGGCAAGCGGTGATAGCTACCATGTAGTAGATATCATCTACAGAGCAACCACGAGAGAGGTCGTTTACAGGACGAGCGATACCCTGGAGGATAGGGCCGATAGCGATGGCACCACCCAAGCGCTGAACAAGCTTGTAGCCGATGTTACCTACCTCGAGGTTTGGAACTACCAATACGTTAGCCTTACCAGCTACGTCAGAACCTGGAGCCTTCTTGGCAGCAACCTCAGGAACGAGGGCAGCATCAGCCTGAAGCTCACCATCGAGATGAAGCTCTGGGAACTTCTCCTTAGCGATAGCTACTGCGTCTGTCACCTTGTCGATGATATATACGCTCTTACCAGTCTCCTTGTTGATGGCATCCTTAGCACTACCCTTTGTAGAGAAGCTCAACATGGCAATCTGAGGATCAGCAATACCTGCAACAGACTGAGCTGTATGAGCTGTTGTATAGGCAATCTGAGCAAGCTGATCAGCTGTAGGGTTTGGAGTTACAGCAACGTCACCCATTACCACTACGCCATCCTGACCGTACTGCTTCTGATCAGAGATGAGCAACATAGCACCACTAACGCAAGTGATACCTGGAGTACACTTGATAATCTGAAGAGCTGGACGGAGCGTATCACCAGTTGTGCTCAATGCACCTGAGATCTGACCATCAGCACCCTCAGTCTTGATAATCATACAACCGAGGTAGAGGTTGTTCTTAGTTACGAGTTCACGAGCCTGCTCTACTGTCATGCCCTTCTTCTTACGAAGTTCAGCGAGCTTCTCAGCATACTCCTCAGTCTTAGGGTTGTTTTGTGGATCAACGATAGTAGCCTTGTCGATGTTGTTAAGACCCCACTGTACTGCGAGATTCTTAATATTGGCAGGGTTACCGATGAGGATGATGTCTGCGAGATCATCAGCCAAAACTTTATCGGCTGCTTTCAATGTACGCTCCTCTTCTGCTTCAGGGAGCACGATGCGCTGCTTATCAGCTTTAGCGCGAGCTACAATTTGCTGTAATAAATCCATTTTATTTTTTTATTTATTTAATTTTTGTTGTTTGCTAAGTAGATTTGTCCAAGATGAGGCATCACATTCAGGCATAAACCCGTTTGTTTGCCACATCGACTTTGCAAAAGTACATAAAAAGTTTGATATAAGCTAAATATTATTGTGTAAAAAAAGCTAAAATCAGAGATATTACTATTTGTAAAGGTTTACGGAGCAAGAAAAGTGAAGAACGAAGAGTGAAGAGTGAAGAATTCATATGCTTTTCTCTTGAATTCTTCACTCTTCACTTAAATTCTTCACTCTTCGTTCTTCACTCTTCACTTAAATAATTTCCTGTGTCAATATACTCTCCAACTCCTCTGCAGAAAGTCTCAGTTTAAACTCACCCTTGATAGCCACACTAATTCTTCCCGTCTCTTCCGATACGATGACGGCAATGGCATCACTACTCTGCGAAATACCCAAGGCTGCACGGTGACGGAGACCTAATTCTTTAGGAATATCCAGATTATGACTCACAGGAAGGATGCAACCAGCCGACATGATTCGCTTGTTGCTTACCACCATCGCACCATCATGCAAAGGCGAGTTTTTAAAAAATATGTTCTCTATCAGCCGCTGGTTGATCTTAGCATCTATCTCCTCTCCCGTATCCATGATATCCTTCAGCGGAACACCCCGCTCAATAACGATCAGGGCACCCACATATTTCTTTGCCATGCTCATACAGGCCATCACGATAGGCATGATGGTTTCCTTATCTGCCTCCCGCTGACTATCCTTGTTGGAATGGAAGAAGCGCACCAACCGCCTCATCCCCTTCTGCGAACCGATCTCATAAAGGAAACGGCGGATATCTTCCTGGAAGATAACAATCAGCGCTATGACTCCCACGCTCACCAACTTATCCAAGATCGAACCCAGGAGACGCATTTCCAACACCTGACTCACGAAAAGCCAGATAAGCACAAAGAGCATGATGCCCACAAATATGTTGAGGGAGCGGGACTCCTTCATCAAGCGATAGACATAGAATAGCAGTGAAGCTACCAGCAGGATGTCTAAAGCATCTTTTATACCGAATTCTATCATTTCTACTTAATCTTTATCCATCATGGCATCTACAATCCTTACAGCCTCGACAGCCTCCTTCACATCATGGACGCGCAAAATCTTGGCACCCTTCATCAGAGCAATGGTATCAAGCACCGCAGTGCCATTGAGAGAAGTAGTAGCATCACCTCCTAACAGTTTATAGATCATGCTCTTACGGGAGATACCCACCAGCACAGGCAGTTCCAGCACATTCAGCTTTTCCATCTCATTGTATATCTGATAATTCTGAATGAGATTCTTGCCGAAACCGAACCCTGGATCCAAAATGATATCCTTGGCACCAAGATCACGCAATTGCTGCACTTCCTTGGCAAAGCCCTTCATCATTCCGGCAAGTGTAGGCTGCACAGACATTAATATATAAGGTACCTTCAGTTCACCAACCAACCGGAACATCTCCGGATATTCTTCATGATGCTGCTCAAGTGGCACATTGGCAATGCCCGTGATACCACCTTCCGATACATCATTAATGATATCAGCCCCCCACTCTTCTATACACTTGCGTGCCAAGGTTGGGCGATAAGTATCTACGGAGATGGCAACATCCGGTTGCTCCCTGCGAACGATGTCGAGAGCGAACTTCAGTCGTCTTCCCTCCTCCTCTTCCGAAACTTCATCAGCACCCGGACGGGTAGAGAAAGCCCCGATATCGATGATGCTTCCACCTTCTTCTATAATCTGATTAGCTCTCTGAGCTATCTCCATTTCTGTCTGCTTTCTACTTCCTGAGTAGAAACTGTCGGGCGTAACATTCAGAATGCCCATCACCTGAGGGGTACTCAAATCCATCAAGCGCCCCTTTATATTGATCGTATATTCCATCGGATTACAACTCTTTAAGCCATTTCTTACCAGGCTTGGTGTAAGTCCAGGCAAGAAAACTTCCACCTATGATTGTTCCAACCACAAAGAAAAACAATAGTCCATTGTAAACTTCCATAACTTAATATTTTAAAATTCGATTAGCAATGCCCGCAAAAATGATGGTCACTACTATACCAAATATAATTACTACATAATTTTTAACTCCAAACTCTCCTTGAAGAATTGGAGCAATACCACCAACCCCAGTCCCTGTAAAAGTCAACTGGGATAAACTGAAGAAATAGCCTGCCAGCTTTTCCTTCCTTACT
>ERZ1026876.452-NODE-452-length-24404-cov-4.806809_pt1 | contig 24404 bp, 17 predicted proteins | sample MGYA00380168_ERZ1026876 | MGnify/ENA primary metagenome ERZ1026876 (study PRJEB33269, sample SAMEA4719804) | human gut metagenome | biome: human-associated habitat; feature: organic feature; material: feces | place: Cameroon | collected 2013-10 ... | reverse complement strand
AGATGTGTATAAGAGACAGTGATAGAACAATTTTATACAAAATACTTATGAGGAGTGGTGTGAAATGACAGTATATTTATGGATACTCAGTGGCCTTGTATTGCTCATATTTCTTGTATGGTTCTTTTTTGGACGGACAGATCTGGCAAGAACAGCGAATCTGCTCGTTGATCTGGTGATTATCGTAACTGTGTGTGCAGTGTTCGGCATTATCAGCTATTTGCAATTTCAAAATAAAGACAAAGAAGAGGCAACGGCAGTAGATCCGGTGATTGCGGAAACAATCGTGGCGGAACCGATTGCGACGGAACCGGCAGAACAGGAGACAACCGTGGCAAATACACCGGAACCGGTGAAAGATATCGAGGATATCACGGTGTCTGGCAATGCAGCCCAGCTGGTAACACCGACGCCGGAAGCTACCGCCGCCCAGTAGGGACAGACGGAATTATATACTGAGTAAAGAGAGGAAAATGTAATGAAGAACTTAAAACAATATATGGGAGTCTGTCTGGCGGTACTCCTGATGCTGACAGGAGTGTTATACAACAGCATGACAGTACAGGCGGCAGATACGGATGAACATCGAATGAATGTTGTATTTGTACTGGATCAGAGTGGATCTATGGCAAAGACAGATGCAAATGCACTGCGGTATGAGGCGGTGGATCTGTTTCTTGGACTGGCTACAGAAACCGGCAATTATATGGGTGCGGTAGTATTTGATGATTCCATCGTTTTACAGAGAGATATCACGGAGATTAGCGGCAAGGAGAGCAAACAGGAACTCTCAGACAGCATTAAGGCAGCGAAAAGCTTTGGAGATACCAATATCGGAATGGCAATAGAGCTGGCAACGCAGATGTTACAGAATTCCGGTAATCCTAATCTGCGTTCGGCTATCATCCTGTTGTCGGACGGTAATACAGATCTTCCCAAAGATACCACCGGTCAGGCACTGGCAGCTTCGGAGCAGAGCAAGAAAAATGCCATTGATGTGGCAAGAGCACAGGGAATCAAGATTCATTCGGTATGCCTGAATGCCAATGGCGCTGCAAAGAAACAGGAATTGCAGGATATTTCTGATGCGACCGGCGGTGTATGCGTAGAAGTAAAAAGTGCAGAAGACCTGAAAGAAGTATTTAATCAATTTTATAACATTATCTATTCCACGGAGACCATTAATATTGCGGATACCGTGATTCCTGAGAACGGAGAACTGGAAGTGCCTTTTACGATCCCGGCAATGGGTGTAGAAGAGGCGAATATTATCATTAATACTTTGAATCCGGATACTACGTACAATCTGTTGAATCCGGATGGATATGGTTATATCCAGACCGAGATGGATGCCATGTCCATCAAGGCGAAGACATTTACCGTAATCAAGATTGAGAAACCGAAGTCCGGAGAGTGGATCCTGAAGGTGAGAGGAATCTCCGGTGATCAGGTCAAAGTGGATATGGTTTACAATGCCAGCATCTCCATTGATCTGACCAGCAGCACAGGCAGCTTTGAATGGAATGCGGGAAATACGGCAGAAGTGATGGCGGTGTTCTCCAATATGGGAAATACCGTTACAGATGCCAATATTTACCAGCAATATCCTATCAGCCTGAAGGTGACAGATGCGTCAGGTGCGACTGTTATGGAAGAGACGATGGAAGTGAAGGATGCCTCTGCAGAGGCGACGACAGCCTTGCAGCTGACAAATGGCGGAGAGTATACCGTTACAGCCACCAGCAAAATTGATGATATGACAGTCAGCTCCATACCGGTAACGGTAAAGATAACTGCCAGTGCACAGGCAGCACCTGTGGCAACTGCAGCACCCAACGCACCGGAGAAAGAGGGAATGGGACTGTTACCGATTCTTCTGATCGTATTGCTGGTCGTTCTTCTGGCAGTGGTATTGCTTGTGATTCTGAGTAAGAAAAAAGGTTCCGGTATCATTCGTGGCCGGATTCAGTTCTCCGGTTACAATGACGGCTATCTGGGAAGCCCGCAGACCTTTGATGGGACAAAAGGCAAGATGATTCTGAGCAGATATCTGGATTACAGTGAAGATGTGGGTGTAGAGCTGGGAACCACTTATCTGAAGGCAGGAGAAAGAGACAGCTATATTTATCTGATCTCTCCTAAGGGATATTACACAGATGCGAACCCGGATGCCAAGAATAAAAAGATCCGTCTGGATGCAGAGATGGAAGTACAGGTCAGCAGTGATATTGATTTCACCAAGTATTTAAAGATCACTTATATCCCCGATGATATGGGATATTAGAATATACACTAAAGGAGAAGACAAGGCATATGGCAACTTATGGACAATTGTTAATTGGTGCAGGTGGCGGTATCATCAACCATGGAATGCAGTCTGCAAGACAGGAAGGTGCAACACTGGTAATCGGTCTGGGCGGTACCGGATCCGATGCCGTTATGAAGTTGAAAAAAGAAGTGTTCAAACAGTTGAAACCAGACGATGAGAAAGCGGTGATCCCCACCTATGAGGCTATCAAATATCTGATTGTGGATTCCGATGCTTCCAAGATCAATGCACAGCAGGGACGGCTTACAGATATTGATAGAAATACAGAATTTTTCGAAATATCTAATTCCAATATCAAGGATACCTTTGGAGCTACGGAAATTCTAAAAAACCGACCGGAATTGAGTTGGTTGGATTATGAACATATTTCTATTAATCAGGCATCTGCAGGTGCCGGCGGTATCCGGCAGGTAGGTCGATTCTTGTTGGTAGATCAGGCACAGGCGCTGTACGGTAAAATCAAAAGTGAAATGCAGAGCGCACTTCTCGCGTGCAACAATGGCAAGTTGACGGTACATATCTGCGCAGGTATCTCCGGAGGTACCGGAAGCGGTACTTTTCTGGATGTGTGTTATTTGGTAAGGCAGGCACTGCAGGAAATCGGTAAGACGGAAGCAAATGTCTGCGGTTACTTTTTCCTGCCGGATGTGAATCTGTCGGTACCGGATATAATGAAGAAGGCTTTAACTTCTGATTATATCAAGGTAAATGGGTATGCTGCATTACAAGAGCTAGATTATTGCATGAACTTTGCTAATAATAAAGACAGTTTCCGTATGAATTATGGTTTTACTGAAGTGGATTTCAAGGAGCAACCGGTAGATCTGTGCTATCTGATTTCTACCAGGGATGCATCCGGAAAATGCGTGAAGAATGGCTATAGTTATGCGATGGGCGTTGTTACAGACCATATCATCAGTTTCCTAGCAAAAGTAGAGTCACAAGCCGGCGTGAGGGCAGAAGATGATGGCGGTCAGACATTGGAAGGACATATTTCTAATTTGTGTAAAATCCGTTCAGGAATTGCTCTCCAGAATGGCGCCAATGTGGATTACAACATTCTCGGTGCCTCCATTGCAGAAATGCCATTGTCAGAAATCGCAACCTATCTGGGCGCAGAACTTTTTGAAAACTTCCGGCCAATATATGATAAAGTTCCAACGGAAAAGGAAAGAAATGAATTCCTGATAAATAATCAGTTACAGTATGAAGACCTGCGTAAATCCCTGACAGCCAACTGTCCGGGCGCGGTGAATCTCCCAACAAGCTATGATGCGAAAATGTACAAAGCAAGAGGAAATGCAGCGTTTGTACAGCGTGCGTCAGATTTCCTGGCATCCAACATGGGTGAGATGGAGAAGAACCTTCGTACAATGGCGGAAGACATTACGGAATTCAACATTCCGAAGGAAAGTACTTCTCTGATCAGCAGAACCTACAAAGCATTGTGTGATTCCTTTGTAACAAACCTGGATTTCGGACCGTTTTATGCCAAGAGAATGTTATTTGGTGGTAACAATCAGAATCTGATCCATGCGGTGGATGGTTATATTGCGAAGAATAATGAAAATCTCGCACATGAGCTTCGCCAGGAGCAGCGGAGAAACGATGAGTATGAACAGGCGAAGATCCGTATGGATTCGGCAGGTATCCTGAATGAGAAGAAGCGTATGGAAGAATACCTGAATGCGCTGAACAATCTGTATGTACATCATTATAAGGTAGAACAGTTCAAGAACATGGGAACACTTCTGGCGCAGTATAAAAAGCTGTTGATAAAACTGGATCACAATTTCTTCACAGTGCTGACCCAGATGCTGGATACTTTGAGAGAGACCTTTGCTGAGAATGCAAAAGTACTGTCTGAAGGAATCAAAGAAGAGAATACCTATACCTGGAAGATCCTGTCGGTGAAAGACATTAAAGAAGGACTGGACGAAGTTGTTAAGAATCTGGATCTGAATCAGACGATGTATACGCTGATGACGGATCTGTTTAATAACTGTAAGAAATGGATCAATCAGGATGAAAATGAAATCAGCAAACTGATCTCTGATTTTATTCTGGAGCAATTCAATAAGGCTACGACGAAGACGATGACAGCTTATCTAAAGGAAAAATTCGGCGTGGATAATACAATATTGTTGGCACAGAAGATTGAGGATGAAATTATTCAGAAGGAGCTGTGGAGTAAATCAACGCCGTTGTTTTGGAAAAACTCTATGTATAAAAATGAGACAGGGGAAAAGGACACCTTGACAGTGCCGTATGACTCAGCTGAAATCTGCGATGCAGCAAATAACTTTGCGGCAAAAAAAATGATTACTTTGAGAAGGTCTGGAATCGTTGACAAGATGTCTGTCATGAGATTCTATAGTGGATTTCCGATGTATGCATATCATGGAATTCAGGAACTGGAAAGGGCATATGAAGCAGATACGCAACCGGGACGGCATTTGTATGAAAGAGGAGAATGTAACTGGAACCTGTTCCTTCCGTCACCAATCCCGGCAAGCTTTAAGACAGGTACACCTATGGAGCGAATTGAGAAAAAGAACGCGGAATTGATAGCAGAGTTTGAGAGAGCCAAAGAACTGAACATTGTTGTAAAGGATTCAGTCGGCAACTGGGAAATCATGACAACAGAGGATCTGGATACAGAGTCAGTGATCAAAGAGGTAACCGGTAGTAAAGATGTTGCTACAATGACTGCTGCAGAACTTCTGACAGCCATAGAAGCTCTGAAGAAGAATGAAGAAGCGTTGCAGGCACAGACTAAGCCAGTGCAAATTCAACATCAGAAAGCTGCAAAGGGATGTGAAGATCTGGTAATGATGGATTTTTATCTTATGGCGCCGGTATTGAATAAAAAGGTTCATAATGAACTGGAGAAAAGAGAATTCCTGAATCAGAAGGTGGCTGAATGGGAGAAATTACTGGAAGAGAAAAAAATCGGCGGTGCCCAGAAAATGAACTTCTTTAATGCCATTTTTACCGGTGTGATTGTATATGGCAAGAAAATTACATTCACTTATGATGAATTTGGCATCGAGAAGGTCGTGGAACTGCAGAACAATACGATGCCTTACGGACAGGCAGGTGCTTATCAGGCATATCTTACTTATGGAACACTGGATGCTGATGTAAAACAGAAGATTGCGGCACTTACCATGGCAAGAATGGATGAAGAGGATTCTGCGGACGTACGTGCGGCAGTAGACGGGTTGAATGCGAAGATGTCCCAGAGGATTGCAGGTTATCTAAGTTCCTATGAAGGAGATTTGAAACAAAAAGAAATGGAGAACTTCTATCAGGAATTCATGAAAGCCTTCCAGAACTTCAAGGTCACAAATGATTATTTATAAGAAGTAACACTGACAAGGGTGTCCCGTTAGGGACGCCCTTATCAGGAATAAGGAAAAAGTATGAAAAAAGCGGAAGAACAACAGCATAGATTTCGAAACGGAAAAGAGCTTCTGGAGAATTGTGTCAGAGCATTAAATGAAAACCAGCGGGGAGAAGCAGGGGGCAATGTAGCACTCTATCCGGTGGTTGTCATCATGTTGGGAGAGAAATGTGCTAAACGGGTAAAATACATAAAAGGTACGTTGGATGATAACTGGAACAATGCACGCTTTTTGAAATATTTAAAAGTGATAAAACGAGGAGACACCTGGCTTGCTTCCCAGATTGACAGTTCCGAGGATTACGAGCAGTGCGAATGGGGACAGGAGACGACAGGATTTCAGGAGACCATGAATAAAGCAGTGGTAGAAATGCTGGAAGCAGATGAGAAGATTTTCCTGGAACGAAATTATGTGAAGATGGAGTATGTCCTGGATGCGACAGAAGAAGACAGCAAGGAATATTATGATCTGTTCCAAAGTACCAGAAACGGTCTGTATACCGGAGAACTGAAAACGCTGTATCTGATGCTGGATCAGCGCCCGGAAGACGACAATGTCCGTAAATCGGACGAGCTTCTGCAATACATCAAACAAAACAGAACAGACAGTACAGAAACGATTTATTTGTTAAGTAATTTATTAAAAGGAAATACAATGCTTGGGGAGAAGCGGTTATATGAGAATTACCGCCTGATCGCAGATATCATTTTGTTAGGTGGAAACAGGGGCAGTACAGCTTCTTTCAAGACAAATCTTTATAATGGAATCAAAACAGTGTCCTATGCGTTGGTAACAAAGCCTACGGATGAAATTGCGGAAGTGACACTGCAGGTATTGTTACAGCAGATCTATGAGGAAGACAAAAAGGCTTTTTCCGGCAACCTGACAGAGAAGGTGATGCGAGAGAAGCTGGGAATAGATAACAACAACGGAATGGAAATCGGAGAAGAAGTATTTCGTGGAGAAATAGAGAATCAGTTTCCGGACAAAGACACCTTTTGCTATCTGCCGTTTCGGTCGGAGAAAGAGGGAAAACAAGCACTCGGAGATGTCGGAATCACCGAAAGAGAGTTGGATGCGATTACTTATGGAGCCTACGCCTCTTTTGTGCGAAAGTATTTTGCAGAGCCTGTGGAAAGACTGTTTGCACAGGAAGATAAGCTGGAAGCATACCGTATGCGGATCAAAACACAAATCGGAGAAAACTTCGGATATTTTGAGTTGTTGGATCTGGACAGACAGCGAGATGTACTGCAACGAATCCTGAAGGAAGAATACATGACCTCAGGAATCGGAAAATATACGGACTTTCAAGGAATCCTGTTTCATCGTGCCGGCGTGGAAAGCAGAAAGAATTTTTATGCAAAAATGAAACAGCTTTATTGGGAAGAAATGGAGAAGCAGCTGGATGCCGTAAAACGCATGGAGGAATATTATCAGGAGTGCATCAAGGAAGTCCAGAGAGAAATGATCGTTACAGGGGATGAATCAGAATCGGTGAAGAAAGTATATACGGATCTGGTGAAAGAATATATAAGTTCCCATCGGCGGCTCAATGAGCGTAAAACTGCTTTCCCGAAGATTTTCAGAGCAGAAAATACCAAAGAAGAATTGCTGACCGCTTTCTGGCAGGTATATCTGGATATGATTCGTGCAAAGGAATATACGCTGGACTTCGAGCAGGAAGTAGATTTCCGTATGGACAACATGAATGAAATCGGCAGAAATCAACTGGTTACACAGGAATTGAAGAAAAAGCTGGGGGACAGTATCCGATTGAAGAATATCATTGATCTGGCAATGGTTAAGGTCGGTTGTTATTACCTGATCAGTGAAAATGCAGATTATGCTGTAAAGCTGAAACAGTCGGAGAGTAACGGCAAGGATTATACCCTGTTCGGACTCAATCGTACGGATTGTATTGAACAGATGGAGATCTACAATATCTCCAATCCTGAATTGATACAGCTGGTAAGGAGTGAAGAGGATGCAGATACGGGACTTTGAACGGGAATACCAGATCAGAGAATTTCAGGTCAAAAGTCAAAGATTACAGACGGAATTATCCTGGAAATTTAAGACAGCCAGTCACTTTCTGGTATTCATTTATGACAGCAGATATGAATTTGAGATAGAAGAAGCTGTTGAAATGCTGGAGGAAGAGGGAATTACCGATAAGGAGATCGCAACCGGAAAACCTAAAACCAATTTATACCCCAGAGAAAACGGAAAATTTCAGCTGTACTGTGTTCGTGAGAAAGAATTTGTCCAGGACAAAAAGACGATGGTGATACCGGGGCAGAAGCTGAAAAAGGGGATCCCTTATGAAATCAGTATTTATTGCTGCGAATACGATGCCGAGATCGAAGAACTGAGTCTGTATCTGCCGGAGAAGCCGGAAGACAACAGGCAATATATCCCGGTGATCATTCAGCCGGAGATATCTTATGAAAAGAAATTGTTTTCCAGGACAGCAACCTGTATTTTGAAACTTCCCAAACTGGAAGAGTATCGTGACGGTGCCATCATGTATCACGTGGAAGGTGTGAAAGCCGATATTCCGTTATCTGCGGCGTGCCTTGGAAGGGAATTGTATATCCAGGTACCTGCAAAAGACAGCGTAACGGTGCGAATCCGGGAGGAATACAAGAAATACTATAAGAAAGCGTAAGCGAGGATAAAGAGCAATGGAGCAGAAGTTTATAGATGAAATGTGTAGGTGTCCGTATTGTTTTAAGAAATTTTCTCCGGAAGCGGTACAATTTAAGGCGATGACCATGTATACCGAACAGGATCTGGAAGATTTCAGTGACAGTGAGCGGGAAGCCAAGAAGCTGTACATGGAGAGAGAGGACACCCTGTACAGAAAATTCTGGAATCAGTATCCCGGTTCTGACCCCGGCTTTGAATATGAATCTTTTCCGACGATGCTGGGATTGCCGCTGGAAGTGGAAGGCGGTCAGAAATATCCCATAGCGAAGGTACGTATGCATGATCCGGAAGGGTTTTTATATCAGGTGAGAGATGAAGAAGGACGGGACACCAAGGTACGGATCTGCCCGCACTGTCATAACCCGCTGCCTTTTGAATATGGAAAATATCCTGTGAAATACATAGCGGTAGTGGGAATTACCAGCTCCGGAAAAACAGTTTACCTGGCGCAGATCATGACGAAAATCAAAGAAGTACTGGCAAAGGCTAACCTTACGGTGATCGGAACCCATGAAGAGGTAGATAACTTCGTGCACGATCATAGGATCAAGAAGGGGTATCCGCTGCCCTCCGGTAATACAAAGGATTTGTTGACAATGCCGCTGCCGTTAAATGTGATCAACAATAAAACAAAGCAGAAATATACGCTGATCTTTTACGATATCGCAGGAGAGAACTGTGTCAATCCCGAAGCAATGAATAAGTATGGAATGTTTATTGAAAATGCCAACGGAATCGTTATGATCATTGATCCCAAACAGTTTGGTGAATTATTCAATATTACTGAGGATTCGGAAGATTATGATGACGATGACACAGCCAGCCCGGAAAAGGTGACCGAAGCCATGTACAATGCGTTTGGTGCCACCAGTGCCGAGGGCGGAAAATGTCAGGTGCCGTTAGCAGCTGCCTTATCCAAAAGCGATATTCTGAAGGATTATCTGGATGACAATCTGAACATGTTCCAGGATATCCATTATGAAGACTACGATACTTTTGGTTTTCATTATGAAGAATTCTGCAATATTAATACAGAAATCGAAATGTTGTTTAAGAAGACGAGATCTATGCAGGGAATCCTTCTGGACAATCAGTTGAAGCAATGCTTCCCCAATCATGGGTATTTTGCTTTTTCTGCATTGAACGTCAAGGCGGAAAAGAAGGCAGGCACAGATGGACTGGAGTATTCCTATATTGATGAGGATCCGGAGGCAATGCGGATAGAGGAGCCGCTTTTCTGGCTGCTGCATCAGATGGGTGTAATAGAAAAAGCACAGAAAAAACAGCGTAAAGCAAATAAGTCGAATCCTTTTCTTTCTATTTTCGGCAAATAAGGAGGGTACAAAATGAATTTATATCAGGCAGGCTATTTTCGAAAGGGAAGACAGGGGAGCAATGCAGGATGGGGAATCGTAGCTCCCTCAAAAGGAATGTCCCAGATAGCAAAAGACGGGTTTAAAGGTATCGCAGCGAAACTGGTAGAATTGAAGGGAACTGAGGGAATGCCGGTGGTGAATACCGGATTATTCTTACATGATCGTTTTGTATATCTGATGAATGTCAACTATGCGGCACAGGGAGAGGATGCCAGAGGCGTTACCTATGTGCATGGCTATTGCTTCAGCGTAGCAGACTATTATGAACTGTGCGGGGATCCTGCGAAGATCTGTGCCGTTACGGAAGACAGTTTCCCTCTGGAATATGATGATAAGATAACTGCTTACCCGGTAGTAAACGAACTGAAATATGTATCACTTTCTTTTGCGGAATTATTGGAGAAATATCATCTGACAGATGACGAGTACAGGATGCTGGTACTGGGAGCTATTAATGCTATTGAAAATTACAGCAACCCTCTCTGCATCCGTCTGTCCCTGCCGAGAGAGCAGTATAAAGAGGCGTATCGGGAATTGCTTTATCTGATCATGAAAGGACTGCCGTTGCATCTGCGGATCAAAATATCCGCATTTTCCTACGCACGCGCCGGGGCAGCGATCTATGTATCCGATCACACAGAAGGAAACAACTATTTTGACCTGGATACCAGAGAGGCAGTGATCGACACTTCCAGAATGTCTCAGCTTGGATTTACCAGGATCTACAACACGTTACCGGCAAAAGCAGAAACACAGAGAGATCTCATGCTGCAGGCAATGGCTGATTTTATCAATGCAGCCTTTGAAAATCCGCTGAAGGATGCCGGATGTGCATTGGTGGAGGCTGGTTTCCAGGAAAAAGTAAAAAAAAATGATGAAGAAGGAATTGCGGCAGACAAGGCAGAAGAATTGCTGAAAAGTTTTCTGGGCTACAAGCTGACAAATACCCCGGAAGTGTTTGATTACCTTACGGATCTGCTGTCTGTGATCAACCAGACAGACAGACGCATCGCAGACAGTAAGACTGCAAAGAAGCTGGAAGAGCTTTACAGCAATAAGCAGTATACGCAGTTCGAGAGAGAGATGGATATCCTTCTGGCACACCAGATATTAGATCAGGGAGCTGAGGGGTATAAGAAATTAAACGGACTGTTAAAATCAGGACAAAAATATCAGGTAGTCTGTGAGGAAATTCAAAAACGGAATGCAGAGTACTACAGAGCATATTACCTGAACAGTTATTTAAAACATACGCTGACCAGTCTGAAAAGTATTCAGACGTACCTTGAACAGAATAAGATCGAGGATCTGGAGGAACAGAAGGTGCTATTACGGATCCTGGATCACGTCGTGGAAAAAGAAATGTCCATGAGTGAAGGGTATGAGGGGCTTAAGGCAACCAAAGATCTCGTTATCAGGATATTGTCGGGATTTTCCGAGAAACTGGACAGTGCATTCAGAGCAATAGAAGGACATACAGATTTTCTGTTGTGGAAGAATTTCCGGATGGCAGAGTTTGATCTGGAAATGGTGGATGATTACAAGGAAATGAAGGTGGCAGAAGTGGCTGCCAGAGGGTGGCTGGATAAGAGCTGCCCGACAGCATGTAATGTAATGAAACTGATCGAATTGTTTGAAAAAACGGATCAGGATGCCATGAGAGATCTTCTGATACAGATATTGTTTGAAAACACTGTGCTGACAACGGCAGAAGAGAAACAGAATGTACAGGAAATTTTTAGAAACGAACGTCTGGATGATATCAATTTCAGCAAGATCAGTGGAATTGATTGCCTGCTGGCACTGTATTATGACTTTGGAAAGAACCGTTTTAAGATGCTGGAGTGGGGAAAATATGTCAAGCGTAAAGCCCCGGAATTTCTCGAGGCAGATGCCATCAGACAGATGAAGAAACAGTCTGTGTTCTTATCCAATGAAAACTGGAGTGAAATTATTCTGCAGGATATACAGGATACGCTTGCCAACGTCAAGAAGAACAAATCACAGGCGGTCAGCAAAGATGTGATCAGAGGGCTGAAAACATACAGTGACTGTCTGAGTGGAAAAAAGATAAGAAACGATCAAGAACAGCAGATGCACGGCAGCTATTGCGATGCACTGCATCGTATTGCCATTGGTGCCCTGATGATCTATGTATTTGAGTTTTTGTTGAGAATGCAGGGGAATTCCTTTGATCTTTTCGGAGAATATATCTGGCTTGCCGGGATAGCGATATTGATTCTGCTGACTGCAGTGATCACGGTCTTCAAGATATCCAGGGAATGTGGCTTTGAGAATATGTTGGAACTGTATGGAATGGATTCCATTCCCCGATTGATCGTATATGTAGCGGTATCTGTAATCCTGTGGGCTGGAATTGCGTCGATTATGTTCCTGAATCGTGGACGCCTGTATCTTATCGGTGGAATTTTTTATGGCCTGTTAGCTTTGATCAGCGCAATTGTCAATTGTGTGTGCGCAGAAGAATAAATGATGAGAGGGATAAAAATGGCAAGGGGAAGATATTCGATCAAGATGTTGCTGGCAACGATCATAGCCGGTGTGATTTATTCTGTGATAGCAGAGATTTTTTACCGGGTGGCAGAGAATACCATGCCGGGACTGGTATTAATACCGCTCTATTTTACAGGTCTGTTTCTGGTGTTGGGCGGCACGGTACTTTTGACGGGCAAAATGATCTACAGCAGATCTGCAGGAACTGTTAATAAAAAGCAATGGCTGATCGCGTTGCTTCTTATAGTGGTATTGTCGGTTTTCTTTGAATTTCTGTATGAGATCGTCAGTGACCGGAGAAAGAACGAGGAAATCACGGCGTACTTATTTGTACTGGATGACAGTGGGTCCATGGAAGTAAATGATCCGGACAGAGTGCGTTATCAGGTCATCGATACCTTATTGGCGGATAAACCAGAGGATTTTCAATATGGTATTTACAGCTTCAATGATGAAATCAGGGTTCTCAGAGAAATGGCACCCAAGAGCCAGAAGACAGATTATGTGTATCCGGATGTCGCTGGAGGCACCAGAATACGGGGAGTGCTTTCCACGATAGAGCAAGACCTGGAGGACGGAACACTTTCTCTGGATGAGCACAGCAGAGTTATTTTGCTGAGCGACGGATATGCAACAGATATATCTGTATTCAGCAAAAATCGTGTTTTGAATGCTTTGAAAGGACTTGTGAAAAACGGAGTTTCCGTCAGTACAGTAGGACTATCAGATGCCGACGATACGCTGATGACCATGATCGCAGATAAGACCGGCGGAGTCTATGTGAAGGCGGAAGATGTTTCGACACTGGAAGCAGCTATGAATCAGGCAGCAGTATCTCATAATACAACGAGGAACCTGTTAGGATATCGTTCGGCATTTTTCCTGAATGGTTTACTGGGAGTAATGAGAATTGTATTTATAGCATTGCTTGGAGTGGTGATCGCAGTGGAAAAGACTATTTTGGCGGAACGCTTTCTGGACACCAGTGCAGTTCTGATGAGTTCGGCCATTGGCAGTATTCTGGCAGGAATCTGTATTGAGATCGGAATGAATATGCTGGGAATACACCCGACCATTATGCGTATGATCACCTGTGTACTGATTGCATTTACTTTGTTGAAAAATGATCTGGGTAACAGGTATGAGGAAGGGGCCGGCGTAAAATATGCCGGCAGATAAATGAATGCAAAAGTAAAAACGGGAGAAGACCAAAATGAATCTAAACGGCAGTTCGGGAGAACGATACAGCATTGATAAAAAGAAACGCTATACGGGTTCTAATTATACGGACTATCAGATTGTGGGATCCGGAGGTTATGTTGCCAGAATATTCAGCAGAGGACAGAGAAAGCCTGCCATTGAAAGAGAATTGCTGGATGCGGCAAAAAGCGGAGCATACTACGGGGAGGAGCGCCCGTTAAATGTATTGTATTCCCACAATAATTTTGTAGGATTCCTGTATGAAGGAGAAGTGATGGCAGGTGTCAGGGAGACTGCCGGAATGGAAAATGAGGCTGATTCCGGCAGCTACGTGGCAGCAGGACGCAATGACCAGACCGTATTTACGTGGGCAGTACAGATATCGGCACTGATCATTGCAGCTGCCATCGGCATTTTTGCAGTGTATCCGATGTATCTGCATAATCTGGACAAGAACTGGAGCGGGTTATCTTCTTTGGTACAGACGATGGCCGGATGGAACAAAAACGGAATTCCTGCGGTCATTGTCGGAATCGTTTTTCAGATTTTTGCATTTCTAAAATTGAAGGATGGCGTGGATTCCTTCTTGGTGTTGGGTGGAATCGGGCTGGCTGCGAATATAGTGGGAATTGTGGCATTTACTGTTTTGTTCAGCTTAATACTATATATCGTGCAGGGAGCCATAGCGTTTATTATGCGTTATCTGGTGATCATCCTATTGATCGTGGTGGGATTCTTGTGGCTGAAAAAGAAATTATTTGGATAATCATGATAGCTTCGGAGGAAGACAGATGAGCAGCGGATGCAGGATGGAACTGATAGAGGAAACCTTAAAACTGGTGGAGGAAGAGAAAAAGGCAGCAAATGAAATCGCTGCGTATTCCCGGAATATCCGGGAAATAGATGAGATACATCAGAAGTTTGAACAGATCTATGGCGGGAAATACGGAATGAACCGCAGAGCAATGAGCAGACGGCTGGAACCTGTGGAACTGGACCGCATGATACGTCTGGTACGGGCAGAAAATTCTCAACCTCAGAAAACAGGACTGTTTGGCTTCGGAGGTATGAAAAAAGAAGAATATGAGACATTTACGGATAAGCTGAATCTGATACGTTCCAACCTGAGCAGTATGGCAGGAGAATGGAAGGCCTATCTGCGGGGACAGCAGGATGCGGTAAAGCAGAAGTTTGCGGAATATGAAGGAGAGATCGAGGAAGCACAGAACCTTTACCGGGCGGCAATGGATACATCAGAGCCTCCTTTCCCGGAAGAAGTACTTGGCAATGAAATCAGCCTTGGGAAGATATGCAGACAACTGCCGGAGTGCGAGAGCATAAGAGTACTGGCAGCAGAAGGAGTGAAGAGCATTCAGGGAAATACGCTGGAACTGCTGCTTCAAAGAAGACTGGATCAGCCGGTGCCCTGTTCTGTTTTTTATGAGGACATGCGGCAGAAGGAACATCTGAATGCCTTCCTGCGTAACCTGATCCGGCAGGTAATGTATCAGCTGCCCTTATACCGCTATGAGATATATTATCTGGACGGGATGAACAACTGCAGTGGATTGCGGGAGATGCTGGAGCTTCAGAATATACAGGAGGCTTATGCGGATCTGATCGTTCCACAGCTGGCGGCGGATGGTTTCCGGATGCTTCATGTGGGCAGAGATTCGGATGGAATCCACCAAGAACTGCTCAGCCTGGAAAAATATATGGGACAGGTGACAGATCTTTTGCAGGGAAAGCCCGGATTTGAACAGTACAACCGGGAAAACGAGCAGAAGATCCCTTACAAGATCGTAATTCTGGATAGTGTTGACGGAAATGCAGAACAGGCACTGGTCAGAAAACTGTTGATAAATGGTCCCCGGTGCGGAATTTTTGTGATTCTCCTGCAAGATCAGTCGCAGATGCAGAAACGGTTGGACAGTGACAATGATAAATTGCGGATGGCGGAGCTTTCTACCCTGATAGAGTATGGAAACAATGAGGCAAAGGTGATACCGGCAGGAGGACAGGAAACATATGTGATAAAGCTGTTGGAAGAAAACCGGGATTACCACGACTACATTGCAAAAGTATTGGAAACCGGGCAGACCAGAAAGCAGATCGACAACAGTTTTGCTGCCTGCTTCCCGGAAAATTATGTCTATGGACAATATACTTCTACAGTGGAACTGGAAAACGGCAATCTGGAGGGCAAAATAGAAATTCCGTTTGCAATCGACAGGAGAGGGCGGATGACGAGCATAGAACTCGGCAGTCCCAATTATGCCCACGGACTGATCTCCGGTGCTACCGGTTCCGGAAAATCTACCATGCTTCATATGATCATTAACTCGGTGGTAATGAATTATCATCCGGAGGATGTAGAGATTTGGCTGGTGGACTATAAAAAAATAGAATTTTCTGTATACATAGAGGACAGGCCGCCCCATGTGAAATTTATTGGTATCGAGAGAAATGAAGAATTCACGTTCAGTCTGTTGGATTTGATCACAGAGGAATATGAGAGACGTCTGGATGTTTTTCGGCAGGAAAATGTCAGGAATATTGATCTGTACAAGAAAAAGCGTGGAATGCACAGTATGGCAAGAATTCTGCTGATCATTGATGAATTCCACCTTATGTCACAACAGATTAGTGAGAATATGGAGTATTCTCGAAAACTGGAAAATCTGTTGGCGGAGGGACGAGGTGCCGGTATTGTATGTCTGTTCGTGGACCAGGCAATCAGTCAGGGACTTAGGGGACTGACACAAAAGGGAAAAGATCAGATGCGAATGCGCCTGGCCATGGCAAATGCCAGGGAAGAGACTGCAGTTACGCTGGATATAAGTTCTCAAACAGCGGCGGATATTGCTCTGGAGAGCGGTGAAGCGTTGAGGAAATACATACGGAAGATTCAGCAACCGGATGGAACAGAGAGAAAGGAAGCCTGTCTGGAGTCGCTTCGTGTTGTTTATCTGCTGGATGATTGTAGACGTGAGATAGCACATAAGGCTTTGGCTTTGTATGGAGAGGGACGGCAGGCATTGATCGTGGATGGTAATAAGCAAGCTGTCTATGAGGAACAGGTAGCCAAAGAATATGAGCAGATGCGGTATGATGGAAGAAATATTGCATATTTGCATCTTGGCAAACCTTCGAATCTGGAGAAATGTTTTGCAATTCCTTTGGTACGTAATTACGGGGAAAATATATTGTGTATTCTGGACAAATTTGATTTGCAGAGAAGGGTGTTTTTGAGTTCGCTGGACAGCTTTTTGCGGGAAGAAAACCGTAAAGTATATGTATTGGCGGAGGAAAATGATGAATTCTATCACAAAATGTGGGAAACATTGCAGAACAGAAGCCGGGAAAACACCGCGTTGGAGGTATATTCCGACTATGGACAGATCTGTGATGCCGTCAGAAGGCTGAGTGAAGAACTGGTCGATCGACGGAGTCACCAGAAAAAAGAAGAAATCCTGATCTTCTGGATGGGGCTGGAAAGCATGTTGAAAGAATTTTCCTATTATCCCGCATTCCGGGAGGATGACCGCAGAAAAGAAACTCCACAGGATGATCTGGAAGTGAGATTAGAGGGGAAAATGGCTGCTTTTCTGGGAGAAATGAAACCGAAGGAGAAAGAAAAGGAAACGGAATTATTCAATGCAACCTCCAAAATCGTAGAACTGATGACTGAAGGAGGAAAGCGGGGAATTCATCAATTTGTGCTGTATAGTTCCATTCAGTCCTTAAAAATGGCAAGAGAAATAAAAACAGATAATTTCAAATTTAAACTGAGCGGTTTTATGAACAAGGATCAGTGTTTTGAGTTTTATGGAACAGCAAAATTTATGGAAAGCATAGACGAGAAAGCAGAAGATATGCTGGTGTGCCATGATGGCAACAGAGGAAGATTTTTCCTGCCTTATCTCGTGGAAGAATAGCAAAGGAGAGGCTGGAAAATGCTGGGAAAAGACAGAGATACAGAAGCCATACAGCAGTTCTGCAACAGCTATAAAGAATATTGCGAGAATGTCAGAAATGCGGCAACGCAGCTGAAGATGGTGGCGCAGGCGGCGGAAAGCGGTCTGCGGGATGAAGTAGGAAGAAAAGCAATCGATAATGTGTACGAGTTCTGTGATCGGCTGGTGGACGTAGTATATCAGGGAGAACAGCCCATTCTGGAACTGGAAAAAAGAAATCTCCAGATGCAGGATGAAATGGAGGAAATTCGCGGGAGATTGCGATGAAAATTATCGGTACGGCAGAAGATGCGGACAGACTCCTTGAGGTATTGATGCACATCGTGCCATATATCAACGAAGTCACAAAACAAATGAAAAATGCAGCAGGGTTGTTCGCAGAGAGCTGCAGAGATGAAGAATGTCAGCAGATCATGGAAGTGCTGGGCAAGGTGGACTATACCCTGTGGAACGCATTGGATGATATCACTGCGCTGCGGGAAATACTGTCGGATTACAGAGATATTCTGGCAGCCGGACAGGAAAATCCGACGGTTGCAGAACAAAGTAGTCTGGGTACCCCGGGACAACCGGACCGTATGAAGCCGCAGGGGAAGTATCCCAGAGACCTCCCGGTGTCTGCCTATGGGTATCATCAGACGGCAAACGGGCAACAGGTCTATGACTCTCCGGAGGAAATGTCCGGTTATCTGTATCGGTCCCAGGGATCTGCAGACAGCAGGTTCAAGGGAACCTGTGGATTGTGTTCCTGTGCCAATATACTGCGGCTGGCGGGAGCAGAATACAGCGAAAAAGAAATGATTGCCTATGCCGCAGCAAACTATGACGGTCAGGGCAGAAGACTGTGTGATGCCGGAAGCCTGTTTCCGGGAGCCAACGGAGCAACGACACCGAAGGCCAGAAAAGAGATCCTGGAACATTTTGGAATCAGCAGCAGTGTATTTCCGGTAACCATGGAGCACGGGATGGCAACCGGTGAAACCATGGAGCAGATCGGAAAATATGTATCGGAGGGCAGAGGCGTGATCCTGTCTGTGTATTCCGGGGAACTTAATCCGGAAAAATACAGATGGAATAACGGCCCCCATGCTGTGACGGTTGTCAGTGTGACCAAAGATGCCTCCGGAAAAATATGCGGATATCATATCTGTGATTCCAATTGCGGAACGGACTATTATGACGTGGACCGGATCCGGAAAGCTTTGACCGGAAACGACATGAATGTGACAACGCAGATTATCAGATAGATGAGGAGGATGCATGCGTTCGTTAAGAGAAGTGAAAACACAGATCTATCAGACGGAATGCGGAAAATATTTAAAAGAAGGTTTGTGTCTCTCCGAACCCATTCTCACATTAGGAAAGGAAGGTCTGATAGATAATTTTTTTCAGTATGCCGCAGAAGAAAAAGGGATGTATTTTGGAAGGCCGAATTTATTGTTCGGAATCTATTCAGATCAGTCCAGAATGGCATATCTGACGGAAGAGACCAGGCTGGAGGACAAAGTATATTCTTCACAGTCGGAACCGGAAGGGAAAAGAATTGCAGCGGTATATGAGAGATATGAGAAAGCATACCCGGTTGTAAGGGAACATATTTACCGCAATGATTACAGGGAATATGAAGAAATACTGAAGCAGTATTATCGTGATCTTCAGGAAGTGTCAGGGGAGACGGTATGGGGATTTTGCAAAGAGCTTGTGCCGGAATTCTTTCGATGGTATGAAGATTGTTTTGGAGAAATAGAAGGATAAGGAGGACGGGAAGATGTATGTGATAGGCAATGCAGAAGAAGCCGAAGGACTTGCAGACGAATGCCTGAAGAGAGTAAAGGAAATATATGAGGAAACCAGGCAGCTGCAGTTTGAACTGAAAAAACTGCAGGAAAGCTTTCAGGATAACGGCATAGAGGAAGTAAACGATGTTGTGATGAAAGTGTACATGGAGATTGACAGACATCTGGATGATGTTACGGAAGTACGAAATGTATTGAAGCAATATGCAGAGATACTGAGAAGAAATTAATGCCAGAAGAAGGCAGGAAGGTAGTAGTAATATGAAAATTTGTCCTAATTGTCAGAATACCGACGTACCTGATAAAGCAACAAAATGTCCGTATTGTTTATATGTTTTTGAAGTGGAGGAAAAAGGACCCAAAATATTATATGATCCCAAACCTATACCATCACCTCCACCCGCACCGAATCCGGGACCGAAGGATTTTACGGGAGAAATACCGGAGACAGGTAAGGCAACACCGGCCGCACCGAAAAAGAAAGGTGGAAAATGGGTGGTGCTGATCGGCATTACCGTCGTTGTTGTTCTTATTATTAAATCCTGTGCCGGCAAGGAAGATACGGCAGATTCCGTGCAGAGTACCAATAACAATTCCAACGGTTCGGGTAGTACCCGTAATAATACATCAAAGATTGACAGCACCTTACTGGATGAGGCGGATGAAAAACTTGCGAATGCCAAAACGGCTTATGATGAGGAAAATTATTCAGAAGGCGCCCTCCCGCAAAGCAGGGAAGCACTTCAGGATTATCTTCAGATAACGGAAGACAGTAAAGCGCAGGGAGAACTTGTGGACCGTGTAGATGATGCGTATGCGTTATATCAGGCTGTCATCATGAGAGTGAGCGAAGGAATCATGGATCAGGGACCGATTCCCGGAGGATATGAACAGATATCGGATTACCTGAAGGAAGCTATGGATATGGCAAATACATTATATGAGAACGGATATGTGGTAGATAATTCCGAAGTAAGTAATCTGCAGGACACTCTTGTAAATACTTATAAAGAAATGTATATCCAGGCCATCAACAATATTACCACCTATGACCACTGGTCCAGAGATGAAGCATGGAATATTGCGGAACAGGCATATAACGTGGGGAATGAAAATGGTACACCGGTATTATTCTCATTGGATGACCTGGATGATCCCCTGCGTTTAAGATATGAATATTGCCTTGCCATGGTAACGAGAAAGCGTTGCGAAACAGGGCTGGCTGACGGAAGCATGTCTTATGCAGATGCAGTACAGACATTGGCTTCCATTCTGGAGGAAACAGACTATAATCCGCTGTTACTTCAGGATATGGTCAACTATGGACAGCAGGCTGGAATGAACGTGGAAAATTATAGGTATGCCTATGAAATGATCCTGGACATCATTCAGAGGGAAGAAGGAATCACCATCGGAGGAGATGTGGATCTGGATCATTTCTGGTATTTCAATGATCTGGATGGTGACAGCAGCTACAGAGTTGGAGATTATGGTACCACCAGCTATGTCAGAAGCTGGATCCGTAATAATATATCGGGGATTTTATAATGAAAAAAACAATTAAATTATTTATTGCAATGCTTTTATTTGTGGTTTCTGTGATATTGCTGATCGTTCTGCTGGGATATGCAAAACAGTCGGAAAATCAGGGGACAGAGGAGCCTTTGGAAACGGAGGAATCGAAGATGCCGGAGACGGTGGAGAGTCTGCCGGAAGAACCGGAAATAGTCTATGATCCGCCAGAGTATCCGTTTACCACCGATGAGATTACGGTCTATATCGGGGGGCTTACGGAGGAGTATACGATAGCATTTGTAAATGACCTGCATCTGGTTACAGATACAGAGGTGGGACATGTTCTGGAAGAGGAACTTCCAGAAGTAATGAAACGATACAATGAGCTGTCGGTGACGGCCGATGGAAAGCATGCGGAGGACCTTTGGCCGGAAGTCATCAAATATCTGAACTATAACGATTTTGATGCTGTGATTTTTGGTGGAGATCTGCTGGATTATTGCAGTCCGTCCAATATAGAAGTATTGGAGCAGGGATTTGATCAGCTGAAATACGATAGAGACCGGGTGATTTATCTGCGTTCGGACCACGATTATATAGGAACTTATGGTGGAAGTCAGTATACAGATGCCGATGGGGTGGCAGCTCAGGCACAACTCTGGGACGGTGACTCCGAGGAAAAAGTAATTGATCTGGGAGAATTCCTGATCGTAGGAATTAACAGATCCTATCAGAATCTTTCAGATGAAAGACTGGAGTATCTGAACAAGGAATTAAGAGACGGCAGACCGGTGATAGTGGCAACACATGTTCCCTTTTATTCGGAGGAGGATGCGGAGAGTCTGGAAGCCCGTTCGATGGAAATCAGAAACAGGATATATTATTGGAACAAGACAGATTCTGTTTATTCTCCGGATGAAAATACTCAGAAATTTATTGATGAAATGTATGCCCCGGGTTCGAATGTGGTGCAGATTCTGGCGGCACACCTGCATGCTTCCTGGGACGGAAAGGCAACCAAAAAAGTGGGGGAGCATATTTTTGCCCCCGCATACAGCGGAAGCATTGGAATTATACATGTGACAGGTCAGAAGGTACAGGAAACAGAAACAGGTGATGTGTCTTCCAACAATGCAATAAAGGAGAAGCAAAATGAAGAGAAAGACCCTGAAAAATAATGTAGTAACGAAAGTAGTCGCAGGCTTACTGGCAGTTGTTGTTTTTTGGGGCAGCGGGGCAGTGACACAGGCCGAGGAAGAAGAGCGATATACGGCACAGCCCGGCAGCGTTTGTATGAACAGTGAGACCAATGCATGGTCAAAAAGCTTTTTTATTCCGACACAGGTCTATCAGGCAGGTGGTGAGTTCTACGTGGCGGACGCCTACCATCAGCAGGTGCTGCACAGCAGCAGTGTGGCATCCAATCCCGAATCCTGGAGTATTATGGCTAACGGGTTGTATCGTCCGCATGCAACGGCAAGTGACGGAGTGATCTATGTCGTAGTGGATACGGATAATAACCGTGTAGTAACCTACATGAAAACAGAAAATGGTTACCAGATGCTGGAAAGTATTCCGGATGTGGGAATACGTCCCCACTACATTGTGTATGATAAGGCAACTGCCAGCTTCTATGTCTGGAGCTCCATGACAGGTACCATGTATGTGTATCGGAGAAATCAGAAGACGAATCAGCTGAAATTGAGCAAAGCCGTCAGAATCAAAGAACTGGATGGCTGTTATACCAGATCCTTTACGATCGAGGGAGGAACGATTTATTTTCCCTGTGTTGCCAAGAGTGCAATATTTGCAGTGAATAAGAAAAGCTTCAAAGTAAGAGCGGTGTATCCGGTAGAGACAGCGCTGTCCGAAATGGTACAGGTGCTCCACATCCAGAATTATTACTATCTGGTGACTTCCAACGATTCCACAAGGGAAAAGGAGCCAAAATTCGTGAGGGCAACGTCACTGGCAGGATTTGGAAATGGCAGCTATGAAGATGTGAAATCCATGTTTGGAGGAATGGATGGGAATCCCTACTATATCACACAGGGAGAGGACGGACATTTTTACTGTCCTGTGATAGAGGGATCTGGAGAAGATTATATTTGTCAGTTTGATATTCAAAATGATACAATATGTAATGTACTTCAGTATTTCTATTAATAAATCCATAGTAAATGCTTGACAAAACGGGTCGATAGGCTATAGACTTTAATTAAGAATAAGGTCTGTATACTATCGGCCTTTTGCGACATTATAGTAGGATCGAATTATGAAGGATACAGGGAGGAATGGGAATGTATCAGATGACAGAGACAGAATATAAATTTGCAGAGCTGATCTGGAACGAAGAACCAATCGGTTCTGGTGAGCTGGTAAAACAGTGCGCGGAGAAGTTCGGCTGGAAGAAATCCACTACCTATACGTTCATTAAAAAGCTGTGTGAGAACGGTATTTTCAAAAATGAGAATGCCATCGTATCTTCCGTATTGAATAAGGAGGAATACCATAGAGCACAGGGGGAGGCTTTCGTGGAGAAGGCTTACGGCGGTTCGCTGCCGAAGATGATAGCCGCATTTATCCAGAGCAAGAAGCTCAGCGCAGCGCAGATCGCTGAGATCGAAGCTATGATCGAGGATTATAAGGGGTAGGGGGTTGACAAAACCCGTATTTTTGCATATCTTATTTAGTAGGAATTATCATTTATAGAATAAAGGCATGGAACAGGAAAAGTACTTTTCGGTAGGACGCCAGAGAGAAGCCGTTAGAAGCTGGGAGCGGCTTTCGTCCGAGAAAAAGGAAGTGCGCCTGTGAGCTGATCCGGGGAACGTTAACAGTAATCAGTATCCGGATCCGGTAAGCACCCGTTATGTGCATGGCGTTTTACGCCAGAGTGAAGGGCATTGTCCCTTAAGTAGAGTGGAACCGCGGATAAATTCGTCTCTAAGATGAAGTTTATTCGCGGTATTTTTTTCGAGGTGAGAACATGGGCATCATCAAAAATTTAAAAGAAGAAGTCCGTATTATCAAGGAACGTGATCCTGCGATCCATTCCTCCATGGAGGTTCTTTTGTATCCCAGTTTCAAGGTCATGCTCCATTACAGACTGGCGCATAAGCTGTACCTGAGCGGACATTATTTCTGGGCGCGGTATATCTCCCAGCGGGGCGTGCGCAAGACCGGCATCGAGATCCATCCCGGTGCACAGATCGGCAAAGGATTTTTCATCGATCACGGTAACGGTGTCATCATCGGTGAGACCACCATTATCGGCGACAATGTGACAATGTATCAGGGCGTGACCCTGGGCGGTACCGGCAAGGAGCACGGCAAGCGTCACCCCACCATCGGCAACAACGTCATGATCAGTGCGGGAGCGAAAGTCCTGGGGTCCTTCACCATCGGAGATAATTCCAAGATCGGTGCCGGAAGCGTGGTCTTAAGCGAAGTGCCGCCCGGATCTACGGTGGTAGGTGTGCCGGGACGCGTGGTGAAGCGCAACAACGCAAGCCTTCCCCAAGAGACCATGAACCAGACGGATCTCCCCGATCCGGTGCGTGAGGATATCACGGTAT
>ERZ1026876.451-NODE-451-length-24447-cov-44.475730_pt1 | contig 24447 bp, 32 predicted proteins | sample MGYA00380168_ERZ1026876 | MGnify/ENA primary metagenome ERZ1026876 (study PRJEB33269, sample SAMEA4719804) | human gut metagenome | biome: human-associated habitat; feature: organic feature; material: feces | place: Cameroon | collected 2013-10 ... | reverse complement strand
TGCACCATTGATAGATTATCCATTTTTACCTTTTCTTTTATATAAATATAATATAATAATTAAAAAGAAAAGTCAACTAAGAGAAAGAATGGGTAATACCCATTCTTTCTCTTATACTTGCGTAATGGAAATCACTTGTTCATTGTTTTTTAGCATAATGTTGCCCATAGAAACTCGACCAAGAGTTGGGATGTCTTTGCCGCTAATGACAATAGATGATTTGTCACCATTGATAAGGAGATTATCACTTTCTTTGATAATCTCCGCTCCAGCGATCTCTCCCTTATAGCAGAATAATCCCTTACCTCCACGATTCTGTAAAGTAAGTTCATCAATCTTTAGTTTCTTACCTAAACCACTCTTAGAAACAATAGCAAGATAATCTGCGGGATCCACGATCGGCAATGCCGCAATTACACTGTCGCCATCATTGAGCTTCATACCCTTAACACCTTGAGCTGTACGCGAGGAGATAGGCATTTCCGCAGTTCCAAATCGAATAGCCATACCGTTCTTTGTTACCAGTAACATCTGCTCTTGATTAATAAATGTAACATCTGCGAGTTCATCACCATCTTTAAAGCTAATAGCGATAATACCAGTGCGCTTCATCTTATCATATTCATCAAGAGGAACCTTCTTGATAGTACCATTCTTCGTAGCAAAGAAGATAAACTTCTTATCTGTATCTCTTGTCATAGTTGTAAATGCCATTGGCACTTCGCCGTTCTCAAACTCAATCAAGGTAGAAATAGGCGTACCGTTAGATGCATTAGTTCCCTCCGGGATATTATCAACTAACACACGGTACATCTTACCTTTAGAAGAAAATACCATTAAAGTATCCTGCGTATTAGTCTTCTGCGAAAAGAGGACAATGTCACCTGTCTTAACACCAGTGGTATTGCGCTTTTGAGCCTTAAAGTTCTTAGCATCAATGCGCTTAATAGTGTTTTTCTTAGTAACAATGACCACGCAATCCTTCGGCTCTACAACCACTACTTCTTTCTCTTGCTTAGGAATGTCGGTATTGAGAAGTTTAGTTCTACGAGCATCGCCATAAGTATCTCTTAACTGAGTAATCTTAGAGATTAAGACTTTATTTCTTACTTCTTTGTCAGTTAAGATTTCAATACACTTAGCAATAAACTCTCTTTTTTCTTTTAACTCATTGACTAATTCTTCTTTATCAATACGAGTTAATTTGCCGAGCTTCATATCAAGAATTGCATTTGCTTGCACTTCATCAACAGAGAGGAAATCCATTAACTTAGTTCTCGCATCAGCTCGTCCCGCAGATTGCTTAATCAATGCAATTACTTCATCAATCTTATCAACTGCGGCGATCAGACCCTCAAGGATATGCGCTCTTGCTTCAGCCTTCTCCTTATCGAAAGTTGTAGCGTTAACAAGGACATCCTCTTGATGGTTAACATAAGCATGAAGTAAGTCAACCATAGAACACAGTTTAGGAGTGCCATTAACGATGTAGTTCATGTTATAGGACAGAGTAGACTGTAAATCTGTCAGCAAGAACAACTTATTTAATGCTTTAGATACAGATACTCCATCTTTCACATGAAATACCAGTTTGTTCTGACCGATATTAGACTCATCATCGAAGTCATCAATCAATTCACTCAGAACATCAATGTTCTTCTCAATCTGTTCCTTAATCTTATTGCGGTAGGTGCGATAAGGGATACTGGTAAAGATAACGTCTTGCCCGTCAATCTCATAATCACCCTGGATTTTCAGAGAGATATTAGACTTACCGGACGCAAAGGCTGTCCGCACATCCTTAATGTTAAGAACTGTACCACCGAGAGGGAAATCTGGACCGGGGATATAGGACAACACTTCATCAATAGTCAGTTCGCCCTTCTCAATCAAAGCAATAGCAGCATTACATACCTCTGTCAGATTGTGCGGAGCAGAGTTATGTGCCATAGAAATGCCGATTGCCTGACGACCGTTACAGATTGCATTGGGGAATAGTGAGGGAAGAACGATAGGCTCTTGAAACTCGCCATTATAAGTCTCTTTAGTAGGAACAACATTCTTACTAAAGTCATTCATCATCAAATCGGTAAACTTAGAAGGCTTAGCCTCAGTATAACGAGAAGACGAGAACATATCGTTATTTTCCTGCGTGCCCAGCTGTCCCTGTCCAGTTACGAGAGGATAGCGCATGAGGAACTCCTGCGCCATCTTTCGCAGAACGCCATAGCAGGCAATATCGCCATGGAAGTAAGATGTTGCTAGAGTAGAACCAATAATAGCATTGCACTTTTTAGTCTTACTCTTGTTGTCCATCTTTAGATAATCTTCCATTGTCCAAAGGATCTTTCGCTGAGCACTAAGGAGGCCATCTTCCGCGGCAGGAATCGCACGATCGGTTAGAACTTCTTCTGCATAAGTTAGAAAGTTATCTTTAGCTTCATCAAGAATATCAACTTCTGTAATCAAACTCATAAAATCACTCCTTATTACTCAAAATTGAAACCGAGTTCGTTAGCATTATCGTAGATATACTGCTTGCGGGGTTCAACTGCGCTACCCATCAGAATGTTGAGCAATTCTGTGGTTTTCTCTGCATCAGAGATCGAAATACGCTTGTATCTCTCATTCATAAAGCAGACCTTCTGCAAATCTTCAGGATTCAATTCACCTACGTATTTATCCATTGTTTCCAATGGTACTGACTATTTCTTCTAGCTTTTGCTAGCTTACCTTTTCCCCATTTAACTAGCTTCGTTTCCTAAAACTAGAGTGCGTACCAATAGCACCGGTACTTCCCTACAAAGGGAATAGTCGATACAGGTTTAGGATAATTCAATCCATTGAGCGGGTTCATTAGTATCAGGTACTTTACCAGCTATTTTATCTCCAGTTAAATGTCTTGTTAGAGTAGTAGCTCCACATCCTGCCCATTTAGCTGCGGCACTAATAGAAGTAAAGATTTTTCCAGTATTGACATTTTGAACTTGACGTCCTCTATATTTAACCTTTTTGATACTAGTGGGATTATGAATATATTTTTCAACTGTACTATTATCTCTCTTGTACTTTTTAGCAATAGCATTTATTGTCATGCCATTATTATATTCTTTAACCCATGTATCTATTTCCTCTTGCTTAATAGTCCTATCTAAAGAAGATAACCCAATCTAATCTTCACTATGTCCGACTTGGGCTTTATGCCAAGCTTTATTTTCTGGAGTATAGACATCAGTATGAATATCTGTCCAAGTTTCACAATTCCAGACTTTTAATAATGCTCTTTCTGTGATTTGGTCATTTTTAAATAGGTCAAATACTGTGCTTCTTTTGACTTTTTGTCCATATAATTCTCGAATTTCCCAAACTATATCTTCGGTTAATATTGCTCTTGGATGATTTTCTCCATGAAGAGAATCTCCACCAATTGTTCGATTATAACCGTTCTTATAAGAATCGTAAAAATCAATCCAATAGATTTCTCTTTCATTTAATTGCTCTTTAGGACATTCTTCAAGAATTTCAAAGTCAAAATTGTCAATACCATATTTGGCGATAGCTAAATCTACGCCTGTCGTATCTGGGCGATTCATAGCATCATATAGATGCTACTTTTGTCGGGTTTCGATGTTTACACTCTACCCGATATAAATCTACCCATTAATTTTATTTTGATACTTATAAATTCCTATACTCATGATTAAATTCTCCTTTTCCCACGAGATTATCGTGACTAAAATATTAAGTAATTATTTCATTATTATATGAATTTTCCTCAATCTTGGTTAACCGAAGTTGACTAAGATTTTTATTTTAGTGTTAGACTACCTCGTTAGCTAGATATAATCATCTAACCCCCACGGTGAGTGGGAAAAGTAAGTAAGGGCCAGACTATCTCTTACCCTTTTGCACGCAGCAAGTCATACGAACCGCTATGACTATTCTTCCATTCTGTTAATTCATCTTCGGAATAACAGTAATACTCTTTTCCCTTTTGACGAATAATATACAACGGAGTTACAGCTCTGTATAACTTACCAGCTTCTACAAGAGGCCGCATATAAGTGTAGAAGAAAGTGATAAGTAAAAGCTCAATGTCTGCGCCATCACTATCTGCATCAGAAGTAATGACAATCTTATCAAAATTCATCTTACTAACATCAAAAGAAGAATCAAATCCCGCGCCAATTACACGCACAATATCTGACATCTCTTGATTTGCAAGAATCTTGTCTACTGCGGTTTTCAGAGGAGAGACAATCTTTCCTCGTAGCATATAGATACAATCAGTTTTAGGATTGCGGGCTTCCACCGCAGATGCGCCTGCGGACAAGCCCTCTACGAGAAGCAGGTTGCGGTTTTTAGGATTCTTATTCGTGCAATCAATAAACTTGTTACTGATTTGCATTTTTGCCTTAAGACCAGTTTCCTTTTTTGCTTTTACGCCACGAGCCGCGTCTCTAGCCTTACGGGCAGCTTCTCTAGCTTTACGAGCGTTAAGCGCCTTATCCGCGATTCCCTTAATGTCCTTCTCATTTGCGGCAAACCAATACTGGAGTTCCTCAGCAATTGCCGCGGTAAAAGGTTTCATATCGAGTTTAACAACTCTACTCTTGGTCTGAGCATCATACGCGACGCCGGGAGCGGTCACATTGAAGGCAATATACATACCCTCTTGGCAATCTTCGCCAGTGAGGTTTTCATCCTTATCTTTTAGCCACCCTTTTTCACGGAAGAACTTATTCATTTCTCTTGTAAGGATGGTCTTAATTTGCGTAATATGCGGACCTGAATCTGTAAGACCAGTATTTACATAAGGAACAATGGTCGCAGAATAAGCATTTGTATAGGTCAGAACTAAATCCAGCTTGTTCTTGCCATCGGAAAAATTGAAGTTTAAGCGGTTCTTCAAGATTTCCTTACCCTTAACTGCTTCATCTACTAAGTCCATAAGACCATTCTTAGAAGTAAAGATAACTTGCGGCTGTTCCTCTCTATTCAGCTCAATAGTCAGACCGGGGCACAGGCACGCAATCACCTTAAAGAGATTGATAATAACAGGCATATCTACCTCTGGGTGCGTGAAAAACTCTTCATTAGGTTGCCACTGGACTAAAGTACCAGAAGGATGATCCTTATTAGCCCATGCGCCGACGTCTCGCTTGTCAAAGACACCTTCCTTGAACCAGATATGCTCATATCTACCATTTCGATGAGTAATTACCTCAAGCCAATGAGATAGATAAGTCGTCAGCTTACTGCCGATACCATTCAAGCCAAGAGCAGTACCTTCATAAACGCCATCATCAGAATACTTACCAGAAGTGTTCAATACGCTAAAGGACGCTTCGAGCACAGTTTTACCATCATCGCGTTTGGCATTAGGAATAAAGCCCTGGCCATTATCTTCCACAATAATGGTATTATCCTTTTTAATTGTTACAATAATTTTATTGCCATGTCCTGCTTTAAATTCATCGACTGCGTTAGAGACAATCTCAATCAATAGCTGAGTAGAATACTCCGTGCTACCGACGTAAACGCCCGGCCGCAATCTTGTAAACTCAAGAGGACTTAATGACTCAATACTCTTTTCATCATATAGTTTACCCATTCAATTATCCTCCATACATATCTAACACTTGCTGTTCGGTAATTTTACCCGTAGCAAGCTGATCTGCGAGTTCGTTAAATAAAGTTCCGTTGTGGCCTTTAACGTACCGCAAATCAATCTGTAGACCTTCTTTTGTTGTCAGTCTATCATATTCAAAGATTAAATCTTTATTTTCTAATGGTTTATTGCCAGCTCTTACCCATCCATTAGCCTTCCAATTCTTAATCCAATTGGTGAAGCTATTGACGCAATACATGGAATCGCTATAAACAATAGGAATAAAGAAATCTCCATCTCGTGCGCCATAATTTGTTAATGCCCACAAGATAGCTGACATTTCCATTCTATTGTTTGTCGTGCCATCGGCGCGTTCAGAGTACGCCGCAATTACTTTATAGGTTGTTGGATCTTGATGAGGTTCACCCTCACAAACTACCACTCCAAAACCACCTTTTGCGTTTTTAGCGCCATTCTTCAAGGTTGATCCATCTGTATATATCACTATCATCAACAAGACCTCAAATATCTCATTTAATTTTAATGCTCCTTTACTATTTCTGAATATATAATACCATATATTTTATGAAAAATCAAGCTTAAAATAAGAAAAAGGCTTAATAGATTATTAAATCTATTAAGCCTTTATAATTAAATAGTTGCTTCGTCCGTGATTATTGTCTGCTATTGCTGTTGATCATTGATTGCGAGGTCATAAGTAATCCCGCCTTTTTGATGGTCGGATTTACTCATATTTAGATAGAATGAACAAACTACTCCATGTGCGGACCAGGGTAGTCCAACTAATGCACTGATCCAGGGCAGAGTACCTAAATAACCTAAGTGAACGCAATAAAAAGCTAGCAGAATACCGGAAATAGTGACAATCCATAATAGTAAGCGAATGTCACAAATTAGCTATTTTGAGAAATCTCTTTTAGAAATGTGTCTACCTTTTATTCGTTTAGATGTAGCCATTACTTCATTTCGGAATAACGCTTTAAGACGGTTGCGAGCTCGCCACGAGTTATAAAGCGCTTAGGCATTAACTGGCCTTGACTATTACCAACCATAAGTCCAGTAGATTGTGCCCAATCCATAGCATCCTTTTCCCAAGTTGTAGGCAAACTAGCCAGCTGAGTTAAATAGGCTTCCATCATTTCATTAAACTTCTCTTGAGTCATATCGTCGTCCTCCTCATCATTCAGTAGCGCAGCAACATCTTGTCTTACAGTAGTCATGTTCTTTCCAAATTTTGGGAACCAGTGTAAGACGTCCGCGTGCGCAGAGCCAAGTCCTAATTTATTACTATCTATATGACATAGAATAGTTGGAACAGTTACACCATTATATTTTACTGTTCCATTTGGATCAATATTATAAAGTTTGCATAAATAAGCTGTTAATTCACAGGCTTCTTTATATACTTTATCAAAATAATTCGCGTCATTGAGCGCGTCTTCACAAATCTCAAACTGAATCCAACCGTTGTTGCAGGAGCCTTTAGGGCCAGAACCGCAACCCCATGGTTTATAATTCCACGGCATTGTCTGTACTGTTGCTACAGAGCCGTCTGCGAGCTTGCCAATCCAACAATTAAGCCCGGCATCAACATTAACGTGGTTCCAGTCATTTTCGCTAGTGTTCTTGCCGAGCAGTTTAATCATTTCATTATAGTTGGCATCCGTTACTAATGGTTGCACATAGCGTTTAAGATTTGGGTTATTACATCCGGTGCTGTGCCATAGGATGCCCACAGGGTTCATTCTTCCAGTGTTCTTATAGCACTTGCTATTGGTTTGCATACATACAATAGGCTTGTTTGTATCAGAATACTTCATCCCAGTTGCTTCCTCCTTTTGTGTTGCGTAGGAGTTGAAGAATTGTTGGCTATATGCGGCACGCTTTTGTAAGGCCGCATGGCTTTGATCAGCCGGTCTCTCAAATTGAGTGATGACTAAATTAGATGCTTCTTCAACAGATGAGGTAGTCTTTAAGATTTTTAATAACTAGGAGTAACTTGTACTTAGCTCCTGATATAAAAAATCTAATTGGGTATTCAGATCTCCAATTGACTTACTTCGACTTCTACACAGTTTAAGTAATCCTTGTTTGCGGCTCCAATATGTCCACTGAGCTAGACCGTATCCAGCAGAGTCTTTAACGAAATTGGAGTATGAACCATTATCAACGGCTTGTGTATACTAAGAATCGGTCATGCCTAACTTCTTTTCATATGAGTTCTGTAGATTCACCGGACTTAATCCACTTTCTGCATACAAATTACCCATTAGACCTGCGATTCCGCAATCACTTAAGCCTTTAGCTTTGAAATAGTTCCAAATAACCTTGGCATTGTCCGCCAATAATCTCACCTCCATTTAGGGTATATAAAAAGAGAAGCAATCTTTTGATTGCTTCTCAGTTTTTTTTATTAAATAGCATCCGCAATAGATGCAATCTTACTTCTATAAATATTTCTTAAGGCTACTTCTCCGTATACATCTTTGCCTCTGAAAATCTTAGAAACACGGCGCATACCGTTATTCATTCCAGAGAAATGGATATCATCAACCTGAGTTTTTTCGTCACCATCAATGATGCAGATACAATCCTCTCCCACTCTTTGTAGAGCCAATTTCATAAGAGTGCGGTCAAGGTTCTGAGCCTCGGAAATATAAATACCTGCTTTCATACCGCTTGTGTCATATCCTCGAATATCAGAGAATGGTAGAAGAACTAACTTACCCTCCGCAATTAACTTCTCGACACCTTCACGACCACCAAACTTACTACTCAGTAAATTACCGATCTGAGAATCGAGTAGCTTTTCATCCTTTGTACCAGGATAGTAACCCAATCTAGCAGAATTGGCGGTAGCAATAGTATTGCAGAATACAATAATCTTATCAAGTTCATGCGCTTCTAACTTTGCCATTAGATAAGCAAGAGAAATATAAGTTTTACCGCTACCTGCAGGACCTTTTACCAAGGTTAACTTATTATTTCTCAAACTATCAAATAGCATCTTTTGGTAAATATCGCCTTCATAAGGAGCAATTTTACCAAACCACTTAGAATTGATAGACTTAGAAGCAAGATAACTATACTCTACACCATTCCAAACCCGCAGATCAGCAATCTCATTCTCACTATTTTTGATAATAATATATTGACCAGGTAATAAGTTAAATAGGTTATCACTAGGATTTTGATAGAACTCTGCAAGTTCTTCATCGGTAAGTATTACTTCAATATAACCAGTATAATTATCAATTTCTTCGGGAATACTTTCAATCATACTGTCACCAAAGAAGCAACCAGCGATATGTTTTAGGCTTAAATCATTTGTTACAAAGACGATATCGTCTCGTTCATCGCAGTGAAGAGCATCAGACAAGATTTTTGTATCGTCAGTTAAGTCAAATCCCATGTCAGTAATACGCTTTTCATAGTCTACTTTATGGGGAATTACTTCATATTTATCTGGATATTGTTCAAAATTATGAAGCAATAGACGAGCTGAATATTTGACATCAATATCTTTATTAGAAGCTATTTTAATTCTCTCCAACTCTTTAAGAGTAATGGAAGAAATTAAAAATGGCTTATCTGTTTCAAATAGACTTTCACCTGCGGCAATTAGAGAGCAAGTGTCATAGAAATATCTATCTGTTGGGAATCTTAGGTCTTTATTCATCGTCATCTTCCTCTTCGAATGTAGTAGCAAATCCTATTGCTCTAGCATGAGTTTCTCCTTCACTAAGCTTATTAGTCTTCACATTATGTTGAACAATTCGTTCATTAATATTAGCTTTAATAAGTTCAGTAACCGCGTTAATGATTTCGCTAATACTATTGAGTAAGGTGGCACCTACAGTGATAAAGAGAATCCCAAATGAAATATATAATAATGTCAATATAACCACCTCTTACTTATTATGATAAATAAAAAGTGCTTTTTAATTATTATCGGCCTTCTGTCTAAAGCGTCTAACAGATTCAATAGCCTTATTTTGACCTTCAATATATTTCTTTAACATATCCTTTTCTTTATCGAGTGCCTCTTTTAACGCAGTCATGCGACTTTTAATGCGCATCAAATTACGATTAAATGCACCTGAGGGATCGACTTCCGCAGGAGTTTTAACGCCAAGACCTAATACTTCTTGATAAAATTGATTGCGAACATCAAACTTATCTTTCTCTTGTTTATAGAAATATTCAAGAGCTTCAATTCTTGCTTTTGATAAAGCGAGATTATATCCTACCTTTTTAGAATAGAAGCCTTCATCTTCTTTGCTTAGTAACGCTGCACCATGGAAGGTTTGTCCTTGATAACAAATCTTTACATTGGTAATACCTTCCTCTTTCCAATAATCTTTCATAATCACAGGAGCTTCATATATAGCTTTAACCAAATTCATATAGTTTTGTTCTCCTTATTTAATTCTTTAACTATATGATAGCAAATTTTTATGGATAAATCAAATTTGCCCTAATTGCTTAAAAAATTTGGTGAGCCTGTGTGCACGGAAATTCGGAGACAGACGAGATAAACGAAAAAGCCCCTAGCTCAATTGAGCTAAGGACTAATCTTAGATTATAAAATTAGAAGTTTCCAGTAACAAATCTGACAAAGTTAAATTTTGATACTAGGTATACGGAATACGAATGATAGGAATTTGATTCTCTTGGCAATATTGGTTTTTCAATTGGTCTTGATGTTGTTGTTCTTCTTTGGTCTTCAGAGTCGAACCCCATTTGCTATCTTGGTAGTGTTGCTTCCCATCATATTCAATGATGTATCTACTATCTACAAAGAAATCAAATCTAAAGTTTTTTGCATTATTAAAGATTTTTTCTTTTTCAAAAGGGATTTCCGCATTTCTTAGCAGTTTAGCTACTTTTTGTTCACCAAATGATTTAATACATCCACAACTCTTAGTGTTTCCACTTTTTAGCGAATCTCCTCGCACTACCACATCATTTCCGCACTGACAATGGCACTTCCAATAAATTTGAGAACTACCATTTGGCAACTTTTCTTCATGGTCTTTTTCTTTAACTTCTAACATATCGAAAATTTTTCCGGTCAAATCTACAAGATTATTTTTCCCAGTTTTAGCCGCGGCTTCTTTTTGTAAGCATCCGCAACTTTTTTTATGACCAGATCTTAGGTCGGAGCTTGATGCTAATGTAATATTGCCACACTCGCATTCACATACCCACATGACGCTACCGTGCCGATCTCTCTAAGGACTTTCTTCAACTACTTTAAGAGAATTAAAAGTTTGTCCCAATAAATTTAATTTTCGTGGCATATCTATCACCTCTAATATATATAAATGTTAGAGGTGATAGATTAAACAGTTTTGGAAAAGTTTTTCATTTCTTCAATAATGTCATCGAGAAGGATAGGATAACATTCATGGGCATCGACTTCACAATGATAAATACACCCTTTATCCCAATCCACAAAAGGATCGGTTGTATGAGTATGTCCGCAAAGATTAAGAGTCTTAGCCCGCAAAGTTTTTCCATCATCATAGTTAGAACACAAAGTAGGATAGTGAGAAGCATAGAAATGATACTTGCGGTAGGTGAAAGCATAGGCATCAAACACGGGAATACCAGCCTTCAAATATGCTTCTCTGCGGGTTGTGGTGTCATGGTTGCCACCAACCACGAGTTTACGCCCATTTATGCGATTGAGCAAAGCAAGCCCCTCTTCGAGCTTATCGGCTCCGCCGAGCATAAGGTCGCCGCAGATGATAAGTGTATCTTCCGGTGCCACACACTCGTTATTTTTCTTTACGATAGTCTCGTTCATCTCTTCAACGCTCTCAAAACCACGAGCTTTCCAGATGAACTCCTTATTATGATTAAAGTGATAGTCACTGCTAAGCCAGATCTTCATTTCATCATCCTTTCTTAATGGTGTACGCATACCTTAATATCAGAGAAACCCCATTTGGTCTTAGGGAACTCTTTTTCAGTTGGAATGGAAAATCCTTTCTTCATTTTTTTAATTGCAGAATCGGGAACTCTGGCAAAGCCAGTGCGCTGAGCATTACGCTCAAGAGCAACCTCAGTGGGAACATCAATGACCTCAAAGGTCAGTTTGGTATGCGGGTCCGCGATCAGCCGCCCAAGGAGCTTTGCGCGAGAAGCAGGACTAATATGAGTAGCGTCTGCAAATACAACATCAATACCAAGCTCCATAGCTTCATTTATCTGCCTCACAAATTCGTTAAATACTTCGGTTTCCTTATCAAAGTAGCCATCTCGATCGGTCAAGATGGACTGCCGCACATAATCTCTAGAAACTACACAAGTGGTGCGATGTTCTTCTTCGATTCGTTCTACCTCTTGCTTTACCCAAGTAGATTTTCCGCTACCGGGCACGCCGACCATAACTTTCAGCTCAGTTGTCACTTTCTTCGCCTCCACATCTAATTCGCAGAATATGCCTTGCCAGTGAATACATCTGGTATCTGGAGCGGTGCAATAGTTACACATCTTATCGACCCCGCAGTCTCCGTTCAACTTCAGCCATTACCCAAGCAATATCTTCATCAGATACCTCGGTTTCAAATTCAATGGAACAATTCTCTTCGCCCTTCATTCTCGCTTCAACGAGGATATTGACAGCGTCCTCAAGGTCTTGCTGATGTTCAGCGAAAGGAGAGAAGGCTCGATTTTCTCGCGCACAATCGTCTCTTCCGTGATCAAGGTGAGGATGGTGCGGGTCATAAGGTGACCATAAGTCAAATACGCATCTGTCGCTGTCGTGATAACCGAGCAAACCATTGGTGTGATCACGGTGCTTCATTTACTTTCCCTCCTGTTCGATAAACTGCTGGATAGTGGCCATTGACTTCTCGATGTCATTCAACTCGTCGTCAATGAATACGCCGCTCCAATCCAAACTGTCGATAATACCGTCGAGAGTTTCCCACGCTTTAATTGCGTCGCTCTTAGTGACCATACTTCATAACTTCCTTTCCTTAACTTTCTATAAATATTATAATATATATTTATAAAAAAATCAAAAGGCTCTTGGGAGATAGAACCTTTTGATTTTTATTTAGTTAAGTCTCTGTAAAGTACACTCGCCGAACGTCGCCAATGTCGTCAATTTCATAAAGATCCACTTTGAATGACCAATCTTCCCATAGGTCCTGATGCGCTAGCAAGAAAGCCAATGGATCTTTTCGGAAAATTTGATAATCCTCTTCAGAAAGCTCAAGATCTCCATTATAGTATCCATCTCGCAGGTGCCCCATGACATATTCCGTTTCTGCGGTTACATTAAGTTTGTGAGTTCTCTCAATCGGGCTTTCAAGAGAGATATAATACTTCTTACCATTAATTTTCTTCCAGAAGCTATATGCGCTCTTTGGATAGCCGGCTTTCCTTTCGAGGATATCTTCCTTGGTATTAGACTGCCACACAATCGCTGGATTTTTACGCGGGTCTTGACCGATTGGGTGGAAATCTACTCTATCTGCGCCAGTAATTTCAAACCATTCTTTCCACCCTGTTCCTTTTTGCCATTCTGCCATGATTATTCCTCCTTATATTAAAATAAAACATCGCATTCACATTGAACACTATAAGCAGAAACAGGATGGTTCTTACATTTTTTAATCCACTCATGATGTCCCAATACAGCTTCTTCTCTATTGTCATAACACGCCACAATAATCATATCGTGATCATCCATCCAAACCGCGGTTTCGTAACCTGCATCCGCTGTTAAACAGGTGTCAATAGTATAATTATCGACCTGATCGCGTCCGATGAGGTCGGCGTCGTGATTATTGTAAGCAATACCAAATAATAAATTCATAAGGTCATCCATTGTTTTTCCTCTTTTCCTTTCTTTTCGTAGCTACATCAATAGTCTGTCTATGCACAGAGTAGATTTTAGAGGTAAGTCCATTCTTTAGTAACTGGTTAAGATTGACTGGGCTGTAGCTAATTACATCAGAGCAAACATTTAAGTGCCGGTCGTCATTTTTATGGCGACGGTCGTGCACATGGCCATGAATGTTGAAAGCCCACGGAATCATCGGAAGCGGCTCGTGAGAAAGAATGAGCTTTTCACCGAGCATAAGCGGCCCCTCATAGATTTCGTCAAAGAGATTGTTATCTGCGGAAACCTCCCAATACTCGAAGGGAGAATGGAAGTCATATCCCTCAGTAATAGAATACTGACAGCCGGGATAGATTCGCTTCATTTCATCAAGAGCCTCAGATCTCTGAAACACTTCTTTGGGGAATTTGCGAGAGATAATCTTTTTCTCATAGTTGCTGCGGCCGGCGTCATGATTCCCCATAATGAGCACCTTGTAACCACGTAGTTTGGCGCACATAGTCGGATCGCCGCAGTCGCCTAAGATAATCAGAACATCTTTCTTGCCAACTTTACTATTGATAAGTTTAATCTGCTCTTCATCAGACGGACGACCGGGAGTTCCCGCGGCGAGCTCTTCATCACCGAAATGAGGGTCAGAATACACCCATACAGATTGTTTATCTTTCCATCTTTCGTTAAACAGAGAATAGAGTCCAGGAATCATTACCACTCCTCCTTCTTAGAAAGGTCAATTGCATCAGCGGCTTTGAAGATATGTTCGTCAAAGCTGTCTAAATCTAACAGCACAGTATAGCCAGTATACCAGCTTGCACAGTCCAAATCAACTTTGTGGTCTTGTGCATACCACCAAGCTCCACCATCCCAATCAGGAATTTCATCGCTCCAATTATTTCGTTTTAACAGGTACGGAATAGGAGTGTGACCATGCACGCAGATTTCTCTATCGTCAAAAATAGGTTCCTTAGAATGCCAATGACATCTATCCCACAATAGATCATCGTCATTAGGAATAGCGTCATCCTGCATTGGGTTAAAACCAGCGTGACAAAGATGAATCGTGATTCCTTGTTCATTTACATATTTCTTATAGGTTGGTAGTTTTTTGAGATAGCTCCACCAACCAGTTTTCATTGGTTCTAAAATCCAACCAAGGAAAGTTTCTCCACCACCATTTTGAGAGAGCAAAGTAAAGTTCTTTCCAAGAAATCCATATCCTTCATTTCGCACTTCATCGCCCATCGCTTGCACGAGCATATCCTCGTGATTACCTTTAAGATAAATGAAACGATTATCTTGAGCAACTGTCTTGATAGTTTCCCAGGGATTTGGACCTCTATCACCTGCATCACCAAGAAAATAAACCGTATCATCAGGCTGTAAGAAATCCTGAATCTGCTTCAGTAGATCTAATCTACCATGTAGATCAGAGCACGCATAAGTTGCCATTATTCATCATCCTCCTCTTTTAGTACAAGGTATCCTTAAACATTATTAACAGGAGATTCCTTTTTAGATTGTAGGACTCCCCATAATGTGTTATAATACGAATTTGGACGATCTTCCGGAATAGCTACCTTTTCGCCATTTTTATAGAAAATATATCCTTTAAGCTTCATATTCTTTCTCCCCTTTTCTTATACATATATAATATCATATATTATTATAAAAATAAAGAGACTCTTACCAACTAGGTAAGAGTCTCTTGCACTTAGTTTTCTAGTCCGATAGGAACGACATTCATGACACTATCTGGATACATACTCCATCCGCCCCAAGCTTTTTTACTACCTTGAATTTCGGCTAACTTTTGATTAGCGTCAATCATATCTACTACATAGATAAGCGTATTATCGTTAAATTGGTGTGACTGTGACATTTGCGTAATAATTGTGCGTTGAGTTTCAAAGGAAGCTAAAAAGCTTCTATACTCGCAGGTAGTTAAAAGCATTGCCAATGCAATAATAAATGCTACTATTGCAGTAAGAAGTGTGCTTACAAAATAGAGCGTACTGTCCCAACAGCTCTTCTTGAGCGCTTTCAATGAAATAGCAAAGATGATGATACAAATAAAAATAATAATACTCCAGTAAAGCATAATCTATACTCCTTAATCCTTAGTTTCTTTAACTCTAAACTTTTCGTTAGTTAATTCTTCATAAGTAATAGTATCTCGATACGTATATGGAATCCTATATAAAGGAATATTATGAGATAAGCAATATTGATTTTTTTCTTTATCTCTTTTAAGAGCGGCTTGATATTCTTTTTCTGTCTAATTCCAATTATTGGTATATTCAAAATGCTATCTTCCATCAAATTCAATTAAATAACAAAGTTTATTATTTTGAAAGATAGCAAAATCAAATCTTAGTTTAGGCAAATCTGAAAAAGTATATTCTGTAGCATAAGAAATAGATGAATTATCCAAAATCTCTCGGATTTTCTATTCTCCTATTGATCTAGTACATCCGCAACTTTTTGTAATTCCTTGTTTTAAGGCTGTACCAGCGACAGTAACGACATTACCACAGTCGCACTAACATTTCCACTTCATATGATTTTCACCTATTGGAGAAACCCGCTCTAATACAGTTAATTTCCCAAATTTTTGACCTGTTAAATCCTTAGTTTTCATTTGGCTTACTAATTTCTTATGATAGCAGCCACAACTAACTATTTTTCCAGTTTTTAAATTTGTACCGAGTATTTCTTTTTCGGTGCTACAGTCGCACTTACATAGCCAATTAGAATGACCGTTTTTAGATGGCCTTCTTTCTATTACTGTTAATAGACCAAAACGCTATCCAATTAAATTATCTGGTTTCATACAATTATCACCTCATACTATATCTTTCAATATAGTATGAGGTTTATTATAGTTTTATTAACTGTTATTGTCCAAGCAATCCTCTGCCTCTTCCATATCAGGCGCATTAGCTTGTTCTTTAACAATTCCTTCTAGCACTTTAAATTCATAAGTCTTGCTTTTATATGCCGTAAAGGTTCTACGATTAACGATACGAATTACGATACCTTCCTTGATATGGGTAAGACCAATGGGGTCAGTGAGATCTTCAAAGTATTTGTTAATTCTATTCTGAAGATCTTCTACAGTAGTAAATTTGAAATTCTCAATAACAGGAACTCGCTTTACTCCAGCTTTTTTACACCATTCAGTAATTTCATCTGGCGTCCATTCTCTCGCTCCATTTTCAGAAGTGATTCTGTATACATACATTTCAGATTGACCAGGTTCGCATCCATAAGAGAAAATAGTACGAGGACCGTATTTCTTTACGAAATTTTTATCATTGATTTTCTTATTATCAGCAATAGGCATAATAGTATCGGCTTCTCCATTGCCATAATAACCTACTACTTCGTAGAATACTTCCATTGAACTATCTATAAATGGTCTAATCTTTTCATGGTGGGGCATACGGAACTGGTCATTGCCATAATAACCCTGAGAGTTCTCAGTTACAACGCAACGGCGAGTACCGAGAACATAAGCCTGCTTCAGACGCTTCTTCATATGGAACAGACGACGGAAGAAGCCATTGGGTAGCTCAGCAAAGGTGTTCATAGAACGCTGAGAAGTGCCATGCATCTTGAGAGTCATATTCAGCTCATCGCCGGGACGGAACTTATCCAGATTATATGCAAGCTGCTCGGTGTCAGTATGCATCGCAAACTCAGGATAAGTAATACCCTCTGCCTTACGGCCCTTATAGGAAGTCTTGGGAGTAATGCTCGGAGTCTTGCGCTTAGGGATATACTTGCGACAGAACTCTTTCTCATTGATAGTATTTACCTTGTCGCCATCCTCCCAGTGCTGATCACCAAAAGTCTCGTAGACGCGATCAAGAGAGATAACAATACCAGAGCTCTCGTTGCCACGCAGTTTGATAGCCCGCACGTGACCATTGTTTTCCAAATATCCGCCTTGCTCAGTACCGTCCTCATTCTTGCGAAATAGGGTAAACTTATCACCGAACCAACGATCGACCTGACCATCGGTCGGCAGGTACAGAACTAGATCGCCGGTCTTCATATCTGGGCCGACGATAACGCCCTCGTTGAAGCAGTCTGCCAGATATAGACGATCAGAGTTCTCGTCCTTGCGGCAGTTCTGCAACTTAGTTACCAAACCAAAATATGCCATATCTTACTCCTCCTCTTCATTCACATCATAGCCTTGACGAATCATAACTGCTACAGCTTTATAAACCATGCGGCCGAAGCTCTTAGACTTGCCATTTCGCACGAATAATAATCACTCTTTAACAACTTCTTGCCAACAGTGATAAAGATAAGCGCTTCCATACAGAAGTTCAATACCTTCTCTTTTAACAATGTGATCACCGTCTCCAGTCTTAAGAATGAAGCAGCCATCCTGAATCATAGAAAGTAAATCAGACTGATAAAAATGTCTGCCATAATAACGCTTATCATACGCGGGAATAACTTTTACTTTATAACCATGTTCAAGTGTATAAAGGTCGCCGTAAGAATAGTCATTTTCTAACTTACACTCTACCCAATCATCAGAATACTCGGATAGAAACAGACCGACAGGTTTATTTAGATGTCCGAAGAATCTAAACTTCTCAATACCTCCGCAGTCCTTAACAAGTTCTCTTAAATCAAAATAGTTATTCAAATCCTTAATCATTACTATTACCCTCACTTTCTATATATATTATAATATATTTTATAACATTTTTCAAACAAGTATTTATTTTGGCCAAAAACTGATATATACTCATTATCATTTTTTAGATAACAATAGAGAAAATAATGAAAGGGGCAGATTGTCTATGTATTCTCAAATGATGAGCGGAGAAAAAATCACTCCCTATCTAGTTCGTTTACTAGCTGATACCGAAGACGAGATTGCCACCCTTCCTACCCACTATGCCCCTGGCAGTACTTGCGAGGTTGTTGCAACCTCTAGTATTTATAAATTGAACAACCAGGGTCAATGGATTAAGCAAAAATCAAGTAGTGGTGGAGGCGGTGGGACAGTTGTCGTTGAAGGCAGCTTAGCCGACATTGCAGACATTGATAAATTATTTGGTTAAGGAGTGATTCCTAATGGCAGTTGCATTAGAAAAGCTTATTGACCTTAACCTTTTATCTCACTATGACACAAAACTCAAAGAATGGGTTAAGGAACAGATTAAAAACGGTGGAAGCATTGAAGTAACACAGCGCTCTGAGCTTCCTGAAGTTGGTGAAGAAGGCAAGATCTACTTTGTAGAAGATGCTATCTTGCAATATACCATAGAAAACGGTTATCAAAAGATCGGCGGAACTGGAAGCCCGCAGAAACTTGAGTGGCATGACTTTTAATTAAAAGGGTCGAAGTATTTAATACTTCGACCCTTTATTTTTTTTATCTACCCATGTAGTAGTTTGGATCTTTCTTCAACCACCAGTTGAGGTTCTCAGGATCTTGCCAACGCTCCCAAATTGTATCGAGAGATTCGATATCATGGAAATACATTTCCGCGCCGGGCCGGATCAACCGATCGGAGTGATAGTGCCCGCAGAGCCATACCTCCCAATCAACTTTACTCTTGATGTTCTCAAGCCAAAGCTCCATACTCTTATCCACTTTAGATTGGTCAAGACCAGGAAGAAACAAATCTCTTGGCTCCCAAGAAATGGGACAAGTATGGGTTAAAACAAAATCGTAATGCTTACCCTCAACCCATGCGCCAATTTCATCCATTTCTTTTTTGGTTAGCTGTTCATCCTTGAACCAACCAGTCCAGCTATCTGTATCTTCTGGACGGTCTCCAAGCCGATACCACTTATCTACGGAATACGCTCCGCCGATAACAAGGATAGAGTGACCATTTATTTCATAATCCTCTCCATCCATCAGATAGCGAATATTTGGAAACTCTGGCTCATAATAGACGCCACCTTTAATATAAGTATCCCAAAGCTGATCCATATAGAGATTTTCTGGACGTTCTTCGTGATTCCCTCGGACTGCATAAATGTGGAAGCCTGTAGCATTAACGTTCCTCTTGTTTTTACGGTCAGTCTTATTTAGATAGAAATTAAGACCCATATCGCCGAGGATAATTAACGCAGTCTCATCAGGAGGATAACCAATGTGACCAAGTCTCTCAAGGACTTGACCATGAGTATCGCCGGTAACAAGCCAGTTCTTAATCACTCAAGATCTCTCCTTTCAATGCAATTTTTACGATGTTATACTGCACATCGTCAAGCAGAGTATCAACTTTTGTATCAAAAGTCTTACCAACTTTTTCGCAGAAAGCGTCTGCAGTAGCAGTTACACTTGCAATGGCGCTATCTGCGGCAACGCGCGCTTCATCAAGATTAAAATATCCCTGCTTTACGGCAATAAGATACTCAGGATGGCGAGACCGCAGACAATCTTCATAAGATTCTCCGTTAATATATCTCTGTAGATATTCCTTTACTCGAAGCAGGTGATGAAGCTGCTTAGGGTCATAGCCATATTTTGCAAGAACTTCGAGCTTGCTGGGGTATTCATGCTCCATTGCATGGTACTTCTCCATAGCAATGCCCTTCATCGTCTTAACGGCATTGTAAGGAGAGTAATGAGCAATCTTTTCCTTCTGAGCTTGCAGACGACCCCATTCATCAGCAAAAGTAGGATTTACGATGAAGTAAGGAGTAAAAAGAATCTCGATAAAGTTGAGATTCTGCTTGCGGAAAGTGGCAAGCATAAGGCGGATGTCCTTAAGGTCAATGTGTTCGTCATTTGCTCTTACATGAGTAGTGCTGATAGGCTTCTTATTAAGGACTACTTCATCAAAAGTAGGAGTAACAATCAGCTTGGTATCTACGTCACTTGTGGGGATCTGCAGACCATAATTCTGCGATCCTTGCAGGAAGATGCCAACAATCCGCGATTCATCGAACATAGTCAGGCTCTCTTCAAAGTGGTCTTGTACTCTATTCATAATATCATCCATCATTGACAGTATCCTCCATTTCTTTAATATATCTATCTGGGATAGGATGTGCTGTAATCAGAGTATCTTTTCCTCGCCAAATATAAATATTTCCTCGATAAACTCTGATTGAACACGTGTTAGTCTGATTCCTCTTGTTCTGGAGATAAGCGAAAAACTTGGGAAACTTTTGGAACTGATTGATAGTTGCGCCAGATCGCTTAGCCTGTTTAGCGAGCTTCTTAGCTTCTGCAAAGCTATCGCATCCTTCAGTTCTCTGGACAATCCGCTCCTTGCTGTGTCGAGTGATTCTTCCCATTATCTAATCTCCCTCCATTCATTCTTCTCTATAATTGCTCGCATATTCTGAACTCCTACTGGATTCATACTATGGATATGAAAGCTATATCCTGTATCTACAATGTTCTTAGCTTCTAGCCAATCAAGTAACTTAATATAATCTCCACCCTCAGATACATAATCGCCAGCATCGTGATCAAGATCAATCAAGATATTGTTGTCTATCATATTATGTTCATATTGCCAAATCGCGGTCTTAGCTGCTTTTACACTTTTAGCCCAGATATATCCACTCGGCGCCGGCCGCACATCATCAATCCATAGTTTCATCGTATACCTTCTTTCTTTTCACTTTCTATATATATATTATATAATAAATATATATAAAAATAAAGGAGAGCTATAAAGATAGCTCTCCTTTTTACTCAGTTTGGCATTTTACCATTCAGGGACTCAGTTTTATCGCTACAACTGCAATTGCAAACCCCAGTGGTTGAAGTAATCTTATCTGACGAATAAAGCGCAGTAGGCGCTTTCTTAGTAGTTGTATCGCAACAAGTTGCCCAGTTGAGGTCGTTAGGCCATGTAAATGGCGGATCTCCAGTAATAGGACCTCCAGCAATAGTAGTATTAGTTGTGATTGTTTCGTGGCATGTGCACTGAGATACCCACGGAGCATTAACCCTCTTACAGCGAGGGCAAAGCCAACCTTCCATCATAGTGTCGTTCCTCCTTAGAAAATCTGCGGACTGGAAAATTTTTCCAGTCCGCTATTTTGCTTAGTGAATCTGAGCGTAACGCTCGCTGTCCAGCTTTTCAAGAATCAGATCGAGTCCGTCCTTGCCGCTGAGAATCTGCTGAATCATAACAGGGCTGAAGCCACTCACGTAGCTAAAGCCATCGCCGATCGCAGGAATGTTGTTGTTACGAGCGTTGAGGTTCCAGAAGATGCAGCTAGGCATCTTGTAACCGTAATGAGCCCACTTAGCCTTCATGCTCTCAAAGAGAGTGTTGATACCACGGGAGCCAACGAGGCGGCCACTATCACTCCAACGACTGGTATCAACAGGACCACTGGTAACGCACTGATCGAACTCCATATCAGAGAAGATATAGACACGATTAGGCATATCCTCAGGCTTTACATTCTGCTTCATCGCGGTGTTAAGCAGCATATCGAAGACAGCCTCGACATTAGTGTTCATACCCCAGTCTGCACCGATGCAGCGGCACAACTTATCGGTGATATCTGCGCCCTCGAACTTCACCAATTCAGGGTTACCAGAGAAGGTAATGAAGTGGTTAGCGAAGGGGCCATGAGCCTTGTCAGCGATGTACGCACCCATGGAAACCGCAGCCTCCATAGGAACACCGGCCATAGAGCCAGAAACATCGACAACAGCAATGCCATTCTCGACATTATCGCCGTAGTAGTTAGGAAGATTATCCCAATACTTTTGAAGCATCAGACGGTCGGGATCGTCCAATCCCTTGCGATTGACTTTAAAAGCACGATGTGCAATGTCGTGAGGGTAGAGAGCACTGGCGTTGACCTTGGTCTCAGTATCCTTAGCGAAAGCCTCATACTTAGCCTTAATCATATCGCGGCGAGCAAAAGCATTGCGATAGATAATGCCAGCACGAGAGGGAATCTTGTCGAACTCAATCTCGTCCCAACGATTCTCAGACATGAGGCGCTCGACGATGCGAATACGCTCACGCAGAATGGAAAGGGTCTTGCGGTACTGCTTAGCAGTCATGCCGAAGTGATTGCGGGTAATCACTGCCAGATGGCGGGACTCCTTAGAGCTGGTATTCTCAGACTTCAGCCACTTGGCGAGCAGAGAAGGAGTCTTGCAGGAAACATCCAGTGCGAGCTGGTGCTTCATAATCTTGAAAGCCTCGTCCTCCAGAGGAGTGCCGACGAAGATATAAAAATCATCCCAGCGGCCCATAACAGGAATAAACTCCATATTTCTACGCATAGCATCAGTATGTTTAGTTGCCAACCACTTAGCTACGACACGGAAAAAACGCCTTTCTCCCTGGCCGCCTCTAGCGTCTCTCAAGTAAAAGAGACAACGGAGTGCATGAACTTCATCTTCATTAAATGCCGCATCAAATAAGGTGATACAGTCTTCATCAGTACGATTGCGATACGCTCCACCAAGAGCAAAGAGATCCATAAGACCATTCAGAGTGGACTTATGGGCAACTGCGCCATTCTCAGTCAAGGTAAAGTTGGTGTCTCGCTTCATAGCGTCCATAAAAGTATTCATCGTATCAATCTCCTTTTGATTTTTAGTTGCTCCCTTGGACAAGGGAGTTAATTTCTAGACCTATTGTTTTTGGTTCCGTTGGGTTTAACCACTTCCCTACCTCCGCCATATAGTGGTGGGGAGGGCAGGATTCGAACCTGCGTAGCATAAGCGACGGATTTACAGTCCATTTCTTTGCTGTTAAGGTCTTTATGTATGCAGTTCAAGAACGCAGGCCCCACAAGCATCTGCATCCCACGGTACTGCGGGACCGGGCGGTAGCTAGCCGCAAACTGGAGCGAACGGTGAGATTCGAACTCACGCCCTTACGGGTCACACGGCTTTGCAGGCCGGGGTCTTAAACCACTTGACTACGTTCGCATAAGAGCGGCAAAAGCCGCTTAATCGGTCATTAAGACCACATTGGAGATATGGGTAAGATAGATTATGCCATCAATTTTAATCTGAATGGTATCGCCATCATCAAAGTCTCTCCAAGACTGTACTTCTCCTTCAACAACTGTTCCATCCGGGATTGTGATAACCGCTCGATTGAATGTATAGTTGGTATCGAGGATTTGACGATTCCCGCATCCTGCCAGACAGAGCGTCATACCAATCGCTGCGGCAAAGCTACAACTTTCTTCTTCATTTTTCTGCTACCTTTCAATGAATTGTGATACTCAAGGTGGGATTCGAACCCACAATAGTCAATGACCCACAGGGTTTGAGCTTGTTAAATATACCGGTTCTTCTACTTGGGTATATAAGGGAAGAAGTTCTTCCCTTACCTTATATAAATATTATATCATAATATTTATATTGTTTCAATCTTTTTATTGGCGGAGGATGAGGGATTCGAACCCCCGCGTCGCTATTAACGACCTCTCAGTTTTCAAGACTGATCTCTTCGACCACTTGAGTAATCCTCCAAATAGAGCAGTTTTATATCTTGCTCAGGATATTTTTATTATAAGTTATTCAGTAAATCATTCTTGGCAGTGATAACCTCTTTTAGCTCATCAATGGCATCATTTTTATAAGTATCCATTTGGTCAAGATAAAATTCAGCATCAATGTAAGTCCAATAAGCTTCATCAAATTTATGCTCTGCGCGATTCAGGCGCTTACGGGCAATTTTTTCCGCACACCGCAGGGCAGCAAGCTTCTTACCTTTTTCCAAAGAGAACTCGTCACCATCATGGCAGACGGCAACGCCTCGGACAGTGCGACCGGCATAGGTGGAAACTGCAATCACGCGAGTACCATTAGTATAAAACTTGTACTTTTCAATCGGATACATAACTTGTAACTCCTTTTCTTATTTACTATATATATTATATTATAATTTTTAAGATTTTTCAAATTATTCTTTGATGGAGAATTATTATTTTTTTTCTTTATATTATATATATAATACAATATATTTTG
>ERZ1026876.447-NODE-447-length-24490-cov-15.450542_pt1 | contig 24490 bp, 20 predicted proteins | sample MGYA00380168_ERZ1026876 | MGnify/ENA primary metagenome ERZ1026876 (study PRJEB33269, sample SAMEA4719804) | human gut metagenome | biome: human-associated habitat; feature: organic feature; material: feces | place: Cameroon | collected 2013-10 ... | reverse complement strand
CTGATAACCAGACAGAGGTTACCATCCACGTATTGCAGGGTGAGCGTCCAATGGCAGCTCAGAACAAGAGTATCGGTCAGTTCAACCTGACAGGTATCGCTCCAGCTCGTCGTGGTGTTCCTCAGATTGAGGTTACCTTCGATATCGATGCCAACGGTATCTTGAACGTATCAGCTAAGGATAAGGCTACCGGTAAGGAGCAGAGCATCCGCATCGAGGCTTCATCTGGCTTGAGCGAGGATGAGATTAACCGCATGAAGGCTGAGGCAGAGCAGAACGCTGCTGCTGATAAGGCTGAGCGCGAGAAGATTGACAAGATGAACCAGGCTGACAGCATGATCTTCACCACCGAGAACTTCCTGAAGGATAACGGTGATAAGATTCCTGCAGACAAGAAGCCAGGTATCGAGCAGGCTTTGCAGCAGTTGAAGGATGCTCACAAGGCTGGTGATGCTGCAGCTATCGATTCAGCTATCAACAACTTGAACACCGTAATGCAGGCTGCTTCTCAGCAGATGTATCAGGGCGGCCAGCAAGCAGGTCCTCAGGGTGCTCAGGGCGGTCAGCAGGCACAGGGCGGCAATGATGGTGCCCAGGACGTACAAGACGCTGATTTCGAGGAGGTGAAGTAAGTATAGATAACTACCGAAAGGTATAGATAGACAAATCCGCATAGCTCAATGAGTTATGCGGATTTTCTTTTTAGTTAAACTTTGTATTTCTTTCGTTGATTTCGTATTTTTACTTTATTTTTGCACCATATTTGTACCAACACTTATTGGTAGATAATGTGACGCTTAATTATTATATGTAATATTAAACAGAACTTATATGGGTGCTGCAAAGTTTGAAATAACAAGGAAATGCAAGATTTGTGGAGAACCATTTCTCGCAAAGACAATAACATCTTGGTATTGTTCACCAAAGTGTTCAAGTGTTGCATATAAACGAAGAAAGGATGAAGAGAAAAGAAACAAACGTTTGGACGAGATAGCCAAGGCTATTCCAAAAGACCAAGAATACATTACAGTACCAGAGGCATATTCCATGTTTGGCATCAGCAAAGAAACGCTTTATCGTTTAATACGCAAGGGAGTAATTCCAAGTGTGAATGTCGGGCAACGCCAAACTCGTGTTAGCAAGGAGAAACTAATGGAAATGTATCCATTACGAAAAAGCTTACTCAAAAAGCAACCGAAGCCATTGCCTAAGTTGTACAGCATGGAGCCCAAGGACTGCTACACTATCCAACAGGCTTGTGAGAAATATCACATGAATGATAGTACGTTGTACCTACAAATCAGAAAGTATTCCATCCCTACTCGGCAGATAGGCAATTATGTATATGTGCCAAAGAAGGAAATAGATAATCTTTACAAATAAAAAGACAGATGAAGAAATCTCTATCACATACCCGAGTTTCCGTAAAACTTCGCAAGGCGGAGTTTCGCAAAGAATGGTATCTTTATATTGAGTCGTACCCAGTTGTGGCAAAAGAAGGAGGCAAGCCTCAGCGTGTGCGTGAATATGTCAACAGAACCATTACCACTCCAATATGGGATAAAAATAGAACAGCAAGGACGGCAGCAGATGGAACTATTACCTATAAGCCCAAGCGTGATGTGAATGGTATCATCCTCTGCAAGTCGGAACTTGACCAAGAATCATGTATCTACGCAGACAAGGTTAGGTCTATTCGCCAGAAGGAGTATGACACCGCAGGACTTTACTCTGAACAGGAGGCTTCATTAAAAGAGCAAAAAGAAAAGTCACAATGTGATTTCATTACCTATTTCAAAGACATCATAGATGTTCGTCACAAGAATAGTTCCGACTCTATCGTCATCAATTGGAATCGTGTATATGCTTTGATGCAGATTTTTACAGACAATCAGCCAATGATTTTTGCCAACATAAATACTAAGCTGATAGAAGATTTCAAACAGTTTCTGTTGGATGCGCCACAAGGTGGAAACAAGAAAGGAACCATATCGCAAAACACGGCTGCAACTTATTTTGCCATATTCAAGGCAGGGTTAAAGCAAGCTTTTGTTGATGGATATTTCGTATCGGATATTGCTGCTAAGGTAAAAGGCATCAAAGAAAAAGAAGCCAGAAGAGAGCATCTTACATTAGAAGAGCTGAATCAATTGGCATCCACTCCATGTGATAATCCGACTATAAAGCGTGCTGCGCTTTTCTCTGCTTTAACAGGACTTCGACATTGCGACATCATGAAAATGACATGGAAAGAACTTTCACAGGAAGGTTCTCACCATCGCATAAACTTTGATCAAAAGAAGACCAAGGGTGTTGAGTACATGCCAATTTCAGAGCAAGCGTATGAACTTTGTGGAGAACCTGGGCATCCTGACCAATTGGTATTTGAAGATCTTCCTGCCCCATCGTGGATTTCCAAACCTTTGTTAAGATGGATTGAAGCATCTGGAATCACTAAACATATCACGTTCCATTGCTTCCGCCATACTTACGCTACGCTCCAGCTGAGCAATGGCACAGACATCTTTACTGTAAGCAAGATGTTGGGGCATACCAACGTCCGCACTACCCAAAGATACACCAAAGTGGTAGATGAAAAGAAAGAAAATGCAGCCGATGCTATCAAGTTAGATTTAGACAACATCAAATAACAAATACACATTATTATATATATGGCAAACATAATTGAAGAAATCACCATCCGTTTGCAGGAGGTCAACCATATTTTGACATCAAAGAAAGAAGCCAAAGATGTTCCCTTCGCTGATGCACTTGCAATAGCTCAATTCTATTATGACTACCAAGATACGAACCATACTATTGATATGATAGAAGATTTGGTACATCAGAATAAAGAAGCATTGTATGCCTCTGCCCTAAAATTGAAAGAAGAAGTTGATTGCTTCATGGGAATGGACTTGCAAATATGGAAGACTTTGGATTATCACGGCATAGAACAATCGCACTTGAAAGTTTATAAGGACAAATGGGAACTTATAAAAGAAAAAGCGACAAAGCTATGGCAAGAGTACCAAGCGCAAAGTAATCGTCTTGATATGATGAGCTATGATGATGAGAACTTTAGTGCGTTAGATGCTCAGTGCGATCAAACGAAATCAGCATACAATGAAGTCCATCAGCAGAACGAAGAAGCATACAACATTTACAGAAACGAACAGATAAAGTGTGGACACGTACGCTTCTTCGAGATGCAGTTTTTGGAGTTGCTGATTTTGAAATTGGCAAGATTGGTTCATGTTATTTTGGATGACAAGAAATGCGTTGGGAAGGAGGGCACTACATGAAAGACGAGACTTTGTTACTAAAAGAACTTGCCTTGCAAAGAGACATTATCAGTCTTGGTGTATGCGTCAGCATTTATCAAACCAGTAGTGGTGTACAGTTCAAAAACATGCCAGCAAGTGACTTTATCAATTTCTTGAATCTTAAGTTATCCAAAGAATTGGTGAATCCGTTGCCTCGTGAGAAGCAACGTATCTGTTATATGGTATATGCCGTTTCATGCACTATTAAACCAGCAAACTATTCTAAATATTGGATTGAAGGCATCCTGGATTTATGCAATATCTCTCAGGAATATTATCAGAAACATCACAAAGATTTTCTTAGCTCATCGGCTTCCGAAAAGAACAAAGAATATCGTGAGTACATAGATGAAGCCATAGAAAGAGGTCGTAACTCGTAAATACCCACAGAAATCCACATATTCCCACAAAGCTTACATAGATTAACATTCTGTAGATGCGCTATTCGCTTATTATCAAGCGGATAGCGCATCTGTCATTTTTGATATTCCACAAAAGCCCACATATCCCCACACGAATGCAGTAGTACCTTTGCACCCAGAAAATTCAAACGTAAGAATATGGAAAAAGATACAATCACATTCAATGATATGCCACAGATGTTGGCTATCATGTATGCTAAACTAAATGAGTTGGGCGACAAGGTGGACAAACTTGTACCACCAAAGAAAGATGATGAACCGCAGTGGCTGAATGTAGCAGACCTCATAGAGTTCTTGCCCACTCATCCTGCGGAGCAGACTATCTATGGTTGGACGAGTACAAGAAAGATACCTTTCCACAAAAAAGGGAAGAACATCATCTTCAACAAGAAAGAAATAGAAGAGTGGTTAAGGGAAGGGACTTATCATAAGTCCGAGGCAGATTTAGAGAACGAAGCTATGGCTTTCATAAACTGCAAGCGTTATGGAAAGAAATAAAGAAGAATACATCAGAGTGGGTACTTGTTTATACAAGATTGCGCAGCAACCATTGGCTAATGGAACAAGTATATTACGCCGTATTCCATGGAGCTTTGGCACCATCCGACAAGACTATGGCAAGAACTACACTCCACCCATCACAAAGTATGATGGCTTTTGTACAGTTCCGAGTCATACCAACTATCATAAAGAGATAGGTGGCTTTTACAACTTATACGAGCCAATCGACCATGTTCCTTCAGAAGGAGAGTTTCCTGACATCATAAAGTTGATACGCCATATCTTTGGCGAGCAATTTGAGTTAGGAATGGATTACATGCAGTTGCTCTACACCCAGCCAACACAGAAACTACCCATTCTGCTATTGGTGTCGGAAGAGCGAAATACAGGAAAGACTACCTTTCTGAACTTTCTAAAAGCAGTATTCCAAGATAACGTCACCTTCAATACCAATGAAGATTTCCGCAGTCAGTTCAATGCTGATTGGGCAGGCAAGCTGCTCATTGTCGTAGATGAGGTATTGCTTTGCAGACGAGAAGACTCTGAAAGATTGAAAAATCTTAGCACAGCCCAAACATATAAGGTGGAAGCAAAAGGAAAGGACAGGCAAGAGGTAAACTTCTTTGCAAAGTTTGTGCTATGCTCAAACAACGAGTTGTTTCCTGTTATTATTGATACAGGAGAAACACGCTATTGGGTGCGCAAGATAATGAAACTGGAGAGCGATGACACAAACTTTCTGCAAAAGTTGAAAGCGCAGATTCCGGCATTCCTATATTATTTGCAGCAAAGGACACTGGTGAGCACGAAAGAGAGTCGCATGTGGTTTAATCCTGCGCTCATTCATACAGAGGCACTTGACCGTATCATGCAATGCAACCGTAACCATACAGAAATTGATCTCGTAGAGTTATTGCGCAACATTATGGAATGTCAGAATGTGGATAAAGTATGTTTTATTCCACAAGATCTGCTTCCATTGCTTTCCCTCAATGGTGTAAAAGTAGAACTTTGGCATATCCGTAAAGTGGTAAAGGAACTTTGGCGATTGAAGCCAGCTCCCAATGCTCTGTCATATACTACATATCAATATGACTACTCCAAACCATCTAAGTATGGCGCAATCAATCGGGTTGGACGGTATTATACCGTCACTAAAGAGTTCATGGAAACATTAAACATATAATCCCTGTTGATTTGTTGAAATGATGAAAAGAAAAAGTTAGGTGCAGTGACATAAGCATTTATGCTTCAACAAAACCTCAACGAAGGCTCAACACCTTTCTCTTTTCATTATATACTCTCAACAATTCAACAACTCAACAACATAACAACAATGAATACACTTGATAATAAGAATATTCAGATAGCAGATTTTCTCGCAGAGAAAGGTTATCTGCCAATTTCAAAGAAAGGGGCTAATTGGTGGTATCTGTCACCATTGCATAATGAGAATACTGCATCCTTCAAGGTGAATGTGGATAAAAATGTGTGGTATGATTTTGGCTTGGGAAAAGGTGGTGGACTTGCAACTTTAGTCAAATTACTGTATCATCCGAATAACATTCAGGAGTATCTTCATCATCTTAGCGGTATCAGAACTTCGCTTCTTTCAACTCCCAAAATTGCAAGGGAAAGCTCAGAATCTTTTAGCAATGTCGAAGTAAAGAGTTTGGGCAATTCTGCTCTGTTGAGATACCTCGGAAAACGTGGTATTACTCAGAAAGTGGCAAGCCAATATTGCAAGGAGGTATATTACAAAAACCATGGCAAGAACTATTTTGCCGTAGGTTTTCCTAACCGCTCAGGTGGCTATGAGATTCGTAATGCTTACTTCAAGGGATGTATCTCGCCAAAGGATATTTCGTTCATATCCCAAGGCAACAATGTTTGTCATGTGTTTGAAGGATTCATCGATTTTCTATCCTATGTAGTATTATATGGAGATTGCGATGCCATTGTCCTTAATTCGGTCATCAATGTTCCTAAGTCAATAGACTACTTGAACAGATATGATTATGTCTATTGCCATTTGGACAACGATAAAGCTGGGCACGATGCCACCGAACAAATCAAGACTTTGTGCAAGGGCAATGTGATAGATGCTTCTGAGGAATATGGAGAAGCTAAAGACTTGAACGAGTTCCTTTGTAAAAGGATGAATAGTCAAGGGCAGGTTCTGAGTTGTGGTTTCAAGCGGTAAATTAGGTTTCTACAATAGTCAAAAACAAGTGTAATCATTTAGGGAAGTTCTTTCGGGAGCAAGTTTGTGTTTTCGATATACGAAAACAGTAGCAATCGGTATATCCGATTGTGCTATTGCCTTTGTCCAATCAGGCATTTAGAAAAGGTCAACACCTATTGAGAAACTTGTTCCCTTCAAGAACAATAATCAAATAAAATAAAGTACGATGGCAAAACATGTTATCAACAATCCAGGAGGGCGCAAGCCTCTCCCAGAAGAGGAAAAGTATGGGAAGCCCATACCAGTTCGTTTCACTGCAAAACAGTTTGTTCGCATCAAACGCAAGGCAGGAGAAATGCCCATAAGTACATACATTCGTGAAGGCGCACTTCATGCAATTGTTCGTCAACCTGTCACAAAAGAATTGATGAAAGAGATAAGAGACTTGAATAATCTCGGAACGAACATTAACACCTTGGTTAAGCTTGCCTATCGAGCAGGATTCATATCTGTTGCAGATAAAGCAAGCGAGGCGCTCAATGGAATCAATACAGTTCTCCATCAAGCTCGGCTCAAAATCAAGGCAAAAGATGAAATGGACGATTGGGATAATCAATGTTAAACTTCAATATACTACAGCGTATGTATGGTAAAATTCTTCATGGAGCATCATTCGGGGGGCTTATCAACTATATTAACGACCCACGCAAAAATGCGAAGCTAATTGCTTTTGGCAATGGTATTAATCTTTCAGACAACCAAACCATAACAGATAGTATGGTGATGCAAGCTGGATTAAGTGCCCGAACCAAGAAACCTGTCGGGCATTTTATTTTGTCATTCTCACCTCATGATACCCTATGTATCAATGACAAGATATTAGAGCAAATTGTTACCGATTACTTGAAGCGTATGGGATATGACGATAACCAATTCGTTGCGTTTCGGCATTTCGACAAAGAGCATCCTCATGTTCATGTCATGGTAAATCGAGTAAACTTTAAAGGCAAATGTACCAAAGACTCGCATGAGAAAGACAAGAACATAAAAGTCTGTAAGGAATTAACAGAGCAATATGGCTTATATATAGCAAAAGGTAAAGAAGCCATCAAGGAAAGAAGACTTCGCGCTATGGATGCCATCCGCTATCAAATGCTGCATCATGTAAGCGAGTCGTTGCAAGTATCTCGAAATTGGAAAGAGTTTGAAAGAGAATTGGCAAAAGGAGGAATCCGTTTGCGTTTCCGATATAATACTCAGACCAACGGCATCGAAGGCATATCATTCACACTTGCCAAGGAACATATCAGCACCAAGATGAAACATGACATTTCTTATAGTGGCAAGCAATTAGATTCATCTCTAACTCTTGCATGTATCTGCAAGAAGCTTGGTAACCCTATTGCTATTGTCCATGAACAGGCAAGAGATATGTATGATGACGCTCGACAAGAATGGTATGATTCACACAATGCCTACGAGCTAAGAGATATTGATAGACTATTCCCTGATTTCGAATTGCGTTTTCCTTGGCAAGCCCAAGCAAGAATGCACGATGCTCCGCAGATGTGTGGTAATGACCCAGTTCTGGGACAAAACTTCTTTGAAGAATTGTACCAAGCAGCAGATGATGTTTCTGATATAGGTAAAGGAGTGATTCAAGTAGGGCTTGCTTCTCTCGGAGCCATTCTCTTTCCTCCATATCAACCTGCCATATCTGCAGGTGGTGGAAGTTCATCTTCCAAACTTGGTTGGGGAGACGATGACAAATACAAGAAAAAGTACAACAATAGAAGTCGTGGCTTCGGAAGAGGCAGACGTTAATCAAACATTAAAACAAAATTATTATGTCAAAGCCAAATGAACAGTATGAGGAGATACTGGATGAGTTGTCCATCCTCAAGAGTAAGAACATTACAAGTGAACAGAGACTTGCTAACATCGAGTCTTTGCTAACAAAGTTGTTACAAAAGGAAAATCCGCCACCTTCAACACCCGATGTGAATCCCCCAACAGCTACTATTCCTTACAGCACCTTAATGGATGCTGTTTATGATGGAATTGCAAGTTACTATTCGGATATGCCAGATTCAACTGGAGTGTTGTCTGACAAGAATATCAAGAATATTGGATATACTTTCATGCAAGTTTATGGAGCTGAGTTGAAAAAGCAACGTGATAAGAATAAAGAAGAATTTGATCGCAAACAGGAAGAGTATAAACTCAAACGAGAGGCGCAAGGTATCAAGACTTTAGGGCAAGTAGCAGAATGGGCATCCGAATATTCTCCTGAAGTCCAATGGGCAATCCGCTTTATTGGCTGGAAGACCATCAATGAGGACGAACCAAGAGAGAATGTTCATAAAATGCTAAAGGTATGGGGCGATGCTTTGCAAACCATTACAAGCCCCAAGCCACCTACATTAAAGGCATGGTGCCTTGAAAAATGGCAAAAGTTCCTGAAAAGAACTGATAAATGGGGATTGCTCCAATGGCAACTTATTATCATCGGAGCCATGGTTTGCGTTTTCTCTTCATCCATTCATCAAAAAATGACTATGGATCTTGACAGAACCAACCGCATCTTCTACAAAAACGTCATCATGAATGAAAAGAGAAAGAAGGACTATCAAGAGCTGGATTCACTTATCCACTCGGATTCTTTCTTCAAGACTTATTGGAGCTTGGAGCATTAAAGCATTTTTGACTTTCTTTAAGAAACAACTATTAATCGGTATCGTATGTTACAATGACAGTACCGATTATAGTTGTTTTGCTATATCAATTACATAGAATTACTATTTTTTACAATACAGATTAGTCCTTCTATAACGGTATCTAATTGGTTTCTGTATATCAAGCCTTCCTTATACTCGTTTGGTATAGCTTCATATCCGTATTTTGCTCCAAGAACAGCACATGCCACAGCTGCATTCGTATCAGCATCACCACCAGCTCTAACAACAGCAAGCAATCCTTCTGTAAATGAACTTGCATGCCAGTAAGCCCATAATGCAGCGGCTAAACATCTTAATGTATAGCCTACGGAATCTTCATCTTGCAATTCAAGAGCCCTAATATCAGGTGACAAAGACAAATCAATGAACTCGACAATACGCTCATCATATTTCATTGCAATATCTACCATCTCATGATAAGACAACCCCACCCTCTTGTATATCAGGCTGTATATTAGTCGGGAGATTATGACACATGACCCTACACAACGAGGATCATAATGGGTCAATCGGCATATATTGGCAGCACATTCTTCTACTGCTTTTGGGAAAGTACCAACAACAGAAGTTCGCATCAAGCCTCCATTGGCAGCCCCTTTGCGATGTCCCATTTCCCAAATTTTCTTAGATACCTCAAAAGGTTTCTCTACATAATCGGCAAGAATCAATACTTTGTAAGTTGTTTCACCAATACCCATAGGCTCACCCATAGCCCAATCTTTGAAATTCTGAGCAATCGATGCGAGGTTGACGCCTTTGTCTTTAACAACAGCATTGGCTATGCACAACATCATATCTGTATCATCGGTCCAATCACCAATTTTCCATCTTTTACGATGACGGTCTTGGAAAATATCTTTATAATGAGTTATACCATTTGGATATTTCCAAGCCATATCTTCGTCGGTCATTCCTTCTGTGCCAAGTCCGAGAGCATCTCCAATAGCCTGACCATATATAGTACCTTTTACTTTGTCTATTAGTGTTTCCATCTTTGATTACAATTATAACATTTTATATTTTGCAAGTTCTTCCCTTGCTATTTCTATAGCATTAAAGCCATGTTTTTCATCACCCTCCAAGGCATCCAAAATTTTATCTGCAAGCCAAAGAGTGAGCAGTTCTTTCTCGTCAATATGAAAGTATTCAGCCAGTTGAGGTACTTGGCTTCTCTTCGCTCGTCTATCCCCACGCTCTATCTTACTGAACATCGGGGTATCTATTTCCAAGTATGCAGCCACTTGGCGTTGCAGTATTCCTTGTTCTTCTCTGAGAGACTTTATTTTGTTTCCTAATAACATATTCATACATCTTTAGTCTTTATCTGAAGTTATAACTTCCCAATAGCCTCCAAACCGTCCACCAGTTCGTTTAATTTTACCAACTTCACGAAGTTTACGTATTTGCTTCTCTATACCTCGTGAAGACATATTCAATTGCATTGCAATTTCTGCGGCAGTTATGCGTGGGTCTTGTTTTATTATATCTATAATCAAGTTCTTTGTTTCCGAACCTCTTTCCGAACCAAGTGCATCTGTTTCCGAACTATTCAACTTTGTTTCCGAACCTCTTTCCGAACTTTCATTACTCCCTTCATGAACAGGAATCGTAACCAAGAACGTCAAACGGTCATCCGTTGTTTCAAAAATGGCACGTGGTGAACCGTTCTCCGCTAACTTTGTTTGGATTGTTGGAACACCAGTTGAACGACCCTCTGTAAGGTCTAGCTCTTTCAAGAAATCACCCAAACGACGGTTGCGGTAGCGACGACTTTTAAGCATATCGCCTTTTTCAATGTCTTCCTTAGAAATACTTCTATCAGGACCAGGACAATTGAGAATGGAGATTCCGTTTGGCTCAATGGTTATCTCTATAGGTTCATGTTGCAAAAAATCTCTGTGATACACACTATTTACAACAGCTTCCTCGATAGCATCATATGGATAGTTCCAGAAGCGTTCCGCTTCCTGCCTGCCGGAAATCTTGCGCACATGCTCTTTGAGCACATTGCTTTTGAGGTAATCCATTGTCTGCTTTATCATCTGTGGTACACTTCCTTTGAACGAGACCTCCGTGAAATTATTCGGATCCTTCATTTTCCCATTAGGGAATGTCACCACATCTATCTGAGTATAGGGAAAGAATTTGCTTGGATCCTCACAGAACATCATAGCTGCTACATTACGGAGCAAACGGTTCTCTTTAGGACCTGTGTATAGTTCCATTTGGTCAAGTATGGTAGAAAGTGGTGTTGTTATTACATCTTCAGCTAACTTGCTACCCACTTTGACAAGATAATCACGAAGAAGCACCAAAGAAATATCTTCCAACTGAATGTCACTATTACCTCGTTCGTCAAAAGGCACACGATTAGCCAACTCTCGCAATTCAACGAGAGCTTCGCCTCTTGCTTCAATGCTACTTGTACCACTGCGGATGTAGAAGTATTCCTTGGTTCCTTTCGCTGTTACATTTACAGGTACAGAATAAGGGCGGTAACTACCAGCAGGACACCAAATCACAATCAACTGCTTCCCATCTACTTCCTCTACAGAAGTTCGAGGTAAGTAGTATGGAGCCATTTTGTTGTTGTAGCCCACCATCTCCTGCAAGATGTTATCTATCTTTTCCATCGGCACACCTTCTACGGGGCGAATTGCCATGCCTGTTTTATCGTCAGTATCAACACCGACGACAATATATCCACCTCCAAGATCGTCAAAGTCATTGGCAAAAGCGCATATACTATGATATATACTCCCTGGATTCCAACCTTTCTTAAACTCAATGCGGTTGGATTCTATTTTCTGCTTGTTAAGCAGGTCGTTTATGTTTATTACAAGTGCCATAGAATATTTATATTGGGGTATTATGTGACCACACCTATGAATTTGACTTCTTCATAACTTTATGTAGCCATTTTTCTATATCATTTGATTTGTTGAAAGGAAATTTTCTTAGATAATCATCAAAGTCTGCAAGTTCATTGATTTTATATTTTCCTGTTAGCTTGTCAAATCTAGCATTTCTGGCAATGAATGAATCAATGATATTTGGAAGCCCCTTTTTACGAATGAGATTATCATGTAGATAAAGAGTATTGATTGATACGGGGATTATAGGTTTACAATCCATATCTGTCAATATCATTTCTGGCATTTTTGCAATTTCCTCGTAATACCATCTATTCAAAATAGAGAGGAATCCTGGTTGAAGTAGTCTGACATCCTCAAAAACTAATATTGGATAATAAGAAACATCATTTGGTATGTTTTCATCCCATTCAAACGAATCGGCTTCTATAGAATCAATATGCTTAATGAGTTGACCAATTCCAATTGGTTTCGGTTGCAAACTACATGCCTTTCTGTTTTTGTCAAGATTACGAGTTTTAAAGACTATCTTCTCATGTAGTTCATCAAGTAGACGAATGTAATCTCCGTCATCTCTGCACTCTCCATTCATTTTTATTGCCTTACACTCAACAATTATCAATTCTGCACGTTTTGTACGGGCATAGAAGTCTGGTTCATTAGGTTTTTCTGACATTTCTCGTGAATTACGATCTGGAAAAGAAACGCAATTTGTCGGTAAGCAATTGAAGAACGTTTGTCGAAATAAAATTTTCTCTATAAATTCCTTGTTGTAATCGAAAAATCCACAGCTCCCTTTTTTACCATTGATATATGGGAAAAAGTCAAAGTATAAACTATTAAATAAACGTTCACAAAGGATTTGGTTGTTTATAACTAAATAACCTGATCCATCTTTCAATTTTACGAATGGTTTTGAGCGAAATTTTCTGTAATCAACATTTAAGTCAACTTTCGAGGCATTTTTATCATCCAAATAGGGTATGTATTCATCTTCATTTATACTAAGATATTCCAGAAGAGAAGGAGAGAACAATTTCGTCTCATCATTAGATTTAATTTTGTCCAATGAGATAATTGGAAGACCTTTTTGATTATCTTGGTAATACTTATCTGTTTCGTAGGCTAACCAAACTATGGTTGCATAATATTGTAGCCAATTATTGATACCCCAATAATTGAAGAGTATTTTGGTCGCTTTTCTCAACACTTCGCTGGATGGAATATAATCAACTAGCAATTGAAAATAATACATCTGTGGTTGAAGAGCTGTTTTCAAAGAGTAATTGTTTGTGTCATTGGTGAGGAAGCTATTGAGAAATATTAATTCATCAAGTTTGTATGTTTCTTTCTGTTTCTTAAAACTTGCTATTTTCTCATTTAGCGTAAGAATTATTTTAAAAAGAGTGAATTCAACATCGCAATCATCAATAGTATCCTTAAAGTCTTCTGGTCTTATTGCGAAAATTTGACGCCAAAGTTCTAATCCTGTGCGGAAAGTAACAACTTGCACTTTTTCATTTGGATTTATTCCTGTTCTTCTATAATATGACAGAAACAACTCGTTAATATGAGTAATATGTTTCTTACTACTTTCTGAAAAAAGTATCTTTTCATTGTCTGGAATATGCATATTACCATAATGGAGGCTAATAATAGCCGCCATCCGAACGAGTATATTACGATTAAAGAGTTTTAATGTAGAAGGTATATCAAGGGGATCTTCTCCCTTAAAAAACTCACTATATTCAAGAATCCTTCTTATATGGTATGTCGTTTGTGTGTACATATGATTTTAGTCATAATGACTTTTAGAATTATAGGGTGCATCACACGTTATTATCCCTGTATGCTTCCGGGCTGGCATCTACTTACTCTCCCATATTAGCAGTACCATCAGTTTTAACACATTTCACTTCTCGGTTCGGAATAGTAAGAGGTGGGACAATGCTTTATAGACACCTATTATTATCTGAATTTATATCAAATGAACGTTCAAGTTCTAATTCAGGACGAGTTAGAAGTACAGGCATTTCTTTTTTATCCTCCATATTCGGGTCACTAGAAGCATTCTTAGCTCTTGATATTGCCCACTTTCTAAGGTCTGTAATCTGTCTTTCCATAGTTTTAGAAAGCGGAACAGTACTCTTTATTGCTTCAATTAAGTGTATCATCTGCAATTTTGGAGCAATATGGGATTCTTGAGATTCTACATATGCTGTAAACATAGCCTCTTTCACACATTCTTCAATTTCTGCTCCATTAAAACCTACAGCATTTTGGGCTAAAATGTCTAAAGCAAATGAACTAGCGTTTTGCCCATTCTTTTGAAGATGAATTGAAAAAATATTCTCTTTTTCTTTTTGACTAGGTAGATCAACAAAGAAAATTTCATCAAATCGTCCCTTTCTTAATAACTCTGGAGGTAGTTGATTTATATTATTAGCTGTAGCAACGACAAATACAGGTGCCGTCTTTTCTTGCATCCATGTTAATATTGTAGAAAAAATCCTAGAAGTTACTCCTCCGTCTGTTGCTCCACTTGAGTGTACACCACTAAGTCCTTTTTCGATTTCGTCAATCCATAAAACACAAGGAGCTACAGCTTCTGCAGTAGCAATAGCCTTCCTAATATTGTCTTCGCTCGAACCTACTATACCTTGAAAAACTTTTCCAACATCTAAACGAAGTAATGGCATACTCCAATTGGAGGCAATACTTTTAGCTATTAAGCTTTTTCCACAGCCAGGAACACCTAACAAAAGTAGACCCTTAGGTTCTTTCAACCCCCAATCGCGAGCATCTTTGTCATAAGCTAATTGTCTTTTTTTTAGCCATTCTTTTAAGTTTTCCATACCTCCTACATCTTTTAGACTCTCATTCTTTGGAAAGTAATCAAGAACACCTGATTTTTTGATAATCTGTTCCTTCTCAGAAGAAACTGTGAAAGGAGACTTCTCGTCTAAACTATCTTTTACAGAAGCAAGGCAATATGCTAAATCTGCTTCCATAGATGTCATTCCTAATGCTGCATCTATAAGTCTATTTCTTAGATTTGTTTTGAGTTCAACTTTTGACTGTTTTGCTACAATGTCTAATACTTCCCCCAATTCATTTCGCTTGGGGAGCGGTATTTGCAATACTGTAATATATTTTTCCAATTCTATTGGGAGTTTATAACTTGATGAAAGAATTATTGCATGAGTATTATTGTTTGTTGCTTCTGCAATCTTTCGTAACATCAACTTCACTTCATCCCTATCAATATGATTATTTATATCCTCAAGAACAAAAACATTCTTCTCTCCAGATTTTTTGGAATTAAGAATATACGCCAACACTTCAAGGGGATTTTGCATACGTTCAATTCGTTTCTCTGTTTTATCCGGTAAAATCTCAAATAGTCCGTAGACACAATCCCATTGGTAATAATTAACTTTTTTACCTTCTCTCCGTAACAACTCAACAATCCCCTTTATCTTTTGCTTCGTTCTGTAATACTCGTAGCTATGAAGATATAATACAGGGTAGTAAGCCCTGATCATTAGTATAAGTTTCTGAAATACATCTTCCATGTTATTATAAATTTTGTTCTATATTAATAATTCTACGCGGTTTCATTTTACTCGCATATTTAGCAGGTACTGGCTTTTTTGTCATTACACGTTTGTTTCCCAAATGCTGCTCTAAAATATCCATTGCCTCATGAGCCTTTTCATTTACATCATTTGGTAAATAGTCAGAATCTGTCACAATGGTTCCATCTTTAAGAATAGTAAATTTAATAGAAGCAAAAGGTTCATCTTCCAAAGGATCATATGATTTTGCTTCCATATAAAAACTAAACTTTTCCTCCTCGGTTGGTGTAAAGTCAAAATTTGATCGATATGCAAATCCTGCTTTTTCAAATTCTGAGATTAAGGCATTTTTCGAGTATTCCGCATTCAGTACTTGAAACTTTTCCTTTAGTTCTTCTACTTTTTCAAGCGCATTTGGCATATAAAAAGTATTATAAGTAACCTCATTGGTTAAGACATCAAGTTTTAATGCAAACTCGCCATAGAAGTTGGAACCAATTCCAACCTCAGTAACCAACAGTATATTATTCTGTATCGAATACTTCCATCCCAAAGCTTCACACGCAGCCTTCAAGACATTAGCATTCATAACTTGTGGATTCCGAGCGAATCTAGATGACTCAAATCTTGACATATTTATAATGAATGTAATAATTTACCAATAATTTTAGATGGATTTTGGTAATCGTTCTTATCTAAAAATGTTTTGCCAGAGAATAACTGCCTAACTAATTTGTTGCCCAATTTGACATTATAAAATGAAAACAACTTTCCATCAACAGCAATAAACACTCTAGAAGTGCCCTCCTCTTTATCCTTCAAAATATTATATTTAAAGAACTTTTGTAGGTTTGAGTCACTTAATAATGTTACCAATTTCTCTTTCCATTTATCGCCCACATTTGCTTTTGACGCATTATTATATAACGACAAGTAAAACAAACCTACTAGATGCTTCAGTATGGATGCAGAATCTGTGGGATTTAATTCATAAAAGGACATCGCTAAAGTTTGATTTCCATCCAAGCTTTGGGAATTTGCTATAGATTGGCAGCCAGATTCATTGCCATTGATCTTTGGTCCCTTTATAGACGTATTGATTATGTTCTGTAAATGTAGAATTACATTTTGAATATCATCGTTTATGAGCAAGGTATCACAAAGAGATGATAACTTAAACAGTTTTGCTCTATATGAATTTATCTCTTTCTGAGACAATCCATCGTTAATCTTGCTTTCTATTTCGCTTTTTAAGGATTCAATTTCTTTCGCTAAAATGTCTGATTTCGCTTGTGTCTTGCGCTCCTCTAGCATATTATCGTAATCAATAAACAACTGCTCTAGCTTATCATCCTTTCTAAAATACTCAATTTTATCGTTATGATAGCTTTGTATTTCATTAGATGACAATGTAGAAATCTCTTGCAATGCTTTTTCTATATACTTTTCTGCAAATAGTTTCTTTGATAACTGATATTGATTTATTGCTGCTTGATAATGTGCAAGACACATTTCTTCAGCTCTGATATGAGTGATGTTTTTAGATGTCACAGAGAAAGATAAAACGTTAAAACTACCAGTGAAAAGAACACATTGTCCATTTTTTACTTCAATAACATTCTTTTTATGAAATGCAGGAAGTTCCACATGGAAGAATTGTTTAACATATTCGGATTCTAAAGATTTAAGGGCCTTTTGAGATTGATCTCCCACCATTTTATCTTTGTGGCAGTCAAGTCCTCCATCAGGAGCTGAGTAAGAGATAAACACCTTGCCTCCTTGTTTAAGATAGTTCTTAATCAATGGAAGACGGTTACGTATGAAAGCACTATCTCCCACCCAAGGGCTAGACAACCAAATTTCATCAGGTTTGTCTGTTTGGAAAATACTATGCAATTCTGACTCAAATGCAATAGAGTCGTACAAAGCCCGCTTATGAAGTCTTTCTGATAGGTCATCTGGGTTTATTTCTTCTTTTCCTTTATTCTCTTCACCTACTGCAGCTTGCTTATCTTCTTGTTCTATAAGTTTCTTCTCTGCGGAAATAATATTTTTAATATCTTCCTTAACCAAAGGATCCGACTTCGCGAGTTCTAAGTCATCATATATAGCAAGGTCTTCACTCTCACTGGCAGTTTGCAGCATTTGTGAAAACAATGCCTGCTTTAAATCTACATCCTCCTCAATTAATTGAGATAATGGATGTAAAACAGCCTGTATCGTATCATCATAAACAATTGTCCTTACATGTTTCGTTCTGATACTCTGAACAAAACATACTGTTAAATCGTACTTATAAAAATTATGATTTTGTGGCGTAGCTTCCTGAAGAATAAATCTTTCTTTTGAACTCTGCATATTAGATGCTTGAATCTCCGAAAGTTTTTTGATTTCCTCAAAAGAAAGAGGCAATAACGATTCGTTCTCTTTGAAAAAATCAGATTCGTCAACAAGCTGAATATCGTCAGCAGAAACACAATCTCGCAATCCGGTAAAAGAATGATTTTTATTCAAATACCAAAGTTCAAAATCTGAACTAAAAGATTTCATTCTCTCACCATGAGACGCAAATTCCTTACCTTGTTCCGTTATAAAATATGCAGACTCGTCACCTCGCACAAGGTTGTATCGAATCATAGTGTCGATGGCACTACGAATCATTTTTTGTTCAGCAATGTCATGTTCAATATCCAATCCCAATATTTTACCAATATTGGAAAGGGATGTTTGACCATCTATACTGATTATGCCAACAACTGCCTTTTCGAATGCAGAAATCTTCTCAGGTTTGTTAGTTATGCCTTTATACGACTGAGCAATGAACTTTATTGTATATGGAATATATCCGATAATAAGCTCGGATATAGCCTTGTTATTTTCAATGACTCGATTGAGGCGCTGATCTAACGTCTCTTCAATCATTTCATTTTTATCAACACCTTTCTTTTGAGGTTTAGACTTTATTTTTTTTATCTTTGGGTTGAAATTTTTGTTTCGCCCCTTGTTATATGTATTTTGTTTCATCTTACCAAGTCTTGAAGTTGTTTAATGTCAAAATGTTCCATCTCGTCAATTGATCTTTGATAGTGAGCATTCTGTCTAAAGAACTGTTTGTTTCCGACCACGATTAACAGTCTTCTTGCACGGGAGAAACCTACGTTAATACGTCTTATATCTTCTGCGAATCCATAGCGATGCTCTTTATTGCTTCTCACCGTTGAAATTATAATTATGTTACGTTCCATTCCTTGGAATTTGTCGACAACATTAATTCGGAATGGAAGTGATTTGTCTATTTTTCCATCCTTATACATTTCTTTAATCTTGCCGTATTGAGCTCCATAGAACGTTATAATACCAATCTCCTTGTCTTCAGGTTTCTCTTGTGAATCCATAAACTTTTGGAATCCGTCTGCCTTCTGTAAAGCCTTAATAACAGTCCTAATAGCATTTAGTTCACCATTATTTACGTAAGAAGTAGAACCACTTGGTTGGCTTTCAGGCGTATCTACATCAACCCAGATTGCATGTGTCTGGGGGTCAATGAATCCTGGAAGGGTAAGACCGTGATATCGACTTCCTCTTGCATTATATTCTTCATTATCCATATCTTCATCTGCAAGACCGCACTTCAATCCTTCTTCAAGTTCTTCACTGTAGAAATGACTTATCGTATTCATTATCTGCTTATGCATACGGTATTGGGTATCAAGGGTAGCAACTATTGAAGGCTTTAGTTTAAATGCAGACCTAAACAATAATTCAAATTGCGACTCTTGGAAGTTTTCTATGGTTTCCGCCAACACCTTCTGATTAGCTTTCTTCAATGATAATACAATGTTGTCTTCATTCATCATTGGAGGCAGCTGCTTGTGATCACCTATGATTATAATTTTCTTTCCCCAAACCATAGGTACAGACATCTCCAATGGTGTAGCTTTACTTGCCTCATCCATTATTACAACGTCAAAAGCATTCTCATTGTTACCAAACAATAGTGCATATATTTCCTGTAGTTGCTTTGAACCACAGATACTACATGTAGCAGCTACAAGGTTTACATTACTCTTATAGGCTTCGTAGAATTGTTCTCTCGTGTTTCGGTCACGAACAATAAGATCTTTCTTCCATTGATCTATAACGGACGCATACTTCTCATCTTCTGTCATGTCTCGAAGAATTGAGTCTATCCAAATATTTACTCCATTGTCTTCATTTTCAGCGTTTGTTTTTTTACACCAATCTTCCATGAAGTTAAGCATGTACCTTTTAGCTTCTATTCCAACTTCTTTTTCTGTTGAAGCATTTTGAATTCGAACAGGTCTAATACCTCTACGTCCCTGCAATCGTTCAAGTGCGTTGTCAACGGCAAGATTTGTTTGGGATGTTAGAAGAATCTTCGAATCAGGTTTCTTAAGAATTTGTTGCCATATAATCTCAGCAATGACAGTTGTTTTACCAGTGCCAGGAGGACCTTGAATAATGGCTATATCAGGAGCAGAGACAGCTTTTGCTACTGCCTCTAATTGTTTCTCATTAAGATAATTCTCTATCTTAGTTTCTGTTATTCGTTTCTTTACCTCTTCAAGATCTTCGTCAAACTCACCTGCATACCTAGGGTCAAATAAGAAATCACATAACCTTGGATTGGCAGGAGCGGGAATTCTTTTTGTTTTAGAACGAGGATAGAATTGGTTAGGATTGGTAATACGCAACATAGAATCGCTCAATCTTCTTAACTCAGAAGATTTGCCAACCATTGGGAATTGCAAGTAGTCACCGACATGAATAAATTTCGCAACTTGCCCTTTGGCATTGCGATCTTCCATGTAATCTATAAAATCTGAACTGATTTCTAACTTTATACTATTGAGTTTCCTGCCAATACATCTGCCTAATGTTAAAGCATTTCTTAGCATTTGAGACCTATTCCTTTTCAATTCATTGATTTCGTCGTAATCCTGATATTCTTCCTCATATGCCATATCTATGGCTTCGCTAATAGCATCATATTCATTCGCCTTAATAAGATTAACATCTTCATTTACATAACCATTTCTAAGATTCTTTTCAAATTTTATATTGAGTTGGTGATCAAACTCAAAAGATAATATGGTTTTACCTTCATCATTAGTCTCAAATTCATTAGTAAGCAAAGATGGATATAAACTTATACAAGAGTTTATAGCATTATGGAAAGAGCTTAACTCATCCATATCAGTATATTCTATGGTATAATTAAGAATTTTACATGTCTCATCGTTTTCAAATGAGGCAGTAAAAGACGGAGTTATCTCTGTGATTTTCTCCACTATTTCTTTATATACTTTTTTGCAATAATTAACATCTTCACTCAAGAGCTTGATGACAACAGAAGGATGATATTCCTGTTCTTGAATGCTAAGAGATTCACCACAACATTGACGAACCTCAGAAAATAATTCAACATAATTATCGTAATCAGTTGGATAGAACTCAACTAATCCTGATGCAGCTTTGATTTTGATCTGCTTTTTTGAAACAAAATGTAGCTGCATATCACGCAGCAAACCTTTATTTGGAATCACAAAACAACCATAATCATATTCTTTTCTTATGAAAGTCTTATTGTCATAAGCAGCAATGACCTTCTGATGCATCTCATACGCAGTATTGAAAAAAGAATAAAAATCATTTGTACTGAAAATATAAGAGGTACCATTTACAGAAAGACCCTCAATTTGTACATCTGGCCTGAATTCTGTTGGAGTAAAAATTGCTCTACACGCTGCAATTCTTATACTTTGTAGTGCAGGTTCATTTAAATTTAGATAAGTTTTACCCTGGGTCTTGATGAGTAGTTGACCACTAACAGAATCCAATACATCAATTACACCTGCCATTTTCTTTATAGCAGACGTAATAGAAGAAATATCCTGATTACTCTTAAAAGAAGTAGTGATAACCGTTTGACGCTCCGTTGTTAAAGTTTCTGGATATTTTGATTGCACTAATTTGTCAAGATATAACGCTTCGCTATCATCCTTAAAGGTATAAACACCTTCAGCATAATCAAATTTTGCATCAAAATCTTTTAAAGATAAATTTATATCTTCCAACAGTTCGTCAAGATTATCAGATGACTGAAGTGTTAGACTACCAGAAATGACATGCTTTACATCTTCAGCTAACTTATAGCAGTTATCAGCTGCAGCACTTGACAATTCATCCAATATTTCTTCAGTTATATCAACATATCCTGCAAAAGATATTTCGCCCTTCTTGTTTGTTACAAATTCAATATTAGGATTGCGGTATTTTGTTGATGGAACACCTTTAATAGCAGAAACTAATCTTTGTTGCAGAGTAGGTGCCTTAACCTTTAAAGTCAATGTACTATAAGTTCGGTTATTAAAATGTTCCTTTTCTATAGTACCTACTTCTTCAACAATAAACAATTCTTTTTTGTCTGTATTTAGAGCTCTTTCGCCATCAATATAAGCTTTCCACATTCTTCGAGATTGCTCTCTGTTAATTTCTCGTATTGGTTCTTTTAAAGATGTTAGGCTCGTGCAGAAATCCTTTATCTCGCGATAGGATGTCATAAGATCATTACGATCAAGGAAATCCATGAGGTTGTGGTTAATGTATTCTTCTGCCATGAATTTTAGATTCATGCTTTTGTATTCAGAAGGATCCGTAGGCACAACAATCTCTTCATCTGAGATGTAACTTAAGGAAAATTCAGTTAAATTTTGTCTTGCTGTCACATAAATGGACAACCTCAATTCTTCAATAATGAATTGATACTTTCGAAAATCTTTTTTATCCTTTCCCTTATATACGATTTTACATTCATGAACGCCAAGAATGCTATCAAAGATTTCTTTTGCTGTCTGAGTAATAGAATTTATATAGTTTTTGCTATACTCAAAGGCTTGTTGAGAATACACAATAATACATGGCGTTGACTCCAATACCTCTGTAAAAAGTTCCTCTGTGAACGTTCTATCTAATTCTGCCATGTCTATTTATTTTAGATAAACAATGCTTATATTTCGATCGTACATATTTAATTGCGCTCGAACAATACTATTATCTTCAATCATAATAACTAAACCATAATTCGCAAATGATGCAGCTTCCATAGGAGCTCCGATTGCTAAAGCATTTTCGTCATAACCATAACCTCTGAATTCAATAATGTTCTCTTGCTTATTTACGATTTTCATTCGTTTTGGGGACATTTGAATATTGTTCTGCCATAATGGATGCACGCCATCCATATTGTACATTGTTACAGTGTATCCTTCGGCACCTTCAATATTCTTTTCAATTGTTATTCTACGATGACAATTGTAGTTATGCCCAGAGACATCTTGCCCATTTTGGAAACGGACATGGTCTGATGAATCGAAAACAATTTTCCCACTAGGAGGATTATTGTCACCTTTTATTATGCTGGATAAAAAATCTAATTCCATTAGCTAATATTTTTATTTATGTATTGTTAATCATTGATTATCTTTATAGCATCTTTGGGTATATAAGCGGTTGCAACCAAATAGCCCTCAAATAACTCCACAACAACTCTTTGCTGCCCAGCAATCCTTGCAACTCTACCATGAATATCCTTAAACTTTCCCTCAGTTATAACAACATTATCGCCCAGTTTATATTGTATATTTGGGGACGTTATAGGGATAATATTGGGATTCTTGATGACGGTAAGACGGATGAAGTTGTTCATGGCTTCATCCTGGATTGTGAGCGGTGGATTGCAATTAGGATTGTCTTGAAGACGGATTGTGTGGTCAAAGTAGTAGCTGAGTAAAGCTCTGCTTTCATTTGTCACAACCTTATTGTCGTGAATCACGGTTTCTACTTGTTCTGCTGTAGCATGAACAAAGAGAAATGAGGGGATAAGAGGCTCTGTTATGATTCGCTTCTTACCTTGTTTTCTTACCTCTTTATATCGTAAAGGAACATAACATTCGAGTCCATTAGCTTCTACCAATGCTTTTGCCTTGATAATACGCCCATACGAAACACGCAGAACAAACCATTGCTTGTTTTCAAATGGCACATTCTCTACCGACACCCCACCTTTGTTCTTTGAGATGGAGGGCGTACAAGAGGTAAGTCTTGCACTTGGACACGATGAACCTGTGTCGGTAGGTTGCCCATTATACAATGAAGCATTAGCCGTTAAAGGCTGTTTGATTTTATCTTCCAATGTTATATCCAGAGGTTAGATGAAAAACCGAATGACTTTTCTTTTTAAGAATTGTCAAATATTGACCACAAAGGTAAGAAAAAAGATTGAGATTAAAGACTTTTAGAGTAGAAATCTTTGTGTTTAGGTTGGTTTTTAACATTTGAGAATACTTGGCGAATTTCCTCTGATAGACGATCACAAGAAACAAGTACATATATAAATAGGTGTAATAGGACTATATTCTATCTTTTATCCCCCAAAACAATATTTTGTTATTAAAATACATAATGGGAGCATAAATATCTATATTTAGCTTGTTTTGACTTGCTTTTAAGCCTTAAATTATCCTCCATATTTGTACCATAATAGTTTTAAAGTGTTGACTATCAAGGCACTTTATTTTTGAAGAGGTTAAGTAATCAGATTAATATTATAATAAAGGCGTACAATGCTCAGAAATGGGTTTTGTACGCCTTTTTTGTTTCATTATGTTTTTTTATATCCCAATAGTTTGCTAATTCGCTGAAAATTATGTATATTTGCAAATTAAGGGAGATAGAACATCGCCCGAAAGAGATAGATAGTTTAGGGTAAATATAAAAGAAAGGAGAACGAGATATGGCAAAGAAGAGACCAAAGGTAGCGCTGGTTTATGATTTCGACGGCACAC
>ERZ1026876.445-NODE-445-length-24513-cov-13.342669_pt1 | contig 24513 bp, 43 predicted proteins | sample MGYA00380168_ERZ1026876 | MGnify/ENA primary metagenome ERZ1026876 (study PRJEB33269, sample SAMEA4719804) | human gut metagenome | biome: human-associated habitat; feature: organic feature; material: feces | place: Cameroon | collected 2013-10 ... | reverse complement strand
TTTCTATATTTTCTTTATAGAAAAATGTAATTTAGCCCTTTATGTAATTAATAAAGTCAGGTTCAAGACTCTAAAACCGAAAGGAAAAATTGAATATGAAAGAGTACAAGTTCGTAGGTATCATCCTCGTTATCTTTGTTCTCGGTATGATTGCAGTTAACTTTTGTAACCATCTGGTTGAAAAAACCATTAACGAGACTATTGAAAACGCAGTTCTCGTTGAATCTAACGACCAAGGTTACGTCTTAAATTTCTATGGTCAAGAATATAATTATTCCTTTGACTAAAAAAGAAATCTCCAAATCAATCATAAATCAATTCCTAAACATTGTAAAAGCCCAGTATCAATCCCTCAAAGAAAAGATACTGGGCTTCATAGAGTGCTTAGTAAGACAAATCGCACTCAGAAAGGAGGTAAAGGTATGTAGAAAATTACCTTTATTGACTACACTCTCAATGTAGTCAGCATGGTTATTCTTAAGAACCACAACTTCTAAGAATAACTGAGCATTGTTAGGATAGAGAAAGGTAGAAATATCTTCCTCTATCTTATAGAGTGCTTAGTGAAGTAAACACTCTATCTTATCTGACCAATAAGATAACGAATAACAAGTTAGTTCCCAGCTAACTGGTTAAAAGAAAGGAGGAATTCATGTAGGATAGTCTCAATAATAAAATGTTGATTCGGTCTATTCTGAAGTAGTATATCACTTCTGAGTATGAGTTCAATTGGTACATGAAACACCTTAGTGTTGATTAGCTGATTGAATTCTTCCAGATAGATGTATCTAAGTTAGACTTAGACTGAAGCTAATCGGTTTAATAAGAGGGGTGGATTGGTCAACCACTTCTCTTGTTACAATAACAAGTATAACACATAAAGTTGTGCTTGTCAAGACTTTTATAGAAAGGAAAAAAAGAAAATGAAATTAACTAACCATGATATCAGCGATATGTTAGTTGGTATCGCAAAACCTTGGGAAGATACTGAAGTATTCGCTCAATGGGAAGATAGAGGAGCATATGCTCAGTCCCACTTTGGGACAGATTATTGGCTTCACGTATATGTTTCTCCTGATAGAGTGCTAAATGAAAACAACACAACTTATTATATAAAGTTGTATTGTCAATACACCCTATCTAAACTTAATATGATAGGTAGGCCAATCAAAGAAAAAAGAATACAAATTACTTCCAAAAAAGAATTCGAATCTTTCATTATGGAAGTGCGTTCCATCAAAGAACTATATATTAATTAAAGAAAGGAGTAAAAGAAATGACCTACAAAGTCAAATACGTTACTTCTCTCATTACTGGTTGTGATACTATCTTCGTATTTGCCAATAATGAAGAAGAAGCAAAGAAGCTTGGTAATGAACTTCTTGATAAGAATAAGTTACCTTGTTTCTTAAATGACGGATACATCATTTGTATCCCTGTCTGAGCATTGTTAAAGCCCATCATCAATTACGATGGTGGGCTTAATAGAGTGCTTAGTGTGAATAAGCTCTCATGCGAAAACGTACTTCCTACAAAGCACGGTATTACATCGCATTACATAAGAAAGGAGGTTTCCCATGTAGAAAGTAATTTCTATAAACTACGCTTTGAATGTTATAGTCACAGTCGTTGTAAAGAATTATAACTTCTAAGTGTAACGAGAGGGTTGTGTAGGCAATCCTCTCACCATCATAATAACACATAAAAAGATGTTTGTCAAGGAAAAGACGATAAAACCAGAAAGGAATTGAAGTATGTATATCAATATGTCTACTATCTCCATCATCACCATTGCCATTTCCATCATTATGATTGCATACGGTGTTATCATCAACATCGAAGCAATCGCACATAAGAAGAGCATGAATCCCAGAGCTATGCTCATCATCATGGCTATCCTTGCCATCTCTGTTGTTACTCTTATCTGTAACATTGATTACGATAAAAGCTATCCTGCTGAACTCTACACTAATGAAGATGTAACTGGGGCATATAACGCTGGTTACGACAAAGGATATGAAGAAGCCTATGCAACCACAGAGGATTGGTTCGCCAATCTTCAGTCTGTTACTATCGGTACTGATGATACTACAATTCATCTCGTTGATTCTAATGGTGAGGAGTGGATTCTGGTAAGTGACGATTATCAGAACTAAAACCCAAAGTACCGACCCCTCGACCTGAGCAAGTCGTTAAACTACTCAATATAACAGAGGAGAGATATCCCCACATCTCTCCTCTGTAGTGAATAAGGACCTGCATCTTTGTTTGCTTTTATCTTCTTCAGGAGGTAATAAATAATGAAGAAAATCATTAGCATTAATTATTTCTTTAATGTTGTTGTAAGTATTATCCTTAAGAATTACAACTTCTAATAAGAGTAATTAATCTTTCCCTAATAAGAGAGGTGTGTAGGCATCTCTCTTATTACAATCATATTGTATCACATTGAAAGGATGTTGTCAAGTGCTTAATCAAAATATTATTTACTATCACAAGGGATACATCGAAAAAGATGATAAAATCATCTATGATGTATTTGATACCTATTATGGGTGTTTGAATAGAATCAAACGTTCTCTTAAAAAAAGAGTTCGCAATGGCACCCTTAATCCAGATGATATCATTCTCGTACATATTCAGGATGCGTCTGGATATTTCAGGTCGTGTCCTGAAATATTTGGAGGATATTGCCACAAAGAGGGTAAAGTCTCCGATTTTATTTGAGTTGAAAGGAGGTACATATGAAGCTCAAATATTACTACGATGGGCCTGTAACCAGATGGTATGACTATTATTGTCATTACTCTGGTTACACAATGGCTTCTTCTGAGAAACAGGCATTAAACAATCTCAGAGGAAGAATCAAGCGCGAAAAGGGCTTGACCATGGATTCTAAGTTAGAACTTAGTTCCAAATATCTCAAACAAGTATAAGTGTCAACATCATTTAACAAAAGAAAGGAATCAAAGTCATGTCTAAGAAAATGAAAAACACCGTTCGTTCCCTTACCAACAATCCTACCTATGTTGAGAATGGTACTCTCAACAGAGCAATTGACTCTTATGGCCAACTTAATTATCTGATTGATTCTGGCCTTAAGGAAATCATCAAATGGTGCGCTAAAAGCACCAGAGATGATACCAAAGAGAGATATGTATTCTCAAAAAAGAATTTGGAGTATATTCTTGACCATCTTAGCACTGAAGTTCTTGTAACTATTAAGGTTACTCCACTTGAAGATGATTTCGGAAAACCTTGGTGTTGGATGCTCACCAAGATTAAGAAAAAGCGCATTTGCTTTTAACCAATTGACTTAAGGCGAATCAAAAATCAAATTTAATACAGACTTGAAAGGAGTCAAAGTAAAATGAAAAAGATTAGTGTTATGGGTCGTAACTATACTCTCGACCAGACTTTAGCTGAAATGAACAGCTCTTGGGGTGTTAAGCATCTCTGCAAAGTGAAAAATAACTTCTGCGAAAACATCTGTAAAGGTAAGTCCTGTAAGATGTGCGACAAGTGCGAGGTTGAACAATGCTTTAGTCTCGCACTTAAAGAAATCAAAGAAGGAAAGCGTAAGGAGTTAATTCCTTGTGCTGAGTACTTCAACGATAGAACCAGTTATGGTGCTCGTCGTTATTATAACGGCAAAGGCATCAAAACGGAGGTGTGGCATGTTTAAAATTACAAATAAATACGGAAAATCCGTAACAGTAATGATGAGAATGGAAGAGAGGACTGTATTCAACAGTGAAGTTCTTTCTAACATCATTTGTGATTTTCTCAACAAGAAAGAATCCAACCCTGATTGGCTTGTGAACTCTTTCGACATTGTTGCATGTAGACCATACAAGGTTGAACGTGTTTAAACATTGTTAGAGGGATGGAAAATAACTTCCATCCCTCAATAGAGTGTTTAAGCGCCACTTATTCACTCGCACATTAATTTAGCCTACAATGAATTAATGTACTATTAAATTAGAAAGGAGACAATACTATGTAGAGAATTATTTCTGTTGACATCACCAATTAGATAATTGCTATTCGTATTATCTACAATCGTAATTAATCCGTATTAATTGCGTCACAAGTAGAGAGTGTAGGCTTTCTACTTGTACTTATTTTAACACACTTGATAATATCTGTCAAGTGGTAACTACAAATATTTTTTAACTTGAAAGGAATTTAGAATTATGTCTACTATCAATGAAAAGTCCGTTGCTAACATGATTACTAACAAAAAGGTTTATGGTCCTATCTACGTTGACAATGCTTTAACTTGGAAGGAAATCATTCGTTCTCAGCCTGAAAAAATTGAAGTTTTAAGAGATTGGTTTAATGAAATCGGTAGTTGGCCTCGCACTAATTCCACTCCTGTGTTTGACATTACTGACCAGAAAGTTTATCCTTCTTACTCTCTTACTCAAACTTACATCTATCGTGATGGTAGTAGTTGGGTAGGAGCTTCTGGTCCTTCCACTTATCTTCATGTTAAAGAAGCAATTCAGCAGAAGAAAGCTGTTGATTGGAATCCTTATCGTGCCAATGCCTATGCAAAGTTAGCAGAAGAAATCAATGGTCATGTGTTTATTGCTGTTTCTGATGTCTCTGAAGTTATCTTGAATGCAGCTTTAGAGAAATACAGAGAAAACGAAGAGACCAAAAAGATGAACAAACTTTATATGGATTTGAAAGCAGAAGAAGATGCTGAAAAAAAGGAAAAGATTGATGCTCTTCTCACAGCCATCGACAATCTCAAAACTGAAGTTGAAGCTCTTAAGAAGTAAAAGAAAGAGACTGATAGCCACTAACTACCAGTCTCACTTAAGACACCAGACTCCTGTAAAGTCTGTTTACATAATTACTCACGAAAGGAGCGTATAATATGAAGAAACTTCTTTATGTTGATATGATTGCATAGGTTTTTGCAATCAGAGTCCTCTATAACCGCAATTAATAAGAGGAAAGTATAACATGAACAACACTCATCAAGTAAAAGTTACAGGCTACCTTACTTGATGAGTGTAATATAACACAAACAACAACACTTGTCAAGTATTTTATGAAATTTCTTTTAAATACTTGACATCATTAAGAAAGGAAAGTATAATATGATTAATCGGACTTACAATTATGTCCTCATTGCCCATGATGGGAGCAATTTTTATCCTGTTTATTCTTCCAATGACAAAACAGTTGTGGAAAATATTATGTGGGCTGTATGTGGTGTATGTGGTCAGAAAGATGGTTTCAACAAAATTAACAAGAAAAAGTTAAAAGAATTTCTTACTCTTAACAGTATTAAACTTGTTGACCAACTGGAAGATAAAGGTATCCCTGCATATCCTGATTGGACAATTTCTCCTTCGCATCTCTTGAAAGAACTTGATAAAAATTGGAATTGTTGGGATATGTTTTTGCTCACTTTCCCCGCTGTTAACTTCTAAAGGTTAAAATATATCTTGTATTTCAATTAAGAAAGGAAATATAATATTATGGACAACAAACTTTACCTCCAGCGCAGAACGGAATACCTTCTTCAACAGGCAATTGATGCTGAAATTGAGCGTTGCAAGGAGCTAAGGAATAACTTTGATATTTCTCATTGTTGCACTGAAATTGGCCTCCTAGTAACTCTTAAAATTCAGGCTAGAGACTTGATTGATAAGCTGTAAAGGAGGACAATTAACATGAATAACAAGACCCATCAGGGTAGAGCAGACTATTTCCTCAAGCAAGCAGCATATGAATTGTTACAAGCAACGGACATTGAAATTGAAAATGCAAAAGAAGCTAAGTCACAAGGTAACAATGCAGATATTAGTTATTGTTGCACAAGAATCGGCACTCTAATTTGTTTAAGAGCTCAAATAAAAGACCTGATTGAAAAGCCGTAAAGGTTGATAGAGTGCAGGATTGAAATATATCCTGCACTTCAATGAGCCTTTAAGCTCAATAAATTTACGTCACGTTCAAGACGTTAAAACGGAAAGGAGCCTATTATGGCTAACATTAACATCAACACTAAGAAGTCCCTCAATCGCGTCCAGCTCATGAAGGAAAACAACACCAATCTTGAGTATCTGTACATCGACGGAATCAAATGTGGTTGTATGGGTTCTGTCAATGACCGCGACCGTGATGCTGGTCTTGCTGTTATTCAGCGTATTGTTGATAACAGTGATAAGACTGGCTATGCATTGGTCATGGAGGTTATGGCTCAGGTCCAGTTTGAGTCCTCTATGAATGAGAAGGAAATTAACCCTGATGAAGTTCTTGAAGTCAAGGTTGATGGCATCACTTATCCTTGCGTTCTCAGTTATGAGAAGAAGGCTTTGTTTGATGAAGCTGGCGACGAAATCTGCAATACTCGTGACATCGACTGTGAGCTTGATGAGCGGGCTCTTAAGGCTCTCCTTGAAGCTCGTGCTATCAATGCAATTCGCAATGACAATGAAAACAAGTGCAACGACTATGAGGACGAAGATGAGGATTGTGAGGAAGATTACGAGTAATCCTTAATCAATTATCTATAAATTCTCATCAGATTAACAACAAAACAGGAGAGGGTTGAAATATACCCTCTCCACTTAAAGAAAGGAAATTTAGAAATGAATAATAACAATAATAAAACCTCTATCTTTGGAGTGGTTGATTACGCACTTCTAATGGCAACAATCATCATGGTTATCCTTAAGTATGTCGCAGGAAATGATATTCCAACGATTGTGGTTTTTGCACCTTTAATAGCTATTGTAATTATGTTTGCAATTCAGCTTATTACTGTCGTCTTTGCGGCAGGAATCATGTATCTTATAGATTTGCACCAAGAGAACAAAAGATGGCACAATTTTAATCGTCCTTTTGAAAGCTCTCACAAAATTTATTGGAATCCAGAAACAAAACAGATGGAAGGAGTTGAACCTATGCCTGAATACGATAAATGGAAAGATGAAGAATAAATTAACCAACACAGCCAATTAAATCTAAAATCGAAAGGAAATTCAGAAAATGAAAACCACTTACATCGACAACATTTCCAATGAAATCATTGAAAAGAATAGAGCTACAATCAAGAAGTTCTTAACTACCAATAAGGCTTTTGCTCCCTGCCAAGACAGTTGCCCTGATATTACCGTCTATTGGCAACAGAAAGCAAATGGTAAAGCTTTTCATCTGCTTAAAGGTAAGTACGAAATTGTTCCTCCCAATGCCATGAATCAAATTGTAACTGTTAGTGAGTATCGCAAGAGAATTACTAATCATTACAACGCAAGCAATGTAGAATCTAATCGTATTGTTGTTTGTTCAGGAAAAGAAGCAAGAGTTGCTTATGCCAAATACTATCCTGAATTCGAAATGCTTGAGTTTGGTGTAATGACAATCAATATTAGGAAGATTCCCGAAGAAAAAAGAAACTATTTCTTTGTTAGCCGTTATTTTCTCTTTGGGAATTGTCCTTCACCTTTTGATGTTAACGGTAACATCGCATTTGAATCTAAAGGAGGTAAATTCTACAGTTTAGGCTTGGTTGATTATCTCAACCACGACTTACACAAAGCAATTGTTCATTCCTATTTCTCTAACGCAGTTGAGGAATTCACAAAACGAGAATGCTCTCCCAAGGTAAGATGGACTAAATGGACTCCTTACACATTCTCAGACTATTACAAAATGATGTATCCTCGCACTGTTTCCAAATCATCGGCGGATATTTCTGAACTTGTTAATAGTCTTCCAATTATTGACCTTGACGAACTTCGCAAGGAATTTCCCAAAGTAGCCGTTGATGTCAAAAACAGTTGGAATAATGAATACCATACTGAATACAAAGACACAATTTTGACATTTAATATTTTAAATGATAACTACTGTGTCATTCGTCAGTTTGGCGGATATTTCCAGTTTACAGAACAGACTCGCATTCTTATTGACAGCAAAGGGAAAGTAACAACCTTTGAACCAGCGCCTTTGCTTGAAGGAGATACAGTGTTTAGAATTTCAAGCTCTGTAAAAGCTGGTCTCCCCAATGACAGAGTTTGTCACTTCAAGGGATTTGAAGATGTGTTTAAGTTTAAAAGATTGTTTTACATTTCTTCTATTATCAATGATAATGAAGCTATGGTTAAGGTTAAATCCTCAATCTTTAAAATTATCTGCACACTTAGATATCCCTTCATTGAGCAGTTTTATAAAGCTGGTTATAAATATATTGCTAATTATCTTATGGGTGCGACAGCCAAGTCTGATTTGAAGGCTCTGTTTGGGAATGAAAAGTATTCTGAGACTGCAAATATTTACGAACTTAGCGGCATGAATAAATACCAGCTTAAGTTAGTGGATAAAATGTTCGAGGAAAAATGGAAGAATCCTAATAACCCCACCGCTATCCACTTGGGCATGTCCGCTACTCCTTGGCAAGTAATCGAAACTGTTCGCTTTGTCTCTGGTGTTAAAAATCTATCTTCTCTTACTGATAACGATTCTGATTTCTATTTTGATATGGCAAAAAGAATCAATCTTGTCCATTCTGATTACCATGATTTTCTTGGCTTTGTTGGTACGGATAATTCCGTGTATACTTATTGCAGAGATAGAAGCAAAACATATAAAAACAGTTGGCATTACATGAACAAAGCAAAAAATATCCAGCCAACAACTTCCGAGCAAATTGAAAAAGATAGAAAAAATCTCGTTAATCTTATGCGCCTTCAGGAAAAGACTGATAAGAAAAATCTTAATGAAGATGTATTCAGAATCTTTTCAGATGCTTTCAATCTGTTCAAGCAAATTTCTAACACCAATCGTCCTGACATTGATTTGTATTCTTGTAAGGATGTAAATGAGCTTCATCGTTATCATAATATGCTGATTGAAATCAACATTGTTGATAAAGAAGAAAGAACAAAGGAAGAACAGGAAAGACTGAACAAATTAGCAGCTAAACTTTATGACCAGCGTAAAGAAAAGTTTGAGTATGCTGATGATAATTTCTCTATCGTTGTTCCTGAAGAGATGAATAAGATTACGAAGGAAGGTGTGTATCTACATCATTGTGTTGGTGGTTATGTTAATCGTGTTGCAGAAGGTAGAACAAATATTCTATTCTTAAGAAAGAATGACGATATTGAAATTCCTTTCTTTACGATTGAAGTCAGTAACAGTAATGAAATCATTCAGATTCATGGTCTTTACAATCGTTGGCTTGGAAATGAACCTGAAGCAGTTAAATTCGTAATTAACTGGATTCGTGAAAAGGGAATTAGATGTCCTGTCAACATTGTACTCAACAAGGGTCAAGGCTACAGTGCCAGCAGTAGCAAACTTGATGCAAAAGAATATGGTTTGGAGGGTAAAAAGTATGTCTAAACGTACACCTAATAACGCTATCACAGAATATCCTCAGTATGATGGTATGTACTACGACCGCTGTGAAGGAATCCAGCGTAAGACTCATGGCAATTATCGGTACAAGATTAACAAGCAGTACAAAGAAAAGCGGAAGCAATATTTGTACACAATAGAAAAAGAGCAGGAGTAAAATCCTGCTCTCTTTTGATATATTCAGTTCCTATAAACTGCTTATATATTAACGCTAAATGGAAAGGAGAATGTCTATGTAGACAGTCAAACAAATAAACTATTAGTTTAATGTTTATTATTGTTCTATCGTTCTTGGTCGGATGTACGAACTTTAACAACTTAAATTAATTCTTTCTAAAGAGGGTTGTATAGGCAATCCTCTTTAGCTCAATATAATCAGTTCCTATAAACTGTTTATATAATTTACCCCTTGTCTAAGGAGGAAAGGAGTTGAAAGCCATGTAGAGAATATTCTACGTTGATTATTTCTACGCTATTGTGTAGATAATGGTCATCTACAACCGTAATTAATTTGCCGTTCTAATTACGAAGATGTATAGATGGTAAGTAAGAAGTATAGGATTCTTCTTATCATCTATACATATATTAACACACAACATCAATCTTGTCAAGTACTTTTTAGTACAGAAAGGAAACAAAATGAAAACTAAAACTGCTGAACTCAGTTATCTTGACCTCCTAATCCAGTTAAAGAAAGACCTTGATTCTGATGATGGTATGCCTACCGCAGACCATGATAAAGCTGACAAGCTTGTCAAAGAGCTCCTTGACATTCTTTGGAAGTATTCGTACTAAATAATTTACTTTATTTGGTTTAAATACTTGACAAATATGGATTTGGGATTTATAATAATCTCATCTTAAATCAATTAACACAACACATTAAAAACATTAAAAAACATTTTTGTTTAGAGCTAATGCTCGGAAAGGAATTTATTATGGGTCTCGCCTCTTATAATACTGATAAGGTCAATGCTGTTCTTGAAGCTGTTGAGAACACTCCTCGTAAGAAGTACTATGAGGATATGGGTATCACTCTTGAGAATGTTCATTCTCTTGAGTCTGCTCTCAAGCTCAGTGGTCTTGACTATTCTGTTGAAAAGCGTCCTGTTCAGTTTGTGAATAAGACTGAGCAGGACTGGAATGGTCAGAAGATTCTGGTCGATACTCCGTTTATCATCCCTGACCAGTTCGCAACTATTCGCACTGATACCAATGCTCCTCTGGGTATTGTTGGTAAAAACTACAATATCCTTCAGAATCGTGAGGCTTTTGACTTTCTTGATTCTCTTGCTTTGGGAGGTGCTAAGTTTGAAACTGCTGGTAGTTATGGACCGAATGGAGCTAAGAGCTTCATCACCATGTCTACTGAGCCTATGAAAATTCTGGATGATGAATTCCTGCCCACCATGATGTTCCTTAACAGTCATGACGGTTCTAAGGCAATTCAGGCAATGTTTATTAGCATCCGCATCTTCTGTTCTAACTGCATTGCTCGTGCAACCAAAGGTGCTGAGAATCGTGTCAGTATTCGTCACAGCAATTCTATGCAGGCCAAGTTGGAACAGGCTAAGACCATTCTGCTTCAGAACACCAATTATCTTGAGCGTCTTAAGGTGGAGGCTGAAAAGCTTGCAGTTACTCCTTACTCTAAGGAAGCCTTTGAAGCTCTTGCTCGTGAGCTCTTCCCTGTCAAGACTGAAGATTCTGAGATTCTTCAGATTCGCAATCTGGCTATGATTGAAAAGCTTATGACTGCTTACAATCAGGATGACCTTCAAAACTTCAATAACACTGCATGGAAGGCTCTAAATGCTATTTCTGACTTTGAGAGTCATCCTACTCAGATGCGTAAGTCTTCCAAGTCTACCACCACGGGAGCGTTTACGGCTGTTGCTGTTAACACTATGCCTATTCTGAACTCTGTTTGGAATCGTATTGCCGCTTAATCGAAAGGAGAATAAAAATGAAAAAGATTAATCTGTTTATCCTCATCGTTGCAATCCTCATGACCTTCATGTACATCAATAGCCGAGAGCAAGTAATTGCTCTTGGTCATTCTATTGATGATTATATTGTACAGGTTGATTCTCTCAACTCTCAGCTTTGGGAGATTGAGAACAACAAGTCTCCTGTACTGACACAGCCTGACACAAATCTACCTGATGTAGCTTTTGAAGCAAACACTTATCCTGTGTATGCAGAGTTGGTTGATTCTGACCCTGACAACAACACATACAGGTTTAAAGTACTAAATGCTACACAGGATGTAGGTTTCGATGGTATTTATACTCTTGAGACTGATATGGCTGTATATGAAGATGCTCCTTATATTCTCACAATGGATAACAATGGGACCAAGGAAACATCTGATGACTACATTGCTGTTGTGTGGATTGCGACTCCGTAATCCACACTCACATAACACCTACAAATAATCACATTAAAGAAAGGAATTTAACTATGGACACTATCGCTTACAAGCCTACTACCAATATCACTGACGAACACATGATTAAGAAAGTCAATCCCGACAATTGCAAAGCTATTATCGAGTTTGATTCTTTTGATGAAATTCTAGCTCTCTATCATGCGCTTGGTAGTGCAATCAACGAGCACTTTGCCGATGCTCGTAATAAACACATCTGGGCATTAGGTTCTAACACACAGGCAGAATCTATGTATTACGAAGGGCTGGCAGAACAACAAAGAAAATGCGGTTACAAGCTCATGAGTATCAAGAACGCGCTTGAAAAAGCTTTCCATTGTTCTGAATATTATTTCGACGGAGGTGCAAACAAATGATTACAATTATCCAGAATAAGGATAGAGCCACATTCAGAGTGATTAACGATGTTGCTTACGATGAAGTAACCGTTATGATGCAGGATGCCGAAGCTGCGGATGAAATGATTTATCATCTGCTTGTAAACGTAATTAAAGGGGAGTAAACATGAAAAACAAAATTTTAAAAGCTGTAAAAGATTATATGATTTTTGAAGAAGAAACTTCTTTGAATTATCCCTTCAACAAGAAATGGGATGAGCTAACTATTACAGAAAAGGATGCTATTTGCAAGGCTTATCCATCAAACGATTCTGATTTGGATACAGAAAATGTCTATAGCACAATTCTTTCTATCATCGGCTAATTGACACTCAACATTTAACCCAACAAAAAATATTATCCTGTGCTATCGGGTTTACGGGCAGAAAGGAAATATCATGAATAACACTTATTTCAACCTCAAGGTCAACTCCATCCCCGCTGGTCAGTTCTTCAAGATGGCTTACGTTTCCGATGTGACTCTCTCTGCTCTTGGTCGTAAAGCTGGTGTCTCTGTTCTTAAGCGTGTTATCGGTACTTATCGTATCGGTGTCAACTACAAGCACACTAAGAAGGCAATCGCAAAGGCTGCTGAGAAGAATATCCCCATTGATACTGCTTCTAAGCTTCCTTGGGGTCAGTGGAAGGATAACAGCAATCGTATTATCTGCCACACTAACAAAAAGGGTGAGTATAATGAATACCTCCGTGTGTATGATACGCCCAATAAGCCCAAGGTCCAGCATTATCTCAATGGAAAGCCTATTTCTAAGGAAGACCTTCGCAAGACTGGTTTTGTTCCTGATAGTTATTTCACGTCTTCCAATGAGACTGGTTGTATGACTATCAAGGCAGACAATATTGAATGGCTTGGTAGACCCTCTGTCTAATTTCAATCGTTCAACACATCAACTTGGGAGAGAGTGAAATATCTCTCTCCCTCAAATTAAAGAAAGGAGATTAAATATGATTGTTCACGTTACCAATATTGAATGGGACACTGATGAAAACGATATCCCCAGTGAAAGCCTTCCATCTGAAGTTGACCTTGAGTATGATGACCTTTGCACCAGTTTCTTAAGAGATATGGAAGACTCTGTTTGTGAAAGGCTTGAAGAAATGTATGGATATTGTGTAAAGAATCTTGCTATTGACACTTAAAAAGAAAGGAGATATAACAATGATTACCTTGGTAGAAAATCTCAGAGGCGCTTTAGTCGATTTTGAAGCATCTATTCCCTTCATGGATGACTATATCAGAGAACTTGTTCATAGCATGGGTGATTACAAAACTGACCAAGAATTCTTTACTGCTTATGAAGAAGCCCATGCGCTGTTGAAAAAAGAACCATGGGAACTTTCTAAAACTAATCCAACTTATTAAAAAGGAGAATAACATGGTTATCGGTAATTTTACTATCACTTTTGAAGGAATTTCTACAGACTCGGAAAGTAACAAGGAATATTATTTGTTTATTGTTACTCGTTTCGATGATAAAAACAAAGCTCTTGATAATAAAGCGTTTTACTTTGCGTTTAAGCCTCACTTTAAACCTACAGACATAGATTTAATTACAGAGCTTTATAAACTTCCAAATGGCATAAGAATCGCTGGCGCTCATGTTACCTTTGATGTAGAGAAATAACTCTACTCAAACATAAACAACAACACATCTATTGAAAAGAAAGGAATTATGATTATGTCTTGCATTTATGCTCCGTATCAGGGTACTTATCTCAATGAGGAATTTGTTGGCTACGAAAGAGCTAAGAAGTATATTAAGGAATGGGATGTATGGGAAAAATGCTTCCCTACTCATGTTCTTCTTTGGCTTGTGAATGAAAAAATCAAGATGAAAGATGTCTGTGGCATCAAGTATATTCCCACATCTAATAAGGATTCTTACTATGCATCTCATTACGAATGCCTTCCCAAAGTTAAAAAGGATTTCCGTTTTATAGAAGCGTGGAATGGTTGGACAAGAGACCATTATGAAGATGCTTATCAGTACATTGTCCCTCTTGATTATCAGAATGTCTATCTTAGTAAGATTTTCAAAGAGGCAATTCTTATGGCTTACCCTTATATGAAGAAATATAAGTTCAACGCTTATGTTCCTACTTGTGGTTCTAACTCCAGTGATATCTATATCAAAATGCCTTACAAATACAAGGGAGAAGAAGTTACTGTAAGCCTTTATTGCCCTCTTGAGGCATTACTGGAGAAAAATCCTGATATGATTTATCAGAGACATTTTGGTTATAACTCTGACTACTATAAGGCCAATCTTGAAGCAAAAGAAAAAATTCTTGGTGTACTCAACAGCCAGAAGTACAAAGCTTTCTGTAAAAAGGTGATGGAGGGTTAATCCTTCCTCCCTTTAATATATAGTCACTACAAACATTTTGTCTAATTAAGAAAGGAAAATTGATTATGTCTAACACTGCTATTGCTAACTTCTACAAGTCTACCACTCATGATTATGAAAGCTTCTTCAAGAACTATGAAGCCTCCGCTAAAGAAAAAGAAATCAACACTCGTATCAAGCACCTCACTGACCAACTTGAAGAAGCAAGAGTCGAAATGACTAAGGTTCGGAACAATCGTTACAACAATGATTTTACTCCTCTTGGAAAGAAAATCATTGTTCACTATAGTTCGAATCGTTCTGATGTTGAGTTGTTTTTTGATTTGTTTACTGGTGCTTCTACCAGTCGTGACTATCTTGCACCTAACACTTTTATCATCAAAGAAGTTAATTTGAAAGGCGGTGATTTTTGGGTCAATGTTGGTTATTGCTTCCCGCTTGGTGCTATCGTATCTCGTCATTACAGATATAGAATTGCTACCAATAACTCCTCTTGCAACTTTATCATGGATAGTGAGCAGTTAATTCCCATCCTTGAGCCTGATGCAAAGCCTGTTAGTGATGGGGATGTTCCTGTTTATGAAGCTGGAATGGGTGATAGCGCTACCTATTTCATCTCTCAAATTTGGGATATCCCTGTTGAGAATATCGGGGCTAAATACAATTTCAAAGATTTAAGAAACGCATTAAGAAGGAACAAATCCACCGAAATCATCTTCCGTACCGCCCCTAAATCTATTCAGGATGCTCTGCTTTATCGTAACATTGAAACTGCTGAACCTGTTTACAAGCTTATTCATCTTACTAAAGCAGAGTACAAAGAAGCCAATGATAGGAACATTCTTGATGATTGGATGACTTTGCAATCTATTATTGACTCTGCTTTTAGAGTTGACAGTAAAAATTATTACTATGGTAATAATGACGGTATGACCCTTGAAGATTTCTGCCATTACACTAATCAGGAGTGGTTTGACATCATCGAAAAAGCAAAGTATTGGGACGAAGAATTTGAATTCAATCATGTTCAAATTGGCGGATATGGTGGGAAAGTCTTTTCTAACACTTTACAGGCTTATCTTAGGAATAATAATTCTTACAGAAATTCTAAATTCTATCAGTTCTACACCTTTGGCAAGTTCATGGATTATGTTTGTGAGGAAACAGTCAATCAAGGCTTTAAGACTTTGAATTCTTTCACGACGGAACTTCGTGACTATCTTGATATGTGCGCTTCCATGGAAATCAAACCTACTCTTTATAGTTCTTACCTTAAGCAGACTCATGATATCACTTCTCGCAATTATGAAGTCAAGCTTACCGAGGAACAGGCTGAGATGTTTGAGAATGCTTATAGAGATTTCAAGCCTTTTGTCACGGAAGATAAAACATATAGTATTATTCGTCCTAAGAATGCAGATGATGTCAAGCACGAAGGTTCTGCGCTGAATCATTGTGTTGCCAGCTACATTTCTAGAATTCTCAAGAGAAATTGTCTGATTGTTTTCCTTCGTAAGACAAAAGATACCGACAAACCCTTGGTTACTATCGAAGTTGAAAACAAAGCAATTGTTCAGGCAAGAGGGGCTTCTAACCGTAGTATCACAGAGAATGAATACGAAGCTATTTGCGAGTATGCTAAGAAAAACAAGCTCAAAGTTCGTGTTACTCCTCGTGATTAACATCAAATAAGTCAAAAGATATTAACAAACAACACATTTAAGCTGACCTAACGGCTATACGGGGAGAAAGGTAAACATTATGACTAACACTAAGACTTATGAAAACATGACCGTTACCGTTACTTGTAACGAAAACGAAGATACTGAAATGATGGAAGTCATTAAAAAGATGAATGACACCAAGGCTATGCGCGAACGCACCGAAGAATTTTACCTCCCTCGTATTAAAGCTATTGGTGCTGCTAAATGGGCTGAAATTTGCAATCAACTTCTTGAGTTATGTGAGACAGCAGCAAGTTTCAATGTGAAGGGTACGATTGATAATTTCTTGAGGATTTCTTTTTGTAGGAATGATACTGGTGAACGTTGCCGTATGTGGCTTTCTTATAGCTCCGTTGGTAAAGATAAAGGTTACTTCCTTAAGTGCTCAGTAGAAGGTGGTATCGCAGACACCTATTTCTTAAATCCTGATGAAGCGTATTATTCTTCCAAATGGGGTGAGGACAAAGATGGTTGGCTCGTTAAATGGGACGATTATAACATTTACAATCTTTTCCGTTCCGCTCTTATGAAAGAAATTGAGCGTAGAATCAAAGTTGATGAGGATAGGATTCGTTCTATCCAAGAAAATTATTCTGAGATTGCTGGGGAATAATCTCCAGCTTTTTCATATACAAATGTTCCCTAAATACACATTAAAAGAAAGGAATTATGATTATGGCTAAGAAGAATACTAACAAGCACATCGTTTGGAGCAACTATGACCTCAACCTTGAAGATTGGCGTGAAGGTATTGAAGAGATGTGGGAGATGAATGAAATTGACTCTTCCACTAAAACTGAAGATGATTACATTGAAGAAATGTATCTTTTGAGCTCTGAATATTTTCACGATGAACAGGCTAATCTTAACATCCCCACCGAAGGACGTATTATTGCCATCGTTGATTTGGGTTTATGGAACGGTAGAAGAACAGGCTACAAGCTTAAAGATGAAAAGAATATCAGAGCTTGTCTTTCGTTTGATGCTGATTGTGGTTATGGAGAATGGTGGGTTGATTCTCATAACAATCTTCGCTCTAAGCAAACTCACCATGATGGTACTAATTATATTTTATATAGGGAGGTGAAGCCTGAAATCTCTTCTGACCAGCTTGATAATTTCTGCTGGAAACTCTACCGTGGTGAAGCAACTTCCAAAGATATTACCAAGTATACCCGCGCTATTGGCAAACAAGTTCGCAACGTTTATGGCTGGTAACTACAAACATTTTTGATTTAAGAAAGGAAAGAAAACTATGACTAACAAGAAGCTTAATGAAATGATTATCCACTCTGCAAAGAATAACTGCTATCCTTATGTCTCTGTCGATACTCCTAATGGACAGTTTAGAATCTATTGTGAACAGGAAGATGGATACCATGGCGTAAACATCGTCTTTGTTCGTGATGGACAGGATGTTGAACAGGATATCTGTATGGCAGAAATTGACCCTGATGATAAGTCTGGCAACACTTTTTCCGTCAAGGTTTGGAGTGAGCCTCAGTCTGAAGAGTATCAGGAAGATATTCATTTTGGTCAGTATCGTGAACCTCGTTGTCCTTATTGTGGCAACTGGGGAGTAGCAGGAGTTGACGATTTCAGAACTGAAACCAAATTCTTCTGTGATGAATGTGAAAACGAATTCCTCATGGATAACGATACTGGTGAATATTCCACTCGTAATCGTGTCCCTCTTAAGCCTTACGAAGAAAAAGAAAAGGAACAGGAGTAACCCTGTTCCTATCTAAAACTCCAGCCCCGTAAGCTGTTCATATAAATGAAACCCTTGTCTTAAGGAAGAAAGGAGATGAAAGACCTTGTAGAAAATTAGATTTGTCGATTATAAATTCAATATCTATTATTATGTAATAGTGTTGACTGGTTTCCTTGAGCTATAAGGAAGCTAAAACATAATACACATAGGGTTGAGAGGTTACGGGTCTCTTAACTTTATGTGTATTGTAACACACAAATTCATTCTTGTCAAGTATTTTAAGAAAGGAATTTTGATATGTCTACTAAAACTAACAAGCACATCGTTTGGAGCAACTACAACCTTAATCTCGAAGATTGGATTGATGACATCAAAGAAAATCTTAAATGCTGTGGAGTTAATATCTCTACTTGGACTAGAGAAATGTTTGAGCAGGAGATGATTGATACAAATAATTTGTATCTTGATGACGAAAAATGCAACCTTAATATCCAGACTGAGGGTGATATTATCATCATTGCTAAACTTGGTCTTTGGAACGCTTATCCCACTGCTTACAAGTATATCCCTTCCAATTGTCGCAATATCTCTAATTGCTTATGCTTTGAGACTGGTTGTGACTATGCTGAATGGTGGGTTGATTCTCATAATAACCTTCGTTCTAAACAGACTCATCATGATGGCACTCATCAGTTGCTTTATCGTGAACTTAAGCCTAATCTCTCTTGGAAACAGAAAGACAATTTCTTTAATAAGATTCTTCAGAGGACATTAACCTCTAAAGATATCACCAAGTATACCCGTTCCATTGGCAAACAAATTTGTGAAGTCTACGGTTGGTAAACATTTATGCGCAACACATAAACAACTTTTGATTTAAGAAAGGAAAATTGCTATGTCTAAGAAGTATGATTACAACAAGTCCGATATCGCCAACATCGTTTTGGAATTCAAGTCTTTACTTGAAGAGCATGAATGTCTTGATGATGTTTGCATCTATTACAACAATAGACGTACTCGTTATATCCGAAATCTGTGGGATAAGGATGAAAAGAAATATGTCCCTCTAAATACTTGGATTGATGAAGGTGAAGGTTTTCATCCCACTAAGTATTGTGAGTATGCTCCTTCTACCAATATCATCAGCTTCTCTTCTGAGGGAACCTTGAGTGGTTATATGTATTCGGGTGCTCCTGAGTGGCTTGAGAAGTTTGCTCTTAAGTATGGTATGTACATTGAATGTGCAACTTCTTGGTTTTTCTATTTCGCTCCCTGCAATAATTGGAGTGATTATGAAACCGATGATACCGAAGAGCATAAGAATTACCCTATTATTCTCTTCTGTCCTGAAGATTATGATGACTACAAAGTTCCCGTTCTTAAAGTTATTGCTCAGATTTGGGAAGATTTATGTCACATGTCTGAGGATAAAGGATGCTGTGCAATTGGGTATGGTATGATTTTCAGATATGAAGGTCAGAAGTACAAAATGATTCCTCGTTCTGATAAGCAGGGCGAATGGAGTTGGGAACAGTGGGTTGAAAACATCAAGAGATATTTAATTATGGCTGGCTGTACTGAAATCTATTGGAATTATGGTCACATGGATTAATCAAAAGGAGGTAAATAACATGTTGCGAATCATTAATGGTACAGGTAAGTGTTGTCCTGATTGTGGGGTTGAGGTAAATCTCACCTTTGATGATGAATTTGATTACATTTGTCCTGAATGTGGTCAACTTCTTTATTCTTGGGAATGTGGTAACACAGTCGAAACTACTATGCAGGACATCAAAGAGCAAGAAGCTCTGGAACACTAATAACAACATTTATTAAAAAGGAAGGATTTAAGAATTATGTCTCAGTATACTAACATTGAAGCTGTCAAGAACTATGTTGAACTCGCAAGAACGCAGTTAATCAACCTTGGATTTCATGAATTGTTCGATACAAAAATCGTGACAGAATGGAACACAAGAGCTAAGAATCGGCTTGGGCAGTGCTGTCCTAAACGTGCTCTTGATGGTAAGCGTTATTTCGTTCTCAGCTTCAACAAGAAATATTTTGAGATTGGAGATGATTCCAATGTACGAGGCACAATTGTCCATGAAGTAGCTCACTGTGTTACCAACGGGTTAAGCCATGAGCATTCAAGCGGATGGTACAGAGCCATTACAAAATACAACGCTGTTTATGGCACGCATATTCAGAGATGTAGTTATGACCCGATTTATCATGACTATCTCAAACAGCAAATTAATTCAAGCAATAATTACAAAATCTATTGTGATTGCTGTAAAAAGGTGGTGAAAACTTATCAGCGTAATTGTAACACAGTTCAGGGTATCAGGTCTAATCCTTCTGGTTGGAGATGTGGAGGCTGTGGCAAAACAGGAACTCTTAAGCTTTTAAGTTAAATTAATCTAACAAGGAGAAAGGAAGTGCTTATATGTCTAATATTATTCTTACTGATTCTCACAACGTCGTTTATTGGAAGCCTGTAACTGGTACAAAAGGAGAGAACTTCTACATGTCCAAAGATGAGAAATATTATATCTCTCGTCCTGTTTTCTCTCGTAAAGGTTGGGAACTAAGCAAAAGAAGTGTTATTGATGGTGTAGTTGTTTACACCTTTATTAAAGCATTCTCTTCACTTAAAGCTGCTAAAAACTATGTAGCTAATACCATACATTCCGACAGCTACAACTGGTAACAAAACAATCTGTTTTAATTTGAAAGGAGTTTAACCATGAAGTACATTTCTTCTACTCTTTACAGTTGGCTCTCTGATACTGCTGATTCTAAGTCTCAGCTTCATATCTACGCAATCCAGAGCGAAGAGGAATATCTCAATCTGGATGCTATGATTGAAAACGGCGAAGAACAGGAAATCCTTGAATATCTGCATTACGAAAGCGATGTTATTCCTGTCGAAGCTATTCAAGGCAAAGAATACACTACTTATCATTGCAAACTCATTGGCGATTTCCTTGTCGTTGAAGAAACTATTGTCATTGATGTTTAACATTTAATTTATCTGTTTAATTTGAAAGGAGTTTTGAATATGTCTTGCACTTTATATCATGGTTGCGTTGAATCTGCTATCGAGCCTATCATCAATGGAGAATATGGGGTGGAGAAATCTACCCCTATTGTTCATCCTTGGCTTTGTGCTAATGGCAAGAAAATCTTCTTTTACGATAAGGAATTAATTAAAGAAGATGAAGGCATTGACGATGAAGATGATGATAGTGCTATTGAATATTGCATTGAGCGTTGTAATGGACAAGCACAAATTCAGAACGCTTGTCTTCCTCAGCCTTTCAATACTACTTGCGTTTTAGAAATTGTTTTCTATTGTAATAAGAAAGGAGATATCATTAATTCTTGGGAAGATATCTGTGTTCCAGATTGGAGTTGTGAAAATATGACTTCCGCAGTTTGTATGGATGCTGATGTCTTCAATTCTTTGGTAAAGGAGGGTAAGGTTGGTTTCAATGTTCACAAGTACGAATTCTTTCCAAAACTGGCTCTGTGTTATATTGCTTCTATGCCTACTGAAAATAATCTCTTTAATAAAGATTGTTTGACAAAGGGAGAATTAAACGCTTGTAAAGTTATCATGGAGGCGGGCATTTACATTGATGAACTTTATGAAGCAAGTCAAGTAGATTGCTATGAAGTCTCTCCACTTATGCTTGAACAGTAACAAAACTTTTAAATTTGAAAGGAGTACAAATATGAAAAACCAGCCCATCACTTCTAAATTCACATCCGTCAACAGCTCTAAACTTCCCCGTGTCTACAATCTTATTGATTGGAATCAGTTGAAGTACGACAAGGTTTGGTGTAAAAACGCCTTTAGCTATTGTGAGACTTTCGGAACTCCCTTGATTGTCTATGATTGGGGATGTGGTCGCTACCCCGAAGTTATCGGTGATTTCTTCAAGTGTAGAAACATTAAGTATATTGGCTATGACCCATATTGGTATCCTAATGGGTACAGAAATTACCCTGATGAGGGCTATGGCTTCCCCAGTGCAGATGTATTCATCTGTTCTAATGTTCTCAATGTTATTTGTGATTGGACGGAAGTGAAACGTATTTCTCAAATGCTTCGTAATCAGTATAGACCTTTCTTCATTACTTGTTACGAAGGAACAAAATCTTACATCGGTCAAGAAACTCGTAAAGATTGTTGGCAGTGGAATAAACCTCTCGAATCTTATATCATGAGTAACAAGGATGTGATTAAAAAGAAAGTGCTCACAAATGAAAGATACAAATCTTATATCATTTAAATTACGTCATTTAAATTTAAAAGGAGTATAACTATGTCAACTTTAAACCTTCATTCTGTTCGTACCAACATCAAAAATGAATATGGTAAGTTTAAAATCTTTACCCCTTGGGCAAATGTAGAGCATAGATATTATATCGAGTTCTATCCTCCCAAAGTTGACGTTCTTGATGAAAGCCCTGAGAGATGTCTTGGAATTATGACTATCTATAACCCTAAAACTGAAAAGCTTTCTATCAAGTGGATTTGGGATAGTCGTGATTGGAAAAATCACTATGCGCTTTCTTACACGCATAATTTTGTCCACATCGTAAATTCTATGCTGTCTCACATCAAAGAAATTGAAAAGGAGTGTGCGTAATGTTAACTTATTTCTGTGGAGACCATATCAACAAACCCGTTATCATGATTGCTTATGGTGAACATGAGTATTATGATAACGTTTCTCTGCCCACATCTCGATATGATGGCAAGCATATCAAAGAAGTCTATATGTATGAGTATCTTCGAGATTTCTTGAAGTATCTCAAGGAACAGTCTGAAATGAAAGAAGAATTTGAACGTCCTCCTGTCTATTGGATTGTTGACCTTAAGACAAACATTACCCTTTGGTCTGGTCTTGCTTTTAGGTCTAGCTATGCTTCAGCTATCAGAACCCTCAAAGAGTATTATGCAACAGAGCTTCAGCAATCTTCTAAACTCCAAAGGTATGAAGTTAACCTTGAGGTTAAAGGTACTCTTGAAGCTGTCGTTGAAGCAAGAAGCTTTGATGATGCAAAAAATAAAGCCCAGAATCAAATTCATACCTTTACAAGCGAAGACCTTTTCTGCCTTACTACCAAGGCAATCAGTGCCATGGATGAAGAGAAGACCACCCATGAGTACTGTTAATATATAACTCCTATCCACACAATCCATCATCAACACAATTTATTTTTGAAAGGAAGTTTTAATTATGGCTAAGTCTGTTAATAACAAAAAGGAATTCACCATGTCTCGTGAGGAATACATTCAGCATCTCTCTATGAAAACGAACGAGATTCACATGACTACCAAGAATTCCAAGACTGGTATGGGAGTCATTGACTTGGCAGTTCCGACTTGTTGTTGTCGTGAAGATGCACCTTGTAAGAAAGGTGGTTGCTATTGTATGAAAGGTACACAGACCTTAACTATCGTTCAGGCATCGTATCTTCGTAATCTTCGTATTTACAATAGTGACCATGAAGATTTCTGGAGTCAGGTTGACTTTAAGCTCAAGCACTCTGGTCTCAGCATGTGTCGTTTCTTCGATTGTGGTGATATCCCTGATTATGATTTCTTTGATGGCATGGTCAGCATTGCTTTGAAGAATCCTAAAATCAAGTTTATGGCATTTACGAAGAAGTATTTCATTGTAAATGAGTGGCTTTCTGAAAATGAAAAGCTTCCCAAGAATTTGAATATCATCTTCTCTGCATGGGATAAGGATTGGGTTGTTCCTAATCCGTATAATCTTCCTGTGGCTTATGTTGATTTCAAGGATAAGTCTAAGAATCCTGAGTTCCCCAAGAATTATACTACTTGTCCTAATCAGCATGATAAGACTGTCACTTGCACAGTTTGCCAGAAATGTTGGAATAAGAAGGTGAAAACTGTTGTGTTTAAGCAGCATTAATATTATAATAAGAAAGGAGGTGATATGATGTTGTATGCTTTGTTTGCATTCTTCATGGGTCTGTTAAGTACAGCAATTTTTAACAAGGGATTATTCGGAAGCGCTTTATCTACCATTGTCGTTTTTCTTTTGGTAATCCCTGTTATCTTTGCAATTGGTGGAGCAATTCACGAGAACAAAGAAGAAGAACAAAAACGTCAAGCAGAGTTTGAACGAAAACAGAGAGTTAAACGAGGTCATCTTGAAGATGATTTAACTCCTCGACAAAGGGCGCTTTGGAATTCTCTTCACAAGTATCGTGAGGATGATGTCTTAATATGGAGTATTATTGACAGAACTAAAAAAGAACACGAACAAAAAATGTGGCATTGGAAGTATAATAAGGAGATGAAAGAAAAGTATTATGCTTCTTATTGTGAGGCTGAAAGGAAAGGTGATTTCTTAAAAGCAAAAGTAGATTATACCACATTCACGTATTATGAACGTAATACGGATGCAGAAGCTAAAGAGCTTCAGAAAATCGGACTTCTTGACAA
>ERZ1026876.442-NODE-442-length-24545-cov-5.591874_pt1 | contig 24545 bp, 23 predicted proteins | sample MGYA00380168_ERZ1026876 | MGnify/ENA primary metagenome ERZ1026876 (study PRJEB33269, sample SAMEA4719804) | human gut metagenome | biome: human-associated habitat; feature: organic feature; material: feces | place: Cameroon | collected 2013-10 ... | reverse complement strand
ACACAGAGTAGATCGTCGGCAGCGTCAGATGTGTATAAGAGACAGCTACATGGTTACATCGTCATCTCTTGCGGATGCTGCCGCCGAGGTGCCATCAGATGACCGCAAGGTCGGGCTGGTCATCGGGCTGCCAGGTGAAGGGACGAGCGTAAGAAGATACAAATACATGGGCAAGTATTACACCGATGTCGATTGGTTGAGCGAATGCGCATGGCTTGACCTTGATAATGCCGACAAATACAATGTATATTATTTTCGGCTTTGCCCGACGATAGAGGGGCATGTAGACAATGCCAGCATCAATTCAAGCGGAGAGGTGACAACTGGCACAAAGCATGTAACCGACTACATCGCGATACCAGATGGCGGCGTGTCCATAGGCGGTGGATGGTTTTCACATTACACACTTTATGACAGCGGCAAGAACAAAGTGAGCACCGGATTTCTTTACGGAGGTAAGGCGTTCATTTACTCAACAACGGAGAGTGCGTTCATCCGCTTGGAATACGAGAATAACACACCAGTTTGGCTGTTCGGCTACACAACAAAAGGGTCTCCATCGGCGGCAGCACCCTCTTTGCCGCACGTTGAGGTGATAGAGGACTTTGAGAACCTCATCGATTACGATGACAACACCTGGGCAGGTGATGTGGGGCCATTCATACGGCTACGAAAGGGCGAGACAATCAACCTGCTTGTGCGAGGGACGGACACTGTCGCCACCGAGCAATATATGTATGTGCAGCCATATAACATCAATCAAGAATCTTATGGGAGTGGTGAGTCGTCCATTGCAAAATATGTGATGCCTATTGATGGTTATGTCAAAATAGGTAAAAGCATAGTACAACAAAAAGCCCTCACAAATGCCCGATATAATATCATCAGCAAAAGCATTGCGAGAACAAGGGCAAAGAAAAGACTGCTGGTGGTTGGCGACAGTATCAGCGTCTACACTTGGGACAATACCTTGTCAAAGGATATGAAACAAGGCTACCCTTTCTTCCTGGCTACTCAAGGGGACCATGAGGTGAGTGTGACCAACCAGGCTGTTAGCGGAAACACTAGCGGCGGGCAGTTGACCACTTTACAGGACAAAGATGTGAGCGTTTATGATGCTGTTACCATTTTTATCGGCACAAATGATTACGGATATAACATCCCAATTGCCACGTTCAAGTCTAATATAGCTGCGATGGTTGATTACATCACAGCACAAAACCCCGCATGCAAGATTGGTTTCTTGACACTCATCCATCGTGCAAGCGCATGGAACGGTACATCGGAGGTCCCAAATGCATGTGGTGCTGTGCTGAGTGAATACTGCACGGCCATCAAAGAGGTCGCGATGACCTATGGTCTTCCTGTGCTTGATTTGTGGAATGAGTGCCAGTGCAACTTCAATTTCAGCATTTACAAGACCAACTACTCATCGCAGGGAAGTGAAGCGAGCGGTGATGGTCTCCATCCGACCAACGAGGCGCACAAGTTGTTCATCTACCCATTAGTTCGTGAGTTATTGAAAAGGTTGTTGTGACATAACTGAGCTAAAGAGCAGCGCAGAGGTTTCGTACCTCTGCGCTAATCTTTACAAGTTCCCGGCGATCCAAGAACGTATCTTGCAATAGACTGCACGACCCCATTGCTTGTAGCCTTGAACTCTCGGGTGTACTCCGTCGGTGTAGCGAATGAATTTATCTTCGGAGTAAGGTGTTGAATCTGCCACCTCATGCTGATAGTCATTCACTCGGTCAATTCAGCAGCCTTGACCGATACAGGTCACATTCGCATGGTATTTGCCGTTGTCAAATATGTCAAGATACACTTCCATCCCTGCCATAATCTATATATCTTTAATTATTACCAAATATTTTGTACTAACGTTATCACCCCCTACTTGGTCTGTAGTCTTCACTGGGTATATCACTCATAAGCACATAGAAATCATTGACCATTTGAACGATATAATTCAACCACATCGTTACTCCCATAGAAATAACCAGTGATGTGCTCAAAGCGTTATCCCAATGGTAATCCGACAACTCAAGCACTGCTGTTTGAACACCATAATTATAGTAGTAGTATTGCCTAAATAAGATGTTATTCGCTGGCTCATAATACCCAAGATATTGGTCGTCAACAGTCCTGCCATCTTGCGCATAATTATCACAAAGCCACGCATTTGTTCTATATATTGTGCGGACATTTTTTGCATGGCGTTGGATGTTGCCGTAAAAATCATAATATGTGTTGTTGGTTGTTGTGTGCATGTCAAGCATGTACGACAATTCATCTGTTAAGGATTCTGCCTCTATATATGTTTTTATGTTTGCAATCTCTTGCGGAGGTGTTAAAGATGACCATTGTTGCAAAGCTGCATTGTTGCTGTTGTTGTTGTTTTTGGGCGATTGTGAGAACCCCCACACATTTACGCATGGTATAACAGTGAATTTTACGGTTTGGCGGAGATACATTAAATCCTCGTCTGAATTTGTCGCATTAGCAATAAGATACATTATGCGAGCCAAACAAGCTACAGCATCCACCTCTATACCATGTATGCCCGCTTGAAGATAAACACTCTGCTGATAGTATCTTGGCTCAAAAACATAGGCATACATATCAATCGTACCACTTGCATCTTTACCTATATTAACCCTTTTTATATAATTTGGATATGACTGTCTCAATGGCTCATACACCGATGCGAGCAAATCTTGATAACTGCCATTTTTAACATCACAAAACGAACCATCAGTGCCATTAGCAGCAGGTTGTGTTCCGAAATCCTTGCAGTTTGAAGTTCTTGCCTTTGATATGAGCATTTGTTCGCCTTGGTTGAGCACAAGCCAGTCAACTTTAACATTGAGTGGCTTTTCGCCCTCATATACATAGACATCTTCTCTTTTTTTGGTGTCATTACAAATTAGCCATGCTGTGCCTTCCGGCGCAGTCAACTCAAGACCATCCGCTTCTGCTGACTCGTCCGCCACTGACAAGATTACATTTGAAGCATCCAAAAAACACCACAACCGTGGCAATATTCCTCCTTTCGCTCGTGCAATAAACACTTTGTCCCCAGCCGTGCATTCAACTCGAAAGCATCTAAAACTTTCTGATGCCCATCTTTTCAATTGGCATGTATTACCAATGCCCTCATTTGTATATATTTGATACCCATCCTCCCAGAGCTTAGCATCTTTTTTTATGGCATTAAGCCGCTCAATAATTGTTGTTAAACTTAGCTCACAAAAAGCGTGTTCTGCAAATGCGTTTTGCAGCGAAAAACTAAAATATTTTGCATTACTCGGTATCTTAACATCATAAGTCTTGTATGTATTAATAGATGTCGCTGAATCATAATATAAGATTGCCGACAATAAATCCCCATTCTTGTCATAGAATGCAGCACAATCATCAGTTATTGATGAGTTTCTATTACCAACAAATCTAACTCTATCGTAACCTGTTACATCAATTCTCTGTGAGTGTGAGTTTATAGTGGACGCTCTTATTTCTCCGTTGTCTTTAATTATGTAACCAGAATAAAAAAACACTTCAACTGGAGATTGTGTGATTGGAGATGCACTCCCAATAAGTCGTTGTACGCTTTCAGTTGCGTTCTTTATACCAACAAAACTATCGACAGGTTGCCACACTCTCGTGTCGTTCACATCAATATAGGCTTCATTTTTTTTTGCAATCGCAAAACTGATTCTAACAAAAGCAACACCCTCTGCTGTTAATGTTATTGTGCGTGGGACCGATGAACAACCATAATAACCTAAAAACGATTTATCGCTGTGATAAAGGCAAAGGCAAGCTAAGCTTTTAACAACTCCTGAATTAAAAGTAATTTTATCGCCATTCACTACAGGTGTATAATCTGTTTGCACCGCAAAAGTATTATCAACAAATACGTTGCCGTTATTTTTGTAATAATAACCTTGAATATAGTTTTGAACCTCACCATTAATTTCTTTTTCTTGCGAGTCAATCAAATCCTTTAGAACTTTACCTTGCTCTGCAGAGAGGGCGTTCCCCTCACAACGCACCTTTGAAACGTATCGTTTCCTTGTGAACAGGGCGGTCACGGCCTTGCAGGTACTTGTTGGTGACGGCAACGCTGCTGTGCCTCGCTTGGTCACGAGCGATAACTATGCCCTCGGAATTGGCGAGGTCACGGATGCCTGAGTCTTTCAACGAATAGAACTGATATTCCTTTGGCAGATCGAGACGCTTGCGCAACCTCGCCCAGCGCTCGCGGAACATACGGCTGTTCAGTTTTGTCGCTCCTGGTCGGCATCGCACACTGAATAGATACCAGTCTTTCGGTGAGCGAAGGACGTGCAGCTCTCTCATGAGCGACAGCACTGCATTGTTGAGACCCACCATCTCTGCTTTGCCGTTCTTTGATATTTCTGCCCGGACATAGATAGCGTGTGCCTTCGCGTCGATGTCGCCGATGCGGATGTTGGACAGCTCGTCAGGACGGATGAAGCAATAGTATTCCATCATCACGGCGAGGAGGTAGTGCTTGTTGCGTTCGTTGAGGTAGTCTCGCACGCGAGCGAGAACGCTGGGAGGCAGAGGCTGGCGCACCTTCGGCGGTTCTTTCAACGGCGGCACATCGAGCAGCGGGTCGCCGGAGATATAGTGCTGCTGTCGCAGCCATCTGCAAAACGACAGGCACCATGTGCGGTAGTTGTTGTGAGTGCGAGGTGCGACACCCCGACCGATGAACACCCATTCCAGGAACTGCGTGAAGTCGATGTCCTCAATGGCTGTGATGCCCTGCATGGAGGCGTAGCACACAAGCATCTCAAGTCGTTTGGTGTAGTCGGAACGTGTACTTTGCTTAATCATGCGTGCCAAATACTGGCGATAATGCGCAGCGATTTTCTTAATTTCCATTTTTTGTCTTTTTAGGGGTTGATATATTGCTCTACTTTTGCAGCAAAAGTAAAAATAGAGAACAATGAACGAACGTATTTATCAAATGTTTTTCTCATACTGCACAGCTGTTGGCGCAGCACTATCGCCGACTCTTCCATATATACTTTTATGTACGGCGGCAGTTCTGTTTGATTGCCTTACAGCATGGCAACTCGGGAAGCGGGTGCGCAAGGAACACCCTGAAATGACCAGCAAAGACAGTGGCAAATTCAGCAGTCGCTACTTTCGAGCTGTGCTTATCACACTCGCCCAAGTTTATGCGCTTCTGATATTCGCTCATTTCTTGCACATCTATGTTACGGATAGCCTTTTTGATGCGCTGAAGTTAGCTGCGGGTCTGGTCATTGGCTGGCAATGTTGGTCCATACTTGAGAACATGAGCTCATGTAATGGGGCCAAATGGGCGAAGATTCTGCAAAGCGTCATGATAGACAAGACTGAGCGGCACTTCGACATTGATTTATCAAAACTCAAAAAAAAAGACAATGAAACTGAGGCTTGAAAGAACAGCATTCAAAAGCTTGTACACCATCGGACACCTCTATGACGTGACCGACGGCAAGCGCGTGTACATCTGTGACACCATCGAGGATAAGAACCGCGACCTGAACCACAACGGCAAGTTTGACAACGGAGAGAAGAAAGTTTATTCGCAGACCTGCATCCCTTTCGGAACCTATAAAATCACCTTTGTCAAGTCGCCGAAGTTCTCTAACTTCACCAAGTACCCCTACACCAAGAAATATAATGGTGTGATGCCCTGGGTGCGAAACGTGCCTCACTTCGAGGGCATTCTGATTCACTGTGGCGTGAACCAAAACAGTTCGGCTGGGTGCATCATCGTGGGCTACAACAGAATCGTGGGCCGTGTGGTGGACTCGCAGAAAGCGTTCTACAACCTGTATGACAACTTCCTCACACCTGCCCGACAGTATGGCGAAGAAATTTGGATCGAGATTGTATGAAACGACACATTATCATATTGACGTGCCTTCTGCTGGCGGCCAGCTGCTCAAAAAAAATATATGTTCCGGTGGAAGTACAGAAGGAGGTGCCTATCGAAGTGCCGGTCACTCATGATGTGTACCACACCAACACGGTCATTGATAGCATCTATATGACTGACACCGTGCGCATATATGTGCGTGGTGATACCGTGTTCACCGAGAGAATAGCATATCGCAACCGATGGAAGATGCTGCATGACACTGTGAGGGTCACAGACAGCATCCCTAAAATAATCACTGTCGAACTACCTAAGCCATACCCAGTGACCGAGATTAAAGAGGTTAATGTGCTGCGCTGGCACCAGAAGGCATTGATGCTCGTTGGTGGAGCAGCATTGATCGCGCTCGCTCTTTGGCTCGCTTACAGACTCCGAAAAAGATGATAGAATTGTTCATAGATGGAAAGCCAGCCGTACTGAAAGATAATGTGTCTATCAAGCTGACGCGCGAAAATGTCTATTTCACGAAGTCGGGCAGCTACACCTACGACGTGGAACTGACCCTGCAGGTGAAAGAGAATCGTGACATCTTCGGAAGCATCAACCGCATAGACACCATTACTGAATACCATGTGTTCCATGCTGTACTGCGTGTTGACAACAAAGTGCTTCTTGACGGCAAGGCTGTCATCAACCAAGTCACCGACAATGCAGTCAAAGTGCAGCTGCTGGGAGGCAACAGCGAAATGAACTTCTACACCAAAGGTGAAGAGCTCTACATTGAAGAGCTTGACCTTGGTGACTGGATGCATGAGTTGTCTTATCAGCCGGAACCTGTGCCAGCTGAGAAAGGTACAGCAGTCTACCGTGCAGTGCTTGACTGGATGGAATGCGTTGACATTCGATTTCTAAATAAACCAGAAAGTCAAGATCCAACCAAGGCACAAAACGCCTTTGAATGGTGGCGCGATAGATGGTGGAAGTTTGAAGAGATTCCTGGAGTGAAAGGATATGATGACTATGACAACCGTGGCGTTGCTTTTCCCGTCATCAATGTGAACAGCCAGTGGAACAGCTATTGCGATAGCGGCCTACTATGTAACGAAATTGTGATGCGCAAGCACGGGACAGAGAGCGGTGGCTATGGCATATTTTTCCCAGAATATAGGCTTAGTTGGGAGAACCAAGAAGCACGATCTGACGGCACACCACAAGTGTGTCCTTCATACATGCCTATGCTCTGCCGCACGATTCGCAAGGTGTTGACTGCTGTAGGCTACGAGATTGATATTCCCGGTCTGGAAAGACTATATACCGACAACTCATTGTTCAAGCGCATTTTCATAGTGACCGCCAACAACCGCGTGGACATCGCCAAAGCATTGCCGCATTGGACCGTGAACGAGTTCTTGACACAGGTTGAAAGATTTCTCGGAGTCGTTTTTGAGGTTGATGAACTGACCAAGACTTGCACACTGGTAAACCACCAAACCTGGTGGACTGACACACCGATTCCAATTGAAGATATTGTTGATGAGTACACATCCGAAGTATCAAAAGAAGATACCAGCGATGTCAGCATTGGCAACATCGGTTTCAGCATGGAAGACAATGAATACCATCTATCAGAAGATATTCTCGGTGCTGCAACTATAGACAATCGCTTTACATCTTTGGCACAGATGCAAACATACCTGCAGAATGGTGCTTCTGCCGATGACAAGAATAAACTATTTAATGTGCAAGGACACCAGTTTATTCTTGCTACTATTAAAGATGCGAATGGCAATGTCACCGAATACTACTTCAAAGAGGTTAACCAGTTTGGTGCCCTCATGAGGCAACCCGACAAAAAAGACATTGATGTCGAGTTGAAAATTGTGCCCGCTACTACCACACTACAGAATGTGCCATTCGTGATGACCACATCCTACACACAGGGCGGGGAAACGTACTATAATGAGGTTAAACTTGACGAAGTTCCTATGCCGATTCTTTCCATCGAAGGGCCGTCAGATGTCGGAGAAAAGATATTAGTACGAGCTGCAGATACGGTTAAGACCGACCTTGAGTCTCTCATAGAAGGCGAGACTACGGTTGATAGCGCATCTGAGATTGACAAAATGTATGTTGCCTATGTGCCGGAGCGTATGACCGCCATCTACAATGAAGACATGAGTTGCACCGGTGAATACCCAGTTGTACAGCCGTGCTCAGCTTACGAGGTCAAAAGAAACGGCTATGGCAACAAACATATAAGTGCACAGAACTTCTTGACACTTCAAAAACTACAAGACAAAGAAACCATCGGCAACACAAGTTTTGCTGATGGAACCGTCATCGATACAACCGTGAAATATTGCATCAAGTTTATGTCAAATGAGGTACTGAAACCTACTAGAGCATTTCTCATTCATGGGCAAAGGTTCGCCTGTGAGAAACTGGAATACAACATCACGGCCAAAGGTGTGTCACCTCTTGTTACGGGCTATTTTTATAAGCTGGATTAAAGATTTCCTTTGAAGTGCTTGGTCTCCTCATGCACGGCTGCATCGCGACCTTGCAGGTACTTGTTTGTGGTGCTTACATCGCTGTGCCGTGCCTGGTCTCTTGCTATGACTATGCCCTCACTATTGGCGAGATCACGGAGACCACTATCCTTAAGGCTGTAGAACTGGTAGCAGTCACCCCAGCCGAGCCCTTTGCGCACTAACGTATTCCACTTGCGTCGGAACATTTCGCTGTCGTTGCGTGTCGCTGATGGGCGCGTTACCTTTGGTCCAAACAAATAATAATCGTTGGGATGCTGGAACACGCCCAAGTCAATCATGAACTTTATGATTTTATCATTGAGGCCGACCTTGCCGTCACGCTTGTTTTTTGAAACTGTTGCATTGATGAATACTGACTGCTCCTTGATGCTGATGTCTTCGAGCTTTATATGGCTCAATTCCTCCGGCCTGATGAAAGTGTAATATTCCATCATGCAAGCGAGGTAGAAATATGGATGCGCCTCTCGAAGATGTGACTCCAGCTGCTTCAACATGGCAGCACTCAACGGCTGCCGCTTCTTGCCGACTTCGGCTATATCCTTGATGACTTCCACAGGGTTGCTTTTCATATATTGCTTCTCGATGAAGAATGCCGCCAACGACTGGCACCACTGCCTATAGTTGTTCCTGGTTCTCGGATTGACTTCTCTATCCAAATAAATATAGTCGAGAAAGTCGCTGACAAATGCCGTGTCGAACTGGTATACATAGCGGATTGGCAGCAACCGCTGAGCGTTGTACTTGCGCAGGATGTTCAATCGTGATGTGTAGGACTTGCGGGTCTTGTATTTCGGCATTCTTTCGACGAATGCCTCATATTTATTTAAGGCTTCCTCTAATAAAGTGTAGGTCCGGTTGCTGTCGGCATCAATCCATGGCGACCAGCCCTCACGTAAAAGTTTGGTCAGCGACTCAATGAGTTCATTGGCTCGCTTGCGTCGCTCTTTGATTTTTTCGATGTTGTCAAGGTGATATTTCTTGCGGCGCATCTTGCCTTCGGCAGGATCGTAGGCATAGAAATCGACATACCACTTGCCGCCAGTATGAAGTTTTGGATAGGTGTACTTCAAAACCTCGCTGAGAGAGTTTAATTTCTTCCGTGCTGCACACATTTTTTTACATTCTTTGGTGTGAAGAATGCAAATGGTTAAACTTCTATCGTCTATACTGCGTCTATGACTTTTTAATTAATAAAGGGTAACTCGTTGCAATACAACTTGTTACCCTTTATTTGGCGGAGAGGACAAGATTCGAACTTGCGGTAGGATTACTCCTACGGCAGTTTAGCAAACTGCTGGTTTCAGCCACTCACCCACCTCTCCAGTGCTTTGTGCTGATTTGCTTTTAGCGAGTGCAAAGTTACGTTTTTTTTTCAAAGTCGCAAAACTTTTCGCAACTTTTCTTCACTTTTGTGCTTTTTTCTTGAAAAAACCGCTGTTTTGGCGGCTTGTTTGCCCGATTTGGGCGTGCAGACAGGTGTTTTTACATTCGTTGACACCAGTTCTCGGAAAAAAAGTGTAAATTTGCTTCATAAACACAATGAGAACAAAAAATGGCAAAAACAACTAAATCGAGGAAAAAGAAAAAATCATCTTTTGCTGACAAGCATAAGAGGGTGCTGCTGATTGTGGCGGTGGTGCTGGTGGCTATGGCTGCCGTAACGCTGCCGTTCGTGCTTACGAAAGCAAGCACCGACACCATTATCTATATCCCGAAGGGCACCACGATGGAGGCGCTCTCCGATTCGCTGAAGAAGAACACCGACGATGCATTTGCAAGCCGTGTGACCACGCTGCTCAAGGTGAGCGGCATGAAGGTGGAATACAGGCACGGTGCGTTTAAGATTGCGAAGGGCGAAACGGCATTGATGGCCGCCTACACGCTCCGCAGGGGCGAACCGACGGAATTGAAGTTCACCTTCAACAATGTGCGCACGCTCGATGAGTTTGCCACTCGTGCCGGCAATAAGTTCGAGCCCAGCAAGAAGGATTTCTTGAAGGCACTTGCCGACCCTGATGTGTGCGCCAAGTTCGACCACACGCCCGACAACATCGGCTGCATTCTGCTTGCCGACAGTTATAAATTCTATTGGGACATCACGCCAGAAAAAATGCTGAAAAACATGTATAACTACTATGTGCAATTCTGGAACGATGAGCGAACTCAAAAGGCGAAGAAATTAGGCCTCACACCCGACGAGGTGGTGATTGTGGCATCTATCGCCGAGGAGGAAACCTCAAAGAGCGACGAGCGTGGCAAGGTGGGTCGACTGTATATCAACCGTCTGCAAAAGAAGATGCGTCTGCAAGCCGACCCTACCGTGAAGTTTGCCCTTGGCGATTTCAGCATTCGCCGCATCACGCACGACATGTGCGCCTACGATTCGCCCTACAACACCTATCGTGTGGCTGGTCTGCCCCCAGGTCCAATCCGCTTGCCCGAAAAGGCGACCATCGACCAAATTCTCGACAGCAAGCCTCACGACTACATTTTCATGTGCGCAAAGAGCGACTTTTCGGGGTATCACGATTTTGCCACCGACCTTGGCGCGCACAACGCCAACGCACAACGCTATCAAGCCGAACTCAACAAACGTAATATCAAATAATCATAAAACTTCACTACTATGGCTAACGAAGGTGATTTGAAAGTATTGGCTCAATTCGAGAGCGAAGTTGAGGCCAGCATCGTGAAAGGTATGCTCAGTGCCAATGGCATCGAGGCTGGAGTTTTGGGCGATAACACAGCCAGCACCCTGCTCCGTGGCAGCGACAAGGGGATGTGGCGCGTGGTGGTAAAGCCCGAAGATTTCGACGACGCAGAGCAACTGCTCAACACCCCAATCGAAGAAGATGACGACGAGGAATAACCACGTGCTTCACATTCGCCGTGCCGCCGAGCACGACATTCCCGTGATTTGGGAAATTCTGAAAGGGGAGATTGAGGTGATGCGGCGTGCGGGTCGCGACCAGTGGCAGTATGGCTACCCCAACCCCGGCACCGTGGCTTCCGACATCGAAATAGGGCAAGGTTGGGTGCTGCTTGACGGCACCCAAGTGGTGGGCTATTGTGCCTTTATCACCGCTGGCGACCCTTGCTACGACCATATTTGGGACGGGGAATGGCTCACCGACAGCAATTCCACCAACAGCCGCTACACGGTGGTGCACCGCCTGGGCATCGACCACGGCCGCACCGGGCAGGGACTTGCCACGGCGTTTCTGCTCATGCTCATCGACGAGAGCAAGCGCATGGGCCGCGAGAGTATGCGCATCGACACCAATTTCGACAACTTGGAAATGCTCCACATTCTGCCCAAAATCGGTTTCACTCGCTGTGGCATGATCATGGTGAAGGATGGCGAGCGAAACGCTTTCGAAAAAGTATTCTAACCACATAAAATAATCAATAATTCCGTGAGTATGAAGAAAATCATATTAGCGACCATTGCAACGATGGCACTATCACAAACAGGCGCGGCAAAGCGCGCATTCACCATTCAAGACGTGTATCGCACCAAGAGCGTGAGCGCATTGGCTTTGAGTCCCGACGGCAAGACTTTGGCGTTCAATGTCACCGCTCAGGATTTGAAAAATCACAAGACCAACACGAGCATCAATCTGATGAGACTCGACACCAAGGGCAAAACTCCAGAATTTGCCCCAATGATCGACGGCAAGAGCCGCGACGCACAATGGTCGGCTGATGGCAAGTGGATTTACTACGGAGCCACTGGCACCACCATCGCCGAAGATGGCAAGGAGGTGAAATTGCCACAGGTGTTCCGCCGCAATGTTGCCACAGGCGACACGGAGCAAATCACCAACTACGAGTTGGGCGTGTCGGGCGCAGTGCTTAGCCCCGACGGCAACCTCTTGGCTTTCGCCACCGAAGTTTATCCCGACCTCGGTGCCGACGGCAAGGCCAACGCCGCTCGCTGGAAGAAGAAAACCGAGGGCTCGGTGCAAGGCCACATTGCCGACAAACTCTTTTACCGCCATTGGACCGACTATGCCGATGGCCGCTACAGCCATATCATCGTTTACAATATCGCTGAAAAGACCTATACCGATGTCACTCCTGGCGAGTTTTCGGCTCCCACTTGGGGCAATGCTCCAGGCTTCGCCTTCTCGCCCGACAGCAAGGAACTTTGCTTTATCAGCAACCACACCGACCACCCAGAGGCGAACACCAACGCCGACTTGTTCGTTGTGCCTGTGACTGGTGGTGAGGCTAAATGTATCACCGCCGACAACAAGGCTTGGGACGGCACGCCAAAATACTCGCCCGACGGCCGCTACATCGCCTACCGCTTTCAAGTGGTGCCTGGCCACGAAAGCGACCGTTTCCGCTTAGCGCTCTACGACCGCAACACAGGCGAGAAGCGCGTGCTGACCGAAGATATTGACAACTGGGTGAACGACGATTACCTTTGGACTGCCGACAGCAAGAGCATTTATTTCGGGGTGCAGGAATTGGGCGCAGTGCCCATCTATAAGGTGGACGTGAAAAGCGGCAAGCACGCCAAGGTGCTGCCCGACCGTGCCGTTGCCACTTTCTGCCTCGGCAACGACGGCTATCTCTACTACACCTACTCCACCACAGGCAAGCCTTCGGCACTCTATCGCATGAAGAACGGCGGCAAGACCGAACAGCAACTCACATTCCTCAACCAAGAGTTGGAAGACGAGGTAGATATTCGCCCAAGCGAAGTGATGTGGGTGGAAGGCGCAGAAGGTGCCAAAATTCAGGTGTTTGTGGTCAAGCCCCACGATTTCGACCCCAACAAGAAATATCCTTTAGTCATCAATGTGCACGGTGGCCCACAGATGCAGTGGATGAACTCGTTCCGTGCCGATTGGCAAGTGTATCCAGGCGCAGGCTATGTGATTGCTTACCCCAACCCTCACGGCTCTACCGGCTACGGTCAGGACTTCACCACCAGCATTTCGGGCGACTGGGGCGGCAAGCCTTACGAAGATGTGATTAAGGTGACTGAGGCACTTGCCAAACTCCCTTACGTGGATGCCGACCGCATGGGCGCAATGGGCTGGAGCTATGGTGGCTATTTCATGAACTGGCTGCAAGGGCACGACCACCCATTCAAGTGCTTGGCTTCGATGATGGGCCTTTACGACTTGCGTTCGATGTGGGGCACTACCGAAGAACTCTGGTTCCCTAATTTCGACCTCAAAGGCCAGCCTTGGAACTCTGAACTTTACAAAAAGTGGTCGCCATCGGAATATGTGGAGAATTTCAAGACTCCAACGCTCATTCTCACAGGCGAACGCGACTACCGTGTGAGCTACACCCAAAGCATACAGTACTTTAGCGTGCTGCAAACCCTCGGTATTCCATCACGCCTGATTGTGTTCAGCAACGACGGCCACTGGCCCGACACCATGAACTCGATGCCAGTGTATTACAACGCCCACCTCGAATGGTTCCACAAATACCTCGGCGGCGACCCAGCCCCATGGGGCACCCATAAGATGATGAACAACGAAGTGGAATACTAACCCACAGGAATTTTTCCGCATAAAAAAATCACATTTAGATTTGATAGTCTAAATGTGATTTTTTATTTTGTAAAAGTAGTGTGTTGGTTAGTCGTTGAGTACGAGTTCTACGGGGCAGTGGTCGCTGCCGAAAATCTCGTTGTGAATGGTGGCAGAAGCCATCTTGTCGGCAAGGCGGTTGCTCACAAGGAAATAGTCGATACGCCACCCCGCATTCTTCTCGCGCGCACGGAAGCGGTAGCTCCACCACGAATAGGCATCGGTGAGGTCGGGGTAGAAGAAGCGGAAACTGTCGGTGAATCCAGCGCCCAAGAGCGTGGTCATTTTCTCACGTTCCTCATCGGTGAAACCGGCGTTTTTGCGGTTGGTCTTTGGATTTTTCAAGTCAATCTCCTTGTGCGCCACATTCAAGTCGCCGCACACAATCACAGGCTTCTTGGCATCAAGCCGCTGCAAGTAGGCGCGAAAATCGTCCTCCCACGTCATACGGTAGTCGAGGCGGCGCAGACCGTCCTGACTGTTGGGCGTGTAGCAAGTCACGAGGTAGAAATCAGGCATTTCGAGCGTAATCACACGTCCCTCGTGGTCGTGCTCATCAATGCCCAAGCCATAGGTCACGCTCAACGGAGTGTGCTTGGTGAAAATCGCCGTACCGCTGTAGCCTTTCTTGTCGGCGTAGTTCCAATACGACTCATAGCCATCGAAAGCCAAATCGAGTTGACCGGCTTGCATCTTCGTTTCTTGCAAACAGAAGAAATCGGCATCGAGCGAAGCAAAGATTTCGGCGAAACCCTTGCCCACCACCGCGCGAAGTCCGTTCACATTCCAAGAAATGAATTTCATATTATTTTTTTTCTTCTTTATCAATTTGTTGAAGTTTCATTTCCTTCACCACACGCTCAAATTCTTCACGAGCCAGTTTGCGAGCAGCAAACGAAAACTTAAGGGCAAGAACCAAAGCACCCACCGAAATCAGAGCGCCAAACACCAGCACCCAACCAGGCACAAGCAGACTCTGCCCTGCGTAAAGCACAGCACCAGCAACGGCTATCGCCACAAAATCAAAAATCAGCGCGCGTTTGCGCAAAGTCTTGTAATCCATAATATTAAATGTTTTTTATTACCAAAATTTGTTCAGTTCCTCGCTGTACTCAAATCCTGCGTCCTTCAACTTTTTTTCGAGCCAATCACGGTCCACATCAGTTGCTTTGCAAAATTCGTCGAGTGAACTATACACATCACGAAGCTGCGTATTCACATAGCTAAAGAGCATAAACGGGTCTTGGGGTAGTTTATCCATTTCTTAAAGTCATTAATTTACAAATTTAGCCAATTTCCCCCACACCACCAAATCCACACCCCAAATTCCCCCAAAATTCCTATCGTTTTTTGCTTAATAGTTATGTTCTTCTAAAAAATGATATTAATTTCGTATTTTTGCAGAGTAAAACCGTAAGTGTGTATGGAAGAAAAACAAAATATAAAAGTTGGCGTTTCACCTACTGTCGATAATCAGTTGGCTGTTCCCACTATTCAGAGCAAAATTGCATTGATTCGAGATCAGCAAGTGCTTTTGGATAGGGATTTGGCCCGATTCTATGGTGTAGAGGTTTCGCAGATGAATCGCCAAGTAAAGCGCAACATAGAACGTTTTCCTGAAGATTTTATGTTTCAACTCACAAAAGCAGAGAACGAAGTTTTGAAATGCCAATTTGGCATCTCAAAACAGCGTGGTGGTGATCGTCGACTGCCATACGCATTTACAGAGCAAGGAGTGGCTATGTTGAGCGGTTTGCTTAGAAGTGAAGTTGCGATTGCAGCAAATATAATGATTATGCGCGCGTTTGTGACGATGCGTCGCTTCTTGACGATGAATGCTCAGATATATCAACGTCTTGATAGGATAGAAGGGCAGCAACTGATGGATAATCAATGGAGGGCTGAGACTGAAAGTAAAATAGAAACCATTTTAGACAAATTGGAGGAGAAAACTCCAAGTCCAACTGCAGAACAAATTTTTGCTACAGGTTGTATTTGGGACGCATGGCAATTCGTTTCTGAACTTATTCGTGGGGCAAAGGTTCGAATTATTTTGATTGACAACTATGTAGATGACCGTGTTTTGACATTGCTATGCAAACGAAAAGAGGGAGTTTCGGCAACTATCCACACTCGTTATAATCAACATTTTTTACTTGATTTAGAAAAGCATAATCAGCAATATTCAGCAATCACTGCAGTTCAGATACCTCATAAGCATCACGATAGGTTTTTGGTGATTGATGATGTGGTCTATTTGCTTGGGGCGAGTGTTAAAGATATGGGGACTGGTTTGTGTGCGATTACGCGCCTGGTCACAAAGCCAGAGGAAATTTTGGAGATGATAAAGTAAGTTTTTATAGGTATTAATAAGATATATTTTTTTGTGATGAAGAATGTGGTTTGGTTCAGTTTTTTTGTGATGGTGGCTGCGCTTTGGTCGTGTGGCGGTAAGGTGACAGATGATGTGAGGGCCGACCGTCCGGATACGATTGTGATGAAGTTGGGTCCCGATTCCACGTTGGCGGTGATTGGCAAGGCATCGACTGCGGAGCGGCTTCAACTGGTGCTGAAATTCCAGAATGAATTTCCCGACACGGTGAACGTAGCGCTCCCCGATGCGTTGAAACCGAAAAAGGCTGCCGATGGAGAGAAAGCCGAAGGACTGCTCACCGTTGGCAAGGTGGTGATTGCTAAAATCTCGCGTGAGGAATCGGGCGAATACGTGCTTCACGGCATCACTGATGTGACCGAGCCATACCTGAAGGCATGTGAACGATACATTGCCACATGGACCACCCCCGACAGCTTAGCGGTGGAACTGACCATCGCACAAGGCGGCAAAGCATCGGTTCAAAATGCAAAAAAGATGAATTATTCGGAATGGCAACCCATTGGCGCCAATTTCAGCTCAATATTACTGAAAGGCACCAACGGAGTGCGCGACACAGCCACCGTGACCGACGGCAAACTCACACTCCGCACCCATCAAACAAAATCACCCCAAACCATCATCTTCGTGAAATCCAAGAAAAAACAGAATGGTTAATTTTGTGGAGTAATGGAGGACTTGAAGTTACATAGGTTTGAGGCGGAGATTGGAGGGATTGAGGTGCCGGAGCGGCTCAACAATCCTTTCGAATATGCGCCACACCCACTTGCTGTGCTTGCTGCCGAGCAAGTGAAAAGCTATGTGGCTGGGCACTCGGAATGGGCTGGGGAACTGGCGCGTGGCAAGATGCTTGGCGTGCTGGTGGTGAGCGATGCGAGTGGCGAACTGGGCTTTCTGTCTGCGTATTCGGGGATTTTGGCCGGGAGCAACAACCACGATTATTTCGTGCCGCCCATCTACGATTTGCTTACGCCCAACGGCGAATTTAAGCAGGGCGAGGCACAAATTTCCGCCATCAACACACAAATTGCGCAACTCGAATCGTCGGATTCGCTACGCATGGCGAAACGCGCGCTGCAAGAGGCGGAGGAAGCAAAAACCGCCGCTATCAATGCCTACAAACTGACGATGAGCGAGGCGAAGGCTAACAGGGAGGCGCGCCGCAAAGGTGGGGTGCTCTCTGCCGAGGAAGAAAAGGCACTCATCGCAGAAAGCCAATTTCAGAAGGCGGAATTGAAGCGTATTCGCCAGCGCCACGATGCCACCATTGAGGAAAAGAAAGCGGCGATTGCGCGCTTACAAAGCGAAATATCTGCGCTGAAAGCCCGTCGCAAAACCATGAGCGAGGCACTTCAGGAACGCATTTTCCGATTGTTTGTGGTGAACAGCGGCGAAGGCGAGCGACGCGACCTGATTGACGTGTTTGCCGCTTTCTACCAAGCCAACCCCACCCTGCAAGCATCAGCCATTCCGCCATCGGGCTCTGGCGAGTGTTGTGCGCCCAAATTGCTGCAATACGCTTTCAATCACCAGTTGAAGCCGCTTTGCATCGCCGAATTTTGGTGGGGCAATTCGCCAGCAAAGGAGATTCGCCACCACGGTCACTACTATGGGGCATGTCTGGGCAAGTGCCGCCCTATCCTTTCGCACATGCTCCAAGGCGTGGACATCGAGCCTCAGCAGCACGAGAAGAGGGTGGCTACCACCGACGACATGATACTCTATGCCGACTCGTGGATAGTGGTGGCAAACAAGCCTGCCGGTATGCTCACCGTGCCAGGCCGTCTGCACGACAATTCACTTCAAACCATTATTTCACAAGAGATTGGTGCGCCATTGAAAGCAGTGCACAGGCTCGACATGAGCACTTCGGGCATCGTGATTTTGGCGAAGAGCGATGCGGTGTATGCCGCTTTGCAAGCCGATTTCGCGAGCCGCAACATTGAAAAACGCTATATCGCGCTGCTCGATGGAATGGTGATAGAAAAAGAAGGCGTGATTGATTTACCGCTACGCCCCAACATCAACGACCGTCCGCGCCAAATGGTGGACTACGAGCACGGTAAACGCGCCATCACGCGCTACGAGGTGCTGAGCCACACGCCCGACCACCGCACACGCATTGCGTTCTACCCCCTGACAGGCCGCACGCATCAACTGCGTGTACACGCCAGCCACAAGAGCGGTTTGGGCTGCCCCATCGTGGGCGACATGCTATACGGCCACGCCAACACGCGCCTGATGCTCCACGCCGAAGCCATCACATTCACCCACCCTGTCAGCAAGGAAAGCCTCACCTTCAAGGCTCCCTGCCCATTTTGAGGCAAAACAGCAATTTATTTGAATGGAAAACACTCGGTAGGGACGTGATAATTCACGTCCGCCCATAATTACACTAACATCTTGAAAATGACATATTTGGCGCAGACGCGAATTATCGCGTCCCTACCATGCAAACGTATTTTGGGGGCTTTGCAGAAAAATTGAAGCAAAATTCATTCTTCTAAAAATCCGAAATACCACAAGCCCTAATTACCGATTTGGGTACCCAAACCGGCAATTAGGCCGTGTAATGATTTTTTAGATTACTTGTTTTTTGATTGTTTGATGTCGTCGAGGTGTTCTTCGAGAAATTCGTCCATGTGTTCTTCAAGGTGCTGTTTCACCTTTTCCTCAATCACGGCATCCATTTTCGTCTCGTCGATTTTGGATTTGCGTTTGCTTGACGGAATTTTAGGCACATGGAGGATAAACTCGTTGTAGTACGATATGAGCAGCGAAGTGAGAGGCAAAGCGATAATCAGTCCGATAAAGCCCAACACATAGCCCCAAAGCGCCAACGCCAAGAACACGATAGCCGGGCGAAGTCCGATTTGCGAACGCATAATCAGAGGTATCAGCACCAAATCCTGAATGGCTTGGCAAATGCAGTAGGCGGCAAAAGTCCAGCCAAACAGCGGCCAGAGCGGCGCGCCAGTAGCCACAGACTGCACCACGCAAAGGAAAGCCGCAAACGGAATGGAAACGAGTTGGAGGTATGGCACCATATTCATCACACCAATTGAAAGACCAAACACTATAGCCATCGGCAGTTTGATGATTGAGAACTCTATGGCGAAAATAATGCCCACACACAGCGACACCAACGCCTGGCCACGGAAATAGCGTCGCATGGTGCCTGTCACATCGTTGAAGATGCGAAACACGGTATGGCGATATGGCTTTGGCACACTTGCCTTGAATCCACGAGCAATGATATCGTAGTCGAGCAGCACGAAGAACATATACAGCAATGCCACCAGCCACGAAACCACCGCAAGCACAAAATGAATGGTAGTGCCCAACACCGACACCGTTCCGCTCATCACGCTCTTAAAGAAGTCGAAAATCTGGTCCTTTGAGAACATCGCCTCCAACTTATCGGCGCTCAGATACTCGTTCACGAACTGAAGCAGCCAGTCGGGCATGGTGGAAGATTTCACCTCGTGGGTGATGTATTTGCCGAGCAGTTTGCCCATATCCACAAACGATTCGATAACCGACGGAATCAAAAACCAGCAAGCCAAAAACAGTGCGCCAAAGAAAAGCGTCATGGTGAGCAGCGCAGGGAACATACGGTTTTTCAAATGGAACACTCGCATGAAGAATCGCACCACCGGCTCCAGCATATACGCCAACAGGCAACCCACCACAAAAGGCAACAAAATGCTACTCAAGTAATTAATCAAAAACACGCCCAAGCCTACACTTGCGCAAGTGAGCACCAACCGCACCGTGCGGTCGAGGTCATATTTTTTGCGTCCTATTGCATCTGTCATAGTCTGGAAATTTAAATCGTTAGGAGTTGGTGCAAATATAGTGCATTTTCGGGAATTAATGATTAATTTTGTAAAAACATTCATTGCATGAATAACTTCCCATTACTCAAAGACCGTATTCTAAGCGAAGGCAAGTGCCTCGACGGTGGCATACTGAAAGTGGATGGTTTTATCAACCATCAAATGGACCCCGACCTGATGATGGCTATCGGCAAAGAGTTTGCCGAGCGCTTCAAAGACAGTGATTACAACAAGATTGTGACTATCGAAGCCAGCGGCATAGCACCAGCCATAGCCATGGGCATAGCCACTCACCGCCCGGTGGTGTTTGTCAAGAAGAAGAAACCATCCACGATGCAGAACATGCTTTCGACCGTGGTGCACTCCTTCACCAAAAACATTGATGTCACCATCTGCGCAAGTAAGGAATTTCTCCAGCCCAACGACCGAATTTTGGTAATCGACGACTTCTTGGCAAGAGGCAACACCGCCCAAGGCATCATCGAGTTGGCAAACCAGGCTGACTGCAAAATTGCAGGTTTCGGCTTCGTGATTGAGAAAACTTTCCAAAACGGCAGAAAACTACTTATCGACGGTGGCTACCGCGTGGAATCGCTCGCTCAAATCACCGCCCTTGAAGGAAACAAGATTTCATTTTAATCAAGAAGTTAAGGAGATTTTTTTTAGAAGTTAAGGAGTTAAGAAGTTAAAGAAGTTAAGACGATAGCCTCTGGCTTTTGAAATGATGGTGTTCCCGTCAGACCTGTCGGACTTGTCAGACCCAAACTCGTTGACTCGTTGACCTGTTGACTCGTTGACTTCCCCCAAAAACAATGAACGAAAAAACGCTTATAGTGATTACAGGGCCTACCGGCATTGGCAAAACTGCGGTTGCCATTGCTGTGGCTCAGCATTTGGGGTGCGAGATTATCAACGCCGACTCCCGGCAGATATTTCGCGACATTCCCATTGGCACCGCCGCCCCCACAGCCGAGGAGCAGGCGCTGGTGAAGCATCATTTTGTGGCGTTTAAGAATCTTGACGAATATTACAGCGCGGCGCAGTTTGAAACCGATGTGATGGCGCTGCTCCCAAATTTTTGGGCGAAAGGCGACTATGCGGTGCTGTGCGGTGGCAGTATGATGTATGTGGATGCGGTGTGCAAGGGCATCGACATCGTGCCCGACATCACCGACGAAATCCGCACGCAAGCCAAGCAAGAATTGGCGCAGCACGGTTTGGAACCACTTCTGAAGGAACTGCAGCAATCCGACCCCGAATACTTCGCCATCGTGGACAAGAAGAACCCCAAACGAATAGTTCATGCCTTGGAAGTGTGCCGACAGACTGGCAAAACCTACACCTCGTTTCGCACAGGCAACAAGAAAGAGCGGCCGTTTCGCATCGTGAAAATCGGGCTCAATATGGAGCGCGCCGAACTTTTCGACCGCATCAACCGCCGTGTAGATGCCATGATGGAGGCTGGGTTTGAGCAAGAGGCACGGAGCGTGTACCACTTGCGCCACTACAATTCGCTCAACACCGTGGGTTTCAAGGAAATGTTTGCCTACTTCGATGGCACCATGGACTTTATCACCGCTCGTGAGCGAATGAAGAAAAACACGAGGGTATATGCAAAAAAACAACTCACATGGTATGCAAAAGACCCTGATATACAGTGGCTCCACCCCTGTGAGGCTAAAGAAAGAATTATACAAATAATCAACAATATTCATTAAACCAAATCTGCAATCGGTTGTCTATTCAGCAAACAACGAGATTGCAGAATCAAAAAAAAACAACAGCATTATGAAAGCAAAGATGAACATATTGGCAATGCTCGCATTCATGGCGCTTGTGACCACATCTTGCGGCATATTCGACGAACCAAGTTATAACGACGTGGTGATGTATGGCTCGCCTTACTACTACGAAGGCACCACCTACTACTATTACAACAACGTGTATTACCTCCCATACGATTCCTATGGCACAATGAGCGTGCGCCGCGCCAACAACCTGCCTCGTGGCGCATACCGCAACGGCTACAACAGCGGTTACGACAGTGGCTACGACCAAGGCTATCGCGACGCTAACCGCGACAACCGCAAGCATCACTACTCATCGGGCAACGGCCGACGCCCTGGCGATGGCAACAACGCCAACCCAGGCAACTACAACCGTAACAACAATAACAAAAACAACGGCAACTACGGCAGTGGCAAGCGTCCTAACGGCAATAATAGCAACGGCAACTACAACCGCAACAATAACAACAACAAGAATAATGGCAACTATAGCGGTGGCAACCGTCCAAACCGTGACTTCGGTGGCAACTCTGGCAATGGCATAACATCACGCAAATCATCTGGCACCTCCGTACAAACTGCCACCACACCCCCAGGAAGAGCAACTATGAGCACCACGACTGTTAAATCCACACCAGCACAAAGAGCCACCAGCACAAAAAGCAACAGTAGCAATGGCAACAGTGGCAGCGTGGACGTGTCAGGCGGCCGCCGCTAACCCCCAAAGCCCCAAAACAAACATCAAATACCCCCAAAAAGGCATATCCCCAATCAGGATATGCCTTTTCTTATCACCCACCCAATCTCCAATATATCAACGCAATAGAATATATGCTAAATTATCTTAAAATGGGGAGGTGAATACTTGTATTTAAAATAATTTGTATTTACCTTTGGACAAAAATAGTACAAGTGTTTAATTTAGCCAAAGCCTCTAAAACTATACATTAATATTACCAATAAAAAATTACAGTAAAATGAAAAAGTCACTCTATTATTGTCTGCTCATCTGCTTATCAGCAATGATGGCGCTACCGTCGTGCAGCAATGAAAACGACGGTCCCAATGTGAAAAATGAAGAGCCAGCACAATATATGATTAAGCTGTCGGCTCCACAAAAGAAGGTGTTATCACAATCCAACGATTTCGCATTCGATGTGTTGAAAGCGGTGAATAATGAAAACACCAACGCTTTTATTTCACCCTACAGTCTTGGGCAAGCACTTGCCATGATTGCCAATGGCGCAGAGGGTGAAACTCTGGAAGAAATTGCCGCTGTACTGAAAATCGGCGACGGAATTTCCATCGACGACATCAACAGTTATTACGCCACGATGAACAAGGCGCTGACCGACATCAAGTGCTCGTCACAGATAGCCTTTGCCAATTCACTTTGGGTGAACAAAGATTTTGACGGCACTATCCTCGACAGTTACAAGAAAAATATGCAATCGTCATACGATGCAATGGTGGATGTGCTTGATTTTGCCGACAGTAAATCGACCGACATTATCAATAGCTGGTCGAAGAAGCAAACCAATGGCTTAATTCCCACTATTGTTGACAATTTGAGCAATGATATGCCACACACCATACTATTAAACAGCCTATACTTCAAGGGACTGTGGAGTTACTTCCCAAAGAAAAACACTTATTCCGATAACTTCCGCAACCAGTTTGACCGCAACGAAAAAGTGAAAATGATGAAGTCCGATAAGTGCGAATTAGCAGGCTTCGTCACCGACGAGGAACTGATGGCTGAATTTGACTATGGTGGCAAAGCATTCCAAATGCAAATTATTATGCCCAAAAAAGAGAAAATCAACGATTATATTCAAGACCTGGACGGCGAAAAATATGCAGAGATGCTTTCGTATCTGACGAAAAGCAAGTCAATCGTAGCTATGCCAAAATTTAAAAGCAAATATAGCTACAACTTAGAAAATCCCCTGAAAGCGATGGGTATTACTATAGCCTTCAGCGATTATGCCGAATTTGGAAAAATCTCTACCAAAAAAGAATTCAAAATCACAAAAACTCTCCAAAACACCACTATAGAGGTGAATGAAGAAGGCTCAGTGGCATCTGCCACCACAAGAATAGACGGAAGTGTGGATACCAACGTTGGAGAACTGCCCAAAGAGTTCATCATCGACCACCCATTCATCTATTTGATTAGGGAACGCCAAACCGGCGCCATCTTATTCATCGGAAAGGTTCAAAGCATGGAAGGTATGCAAAATTAATAGCATATACCCACATATATCACATTCGCCACAAAGCCTTTTGCGTCGCTTTGTGGCGAATGTTTTTCATAAGGGAAAATGCGATAATGTGTCAAATTTACAAGTATAACGTAGGGACATGCCTTTGGCTTGTTTCGATACAATCAGAAAAGTTTCAACGCATTTGAAACATGCCGAAGGCGAAAGCACCGAAAAAGTCGAAAAGAGGGATTTTGAGCCGTTGGAAACGGCATATTGTGGTTAACTCCATGCAAGCTCGCTTGCGAGCG
>ERZ1026876.441-NODE-441-length-24565-cov-9.295104_pt1 | contig 24565 bp, 45 predicted proteins | sample MGYA00380168_ERZ1026876 | MGnify/ENA primary metagenome ERZ1026876 (study PRJEB33269, sample SAMEA4719804) | human gut metagenome | biome: human-associated habitat; feature: organic feature; material: feces | place: Cameroon | collected 2013-10 ... | reverse complement strand
GGCCGGGCCGCCGGTGCAGGCGGTGCCCAGGGCGGGCCGAGAGCCACGGCAGGCCGCCGGAGCGGAGAAGAAAGGGGGTAGGGGGATAGATAAGGCGAGTTATAGCCTGTTAAGTCTAAGCCCTAAGCCTAAAGCTCTATCCCGTTAGGTGGAGAATCTGACCCCTCCGGCGGCGGGGCAAAATGGCCGTTTTGCGGGGTGCTGCGGGGTGGATCATCCGGCAGGCGGCAGCAATGCAGGCGGCGGCAGGTGGGCGGCGCTGGCGTGCTCGTCCTCCTCGGTGGCTGCGCTGGCGGCTGCGCTGGCGCTGTGAGGTCTGGCAAGGCTGGCAGGCTGTGGGCGCTGTGCAGGCGGCGGCGCTGGCGCTGGTGCGTGGTCATCTGGTGCGGCGGTCTGCTGCTGGCGTGGTCATCGGGTGCGGCGCTGGCGGTGCTGATCCTTCCCGGTGCAGGCGGTGGGCGGTGCGATCTGCTGCGGCGGCGGTGCGCTGGCGGGGTCATCTGGTGCGGCGCTGGCACAATGCCCAGCGCGTGCCGGGCTGCTGATCCGGCAGGCCGGGCAGGCGGCAGGCGCGGAAGATGGGCAAAAGAAAAAGGCCAGGGCGGCGGCGCGTGGTGCGCTGCTGCTCTGGCCTTCTGTCTGCGCTGGCGGTGCGATCTGCTGCGCCGGGTGCGTCCCGGTGCATATCGTGGGCGGCGGTGGTCTGCTCCCCCGTTCCGGTGCCGGGCTGCTGGCGCTGGCACTGATCCGGGCGCAACGGTTCCAGCTGGCAACGTTCCAGCATGGCACGGCCTGCGCTGGCGGTGCTCCATCCGGTGCGTTTTTGCCGTTTGCCGGAGGGGTCAGATTCTCCACCTAACGGGGTAACGCTCTAGGTGTAGGGCTAGAACTTAGTGAGTTATAGCCTCCCCAGTAACCCCCTATAATCCCCCTTCTTCCCCGGATTCCGCCGGGGTCTGCTCAATTTCCAGCGGCTGCCCCTCCTGCTCCATCCGGGCGCGGACTGCCTGCAAGATGTACCCCTGCAGGCTTTGCCCGCTGGCGGCGGCTGCGGCGCGGATCGCAGGTGTTATTTTTACTCGAACCGAATCCGCATTGTTTGTTTTTTCTCTCCGAACGATTTCATTGTCTCGGTCTCCATCCCAACCACCGCCCCAATATTGCCGGGGTAAGTAGTACGAGCCTGGATACTCGGTCTTTTCCAGTTTACCCGTTTGCTGATTTTTGTGCATCGCCCAATTATGGGCATTGTATAGGCGTGTTTTTGCTCCACGCTTTTTTATCTCTTCGATTTCACGGCTCAACAACTGCTTTCTTGTTCCTCCGGCTGGCAAAATAAAAATTATTTCAGCCTCAAATACACAGCCGTTGTTGTAATCGTCTTGCATATCTTGCCGGTTATGTTTTCCCGTTTTTAGCAGTTGTTCGTGCCGATTTATTCGAGTTAAAACGCCCTTTTCTGAGCTTCCAACATATTCCCGACCGTTTGTTTTATTTATAATCGCGTATACCCCCGGCCAATCTTCAATTTCTTCTCCGCCGTTAATTTTCATTTTCTGCCCCCTTTTCCAGTGTCAGCGGCTGCCCTTCCTGCTCCATTCTGGCATCGAGGGCATCAAGTATATAATTTTGCAAACTTTTTCCGCTGGCAACAGCCGCAGCGCGGATTTCCGCGCCCTTACTCCGTTCCGGGCGAATCGTTATGCTATCCCGGCTTGCGTTATATTTATAGCTTGCCTTCTTATGGGCCTTTGATACCGCCATATTATTCCCCTTTGTCCGGCTCCGGCCACTCTAATCCCTCTCGCTCCATCCGGGCGCTGACTGCATCGAGAATATATTTTTGCACACTCTGCCCGGCAGCATCAGCGGCGGCGCGGAGTGCTGCGCCCTGGTTCTTATACGGCTGAATCACAAGCCGATCAAGTTTTTTGTGGTGTCTTTTATCCGTTTCTGCCTTTCTTGCTGTTAAAGCCATATTATTTCCCCTTTCTTTTTTGCGTTTATTTTATTTTATCATAATGGCGGCAACGTGTGAACACGCAATTTGCACAAAAACGTGTGAACAGTTTTGTGCAAAGCGCAGAAAGCGTGTGAACACGCTTGACAGTAACGTGTGAACACGCTACAATGCAGACACAGCAAGCGAGCCGGACGACAAGCCGGAGCGGTTGCGAGTAAGCCGAAAGGAGAACCGACACATGAGCGCAAATTTCTTCAAGTTGCCCGAATCCGACAAGCGCCGGATCTGGGCGGCACTGCTGGCAGAGTGGCAAAAGAAAAAGCCCGCCACCCACTGAGCAGGTGACAGGCTTGCAAGATGAATTTCCGAACGTCCATCTTGTAAGCCAGTTTACCACCGAAAGGCAGTAAAGTCAAGCGGATGCCCCGGCAGGGTCGCACCGCTCCACCAAAGCGGCCCCGCCCCACTACCCCGGCAGCCGCCGGGAGATCACCCCGAACACCAACACAACAAGCAAAGGAGCGTTTCACATGACCAACAACGAGATCATTTACAGCGAAGTCAACGCGAAGTATCACACCCCGGAACAGCGCCGCGCTATCTTGGCGCTGGCCTACACCCCGGAGCAGATCGCCGCCAAGGGCAAAGAAATCCACTTCAAGGATGTGCCCGAAGAGCAGCAGGGCGAAGAACTGGAAAAGCTGCTGCTTGCTGGCCTGTTCCACACGTTCCACGAATGGAAGGAGCGCGGCAAGAGCGTCAAGACCGGCGAGAAGGCCGCGATCAATACCCGGCTTTGGAAGCTGGACACCCGCCCCGGCAAGGCCCACAACAGCGGCAAGGAGCCGGACGCACTGACCAAGGCAGCCGAAGAGCAGGGCGACAACGGGAACTATTACAAAGCCCCTGCGCACCTGTTCCACGTCGGCCAGGTGGAAGCAAGCCGCCCCGCACCCGCCGGACGCTTTAAGAGCCTGGACGAGATCCGCGCCTATAACAAGATGCTGGCGGATCAGCGCAAAGCCGCCAAGGCCGCCGCAGAGCAGGCCGCCAGCGCCGCCCCGATCATCACCGAAGAGCGGCACGAACTGCCGGAGCTGGTCCACGTTGACCCGCTGCCCGCCAAGAAGGCCGCAAAGAAGGCCAGCAAGCCCGCCGCGCCGAAGAGTGCAAAGAAGCCCGCCGCCACGAAGAGCGCCCCGCAGAAGAGCGCACAGCCCGCCCCGGATGCACTCCGCACCGCACAGCAGGCAGAGCGCAAAGCAAAGGCCGCGTTTATCGCCGTACCCGAAACGGACCGCAAGGCGCAGGCCGCAGCGCTGGACGCCTGGCGCAAGACCCGGAAGGCCGTAGAGGACGCCAAGAGCGCCCCCGCCGCCGTGGCCGTGGGCGAAGCACCGGTGAAACAGCTGGACTTTGAGAGCATCGCCGCCGGGCTGCTGGCATGATCCACCACCACGAAACCGGAAACTTTAGCAGGGCTGCACCGGGCAAAGCAACCCTGCCCCACTTCCCACCGGCACCCCGCCGGGGAGATCACCACGAAATACAACACGAAAAGGAGTAAACACCATGAAGAAGTTTAACAACGTTTTCGAGCAGGTCAACGAAGTTCTGCGCCAGCAGTGGACGCTGCAGGCACTGCGCCGCAAGGCAGAGTGCACCGGCCGCCCCGCAGAGGTGCAGCAGCAGATCACCGCCGCCCGCCTCCGCCTCATCTGTGCCCGCCGCGGCTACCTGCTCACCGCCTGACCCGCCCCGGATACTCTGGCAGGGCTGCACCGGTACAAAGCAGCCCAGCCCCACAGCCCCGGCAGACCGCCGGGCACGAAAACCAGAACGAAACACGAAAAGGAGTTTTTGCAATATGAAAAGAGCATCCAGCAACGCCCCCGCCGGCCTGAACGTGAAGAAGATCACCGCCTATCTGAAAGGCCAGGCCAAGAACCGCAACGCCGTGCGGATCACCTGCCAGGGCGGCAGCGTGTACATCTTCACCGGCTATGCAGCGTTCAAGCTGCCCGCCATCCTTTACCCGGAAGTGATCCAGCCCGTGACCATGCAGGCAGCCCCCGCCGATGGTGTGACCATCGTTTCCAGTGATGACGGTTTTGTGGTCAACGATCCGCACCAGCTGACCGCCGCGCAGATGTTCCAGAAGTTGAGCCAGTGCAAAGAAGAGGTCAAGCGCACTTCACTTCTGCAGGAAGTCGAGATGAAGGGCAAGGTCTGGGGCACGTTCCGAATGTTCCGCAACGGTTCACTTCCCATCATGATAAATTCGGAGTATGACGCTTTTGTGGATCATCACGAATTTGTTTACCACGGCAGCAACAACCCGCTTGCGCCCATCCTGGCAACTGACACGGTAGATCCGAAACGCGCCGCCGTTGCCGTGCTGCTGGCACCCATGAAAGCGAATGACGAAATACAGCAGGTTTGCAACCGCCTGTTTGCATGACCTGCACCGGATGCCCTGGCAGGGTCCGCACCGGACAAAGCGGCCCAGCCCCACAGCCCCGGCAGAGCGCCGGAAGCATGACACGAAACACGAAAAGAGGTTTACACGATGACCACCCCAAACGATTCCCTGGACTTCTACCCCACGCCGGACAGCCTTGCCTTTGATATGGTTTTCTCCCTGCGGGAAGTAAAATCCGGGTTCACCACCTACCCGCGCCCCATCCTTGAACCGTCCGCCGGTGATGGAGCACTTGCGCGTCAGGTCCACGCTCTGGCGTTTAACGTCCACCACGACTATAAGACCGGCGAGGTTGACCGCTACGGCAAAGAAAAGGCACGAAGTGCAGAGCTTGACTGCATCGAGCTTTCCAGCGACTTCCGCGCCGTGTTGAAGAAAGACGGCTTTCGGGTGGTGCATGATAACTTCTTGACCTTCCGCCCCACCACGAAATACGCCGCAATCGTCATGAATCCGCCTTTCTCCGCCGGTGCCGCGCACCTGCTCAAAGCGCTGGACGTCATGCAGGACGGCGGCAAGATCCGCTGTCTGCTCAACGCCGAAACCCTGCGCAACCCCTGCACCAACGAACGGAAAGAGCTGGCCGCAAAGCTGGAAGAGCTGCACGCCACGGTGAAGTATATCCCGGATGCGTTCAAGAACGCCCGCCGCGCCGCCCGCGTAGAGGTTGCGCTTGTGTCGGTGGATATTCCCGACCGGGAGCCGGTGAGCCGGATCCGGCTGGATCTGAAAAACGAAACCGCAGAGCGCTTGAAAGAAAACCCGGAGTTTGCCGCCCTGGTATCTTCCGACCCCATCACGGCAGCCATTGAGCGGTACAACGCCGCCGCAGAGGGTGTGCGCCGGATCTATGAAGAGTACAACGGAATCAAGTCGTTGTTTTCCTCTGCCGGCGCTGGTAAGAAAGAAAACCCTGTGATGGCTTTCACGAAATCTTATAACGATGCTATCCGGGAACTGCGCGGGATGTACTGGAAACAGCTGTTTGAAATGCCGCAGCTGTTCGACGCGATGACCTACGAAATGCAGCAGGATTATCAGAAGCGAATCAAAGAACTTGAAGGCTATGACTTCAGCGCGTACAACATTCTGACCGTCCGGGAAGAAATTTCACGAAATCTTCTTTCCAGCATCGACCACGAAATTATAAAGCTGTTCGACGACTGGACGAACCTGCATTATAACGACGAGTACAGCAAGAACGTGCATTATTACAACGGTTGGTGCACGAACTCCGCGTACAAGATCAACCGCAAGGTCATTTTCCGCTGCAACGCCTTTGATACATACGATGGGCGTTTCTGCCCCCGGTACAACGCAACAAGCCATGTTGCCCAGATCGAGCGGGTGCTGCACTTCCTGGACACGAACGGCAAGCCCTACAATGGGGACGAACTCCGCGCCGTGCTGGATGCCGCCGAAAAGAGCGGCCAGACCCAGAAGATCCAGCTGCACTACTTCACCGCCACGTTTTACAAGAAAGGCACCTGCCACATTGAGTTTACAAACACGGACGTCTTGAAGTCCTTCAACCTCTACGCCGGGCAGCGCAAAGGCTGGCTGCCGCCCACCTACGGCAAAAAGAGTTACCACGACATGGCCGCCGCAGACCGCCGGGTGGTGGACAGCTACGAGGGCGAGGCCAGCTACACCGACACCCTCACCCGGCACCTGATCCCCACGCAGAGCACGTTTTTACAGCTGAACGCTTAACACGAAACCGGATATTTTGGCAGGGCTGCACCGGACAAAGCAACCCCGCCCCATCTTCCCGACATTTGCGCCGGGAGCATCACGAAACAGAAAGGAGGTGTTTTCATGGTTCGATGTTGGATATACTCCGCCGGGCGGGATCAATGCCAGTGCTATAACGTGGACAACGAAAACCTGGCCGATCTGGCAGCGCAGGCGCAGTTTCTGGAGGACTTCCGCGCCCAGCGTGCGGCAAACCCGGCTTTATACCGGCAGCTGCTCAATATGCTGGTGCCCGCCGCCGATGCTATGCCCATGCGTAACTATACCGGTCTGCCGTTCTGACAGCCAGCCCCGGCAGCCCGCCGGGGTTATTCTGGTATCTCTGCACGAAATCTTCTTGCCTTTTATTGCTTTTGTTTGCGTTTTGTTCTATCATGACAGTAACGAAACACGAAAAGGAGGTTTCCCGTTATGACTATGATCCCCGCATTCGGCCCATGGCCAGAGCACCCCGCAGACGCTGACGAAGAAAAGCGCCTTGCCAGCGCCCAGCAGAGCAAGACCACCCCGACCAGCATTGACAAGGAACACGAAACCGGTGTTTTTTACGGCTCCGGCAAGGATCCTTACCAGACCAGCCTTGCAAGCTGCACCTGCAACGACTTTGTGCGCCGGAAAAAGCCCTGCAAGCACGTTTTCCGGCTGGCTATGGAACTTGGTATCATCGGCACAGCATACAAGACCGGCCGCAGCACCGGCGAACGAAACGAAGCGCAGATCAGCTTTGCGGACAGCATCGAACTGGTGGAGCAGCTCTCTGATGCAGCGCAGAACGAAATCAAGGAAATGCTTTCTCACACCAGTGAGCGCGTGGATGACCGGCAGAAGCCCATCACCTGCCACGATCTGGATCTTGTGCCGGAACTGCGCACCTCGCCGCTCCTGCACGAAAACCCTTACCCGCTGGAAGAAGTGCTGAACGATCTGCCAAAGCCCCTTGTTGTGCAACTGCTGGATCTGGTGCACCGGGAAGGCAAGCCGAAACGAAATGCAGCTAAAACCGTAATGGCTGCATGGCTGGCACAGAACGCGCCCATGCTGGCAAAGGAGATGCCGCCTTGCGCGTCTTTCTCTTTCGTGGAGGTGTTCGACAAAGCCCAGCGCGATGTTTACAAGTACCTGCATCGCAAGTACGACACGGAAACAGACTGGTACACCGGCGCAGAGTATCCCGCCGGGGCGGTGCCCACGGCAGACGGGTCTACTTACTACTTCCCAGAGGACAGAGTTACCGATGCCCTCACGAAACGCGGTTTCAATCGTTGCCTGAATGGGTACATCCCCACGAAATCGAATCGCTGATTTTGTACACGAAATTCACTTTTTTGTGATTGAATTGAACTTTTTCGTTATCAAAACTTCAACTCATTCACTAAAACGGCACGAAATGGAGCATATTCATGGACGAAATTGAATTTTTTGCCCCGTGGCGTTTGGTCGCCGCTTTTGCGGACGGCTCCCGCCTGCTGTTCGATGGTCTGACGGAAGAACAGGCCAGAGACGCAATGGAAGCCGCCCAGGAAGAACACGGCGACATTGGTTACTGGAACCGGGTCACGGATCAGAACTATGAGGACGGCAGGTATTACAAGACCGTCCCGCCGCCGCCCTGCATCAACATCGTGGACTACGACGGCTACACTGGTCCGCTGGACGAAAACGGTCTGCCGGTGGGTCTGGCTGAACAGATTGCTCAGGCCAACGCAGAGGAAGGCCGGGATCCCAACGAGGCGCAGATCATCATCAAGCGCAACGCTCCGCCGGATGACCAGCCGCCGCACGAAAAGTAAATCACGAAATCCAAAAAGCCCGCCGGGTCGATGACCTGACGGGCTTATGGTGTTGAAAGGATGGTTTGTATGAAGTTAAACATGGATTGCGTCCGCGCTGTTATGCTGTGCGTAGAGGAACACACAGATTTTGACCACTATTGTTTCTTTATCCACTACTCAAAAGCCAAAACCCTTGACATTCTTGGGCAAGACCCGATTGATCCGCCTGCATATCAAGTTGAACTTGAGAGTAAATTCGATAACGATGACATTCTGTATTCCATCAAATACTGCGTTGAATCCGGTCTTATTGTTCTCAACCCCGGCTCAACCATTGGAGAGTACCGCGTCAACGTAAAAGATATAACCGCATTTGGTCACAACTTTCTTGAAAACGTCCGTGATGATAAAACATGGAAGAAAATCAAGCAGGTTGCAATCAAAGCTAGTGCTCTTAGTCTTGACGTTGTGATGGGTATTGCGAAAGATGTCGCCGTGTCCCTGGCCAAACAAGCCGTATCCAGCATTTAATCAGCCTTGGAATGGAAGCGTCCATAAGCACCCCAACTAACGGTTCTTCTTTCAAGTATTCTTGTTTTTCTTTTTCAAAGATTTTTACTACTTCTTTGGCGATGGTCTGTGCAACGTATTTCCGCAAGTTCACCGCCTTGCAGTCAATCTCAATTTTTATCTTCAGTTTGTCCTCCTTCGCGTAAATCCGGTTCAGCTGCCCGCCTTTCAGATCGGCAGTCCAGCAGCGGCTCTCCTGAATCCGAGAATATCGGTTTTGCTCTAATTTGACGTATCATAGCTTCGCACAGATCCTTTACCTCTTCTTCCGATTCCAGGACTATTTTGCCATCATTTCCTCCAAAGACTTCAATTCCGCCCTCTCTCCGCGGAATCACAGACCAGCGCAGATCAAACAGCACATCCTCGTTCCCTGGAAATTTTCTGCCCGGAAGGTCAAACATTGCTATTCCTCCAGACGGTTCAATAATTTCATCATCGGTCAGTTCAATTTTGATTCCCATTTTTCAAGGCCTCCGTAACCCTCAGCACATCTTTTGCGAAACGCAGTGTTTTCACAAGATCTCCTGTGTTCTTGAAGCGGACTACGGCACCTGCGTTTGAAATCAATTCAACGCTACCATCCGGTGCCATCCTCACGAACCGGCACAGTTCGCCTTCTTCCCGTGCGGCCTGCTGCTCTTTGGTTTCTTTGATAAAGCAGGTTTTGAGCGCGTTCTCTGCGTCACAATATACGCTCCTGTCACTCCGCACCAGCCTATACATTCTTCCAGGCAGCACCCGAACCTTGTTTTTATGCTTCTTTCCCATAACTTTGTCCTCCTTTGCACGAAACCCGGTAGGCCAACTGCCCGCCGGGTTATTTCTATGCCTGTTTTCAGATTTTTGGGGTAGTCGTGTTTGTTTTTCTGCGGATGGTGGACACGATTTTGCGGAAGCGCCTGCACATGAGGTTCCGCAGGCCGCCTTGCCTATAAGATAATATCGCCCTCCGCCCAGGCATCCGCCCGGCAGCGTTCCTCGCGCACGTTTAACGCACGCGATAATAAAGCGCCGCACTCCGGCAGCCGTTCCAGACCGCTGCCCAGCTGTGCAAGAGCCACGTTCCGCAGGTACTTCAAGTGCTGCACACTGTACGGAACTTTCTGCTTCACTTCATGCCATTTTTTGTGGCTGATGTAGAACTCGGTCAAAATCATATTGTGGCCACTGTCCAGCCCGTTCATTTGTCCCTGGATGATACGCTGATCTCCCAGCAAAACCGCCCGCTGCTGTTCCAGCTGGCGCAGCTGTTCACCAATGCCCAGTTCTTCCATTTTGCACGCCATCGTCGCGGTACTATCTCCGTGGGATCCGCCGTGCGGCATCCCATCTGCGCCCATGCCCCGCATAGGGTCTATTTCATCGTTCAGCGCGGCACACTGGCGGCGGATGATCTCAATCCGCTGCGGGATGTCTGCATAATATTTCAAGATTGCTTCCGCCTCGTGTACCTTCACTGCTCAATCCTCCCGAAATTCAAAAATCTTTCTTGAAAAGGGGCTTACCGAAAATAGGATCTTCTCCCTCCACGCGCTCCACCATGGCACCTACGCCGTAAATGTCCTCAATGACGCGGCGCAGACGGTCATAGGCCACTTCTTCGCCGTCCTTGCTCCATCCGAGGAACTGGGCATAGTTCGCCTTGGCTTCTTTCTTCACCGCCTCGATCTGTTCAGCGGTGTATCCCATTTCTTCCAGCGATTCGGCCATAAAGCGAATAATCATCTTTGCGGCATCGCGGCGCTCCGCCAGAATGCGCAGCTTTTTTTCAGAGCCTACCAGATCACCCGCCGGGAGCCAGAACTCTTCCGGCATCAGGTGAGCGGTGCGCTCTGTCAACCGCTTCCTGGCTTCCGGGGTGCCATACTTGTCGAGATCCAGAATGTACCGGGATGCAGCATTGTTCATTTTCAGGGTCAGGATAGTAGATTCTTTTTCGCCCCAGTCCCAGAGATCATGCGCCGCCGCAATGGTGCAATACGAGACCACCTGTCCGATTGCCTCGCGGTTCAGCATGGTGCGGTGCTTCGACTTGCTGATGTTGATCTGCTGGTTTACCGCGTTCTGGATGCTCTGCCGGTAGAATGCCGGCATCCTTGCTCTGCTCTTGCCCATGATTGTTCCTTTCCCGCCTGTTCAGCCAGGCGCTTCCACTCTTTCGTTTCTGCTTTTGTGTCCGGTGTGATGATTTCAACAAAGCCCCAGCCTTTCGGTTTGGCTACGAGGTCTATAAAAAGCCTGCGGCGATAGATATAATCCCGCTGTGCTTTCCGGGTAAACTTCGACTTGATCTCGACCACATCCACCCGTCCGTCTGCATAGGTGAGCTTATAGTCCGCTGTATAATGCGCCGCCGGGAGTTTCACTGCACAGTATTCTTCCTCCGGCAGCAGCGTCCACTTCGGGTGCGGTTCTGCTGACACGATCTTGCCGGACTGAATGCCTGGCAAGATGGTGCCGATGTAATACACATACTCCCCGTAGGAATCAAATGTTTTGCTCAACCGCCCCGCAGCGTTGGCGGCCTCCGCCATAGGCTGCGCATGGGTACACTTTCCCCGTTGTCTTGCCGCTATCTGAGCCTCTGCCTGCGCACGGTAGCGCGGCGGCAGGTCATCCAGTTCCAGTCTGGCGCTCATGGCTGGTTCCTCCTGTTCTTCCGCCGGGTGTCCGGCTTCTTTTTCAATTTCACGATCAGGTGCTTGGTGTTGTTCCCCGTGATGTGCTGTTCGCACTCGCGCAGGGTATAACCGGGGTATTTTTTCTCCCAGTACGCACGATCATCCGGCAGGGCAAACGCTTCGTCAAAGCGCTTGCGGCTCCATCTGGTATCATTCGGGCGCGGGGTTTTCGGCTTTTGCAGCCCTTGGCTCTGCCGCCAGCGCCGGATACGGGCGCGGGCTTTCGTCATGTAGGTTGTCAAGCGCTCAAAGCTGGAACAGGTCAGGTCGATAGGCTCAATTTTCACAAGCCCCATCGGCCGCCCGGTGCTGTCCCGCCACAAGTCCTTGATTTCCTGCCATGTCAGATTGCCTTGCAGGATCACATGATGGTGGTGTCTGCCGGTAACTTTCCCGTCCTCGTCCACCACGCTGTATTCTGCAACTTGCATCCACTTGGATGCTTCCCGCCCCGTCTTTTTGCAGAAGCGCTTCAAGCGGCGGGTAAAATTCGTCCAGTCCCGGTCTACCTGGTCAAAATCTCCGGGCGCGGGCTGGTGGTCTTGGTCGTATGTAAACGTGACCGCCCAGTCGCTTTCCCCGAAATTCGTATAGGCCAGCTGGCAGAAATACCGTCTCGCTATCATGTCGTTATACTTCTGCTGCGCAATGGAGGTCGCCAGTTCTCTTTTGCGGCGGGTGCTCGCGGTGTGTTCCTTGTCCGTTGTTTCAAAGAGATCCACTTCTGCATAATCGGATGTTCCGAGAATGTGTTTCTGCTCCCGAATGTACCATGCCCGCACCGTTCACTTCCTCCTTCCGCAAAGTTCTACTGGGATTTTCTTTTCTGTGGACCAAACACACACGGCTTCGCAGGACAAGGGGGATACAACGCCGGGCAGGTCTTTCTAAGTTTCCTATTCCGTCAAGCCCTACAGACCCGCCCTCGTTTTCTCCCCCTTGACCCCCGCTTTCCCCGGCGTGTTCTTCCGTGGTCGCTAGATTAAGTTACGCATACAAGCCCCTTACCGCCTCGTCAGGGCGGCAATTTTACGACGGGCTTGCTATTTTCAATTCGTTCAGCCTTTCATTGCGATCCAGCTGTGCATCCGGCCATAGGCCAGCAGATCTTCCACCAGCTTGTTCACCAGCTTCACACTGTCATCCTGGTCTGTCGTGCATTTGATGTTCTGCGCAGTGTTTACAAACCCAGCAAGCGATCCCCGCATATTCGTATACTCTGCGTGCTCGTCCGCCGCATTTGCTGCCATCCGCATTGCTTCGGCAAGGTCCTCCATGTTGTTACGCTCCGTGTCATAGCGCCGGAGGCCGGTATCCTGATAGTTCTCAAAGGCACGGTCCGCCTTCTGCTGGTAGCGCTCTGCCAGCTTTTCAAGTTCACTTCTGTCCATTTTTTAAGCTCCTTTACCTTTTCCATCCCACATTTCCAGCCGAGTGTGACATACTGGACAGATCTCCGGTTGCCAGTTCGTCATGTAGCCGCAAATAGGGCAGCCGTAGTAATCTTCTTTCAGGATTCCGCAGTATTTTCCCCAGCAGGGCCGCACCGGCGGATCCTCTGTGTAATTTACAACGTCAAAGTGGTGCAGGCTTTCGCTCAAAGCACCTATAATATCTTCTTCTACGCTTCTGTTGTCCGGGTCTTCTACTTCGACGGTTAGTTCAATGATGACTTTTTTCTCCATCGTTCTGTGCCCCTCCGTTCGCCACCATTTTCAGACAGTTAGCTTTCACACTCGCTTCTCTTTTCGTAAAACTCGCAGGTGTCCTCTGGGTCCGTGTTCTCCGTTCCTTTCGGTGACAGGCCGTTATAGCAGAACCAGCTTTTTGCATCGTGGTAATAGCAGGTGCAACAGATGTTTTCAGGCTCCATGTTTGCCTCCCGTATAAAAACGTTCCATCGTTTCGCGGTACACCTTGAAGCACTCCGGGCACAAGTCACCAACTCCAAAGAAGTCCCTTGTTTCAAGCGCCCATCCTTCCAGTGCCTTCTGGTCAAACCGACCATCATCGAACCGTTCTGCAAACACCTGCTTCCGGCAACGGTTGCAGATAAACATTGCTCCGTTCTGTCTCATTGCGCTTTCTCCAACTTCATAACCTCAAAATCTTCAAGATTCGGGTGCAACTTCTTGACCGCGCGGCGGGCTGCCGTGTCCGCCTCTTCCTCGTTGTCCGCCTCAACCTCAAATTCTCCCAGACAAACCTCTCCGTAAGATTCGTAGGCTACAACTTCTGCTTTGTATTTCATTCTTCGTCAGCTCCTTTCGGCGGATCCGGCAGCGGCATCCAGTGCGAAACTCTGTGCCCCGCTGGATTCTCCGAAACGCAGCGTCCCAGATCGTCAAACCATGAATAGCCTTCCAGCGTGCCTTCCGTCTGATTCCCATCCTCGTAGTAGAGCCAAACCGTGTCACTTACTTTGGAAAAAGCCGGGTTATTGCCTCGTGGGCAAGACGTGTGATGCTTTGGTGGAAGTTCCGTCTTTGCGTCGCGCCACCACAGATTGCTTTGCGGTTTGATTGTCGGTTCCACGGAGAGCATTTTCTCCACCATCTCGACCACCTTTGCCCGGTCTTTTCCGCACCCTGGCGCTCCCAGCAGGCAGCTTTTCATGGTGCTCAGCTTTAATCCAAAAGCAATCGAATTTATCATCCGCTGCTTCATTCGCCGTTCTCCTTTCCAATGTCCTTGAACAGAACTTCCTCGTTTTTCTTCCAGTCATAGACTTTGCACGGAATATTTGTCCCTGGCACGGTCTTTTTCAGCCCGTCCATCTGCAGGACGTTCTGCGAAATAATTTGTGCAATCAGTGCAGCGTATCCAATATCTGGCGGAGACCCAAACATTTCCGTCCAATTTTCGGTGAATGTCAGATACAGATTAACTCTTGCGAGAAGCAAGTTGTCGCCCTGGTACTCATATCCATATATCGATCCGTACGCGCCGATCATAAGCGTTTTTTGTCTGGACGGGTCCGTTTCATTTTTCCGAATCGCTTTCAACTTCCTGTCCAGAATGCCTACACGGTCTGAAATCGCAACGGGTTCTCCTGTAACCGGGTCGTATCTGCTTGTAAGGAACGGTGCCTCTCCGCAGGTGACTTCCAGGCACTTCGCAAATACAAATTGTTCCAGATCCCCCTTGTTTAACTCCCTCTCTGCGTGGTCTGCCATTTTGCTTACCACCCACAGCGGAGTGAACACCTCGCCCTTTTCTTTTGTGCGGTTCTTTTGTTCATCCGGCTTTTTCCGCGCACGGGGAACCAGCGGGATTTTTTCAAGCTGTTCCATCGTGATTTCATCCATTGGTCCACAGCCCGCCTCTGGCGGCGGATTTGTTGCCCAGATAATATTTCTTTCGGCGGTGTAGTCGAATAGCAAAATATTCATTACCATCCAGAACGTGGTGTCTGAAAAATCAATCATACCTTCCATTGGTCAGCCCTCACAAGGATTGTGTTTTCTTCTTTCAGCCAGTCTTTGATGCAACGGAAGCAATGCCCCCGGTTCTGGCATCGCTCTGGGTCGCGGTGCTTGATAAGGTCACAGATTCCCGGTGTCAGATTTTCGGTAATATCTTCGTCCGTCATGGAACGGATGAAGTCACCGTTATTCATTTTCCATTCCTCCCGCCCTTGTTGTGCTTTCCGCCTCCGGTCCGCTTCTCTTCCGGCTGGATCAGATTCAGCTTGATGATTGGCTGCGGCTGATCTGAACGGTTCAGCGGTTTATCGAACGCCACATTCATCCAGTCGCCCTCCGGCTTGTCGTGCCATGCCAGCGCGTGGCGAATGGCAAGCCATACCTGTTCTGCCCGGTACGGCACCTTCATTACGTCTGAAATCGGGGCAGGGAGAACGCATCTGCTGTACAGCCGTTCCATTTCTACCCGCATGGTATCTCTGCGGTTTATCGCAACGTCAAAAGCGTTTTTGCGCTGTTCCTCGTTCTGAAACGCATTGTTTTCCGCATCCGAGTAGAATTTTGCAAAGCACAAATCGTCAGCCAGATCCCAGAACTGTCCCATGTGCAGCCGCAGATACCACTCACAGGCGGTCTGCACAGCCTCCGCCACCGGGCGGCTCATGGTCAGCGTAATGGTTTCGACCTCTGTCGGTGTATCACTTTTCTTCTTCGTCATAGTGTGGCTCCTTCGCTCCCGGCCAGTTCCGGCGCTGGCTGCGCTCAAACTTCCGTGCCATCGCCGCTACCTGAATAGCCTCCACAGCCAGGGCAACCGCCCGGTCATACACGCCCTTCGTGGAGATCTGCGGATTGTTGGAGTAAACGCCCATCCACATTGCGTTCAGTTCCCGGCGCAGAGCATCCATTTCCCGTGCAGCTTCCACGGCTTCTTCCTGGATCACAGCCACGCCCTCATGGTTACTTGCAAACATTCGAAACTTCCGGTTTGCCGCGGCCAGTTCAACTTTGACCAGCCGCTTCACATCATTCTTCACAGCGTCCATGTTATTCCTCCACAAAAACCACATTGGTCCAGCCCGTTTCATACTTTTTCCCGTTGACATTTACCGAAACAACCGGCCATCTCCAATCCCAGAAGCTTTCTTCGCATACGCCCTTGTCCAACAACGTGCCATCCGGTGAATAGACATACACCGTCCTAACCGAATCTTCGTCCGTTCCCATAGCTTTGTCAGCTTCGCATCCTGCCATCGCTCCGCACAGTGCAGCCGCGCTGATTGTCAGCGCCAACGCTTTCAAGACCTTACGCATTTTCTTCATCCTCCTGCTCGCTCAAATCCTCAACGTCCGCAGTGTCCGTCGTTTTCGCTACCATATTGGCAAGCTCTCGCAGTTCGGATTTTGTCAGCGATTCCATCTTCACGGGAAGCACAGCGCCGCGCACCACCATGCCATCTTTGATGACATAGTAGCGCCCTCCGCTCGCCATCTTCCGCAGGCAGTATTTGAAATATCCGCTCTTGCGGATTTCATCCGCCACCGGCAGAATCTGCTTTGCATCTACAAAGCCAACCGTCTTACGGTATGGATCAATCATCGGGATCAAATCGTTCCCGCAGTACCTGATGCTGATTCTGCCGGTCACGCAGTCCACCTCACCGTCTGCCGTATCATCCAGATTCATGCCATCAAAACACAGACTGTCATCCACGCATTCTGCGCTGAACTGAATGTCCGCCCATTCCTTCTTGCTGATGCCCAGCAACGTTGCCAGTTCGCTTTCGTTCTGCGCCTTCGGAAATCCGGTCAACGGAAAGATTGCCGTTTTCGTGCCGACGTACAGCTCGCACCCAGTGTCGCCGCAAAAGAGTGCCTTGTAGAGTTTGCAATACTCGTCAGCCTTGATAAGTTTTGCGATTGCCGCCAGTTTCATTTGTAACTCCCTTCATTTTCGATTGTCTGAACTTCAAACGTCTTGTACTCTCGGTAGTGATCTTCTGCCATCTTTTTGCCTTTTCAACGGCTTTCTCTGCGCTGGTTGCTGTGAGCCTATAAGGCAGCCACGCGGGCAGGCCGCTTTCACCGGTTGCTTTCAGCAGGATATAATACCTTTGCATTGGTGCGTCCTCCTTCCGATTTTTGGCAATCCCGGAGTTGAACCGGGTGCGGGCCTGTTCCCATGCTCATAAAAAAGACCGCCGCGGCGGGCGGCCTTTATAGTGGAGTGCACTATTCGGTTTTCAGAATTTCTTCCGCCTCCGCCTTGTGCTTCAGCACGCTATCCCTGCAAGTCGTGCCCTTGTCCCGGATCTTTTCCAGCGGGCACTTTGCGCACGGCAGGAAGTTCTGCCGCATCTTTTTGCAGAGAACGTTCCTTGCCGCCAGAATCTCCTTCCTCATCATGCGAACAGATACGTCCAGCAGTATTTAATCAGCGCAGCGGGCGCAAAAAATATCACCGCTGCCCACAGCGCCACGCCCAGCACAAACAGTAAGATTCCTAGTGTCTTTACAAGTCCTTCCATACTTTTCCTCCAATTACTCAAGTTCATCTCCCCACGCATCCCATCCGGTTGCGTGTTGGCGGGCAAACAGTTCGATTCTTGGCACATCGCCCAGCAATTCCACAATACGCTGTCTGGCTTCATCCGGTTTTACGCTGTGCGCTTGTATAGGGGATTCGATTACCTGGTGCACTGTATGGCTTTTGACCAACGCTTTCGCCTTGAATCCCGGCGTCACTCCCAACAAGCAAACCTCTGCATTTGCACGAGTGTAAGCACCCATTCCGTAAAAGTTTCCGCCCGACTTGTATTTTTTGATCCAGACGAATGCCGCCGTTTTGTATGTAAAGCCCCATGCGTCCATAACTTTCAGTGCATCTGGGATGGTTGGAAATGTCGCCCACATGAACAGCGCGCATCCCTGCCCCCCCCCGCAAGCTGGCGAACGGGCAATGCGCAAATGTCCTCAACGGTCATTGTGTGGTAGTGCTGCGCTGCGTTCCCGCGGCTTTTGGGTCCAGTTCCATGCTGGCGGTAACTCCACGGCGGATCTGCGTAGATCACCGTATACTTCTTGTCCGGCAGTTTCATTTCTGATTCTCCTTGAAGCATTTATCGCTCCGCAAAATACAAGTCCGATCTGCAATCACTGCCCGATCGTCCCAGTATTCATTCGCCCCCACTTTTCTGGTGTCGTTCCTGAAGAACTCTTTCCAGGAAGGCAAGTTCTCGTTGACTGCATCAAAATGCAGTCCCCACCTTTCGCAAGCAGCAACAGCTTCTTCCAGCTCTTTTCCCTGTCTGCAAGTCCAGAGGATCAGGCCGGCGCCTGCAGCCCGTTGTCTTTTTGCTTCATCAATGACGTGGAGAATCGGTTCTCCGATGTCCGGGTACTTGTTCTCGCATAAGCACCCGTCAAAATCAATGGCGATTGCTTTCTGCATTTTTACTCCGCCTCCTGGATGATCCAAACTCTGTGCTGGCCGTAGCCGTCCCAGTTCAGTGCGTCCTTATGGCTGCCGGAAACGGCAACATCCAGATGCTTTCCCTTGACGCTGGCGCCGGTGTCCTGAACGATTCTCACGCCCACATCCTCAATATAGAGGACGGTTCCGAATGGAAAAACGTCCGGGTCTGCCGCCACTGTTACGCCACCTTCAACCGGTGCGCCGCTGGCGGTAATTCCCGTTCCTGTTCCGCAGATGTGCTCCCGCTTTTCTGCGCAATATGCCGTGCAGAGGAAGTCTCCCGCATCCTCTACCAGCAGCTTCCCATCAAGCCGATCCCTCGCTTCCAGCGAATCCCGCAGGGTATCGGCATACCCTGCAATTTCTTTCGACACGCCCTCCCAGTCCTCATACCGGGACTTGTAGATGTCTCGCTGGCATTCCAGATCATCGATCCGGTGGTAAAGCGTGGTCGTCTGTACGCCAGCGATCAGGACTACCGCCAGAGCGATTTTTCCTACATCAATTTTCACGGCCCTTTCATCCTTTCTTTTCTCGTCTTGCACGGACGGCCAGCATCGAACTGGCTTACCTGTTCATGGGGGATTATCAGAAGCAGGTACATCCTCTATGCGTCCGCATATCAAGCCCGCCCGGTAAAGAGAGCGCCGGGCGGGGCGGCCGCGGCAACGGCCTACCGCTTTTGTCCTGAGCGGATCGAACGGAGCATTTCTACGCTCATGCTGCGGCGCACCCGTTCCCGTCAACTCCATGCGGGTGCGTCTTTCGCGGAAATGGCAGCCCGGTCTTTCACCGGGCTTGAACGGAAAGGAGGACGCTGCTGTACAGCACCATTCCGCTATGCCGGGCAACCGGTTTCAAAGTTTCCCGGCTTTCATGGAAAACAACTCAGGCGCAGATGGGGTCTGACCCCATTCGCAGTGCTTCCGCCTATAAGAAGCACTCTGCGCCATATAAAAAGCAGCCCCGCTTCTGCGGTGCAGGGCTGCTTATCTTACGTCATAGAAGAACTATGCTTTGTATCAGCAGCATTGTTTTTCTCGTAGTGCTTGCACTCCACGTTGTAACCGCTGCACGGTGCACACTGGGCAGCGGTTATTTTGAACGTGTGTTTGCACTGCTCTACGTCATTCTTCTTTGCGCCCCTATGCGGGGCAATTCTGGTATGTATGCTCCTCGCCAAACTCTTGACCTTCCTTGCTTTATATAGGTAGCTGCACCGCCCAAGCGGGGAAGTGTTGCGGCGTTTGTCCTGCACTACTTCCCAGCGCTCTGGCGGGTTGAAGTTTTTCCGTGACTTTGCCCAGATTTTGAAACTGCTGAAGCCGCTTTCTCATGTTCCGAATGTTTCATCCATCCACTTGAACATTTCTTTCACTGCTTCCGGCAGTTCAAATTTTCCATCGCATAAGGGTCCGTCTGTTTTCTCAACATCCGGCATACTTGCTGGTAGTTCCATTCTCTCACCGTTCGGAAGATCCATGTAGGCAGTGCACCCGTTCACTCTCCTACCTCCATGATGTGCGTTGCGATCATGTCGGCCATGTGCAAGCACAGGACTTCCGGGTATCTGTCGTATGCTTTGCTGAGAGTGTTCCAGTCTCGCTCCCCGGTATAGGCACCCATGTGCCACCGGATAGCGAGGATTTCTTTGTCCGTCAGGTGAATCCAGTTCTGGATTCGGATGACGGATTCTTCGCCGCGTCCCAGCAGTTCGGTATCTTCGTACCGATAACTGCCATCCGGCTTCTGGATGTACTTTCCAGCCTTGCAAACATCGTGGAGCAGGGCGGCGGTCAGGACTGCGTTCTTATCGCACCCTGCAAACTGCGGCATATTTTCGCACAGTTCCAGCGCAGCCCTCGCTACGTTGAGCGAGTGCTGCACAAGACCGCCGGGGACATTCAGATGGTGCTTCGCACTGGCAGGGCAGTTGTAGAAGTCCAGTTCTTCCAGCACGATCATCAGAGCCGCACCGCCTGGCCTGCCCTTGATGGCCTGCACCAGAAGCCGCTTGTACTCTTCTTTCAGGAGTTTCTTGTCCATGATCGTTCTCCCTTACGCCTTCTGCGTGGTATCCTGGGTGGTATCGGTATCCACGCTCTTGTCGGCGGCTGCGGCGCTGTCTGCTTCCTTTTCTTTCCACGCCTCTTCCAGCGCCAGCGGAAGGGCGAAAGTAATGTCTGTCAACCGCAGCTTTGCATCATCCCAGCTGTCCGCGCCCAGTGCGATGGTCTGCGCCACCACGCTGATTGCAAGATTCTGCAGGGTAGTGGTTTTTCCGTTCAGGCGCATATCCACATGATCCTCGTTATTCAGCACCACTTCGATCTTTGCCTTGTAATCTTCTCCCATGTTGTTTGTCCTTTCTGTACTGAGTGAATATTCGGTCAATGGTGGTACATTCCGGGGTTAGCACCGGACGGAAGGGAATGCACCCCCTCCTGCACTGGCTGTACCATATCAAAAGAGCGGCGTCGGACAAATGATACCGCTCCTCCTGCCCATGCGGGCCGCCTTGCCGTGTTCTTTCCGCCCCCAGCAGGTAAGGCTCCGGCCTTGCGGTAGCCGGGCGGCTGTCCCTCGTAGTTCAGCCGCATGGTGGGCGGGTAGGTCTGCCCATGCCTTCCGGTTCTGTTAGTCCCAGCGCCGGATTTCGTTGTTCCAGTCGTAAGCCTTGTTGACCAGGGTGTCCAGCAGCACCGGCACTGCCCATGCAACAGCAATGAGATCCGGGTCATAGTTGATTTTGGACAGCCAGCAAACACCCCAGATTACAGTAGAGAAAATGCCGTACAGCACACCGAACACCAGCAGGCTTTCCCCCAGGTGCAGTGCATCGCGGCGGAACTGCCGCCAGTTGAACGCCTTATTGAAGCTGTTGATTCCCCGGTGGAGTTTTTCAAGTATCACTTTCTCAAGTCCTCCCACTTTTCATTTAGTCTTTCTCGCAGCTCTTGCGCCTGCTCCGCGTTGTAGTGCGCCGCTGCCTTCCAGTTTTGCATCTCGTTGTAAACGTCCATGAACGCTTTATCTGATTCTTTCTTTGCGTAGTGATTCACCACGCCCCACAGAATCACAAGGCTTGTTGCAATATCAGTAATGATCCGAACCACTGGGTCAGGATTTCCGATGTGGTACATCCAGATTGCCAGTTCAAGCATCCGTCTCACCCGCCGGGCGGTCAGCCCAATACCTGAGCTGCTGCTTCTTGTTGTACAAGCGCTGCTGTCCCAGCGCTGCGCTGTACCCAGCACGGCCATTGGCGTCCATCTTGCCGGTGTCGCCGCGCTTCAGTTCCTTGTAGATGGTCGAATAGTTGAACTGCATTGCCCTTGCGATCCCCGCCACACTCTGCCCGGCATTGTACCGGGCTTCCAGCGTCTTGCGGTCATCTTGGGTCATGTGCTTTGCCATGTCCTACTTTTTCCTCGCTTTCCCTAAAAATGCGCAAAAAAAATAACGCAAGAGAAGTCGCTAAGATTTCTCTTGCGTTTTCTCTTGCGTTTATTTTACAATCTCACTCCCTTTTGCGCAGATTTTTACGCTTTTTTCTGCCCGGCCTGTTCTATGGCGGTCTTTACCTGTGCATTATAGGCCTCGGTCTTTTCCAAAAACAGCTTGCGCGGGCTGGAAGCCAGCAGCTGGGTATCCGCATCCAGCACAAGACCGACGGCACCTTTTTCCTTGCGCAGCTTATTGACGGCTGCCTTATTCTCTGCGCTCAGCGCCAGCGGCACAAACAGGGGCTTGCCCTTGCACTTACGGGTGAAGTACACCTCTGCCGCAATGCCCGCCACCACGGCGATGCCTGCCACCAGCTGGGATGCCCGCAGCCCGATGGAGGGCACCAGCATCAGGCTGTCGGTGCGCAGACTCTCGATCCAGAAACGGCCTGCGCCGTACCAGATCAGATACCGCAGAGTGATATCGCCGTTGAACTTGCGCTTTTTGATGTAACGGAACAGCAGGAAAAAGCCCACAAAGCACCAGATGCTCTCGTACAAAAAGGTGGGGTGCACCGGCAGGTTGGGGTCGATGACCACACCCTTGGGCACCGTGACCGTGCTGCTCATCAGGTAAGCACGGGTCGCCTCGCTATACATTCCCCACGGCAGGGTGGTGTTGCAGCCAAAGGCTTCCTGATTGAAAAAGTTGCCCCAGCGGCCGCAGCCCTGCCCGATGAGAAAGCCCATAGCGGTAAGGTCGAACATAGGCAGCACCGGCACGCCCCGCCGCTTGCACGCCAGACCGCCGAACAAAAAGCCACCGATGATGCCGCCGTAGATGGCAAGGCCGCCATCCCGGATGGCGATCATCTCCCAGATGCTCTGGTATTTAAAAGGTGCCATAGCCACATAGTAGGCGCGGGCGCTGATGATGCCCAGCACCACGCCGATGAGGATGACATCCACCATGCTGTCCGGGTCTACGCCGAATTCCAGACTGTGCCGGAAGGCAAAGACCAGCGCCAGGCACAGACCCACCGCGATGCACACGCCGTACCAGTAGATGCTGACCCCGCCGATGGTAAAAGCCACACGGTTCAGCTGAAAGCTCAGACCAAGACCCGGGAACTGTACCAGATTTGTAAGATGATTCATTCTTCTTCCTCCTCGTCCTCTTCTGCCGCCTGTGCCGTGCCGTCCGGCAGGATGTACATAGTAGCCATACGATCCGTGCACAGGATGCGCTGCAGGGCAGCGTCCGCATCCTCCGCAGTCAGCCCTGCCAGCATGGAGATCTGCTGCGCCACCGTCTGACCGCTGAGGGCAAAATCTGCCATCTGGCTGGCGGAGTCCTCCACGTTTTCCAGATTTTCGATCAGCTGACCGTATTTTTCGTTCTTACACAGGGTAAACACTTCCCTGTCCACACCGGCAGCGCGCACCCGGGCGATCTCGTCCAGCAGCAGCTGGCGCACGGTGTCCGGCACATCGCTCTCGCCGGTGAACAGGATGCAGCAGCAGCCGTCCACCCGCAGCACCTCGCCGCCAAAGCCGGGGTTCACAAGACCTTCATCATACAGGCGGCGGTACAGCGGCGACATCCCGCCCACGATGCAGCTGAGCACAAGGTCGTACAGCGCCTCTGTGCGCAGATCGCCCGCAGGCAGCGGCTCTTCCTTAAAGCCCACGCCGAAGCAGGGCTTGGACACCGGCATGGTCAGCGTTTTTTCCGTAGCGGCAAGGGTCATGGGCTCCGAGGCCCACAGCCGCTGCACCTTCTGCGCCGGGCGGGGCTCCATCAGACCGTGCCGTTCACAGGCGGCAAGGATCTGCTCCATCGTGGTGTTGCCGGCAGCAGCCAGCACCATATTGCCCGGGGCATAAAAAGCCTTGCAGCTGTCGTACAGCATGGCGGGCGTGATCTCGGCAATGCTCTCCACCGTGCCCGCGATGTCGCTGCGGATGGGGTGGCTGTGGTACAGGCACTCGAACAGACCAGTGATAAGCCGCCAGTCCGGGCTGTCATCGTACATTTTGATCTCCTGCCCGATGATGCCCTGCTCCTTGGCGATGGTCTGCTCGGTAAAGTAGGGGTGGCCTACCATGCCCAGCAGCACATCCAGACTTTCGTCCAGCTGCTGGGTGGCGGTGAACAGGTAGCAGGTGCGGTCAAAGCTGGTAAAGGCGTTGGCGTTGGCACCGGTCTTTGCGTACTTGGCAAAGGCATCGCCGTCCTCGTCCTCGAACATTTTGTGTTCCAGAAAATGCGCCACACCCGCCGGCAGATGCACCGTTTGCCCGTTCAGGCAGAAATCCCGGTCGATGGAGCCGAACTTGGTGGCATAGATCACATGGGTGCTGGAATAGCCCGGCATGGGGCGCACCAGCACCGTCAGGCCGGAGGGCAGGGTCTGCCACTGGTCGGCCACGGTCTTTTCCAGCAGGGTCTGGTTATTCTGCGGCATGGGCAGCATCCTCCTTTGTAAGCAGATAGCTGACCGAGAGGGTCAGGCGGCGCAGGATATCCCGCACCTCGTCCTTGGTCACGGCACGCAGGGCATTCCGTGCCTGCTCCGGGCTCTGGATGGGCGCAGCGCTGTTGGCACCGGCGCGCAGCACCTCGATGTAGTACCAGCTCTCGATGCCGCCAAGGCTGTCCTCTACCCCGTTCATGCCGCTGAGCAAGCCCCGGCGGCAGTCCTCAAATTCCTCGTCGGTGATAGGGCCGGTGCACAGGTCTGCAAGCTCCTTCAGAATCGCCTGCTCTGCGCGGGCGGCGTCGGCGTGCTCCACGCCGCTGTTCACCGCCATGCTGCCGGTAAAGCTCTGGAAGGAGGAGGAGCAGTAGTAGCACAGATGATCCCGCTCCCGCACATTGAGGAACAGGCGGCTGGTCACGCTGCCGCCGTACAGCGCCATGGCAAGGCGCACCGCCGCCAGCTGCTGCGGCTGCATGGGCTGCCCCAGCGTGAACAGCATACACAGCTTTG
>ERZ1026876.440-NODE-440-length-24576-cov-22.584601_pt1 | contig 24576 bp, 46 predicted proteins | sample MGYA00380168_ERZ1026876 | MGnify/ENA primary metagenome ERZ1026876 (study PRJEB33269, sample SAMEA4719804) | human gut metagenome | biome: human-associated habitat; feature: organic feature; material: feces | place: Cameroon | collected 2013-10 ... | reverse complement strand
ATAATCTCCGCTTGAACCTATCCGTGCAGAATATCCGCTTGAACCTATCTGTGCATAATCTCCGCTTGAACCTATCTTTGCATAATATCCGCTTGAACCTATCTGTGCAGAATCTCCGCTTGAACCTATCTTTGCATAATCTCCGCTTGAACCTATCCGTGCAGAATATCCGCTTGAACCTATCTGTGCAGAATCTCCGCTTGAACCTATCTTATTTTTATCATTATTACCCAAAGTTTCTTTAATGACATGCGTTGGATTAGTGATTTCCTTAATCCACTCTACACCAGCTTTGAACAATCCTGCAAAGCCAATTTCTGCTACAACCTTGATTTTTGAGGACACCTGCTTCTTATTGTCCTTTTCGATTAACCCTGACTGCTCAACCTTGCAAAACCTATTGTTAAGAGCATCTCCATAGAAGTCAAGAACATCAAACGGGTTCTCGCAAGCATGGAATCCACTATTGCAAATTGACACTTTTTCTTCTGTGTATTCATTCCCAACTTCATACTGAAAACCTCTACAAGTAAGGTCTTTGTTAAAACCTTTGTAGGCAATTATCTTTTCTTTCATTTCTTTCATTTTTCTTCTCCTTTTCCATTTTTGACTTTTCTGTCGTAATTCTTCATTCTTCGGCAGTTGCCGTCACACCCCATAAGAAAGTGCACGCCGCCGTAATATCCTGATTTTTTCATGCAGTTCTCGAAACTGAAGTGCTTGCACTTACAGCGATACACTATCCGTTCATGTGTTTCCGTTTCCATATTTTTACATTTCAAAAAACACTTCTTCCTTCTTGCAGATGCCGTTTTCCCGGACGTAGGCTATTGCGCTCGTGAAGTCGTCATATTTTCTGCCCATATCCCGCCACATCAGGAACCTCCTGTATTGCGGAACGTAGATTGTCTCTCCGTAGCCGTTGACGGCCTTAATTACTCTATACTTCATCATGATAATTGTCCGATTCGTGTTTAAGTATTATAACCCATGATAATGCTATTACTATATGATTAAGGACATTCAGCCAGTCCTTGCTTATCATACGAGTCACAGCAGCTATTACATTCATTACAATTACAAGAATGCAAATTGTTTCCATTTGAGTTTTATTTATCATCTTCCAATGCTTTTTTGAATGCGGCAAGGCTGCCGCCCACTGATATTAACTCACCGCCAGTTCCGTCTTTCGACACCGAATTCAGCAGCCGCTTGAACTGCCGCAGTTCTTGGTCGTAGAGCGCAAGCGCACGTTCATTGGCTATCCTCTTACCAGTGTTGAAGAGCCTGATTCTGTCGCATAAGTTTTTGTTTGCGAGATTCTGTCCCGCCATACACATAGTTTCACCGCGATACATGCAAAAATCACAAGCTGTCATGATATTTTCGATTTTAAGGCAGGGCAAGCGCCCCGCCGTTGTTAGTAAAGAATGACCGGAACAGCCAGTCCCGAGCCGTACAAGCCGTAGATGCCGGCAAAACCGCCGCCGAACGCAACCCAACCGCTTCTATTGCCATCCGGGGAACAAGACCAAACGCCGCTGGTGAAGTCTCGGAGCAGGTCCGCTCCATCGATTGTCTTCGCCAGTTCGTCGATGTCCGACTTCTGGTCCTGGAGCTCCATTGCCGCAAGCAGCGTAGGCAGATGGAACCTGCCGTGCTTGTCAGAGCGGAACTTGTGGACGAACTCGGCCGCAGGACTTCCGCAGTCGTGGAGCGCATCCGTCAGGCATTCGCTTTCGGTCTCTTTCAGTGCCGCAATCTCTGTGTCCGGCTCCTGGCCGTAGTACTTGATGTTCTCCATAGGGAGCATCACCTCTTCCGAATACCTCGGATAGATGAGTGCCTTCTGGCCGTTGAACAAATCTATTTCGATACCTTCGATACTTTCGAGGGTGTTCTGGCCTTCGCAGCCGTCCTTGTAAATTATTTTTGCCATAATCTTATAGTTTTCCAAATTCCCCTATCGCGATAAATTCCTCGCCAATCGGCAGCCGCTGAACCTTGTACGGCGATGCACATTTTGCATAGAAATACTCATCCAGTTCAATCTTGACTTCCATGTCGTCAGGGAACTTCCGCAGTTTATCTTGCAGTTCTTTGTTCGTCATAGTTTCACGTTGTTTGCAAGTTCAGTGTATCCGCCAAGCCTCAAGAGCTGCTGCAACTCGTGCACATAGTGTACGTTTGCGCTCGGACCGAACGGCGGGTCAAACATCCTAATAGCGATGTTGTAGCCGTTGCTTCCATCCTTATCGAAGATCATACGACCTTTAGACCAGTGGAGAATCTTCATGTCAAAGTTATTACGCTTGAAGAACTCATCCGTCAGGGCTATGTGATAAGGCTTGTAGTCCTTATCGTCAAACTCCACCACATCTCCCTCGTTTCCCTCGAAGTCGGCATAGAGATAGTCATTTCCAACGGAAACGACCTGCATGGGGACTCCGTGTTCATCGGCTATCCAGTCGCCGACCATTAGTTCATTGCATTTCATAATTTAATCTTAAAATAATTCTTCATATAAGCCTCTATGTCAAACTCAAACAGCAGGTTCGTGCATTTATCCTTGAACTCAGCAAAAGAATCATAAAAAAGTGACGCGTAAAAGAACACCCACGCATTTCCGCCACACGCCACACACGTTGAAGAAGCAACTCCAGCGGCAATTCTCTTGTCATAGTTATCCTGCAACGCCTTTACTTGCGCTAATAGCATTTTAGGATTCTCAAGATATTCCGCTCTGCGAGCCTTTTTATTCGCAAGCGGACAGCCTACACATCCAAGACGTCTGTTGACATCGAACTCTCCATTTTCATCGTAATAGAGAGGCGCGCACTTGATTTTCCGTTCTTCGATGAACTCTTTCACATCATCGTTTGACCATTCAAGAATCGGTAGATACTGCCTGACTTTAGTTCCGCCTGAATAGACTCTACACAGCTCCGGCTCCTTGTATCTTTCCGCCCTCTTTCGGCTTTCATCCCTCCGGATTCCAAGCACCGCACGCGGCAGAATCGGATATTCCTTCAGAATTTCACAGCAGAACCGGCTGAATCGGGAAGGCATACCTTTGCGCCTCACGAGATTGAGAAAATTCTCCTTTGGCTGTACAACCTCGACACCCATCTCCCTTACATGCTGCATGGTTCCGCGAGGGTCAATCGTTGTATTCTTGTAGATTGCGCGATAATTGATTCCTGCCATCTTCGCAAGTTCCAAGATGACGTCCGAATCTTTTCCTCCGGAATAGCAGACCTCAATCGGGCCGTCATTTGTCGGAATGCTTTGCAATAGTTTTATTGCCGCGTCAATTTTCCTGTCTAAAGTCATGATCTTAATCTCTTTATTCCTGACTCCTTTCGGGATTGTCAACAAACGGATAGTCAGCCGCTATCCACATCGGAGGCTGGGTGCTGCCGCTTCTGACGCTCGCCCAGACGCGCCCAGTAAACAGAATCTTGAGTCTGTCCAAGAATGAGCACTTCCAGCAACTCACACATTGCACTTCGTCAGTAAATACAGGAAGCGGAATCTTGCTACAGCAGCCTTCCACTGAAGGCGCATACAGCTTGCGGTTTGCAAGCTTGAAATCGATTGGTTTTAATGTTGCCATAATTCTTTGTTGTTTTTGGTGGTTGAACTTCTGCTACTCTACCATACTCGTGTGGCAGAGGATTGCGTTTCCGACAATGACGTCGGACGGAATGATTCCGTAGTGCCTGACGGCTATCCTCGTGGCCCTCTCGTTTATCGGGTTGTCTGGCTTGAACTTGCCCTCCTCGTCGATGACCAGGATGTCCTCCTCGTCGTAGTAGTGCACGGCCAGCCCGAACACCTCGGCGTCGGTCGCCCCGTACATCCCGCTCTTCGACTTCTTCCTCATCTCAACCAGTATGAACCTGCAGCACTCCTCGATGCTCTTCTTTTCGTTCGAGTACTTCTCAGCGAACTTGACGTCTTCCTTTGCCCTTGCGTCAAGGTACTCCTTTATTGCATTCTCAAAAGGTGTCATTATTCCTCCTCCCATCTGATCTGAATCGTGTCCACACTATATTCCGACTTGCAGTTCAATGCCTCTTCTCGTGTCGGGAAAACAACATTACCCACGATAGTAAAGTGTTTGCCATCTCCATACTTACATACGTTCATCCAGCCTATCTTTTTAGTTTTTTGATTAGGCTCGAAAAATAAACTATATGAGGTATTATGAGCATTACCATTAACATCAAAGAATGCAATAAATTCATCTCCTAATCTATTGTCGATTAAAGCAAGAATTGGGTAGTTTCCATTTTTCACGTCGGTACAGACAATTCTTACATTAGCTCCATCCTTAGTGGTAATCTTTCTGTCTGGATTCTTGAGATATTCTTCTAAACTGAATTGTTCCATAATTTTCTATTCTTTTTCGTTGATTTCCTTAATTGTAAACCAGTCAATGTCGTGTTCACGCAACCCGAACCACTCTATCACGTCTTCTTTGGTTGCGTTCGGCTTGTCATAGGTTCTGGTCATAACCCTGCCATGCTCCGAGAATGTAGCCTCAAACTTCATGACTACCTCCCTGTTGAACCATATCCGCCAGTGCCCCTGTCGCTTTCTGAAAGGCTGTCCGCCTCCTCGAACTCAATCTCCGGATAAGGGATAATTATCATTTGCGCAATCTTATCGCCTACTTGATAATTGTTAGCGTAAATCTCGTGCATACCAGTTATGTTAAACTTCGCCGTCACTTCTCCTCGATAACCACTATCAATGACACCGACCGAGTTCGCCATCATCAAGGGCTTGTTGCTCACCGAACTACGAGGAAATAAAAGCCCTACATATCCCTCCGGAATCTCAAACGTCAACCCTGTATGGCAGACCAATTGCCGTTTTTCCCAATTCGCTTCCCTGCTTGTGCAATACAAATCAAAGCCTGCATCTGTCGCGTGCGCCTTTACCGGCATTACTGCACTGTCATTTAGTTTCTTAATTCTTACTTTCATTTTCTTTCTTCTCTTTAAGAAATTCATAATGCTCCAGCACTTCTTCGAACGCCGCGAGCTTGCCTTTGTAATACGTCTTGAAGGGGTTTGCGTTCTTCGGATTATATGCAACTCTTTCGCACGCCTTTTTCGCGTCCTTCACGAAATCCAAAATCTCATTAAGCGTCTCGTCCATATTATCTACTCCTTAAAATCAAACCTTGCAATGTCCTCGTCAGAGAACCGCGTCCCCTTCTTCAGCCTGTTCAGTGCCCTGAAAATCTTTTCCATTCCTCCGTCAACTTCCCCTCTGTCGATGCAGAGCATTATCAGTTGTATGACCTCGCTCGAGCTGTGGTTGAAGTCGTCATAGGCCTTGACGCCATAACTGCCGAATGTGCAGTTGTTGATGAACGGCTGAAGGTCCCGCTCGAACCAATACGCGGCAGCCTTGCTCTTTTCCGCGTAGTTCTTCAGTCCGCAGATGATGTCTCCATCTCCTCCGTTGGCTTTCGCCTGCATACCTTCAGCCCTCAGCTCCGCCCTAATCCTCGCGTCTATCTGGGAGGAAAGCAGCGCAAGAGCATTGGACATCAGCATCCCCATCCTCACGAGGTCGGGAATCTTCGAGTTGGCGACTCGGTTCCAGGCCTTTTCCTTGAGTTCCTTGCGGAAGGCTTTGAGGTTCTCCTTGGCCTGTTCTTTCGTTATTTTCGGTTTACTTGTCATCGTCTCCATGTTTGCTGTCGGTTTCACCTTTCTTACGACCTTCCGCCTCGAATTTGGCATTCAACTCATCAAGGGCTGTTTTCAATTCCGCTTTAAATCGGCCTTGAGCCGACAACGAAGCCAATGACACCAATAGGAAGGCACATTGGCCGATAGGTTTAGGGTAGTCTTTTATCTCCTTTAAGAGATTCAGGTTCGAGCAGAACAATTTCTCTAAAATAGGCATCTTATCCATCCAGTCTTTGCCTTCTGCGACCTCTCTTACATTGCTGACTACAGATCCGTCCTTCAGGACTGCATAAAGAATCTCATCGGAGGAAATCATCCTCGTTTCCTTGTTTGTTTCCATAATTGAATCGTTAATTGAATTGTTTGATTATTTTCTGTTTCTTCTGCCGTATTCCGCTATCAACAGAGCATCGCATACGGCAAGCGTTATCCTTTCTCCGGGGAAGAGCTGCTGCGCTTTAGCCTTCAGCCTGTTCTTCCATTCGGTCTTCTTGACGCCCCTTGATGAACCCAACTGGTACGTCTTTTCCCACTTCTGAGGAGTGACGGTCTCTGTAGGTATCCTCAATGACAGAAGCGCCATCTCCAGATGGCCGTAGCCTTTTCCGAAGTTGAACATCGCCATACCTCCGTTGCCCGGCATACCGCCGACCTTCTCGAGCGTGCAGCACGAATCCTCTGCGAACCGACGGAGCGCGTCAATCAGGTCCTGCGGCGTCTCAGGCATTTTCCGTAAAAAAATTACAGCGCCCGAATCGTCGAGCACTGCAATTCCCCCGTTGGTTCCGGGGTCAATCCCTATGTGTATCATCCTGTACAATATCTTTTTGTGCAACAAACATCGTCTTTCCGTTCTTCAGGCGCACCTGATAGTACGTCATCTTGGACACCACCTCTCCTGATGCCGTCCCGTTCACCGTTTTCCACTCTATAGTCATCAGAACAACGTTGTTTTGTCCTCTTCCGGCTCGCCGATGAAAAGGTTCCTGAAGATGTAGAACAGGCAGTCAACGACAATCGAGTTTCCGGCCATCTTGTACTGCTGCGAGTTGCTTATAGGTTTGGCATCGGGATTGTCCTGGTTCTCGGCAGGCACGACATCGTTCTTCATGAACTTTGTCTGCTGAATCTTGTCGATTTCCTTTTCCCTCACGCCCATCAGTCTGAAGCATTCCCTCGGCGTGAGTTTCCTTATCCTCAGCCTCTTCCCCTTCAGTTCTTCGGGGAGATTCATAATCAGATTTGCATCCATATCCGTTTCGATTAAATAGTTGTCTTTCTGTACTGAAGTGATGGTGTTTGAAATTCCGTCAGTCCTCGGTTCGTGTTTTTTTATGCTGCTTCGCGGAAGCCGGATTCTGTGGTTCTCACAGTCCTTGCGTATCCGCTTGCCGTATTCAGTCCTCACCGGACGCAGTATCGCTCTCATAAAACTCTGCAATTAGTACCTCCATATTCAGCCTTGCTGCTCCTACTTGCGCGTGGATCGTATTGGTGACATCACGGAGGTTGAAATGCTCAATCCATCCTGCCCTGTCCCGTGTCCTTGACAATCCGAACAATAATCTTCGGTTCGAGACCGCCCCCCCACAGGTGTTGAGAGCAGGCGCGATTCCTTCAGGAGAGTACACCCTGCCTCTCTGCGGGTTTGTGAAATTCTTTTCATCCGTTACAAGATTGAGTATCTGTATCAGTTTCGGTTCCTTCATAAACTAAAAACGCGCTTCCGCATTGGCTGGTGATCGCGGGGATTATTGCCCCCCCCTGAATCACTCTGCCCCTACGTAATTTCGAGGTCGGATAGGAGCAGTCGAAAACACCTTTGGGATAGACCTCAATGTATCCCTTTTTCGTCGCCTGCCGTATCTTCAGAGGAATCATCATAAATTTCCATTATTCCCGTCGCTCTATACCCCCCCTAATCCGCAACAGGTTGGCTGTAAACATCTTCCAGTATCCCGACATGATTGTGCGGCTGCATCCGTCAGAGTCGTTTATTGGTATTGTCTTTTTCATCCGTCATGATTGTTATGAAATGATTGCTGTCGTTGATTCGTGCCGCAATGGTCCCCGCAATGTCCGAAACGACCTGATTGTAGGCATCCAGCCATACCCCCCCCTAATAGGGACTTTGCCGCTTTTCAGGAGATTCTCAAGTCTTTTGATTCCCATCCGTATAGCCAATGATGTAATTGTCAGTAGGGCCTACTTTCCAGACGTTCGCCCTGATGCACCCTGCCACACTATGATAGTGTTGTCCGTCGCTGAAAGAGCCGCGTTCGCCCGTATGCAGCTTGCTATCTGCCCCCCCCCTAAACGGGTCTTTCGGCCTTCACATAAACCCTGTACCTTTCCTTTCGTGGTTCTCGTTGTGGGCGAGGAACCCTTGAATCGCCTGGTCGCTGACGTAGTATTTCTCATCGACCTCCGGCTCCAGGACATCAATCAGGAACCTGTCCAACTCAAACGGCTTCGGAAAATGGTAGATGCCGTCGCCGTTCAGGATGCTGACAAGGAAAACCCTCTCCCTGTTCTGCGGAACTCCGTAGTCCTTCGCGTTGAGGACCTGCCAATGGTTCGTATATCCGTAGGATTCAAGCTCGTCCATCCACCTCTGGAACAACGGGAAGAACTTCTTTGACGTGAGGGCCTTGACATTCTCAAGCAGAAGGAATTTCGGCTTCTTCGTGAGGACTGCCTTGCGGATTTCCCACAGCAGGGAACTGCGTGTTCCCGACCCCTCTTCTCCACCTCTCTGTAGCCCGGCGTTACTGAAATCCTGACAAGGCGAGCTGTAAGTGAGCAGGTCAAAATCAGGAACTTTCTCCCAATCAACTTTCGTTATGTCGCCGAGATTCCTGTCGGCCCATTGTGGATATAGCGCGTTGTGCGCCTGAATCGCGTACCTGTCAATCTCCGACCACGCTACGAGTTCGTAGGAGAACAAGTCTGGATAGGCTTCCGTAAGCCTATCCAGACTTAGGCACTGGCTGTCATAGCCGCTGAAGCATGTGCAAACTCTTATCTTTTCCATATCAGTTTTCATTTTCTGAACGAGCCGCCCTCGAATACTATCACGTCAAGCATCTCCCTGAACCTGTCAGCGATACGCACTCCGTATTTCTCCGTAATCTGCGGCGGCGTCAAATTTGTCGTTATGACCGTAAACAACTGGTTGTCGTAGCGGTATTCTATCACATCGGCCAAGGGGCTTGAGATGTTGCCGTACTGCGCGTATTCCGCAGGCTCGTTGCCCATATCCTCGATGGCGAGGAGCCTCAGCCTCTGGTGATAGGTCCTCGATTCGAGATTTTCAGTTGCTATTATCTTCGCCCCTACGATATGCAGCGAGAGGCTGAAGTTCCCCAACTTGTCAAGCAGCGCGAAATACTTCACAGCCCCCGATATTGCCTTCACCATCGTGGTCTTGCCGTTTCCGCACTGTCCGCTGAACATCATCCCGAACTTGTGCGATTCTGAAGTGAGGATGTCCGCGACCTTTGAAATGATTTCCGCAGTTTCCTGCCTCATCTCGAACTGCATCCCCCGCGACTTGACTTCCGCACGCAGTGCCGAGCGGATTACCGATTCGGCCGTCTCCTTTGAGCAGGGAAGCCTAAAACGACTTGTAATACTCCGAGACTGGCACATCCAGGACATCAGTGCCTCTTCGTCTATCGATTTTTGGTTTATCTGCATTGTCTTTCGATTTTTCGTTCACGTACCACCTGTACTCGAATCCCCTCCACGTCTTCGTCGCGGCCATCGCTATACATTCTTCAGCGCTTATTCCGTTGCTCTTTGCGAGATCCAGTTCTCTTTTTATGGACTTGAAGGCAGTGACGGTGTTCACTCCTCCCGTCTTCGCCCGGACTTCGAGCCAGTCCGAGGCCGTCTGTTCCGATACTCCCTCGGAGACGAGAGCCGCCTTGAAGTCGAACTTTTCTTTTTTGGCGCAACTTTTTTCTTTTGCGGTTCCGGCTTCTACGGGAGCGGATGCCTCCTGACTTCCGACTTTCTTTTTGGATAATACGTTAGTATTATCTTTTTCTATATTAGTATTATCTTTAGTATTATATGGGGGGTCATTTTGACCCCACCCCCGGGTCATTTTGACCCCACCCGGGTCATCGGCGTCATTCTGTTCGAGCGCTCTCAGGTTGACGCGGTAGTCGTAGAACGTCACGCCGTTGATTTTCTTCTCGATCTTCTCAATCAGTCCCTTTTCCACGAGGGACCTGAGAACGCGCTTGATTGTCTCCTTGCTGCACTTGCATCTTTCAGCAAGCCATTTCTGTGTTCCGGAGAACACTGATTCCCCGTCCTGCGAGAATCCGTAGATGTTCGCATAGACGAACGTGCTCGTCAGGTCCAAGTCCATATCAAGCATCCAGTCCTGAATGACAGTATAGCCGTTTTTCATATCACTAAAACTTCAAAAAGTATTGTTCAAAAGTCTCTATGGGGATGTAATGCGTGAGTATCTTGTCGAGGACCGCCCTGACGCCGTTGTAGAGTTCCCTGAATCCCGTCTCGTCAAGTTTCTCGAACGCTATCGACTTCGGTCCCTGCACCCAGTCCTTGAAACGCGGGGAATAGAACTCCTCGTAATAGCCTGCGGTAATCTCCATGCACTTGCGGAACGCCTCCTGGTTGCCGTGGAATTTCCCCGACCTCACTGAATTCGGAAGGAACTCCCAAGCAGTGCGGAGCATCTGGAAGTACAGTCGGTGGAACTCGGGATTCCTCACGAGCTTTATTTCCGCCGTGTAGGTCTCCCCGATACGGAGCCTCGACTTGCTGTCGTAGTCGGCGTCGGACTCCGGAACGAGGAAGCCTCTCGGCGTGTTCACGAGATTCAGTTTCATGCTAATCGAAATAAGGCATGTCGTTGTCGGCCTCGGTCTGTGCCTGCTCTTCCCTGTTCTTCTGCGTGAGGAACTGGAAGTTCATCACCCTCACCTCCCAAGTCGCCACTTTCTGGCCGTCCTTGTTCTCGTACTCCCTCTGCACGTGCTGCCCCTCGACATAGATGGTGTCGCCCGAATGCACGTACTTCTCCACGACATCTGCCGACTTTCCGAAGAAACGCAGTCTGAACCACGTCGGCTTTTCGACGTACTGTCCGTTCTTGTCCTTGTACCTCTCCGACACGGCGAGCGAGCAGTTCGCCACCTTGTTGCCGTTTCCGAAGTTCCTTACCTCAGGCTCGCTTCCTACGCGCCCGATCAATAATAGTCTGTTGAGATTGCTCATTTACTTGTATGGTTTGAATGTTATACTGCCTTTTACTTTCGTCTCCACCTTGTATTTCTCGTAGATTTTCGGATTCTTCTCCTTCAGCGCTTTCGCGTCAAGCGAAATTCGCGTGGTTTCCGCCCTTCTGACGAACTTTCCGGTTTCTCCCAAGACTTCGTTAAGGTTGCACTCTTTCATTCGATTGTAGAGCCTGTCTTGGATTTCCGAAATGGCCGCCTCCGCCTCCTTTATCTTCTGCTTGAAGATTGCGATGCTCTCGAGGTTATTCGTGAGCGTAACCTCCTCGGATTCCGAGATGATTTCCGTCACAGCCGTCTCAATCGGGATTTCCGTGAACTTCTCTCCCTTCGCTTCGCATCCTATCAGCCTCTCGACCTCGCTGTCGGGAAGCCTGTTGATAGGGATGAGCTTTGCTTTCCTGTTCCTCACGTGGATGCAGTAGAGAGCCGGAACCTTGATTCCATCGTTCTGTCTCTCGAAGAGATACGCGCAGATGGACAGCTGCCATTCGAGCGCGTGGGTGTGGACTTCGGAAGTGGTCTTGACGTCGGCAAGGGAATAGTCGTCAAGCACCTTGTCGATGAAGGTCGCGACTACCTCGTTGTCCGACACCAGATACTCCGAGCAGAGGACCTTGAGGTTGAGTTTCTTGTAAGCCTTCAGGTTCTCGTCCTCGACCACGGTCTCCCCGTTGTCGTAGTCCTCGAGCAGTTCGTGGATGGCGGAGCCTTTCGCCGCCGCCTTGTCCAGCACGTCAGAAGGGATGCCGCCGTAATCGGCCGACAGCCCGTGCTTCTTCATCAGTGACGTTACGCCGATGAGCATCTTGTCTCCGCAGAAATAACTGTGCGTCAGTTCATCGAACAGCACACTCCTGCATTCCTTCAGCCTATCCATTTGAACGGTGTTTTTTAGGGTTCGCAGGGCTTGTCGCCACTGCCTTTCTCAGTTCCACGTTGTCTCCGAATACGGGCTTCCATCTGTTCCACGCGTCAGTCAGTTCCTCCGGCGTCTTCGCGTCGTTCACGTCCCTTATCGCGTCGTCAAGAACGAACTTCTCGAGCGTCATAGGATCCACGTCTCCAACGGGCTGCGCCGCGACTGGCTGCGCCTCTGCCGTCGGCTTGCTGCTCTCCACCTGCTTGACTGCCCGCTTCGGCTCCGGCTTGCCGCTCTTTGGCTCCAGCACCGAATACTTCGTGATGTCCCTGTTCCAATAGACCGAGGCTCCCACTCCGAGTTTCTTGCAGGCCACAGAAATGGCGTCAGTCTCCGCCATCTTGAACGCCTCGTCGTTGATTCCGTCTCCCTTTCCCTTTCCGCACTGCTTCGAGCCGCCTACGCCTTCTATCGGCATGGACCACGTGTCGGTGTCCGGGAACTTCACGTACAGGGCGACCTTCACCCATGCTGTCGATTCGTTCACATCCCTCTCGGTCCACCTCTCGATGATCTGAGTGTACCATCCGAGGCCGCAAGGCCCGAAGAGTTCCGTGAGCGTCTTGATTCGCCACATGGGGTTGATGTCGGTCATTCCCTTGAGGTTTCCTCCGGTGATTGGCTTCTGCGCTTCAGGCGGCACGTTGGCGACCCGCCTGTAAATGTCCAAATTATCCATTGTGATTCTGTTTTGATGATTCTTCCCTGATGAATGTCTCCCTCATTATCTCAGAGACGCGCTCTATCGCCGCATCCGTCTCGAACATGCTGAGGAAGTGGTCGGTGAATTTTCTGAAGGGCATCTTCTCCGCGGCCTTGAGCCTTTTCCTGTCCGTGGAGGTCATGGGCCTGGTCACCCAGTTCTCCCACAGTATCCTGAGCTTGGTGTACTTGATCACGTGGATGCGCTTCTCTATCCAGTGCGCTCTCGACAGTCGTCTGAACAGGACTGAGCAGGGCGAGCGATACTTCCACCTGCTTTCTACCCATTCCCCCTCTGCGGCGTCCCACGTCAGGATTGATGCTGATTTACCTGCAATCATTTCTTCAGCCGCTCCACTTCAGACATCGAGAGGCCCACACGCTCTCCGCGCTGGATCTTGTGCAGTTTCCCGGCGGATATGTACCTGCTTATGGTCCCTCTCGTTATGCCGAGATACTTCGCGGCCTCCGTGCAGGAGATTATCTGGTCGTAATCGACCAGCTTCTCGAGCTCATCAAGCCGTGCCCTCGTCTCGGCGATAAGGGTCTTGACCCTCATGTTACCTGCGTATGTCATATTGATTGTGATTTGTGATTATCAAAAAAAAAGATGGAGGCTGCACTGATTTACGCTAAAAACTGAAATTACTGGATTCCTTTGTTTTGCGATTTGTGTGAAAACCTAAACCTAAAACCTGAAAACTTTATTTCGCCTCCATCATACACGCATCACTGCGTCTTGCGGGGAATCCCGGTCACGACCCGGGCAGGAAGTCACACCTTGAGTGATTTAGGGTGCTTCCAGTCACCTGATGTATTCCCCAGACACGCGGCCGAGACCGCGTGAACGGTTCCTATAACTGACAAAAACATACGGTCTCTCACCGCCCGGCTCTCCTTGAAGCCGTAATTGGAATTGATATTGGTTGGGGGCACCGGAAGGACTCGAACCTCCGAGCGTTGCCTGTTTCATCCGGTCACTGCCAACTGCCGGAACTTCGGTGCCCTTACGAACATAAAATAAACCTATGGGTGGAATGGCATCACTGCTGTCCTTTGCCGGAGGGCAGGGATTCGGACCCTGCTGCTCACTTGGCCTTCACCTGACCGCGAGGCTTTTGATGCTTTGGTCAGGCTTATGCTCCGCGGCGCTCCACAATCCGCGATTTGCCTCCGCCCTTCCGGTCGTCTATCCAGATATTCCCCGGAAGGGTGCACTCCGAGAAAGACGGGGTGCAATTCTTATTGAACTAATATGAAAAGAAACGCTTGCCTTCACAGGTTCGCTAATCCCTATATTTGCCGTTCAGCGTGTCGGAAATCTCCGTAAGGTTCGCTATCAGCAGCCCGAGCAGCACTACCACCCACCTCGACACCAGCGAGCCGTTCCCGAACAGTACGGAAACGACGCCCAGAAGCTCTATCACGTAACCGAAGACCTCGCACCAGTCTATTTTTCTGAAATCCATAATCATTCCTCCTCCCAAGTATATCCGCACTCCGTGCATTCATAAACGACAGGTCCCAGGACGTGCTCCTCGATTCCTCCCGACATCCTGTCTATGGGATACCTTGTGCCTGTGCATTCGCCGCCGCATTTGGGGCAGATGCAGTGAGTCTCTCCGTGTTTCATTTCCTCTTCTCCTCCACCGCTTTCCTCTCCGCCTCGGAGCCGCTCCACACGTTCGTGTAAAGGTCCCTCGCCTCGTCGCTCATGTCCCAGTAACTGTAATGGTAGGTCTCGCAGAACGCCTCCCAGCTCATCTGGTTGAACTCCTCGTCCACGACGCAGTTGTCCACGAAGATGTTGAGGGCGATGCTGCCCAAGAATGCTGCAATCAGTATCAGCGCTTTATTGTTTCTTTTCATAATCGTATGATTTTAATGGTTCATAATCGTATGATTCCAATGCCAATACGGCAGTGCTGCCGTAAATGTCTGTGATTATATAATGCAGGTGCAGGAGGCCTCTGATTCTGGATCCGCCCTTAAAGGTGCTCGTGTGTATCAGTTCCCTGCCGATGTACTCCCTGCTCATCCTCAGCGTCACCCCGTTCGGCAGGATGTTGTCCGCCACAAGGTCGGGCATCGAAAGCAGGCTGTCCATTGCAGGAGTGCCTATGATGGAAAATCCATTAACGGTCATGCTGTTCCGGCTTGCCGTGGTATATTGGCCTTGCAGCCCATGCGATTACCTTCCCGAGGTTGTCTATCCCGAACTTCCCGTCTTCGCACAGACGGCTCAGTGCGGTCTTGGCTTTCCCGCTCTTGCTGTCGTTGGGGATGTACGCCACCATCACGGACTTGCCGACCTTCGGCAGCCTTTCGGATGTGGGTGTCCAATAGACCTTCCAGTCAGGTATCTTTCCCACAGTCTCCTTGACTATCGCCATTGTCCACTTGTAGGTGCAGAATGCGGCGATGCTTGCGGCCGCAAGCGCAGTAATTACTGTAATCATTCCTTTACCATTTTTTGAATCTTCTTGGCTCCCTTTTTCGTGTTCAGGAGGACGGTAGCCATTCTTCTGCCTTCCTTCGTCTCGAACCCCGCGAAATAACTCTCAGTGAACGCCTCCGGCGGAAGGTAACGCGCGGATTCGAGCAGAAACGCGTCACGCTGCGTCATGCACTCCTCCGATTCCTTCTTGGGGGCCACGAAGAAGTTCCCCACGAGCTGCTTCTTGTGGAGCGACGTCCTTATGACCGTATCCTTTGACCTCATATTGAGGTATGAGGCCGTTGAGCGGCAGGATTCCATGTCGCGTATGGATTTGAACACTATTATGTTCGGACCGTCATCCAACGATTCGAGCAGCTTTGTCCATTGTCTCTTGTCAAGATACTCTCTGTTCATCTTTGTTAGTCTTTGTTAGTCAGGTTCTGAAACCGCCGCCCCGTCATCGTCGTCAGGGATGTCGATGTATTCGTACTTGACGAACTGGACAATCCCCGAAATGAGTTGGGCCTTCTGACGCGTCTCGCTTTCCATCTTCTTGATTTTCCCGTAGAATGTCGCCAGACTGTCAGCCGTTACAGTCGTAAAGCACGAACTGGCGATTACCTTGCTTTTCATAGCATACTCCTTTCATATTGTTCTTTTCATATTGCACCTCTCGTCGTTTCTGCGGAGTTGAGACCGCAGTACGCCACTGGTGGCGCACTCTCGACTTAGTGCCGTTCCGACATACGCATCATAGAAGATTTAGATTCCCGTGCGTACCGGCTGCCTCGGTTTTCTCTGCATCCGCAGGTGTGCCCGTTCAGGTTGTCATGTAGGCGGCTGTCCCACGCGGACTGACACTTCGTCCGCACTTGGTTGTTTACCCTCCTTGTACTGGAGCAACGATAGAACATCAAAAGTTTTTAACATTTGATTATGAATTGATAAACGGATTTCTTACCTTTGCCACTGTTAGGAATTTTCACAAAGAGCCATTTGGTTGGCAGGAATCCTTTTTATCTTTCCAGTCTTGTTTTATCTGATTGCAAAGATACAAGAGGTTTTTGTGAATTACAAATTATTTTTGTGTAATTTTATAATTATTTGTGGTTTTTCCGCATAAGTGACTAATTATGAGAGGAGTAGTTTTAAAAAACCTTTTAGCGGGGAAAGGCTATAATGTGTCTGAGGTGGCGAGACGGATAGGAATGTCTCAACAAGCCTTGTCTGCTGCATTAAGTTCAGAGGATGTAAAATCAAGCCTTGTAGAACGCATATCTTCGGCAGTCGATACTCCTATATCTGAAATGTACGGCGAAAAGTCCTCAATATCCGCCACGATGCAAGGAGGAAACGGCAACAGGATGATGACCGGAGTAGGCAACGTGATGGGGGAAGGGAACTCTGAACTGGTGACCGCCCTGAAGGGTGAAATAGAGATGCTGAAGGCCATAATCGAGGAGAAGAACGCGGACCTGAAGGACGCGAACGGGAAAATCAACAAGTTCATTGACCTGATGCAGAGGATGACGGAAACGAAACGATAGAAAACTAAAACTGATATAATATGGATGATGACGGTGACGCCCTATGTAAAAGTGCACTAAGGGAAATTATCAACGAGCTTTTCGAGACGGAAATCAAGCCTATCCTCCTGAAGATTTACCAGGACGACAGGGAGATGCTCAAGGAATCCGACAAGCGGATAAGCAGGACAAACGAAATCATTGACAAATTGACGGACGCCTGCAAGTCGGTGGAGAATGCCTATACGTCGCATGTGGGTTCGCTCCAGTCATCGCGCGACGCTTCACAGAAGGCCAACGCTGAACTGATAAAGACCTGCGAGAGGCTTTCAAAGCGTCTGGAAAGGACGGATGATGTCAACCGCAAGCGCATCATGGCACTGAACGACAGGATTGCCGCACTTATGGATGAACGCAAAGAGGCAAATGACCAGTACAAGGAACTGCAAAAGTCGTATCTCAGGATTGCGGAGGCTGGCAGTTTCAAGCAGTCCGGGAACGTGATGGAAATGAATGTAAACAACCCCAAAAAGATATGATAAGAAGATTTGTATGTGCGGTATCGGGCCTTTTCGCGGGATTCCTGATGAACGCGCAGCAGCCACTCGACAGCCTGTTTCTCAACAACGGCGATATTGTCCCTTGCAGAATCACGGAGGCGTCGTCTTCGGAAGTCAAGTACGTGTATCCGAACGAATCGCTCGTGAACATCGTGGACATGATGCAGGTGAAGCAGGTGAAGCTCGCGTCAGGAAGAATCATCAGGGGGCAGAGCGTGGATCCTGTGCTTTCGGAGGCGGACTGGGCGAGGGTCGTAGTAACGAACGACGAGAATATGGCGAGGGGACTGAAGTTCGTGAAGACCATCAAGGCCAAATCTTCAGCATGGAGGGGCCTCGGCGAATCCGAAAGCGACAAGGCCTATGTGGAACTCAAGAAAGAGGCGGCAAGGTATCATTGCCATCTGGTCGTATTGGTCGGGGACCTGACGCGTTCCGCCAATTACTGGACAGGGCAGAACGACATCGAACTCCGTGCCAACATCTATACGTATCCATTCGTTGAGGTCTCCGTCAATGCCGACTGGGAGGCGTGGCGCGATTCCGTGGTCAAGGACCCTTACGGCAGTTACGACAAGACCGGATACAAGAGATACAAAATGATTATGGATGTGATTGATGGGATTACGGAGGATTCCGCGACGGATGAGGTGGCACAGGCAATCGCGGAGAAGATGGCCATATACAAGCAGGTCTGCGATGCCCTGCTGAACTCAAGGGAACAGGACTACTATATGACGGCATACAGGAAACTGGATACCGCCCTTGCCAAAAAGGTGCGCAAGTACAATTTGTCACTTGGAGACTGAATATGGCGAAACCGAACAAACTGCGGCCGCAGGACGCGAAGATAATGAGGACGATCGTGGATTTGGGATGCGGGGGCAGCACGAAGCTCGCGTCACTCCTGCTCGGCTCCTACAGTTCCTCAATATCGGCTATAATGTCCGGCAAGTATGCCCTCGCGCCTCAGCTCGGCAAGATACGCAAGGCATTCCCCCTGATAAGCGATGAGTTCCTCGAGACCGGCGAGGGAGACCCCGGCTGCCTGTCGATTATGCAGATGAAGGACAGGTATGACGCGATGATAGCGGAGAAAGACGAGACCATCGCGAAGCTGGTCAATGAGATGGAAACGCAACGCAAGATAATAGAACTGCTGCTCAAAAAATGAGGAGGACAACCTGATGCCCTCCTTTTTCATTTCTGGTTGAAGAACGGGTTGGACGCGAGCAGTTCAGCGTTCTGCTCCTTCGTCACCCTGATGTACTTCATGAAGTTCGCTTCTGTAGTATGCCCTGTTATCAGCATACATTGCCTCAGTGGCACTCCTGACATGTAAAGCAGCGTCGCTCCCGTCCTCCTTGCGGTGTGGCTCGACACCATTTCATACTTCTTCTTCCTCTCGGTGCAGTGCGCCGCCCCGTGGCTCCTGGTCACGAGCACCGTCTCAGTCATTCCGGCCTTCCGGCACACCTCCTTTATGTTCTCGTTGTACTTCTGCTGGCTGATTGCAGGTGCGTGGCCTCCGTTCCTTTCGAGGACCTGGAGGACCCTCGGCGCGGCAGGAATCACCACGTCGCCGGACGTCTTCTTCTGGACGAATCGTATCTTCCCGTCCCTGATGTCCTCCGTCGTCAGTCTCGAATAGTCCGAGAACCTTGACGCCGTGTATATCCCGAGGATGAATAGGTCCCGGGACTTCTTCTCCATGCTCAGCTTGAGGTCCAGATTCCATATCGCATCCACTTCCGCCTGCGTGAGATAGACGGTATCCGCCTGCTCCTGCCCCTTGCGGAAATTCATGTATTCCGTATTGGTGTGGTATTTCAGTTTGAAACCCTCTGACATTACCGTCTTGAGCCTCGCGATTATCGTAGCCTTGTAGTTCACGGAGTATCCGGCCTCGTCCATTTTTTGGCCGAGCCTGAAGAACCACGCGCTGTCGATGTCGTTCCAGTCGTCCTGCCTTCCCATCATTTCGCCTATCCTCCGCTTGGCGTTCTCGTTGTATCTCTTCGTTGTGCGCGGACGTGCCGCCCATTCGTCGAAATACTGCCAGAAAGAGACCTTTCCCGAGGCTTTCTCCGTTATCGGCGTATAAGTGTCGAGGCTGGAGGACAACACTTCATCCACGGCCCTTAAAATGTCGTCCTCGGAACTGTACTCGTTGAGCCGTTCCTCCAGTGACAGCAGTATGCCCTTCAGTTTCCTCGAATCCTCCGGATCCGTGGGCCACTGCCTGCCTTTCTTCGGCCTCTTCCATCTTGACGTCAGGACGGAGATTCCGGTATATTTGCGATATACTTTCCCCCTGTGCGTGATGACGAGACGTACCGCCGACCGTTCGGCGCTGTAATCCTTCAGGTTGAAATTTATGTTCATTTTGTCGCTATGTCTAAAACTGCCCGAAAATATAGTGATTTCCGTCAAGGGGGGCAAGAAAAGGGGCAAGAAATTGCCAAAAATGTTTAATTTTTTAGCCTTTTTTGCGAAACGTATTTAACATTTATGCTTTTGCAACTTATTGATAGTCAGACGTAAAACGCTGATTTTCACGTGTGTAGCAAGGGGCATAGTTTGCGTACCAACCGAATCACAAAAATAGCCATTCTACGCCACTCTGTGGCATACAGGGGCAAGAAAAGGGGCAAGGTTTCTAAAGAATCTTGCCTTTTTTTTCTTTGTTCCGGGGGCAAGGTGTCCCGAATGCCTGAAATTATCTTTGTCCCTTTTTGGCCTTTTTACGCAAAGTATTCCATCGCGCTGTCGGAGAGTTGCACCGACTTGTTGGCGATGTACCTTTCGGTCATCTGCGTCGATGAGTGCCCCATCATCCCCGCCAACTGAATGAGGGGGACTCCGGCGTTCGCAAGGTTCGTGGCGAAAGAGATTCTCGCCGTGTGGCTGCTGACGAACTTCCACTTCGGCCCCTCCTGCGTCTCTCCTCCGAGGTGTATCTTGACTGTCGAGTTCACGCCGGACTTCATGCAGACGATCCTCAGCACCTTGTTGTACGTCATCAGCGACATCTCGCGGTCGTTCGCCTTCACGTAGGCTATGAGGTCGAGGACCTTCCTCGGACACGGCACCGTGGCCTCCGTCCCGGTTTTCTTCGCCACATACGTTATCATCCCGTGCGACACGTTGGACGTGCTGACTTCCATCGCGTCGGATATTCGCATACCGGTATATGCGCCTATCAGGAAACGCGCCCTGACCAGCCTCTCCCTCTCCGTCAGGATTTCGCACTTCTCGACCCTCTGGAGTTCCCCTTTCGTCAGGTAGGTGCGCACTGCCTTGTCCGCCTTGTTCTTGAGGATCTTCCTGTAGTCCTTGCACACTCCCCTCTCCTCGTCGTGCCTTGCGAGGAATCCCTTCATCGTGGCCATGTACGTCCTTGCGGTGGACGGTGCGCACGTTTCCCTCAGTTCATCCCTCAACTTGTAGATGCCGCCCTTCTCCGTCAGGTCGGGCCAGTCGTACACGCCTGCGGCCGCAAGGTGCTTCAGAAGTGCCTTGCTCTGGTGTCCGGTTTCCGACACGATGGCTTTCTCCAGTCTCGGTGACAGGCTCCGTCCGGCTTCATCCGCCGTTTCTGACGGACTTTCCCGGCTTTCCCCTGCCGCCGTGCCGTCCGCCGTCCGTTCGGCCTCTGTGGGGCTTGTCTGAGCCTCATCTTCCCTCCGTGCCCTCTCCGCGCTCCAGAACCATTCATATACGATGCCCTTCATTTCCTCCCTGATGCTCAGTGCGAAGTCCGGCGCCGTGACGTCGTTGTAGTCAGTGATTATCTGCCTTACGATTTTCACTGCGTCCTCCCCGGACACCACGCACGTCAGGCGTGAGAACTTGTCTCCTTTCTGCCTCCGTATATATACGCGGTAGCGCCCCTCCCTGTCGTTCTCTATTTCCCCGATGGACATAGGCTTTCTGGTGGCCTGCCACGGTCTCCGGCCTTTCGCCCTCACTGCCTCGTTGTTCTTCCTGAGCTGCGCGAGCATCCGCCTGTCCACGTCGTCCGCCGTTGTTCCGTCAAGGACTTCCGTTTCTCCGTTCCTCGGTGTGTCGGTCGTTGTTTCGTTCTGGGCCTCAGAGCCGTTCGACCCGTTCAGGCCGTTCTCCTCCGTCCGTTCGGTGCTTATCTCGTCATTGTCCGCCGCCTTGAAGCACAGGGCTCCGGAGTATGCCGGTGCCGGTCTCCCGGTGATCCCGTCAATGGCCTCCTTGATGACGGCGAGCTTTTTCCTCAACTTCTTGAGGCCCCTGTCTATCCTCTGGGCGTATGCCGAAAACTTGTCCGGCGTCTGCTCCAGCGTCTCCTCCTCCGCCTTTATGCACTCCTCCGTGGCGGCGGCCTTCTCCTTCAGCAGTGCGGTGTCCTGCTCTCCGTTGATGCAGAGCACGGCATCTGAATACGCTTTCATTACAGGCATTATGACGAACTCGCTGCCGTCGTCCGCCTTCGCATATACCGGACTGTTCACGTTCTTGGCCCTGAAATAGATCGTGTCTATGCCGTACAGGTCCAGAGCCTCCAGAATCTTTGAGAATGCCGCAGAATTGAAATATACTGCCTTGTCGTTCACGTTTACAGACACGTAGGACAACGCTTCGGCGCCCGGGAACGCCTGCACTGTCTTTATTGCCGCCCCTGCCTTCTTCCTGTCAATCCTGACGGGAATCGATTCGTTCAGGAACTCGCCTCTATATGGCGCGAAAATGTCGTTATACGGCGGATACTTTTCCGTTATCTCCCTTCCTGAAGCGTTGTCGAATGTTTTTCCTTCCTGGTCATCAGGATAATCGAATCTGCATTTGGCGATCATCTTGGCGTCCGTTGCGACCATATAGCCGCCTTCGTAGTGCTTCGCGTGGAAACATGGGTGGTTTCCCTTCTTGTCCTCGAACTTGCTTACGAGCCTGATTACTTTCTTTTCATCCATAATTTATACTTTTTAAAACTGGCGGCCGGAGTTTCTTTCGGAGAAACGGCATCGCGCCTTTTTCCGGCCTATGGCAAATTAAGTTTATCCGAACAATATGCGCAGGATCAGGAAGGTGGCCACGCCTGTAAATATAGCCTGTATCGCCTTTATTGGTGTGAGCTTCCACGGGTTTTCCTCTACCTCCTCCCGGTCGTTCGTCTCCTCCACCCGTTCGGCCTCCCTTACCCTTTTCCTCGACTCCAGAATCTCCCTGCGGAGTTCCGCCGTCTCTATCTCCAGGTCCAGGCCCTCGTCGCTGTCCCTCTCCTCCTCCGTCATGTTTTCAATGTAGATATTATTCAATCTATATTGCGCTTCCTTCCGGGTGACGGAGCCGGGGGCCGCTGCCTTGATTTTAGCCTGAAGGCGCATGACGCGCCTGTCATCCTTCAGGGCCTCCTGTATTTCAATCAGTCTGCGGTTCTGGTCGCTGCCTGATTCGTTCAGCAGCCGTTCGGCCCTCTGGACCCTTTCTTTCATTTCCATACTTGTAAATTATTGTTGATTGGAACCCCCGGCAGTGTCGCTCTGCTTGCCGTTTCCTCGCGGGGGCTGTTCTTTTATTCGTTATCCCAGTATGTCCATTTCTTGATTTTTGAAAGCCCGTAACGCTTCAGGTACGCATGTAGGCGCTTCTCAAATCTGGCCTTCTGCATTTCGTAGGCTTCCAGAAGCCGGGCGCGGTCGGTGTCGTTCATCATTACTGTTTTCCAATTTTGTAGCGGCGTATTAGACCAGTTACGACTTGCTTCTATATTTGCCGCATTGCAGTAAATGAATAAAATGTCGTCGCTCTTGAGCTCTTCGATCCTGTCGTCAATCCCGCGCAAGTTTTCACGTAAAAAATAATCCTCTTTGGCGTTCACTTTCGCCTTTAAGGCATCTTCGTATGTTCCGCATATCCCATAACCGAAACAAAAACTTGTTTCAATTTCAGGCTTCACAAATTCGACCAGTCCACCGTCTGAAAGCCTGCAAAAGAAGCCGCCGCCCGTAATATAGGCTATTCCTTCGGCTTTCGCCTGCTCGGGCGTTACGTACCATTCGGGCAACTCGTTCGCCTTCTTGGGGGCTTCAGCCGTTCGGGTGCCTGTAGGCATCCCGTCAAGCTCTGAAATGAGCTTTTCTATTTCAGGCCGTTTCTTGGCGCTGAAGATCCACCCAGGGCCGCAAGTCAATTTCATATTGAAGCGCCCGCCGATTTCCTTTAGTTGCTCTTTTACTGCCTTAGTGTCGCCCACGCGGGCGGCGGCTGGTCGTTACATGCTGAAAGGGTCGCAGGTCTCGCACTCCTTCAAAAGTTCGTCCCACTCATCCAGACGATCCCCGGCGCCGTTGTCAAATTCCGGGCTGTCGTCGTCAAAAAGCCAATGCCAGAAATTAGGATCACTTTCGGCAGTCAGTTTCACCCATTCGGCAAAATTGGCCGTTTCGCCGTCCTTTACGCAACCCTTGTAATTTTCCGCAAGGGTTGAAATCTTTGTCCTGTTAACCATATTGATAAATTATAAGATAGTTATAAATGATTCATCTATATACTCATATTTACGAGTTCTCCACATTGCGCCGGGGCTTTTTCTTGCGAAAATAAGGGCTTCGGCCGTCATGTCGGCATTGACCCTGAAGCTAAAGGCAGTTTCAAACTTGTAGATTTCCAGAAATTCGGCGCCTCTCCCGGTGATCGCGCACCACTGGGCGGCGGTAATTTCTGAAAAATAATTGACTATTCGCCCGGACGTCTTGGCCCTGGAAGCCTGCAAAACCAGTTCAACGCCTCGCACGTTGACGCGAAGCGCTTCGGGGTTCTCCAGTTTAACAGCCTCGGCGATTGCTGCCCTTTCTTTTATTGTGGTGCCGGCAAATTCGGCGCTGGTGCCTGCCGGACATTCGGCATACTTGGACGCGCTTAAATCCCTAATAACATTTTTTGCCCCATTTATAAGGCCGCAAATCTGTGTTTTCATCGCAAAAATGTTTTATTGGTTTTAGTGTCCCCGGAAGCCTTCGAGGCTTCAGCGTCGCGCCGTTCGGGGACAAAGTTAAATTTAATTGCGGAAATATGTATTAACCGCGTCGAAGTATTTCCACCAGTCGCCGAAATTGATCACATCTTTATAATACTCTTCTTTGCCGTCAAAGTATTTAGCTGTAACATTGCAAGCCAAAGTAAAATATTTATCTGTCTCCTCGGCGATCTCCCGGAACTGGCGGCGGGCCTTGCAGTGCTGCAATTTGCCGTGGTTGACGCCGTCTATAATTTCATTTGTTGCGTTTCTTAAATCGTTGAGTCGTGCAACAACGATGGTTAAAACTTTGATAGCGTGGATCTGTGAAAAATTGTATGTCATGATGTCGAATTTTTAAAGATTGAAAAAAATAGATGTCTTAAGCTGTTATATAGCATTCATGACCTGCGCAATAAGGGACATAATCAAATGATCCATTTTCGCT
>ERZ1026876.439-NODE-439-length-24581-cov-7.562954_pt1 | contig 24581 bp, 29 predicted proteins | sample MGYA00380168_ERZ1026876 | MGnify/ENA primary metagenome ERZ1026876 (study PRJEB33269, sample SAMEA4719804) | human gut metagenome | biome: human-associated habitat; feature: organic feature; material: feces | place: Cameroon | collected 2013-10 ... | reverse complement strand
GGAGATGTGTATAAGAGACAGGTATATAGCCGCCACCCAGCCCCGCCCGGTGAGTAGCGCGAAAAATTTCCAAAATAAAAAAGGCTTCTCTCCCTACCCACCCCCTCTTTTCTGCGCAAAACACCCTACCCCTATTGCCAATCTCAAAAATTTCCCGCAAAAACAAAAAGACCCCTACAAAGGGTCTGTGTTCTGTGCTATACTTGCCTTATAAGCCTTGAAAGGGAGGAATCTACAATGGCTAAAAGTAAAATGACAACGTGCAAGCACTGTGGCGCAGAGATTGCCGCAAGTGCAAAGGTCTGCCCTCAGTGTGGCGGTAAGAATAAGCCGCCCATCTACAAGCGCTGGTGGTTCATCGCCATCATTGTTTTGATTGTCTTGTCTGCTATTGGCGGCTCTAGCGATAGCGGCAAGAAGGGCTTTGAAGAGGGCTACAAGGACGCTACGTCTAGCAAGGCAAGTGCATCGACCGCTTCTTCCGTTGCATCTGTTGCGCCTGAAATCAGCGAGGACGATTACAAGGCTGAGTGCCAGACTGTGGACTATAAGGAACTGTGCCGCTATCCTGAAAAGTATGAAGGTACTAAGATTGCAGTCAAGGTAAAGGTCTCGCAGATTATTGACGCAAACTTCTCCGGCAGCGAAAAAGCATGGAGAACCTACACGGACAATAGCGGATACGGCTTCTATGCCGATGACGAGTATTATATGCTGGATAAGCGCGGTGGCGATGCCGTGAAGATTCTGGAAGATGACATTATCAACGTCTATGGTGAGTTTACCGGGCTTGAGAAAATCACTAGAGCATTGACCAGCACCACTGATGAACTCCCTCGCATCGAAGTCAAGTACGTAGACCTTGTGGATGAATAAGGAGAACATAATGGAAAACAAAACGCCTAAGAGCGATTTGATTCCTTGCGAACATTGCGGCCACATGATTTCTAAAACGGCTAAGACCTGTCCTGAATGTGGCGGCAAAAACAGAAAATATATAAGTGCTGGCAAAGTTGTGCTTATAGTTGTCATGCTTATTATCTTTGCTTACCTTGAATTTATGCTTTCCGCTTCGTTCGCAGCGGGTTAATCTAAACGAAAAAAGCCAGCGGCTAGATGTTCTCTAACCACTGGCTTTTCTTATGGGCTATTTACGTTTCGGGAAAAACCGAAGCGTTAGTTTTAGACTTTTTGCCCAAAACCTTATCCGTTTCTACGGATGCTTGCATAGAGCAGACGAAAGGTCTCACGGCCTTTCGGCGTTACTCTGGTCTGCAAACCGCCATGCTTATTCTTCCGATTGAGAAATTCCTTAACGACAAACAGTTCGTCACCCTTGCCAGCTTTCGGCAAGAGGTTTCCGTTTTTGTCACGATAGACATAACCATCTTCAATAAGCGATTTGATGAACTTGCGTTCCGGGATTCTCAGTTCCTTTGCAGTACCACGAAAACAAACAGCCAAGTTCCATGCCACAAGGTCGTCAAAGTAGTCTGCCTTAGGCTGCATCTCCTCGTTCTTCTCACAGAGCTGCTTGTTCTGCGTCTGCAACGCTGCGTTCTTTTCCTTTTCGGCTTTCATGTTCTGAATCAGACCGATCACGAAGTCCGGGTTGGCAATAGCCGTCTCCAACAGGTTGTCGGTCATGTACATCCCGTTCTTGCGGATGGACGGCAAGACCTCGTGAGTGACCCAGTGCTTGAACCGCTGTGCGCTTTCCAGCTTACTGCTAAAAATCAGACTGTACAGGCCAGATTCGTTGATGATGATAATAGGCTGCTTACCACCGGGGGTGTCCATTTCGTTCACCCCTCTGTCTTGTTCATCAACGTGGTCACGGATGGCTTTCTGCGGGTTATTGTAGCCTAAAGCCACCGCAATGTCCTTGCCAACAAACCAAGGGTCATCGTCAATGAGCATGACACGGATTTCGCCAAACTCGGCGTTGTTGAAGATTTTGATGTTCTCAGACAAAGAAAGTTGCATTAAAAGCTCTTTTTCACTTGTGAGAGAAGCGATTTTCTGCTATAATAACGGCGAGAGAATGCTTCTCTCAGGGTTTACATGATACGTTCGCTGCTGTCGGCAAACTTTAGCGAGCGTATCATTTTTCGTTTTCATCGGTCTCCGGGATGGGATGCACTTCAAAGAACGTGTCACGGATGGCTGCGGCCTGTGCGACCTTGTGTTCGGTGCAATAGGCTTTCAGCCACTGGAACTGTCGTTCAGTCAGCGCAACAGTGAACGTGTGATTGTGACGTTCGAGATAAGGACTGTACATAAACTCACCTCCCTTCATGTGGGTGCAACCAGTATACGCAATATGTTGTGGCTTGTCAATTACGCAAACGCTTAATGTAGTACTGGTATCTGTACAAAATCTAAAATTTTGTAGATTTGCACAAAACTCAGCCATTATTTTTGTTTGCTCCCGCTTCGTACCCTGCCCGGTAGTTCAGTTCGGACAGCTTACCAAGCGCTTCTGCGTACTTCCTGTCCTCGCTGGTCGGCTCTTTGCCGTGTGCGAGGGTTTTCAGAAATTCTTCGGTTTTCGTGGGAAAGTTCATGTTTTTTGCTCCTAACTCTTGCGGAGAGCAGCCCTTTTTGGTATAATAGATTCCGAAAAGGGAGACTGCCCCCTTGGTGGTTGCAGGTTCTCGTTTCGTGATGTGGATAAGCTATCAGTGGCTTCGTGGTGGTTGCGGCTGGTAGCTTATTTTTTTATGCCTTGATAGTCTCAACGTAAGATGCTACCCACTCGATACCCATGCGAATAACATCGACCTTTGAGATGCCCAATGCTTTTGCGCTGCTCTCCATGCTCGCGATCTGGCTCTCTGTGAGCCGAGTGCTTATCATGCGCAGCTTATCACGTTCCGAGGTTTCTGCTCGTCTTGCCAAGCCTATCACCTCGCTTTCGCTGGAACAAGTATAAAGCGTGAAAATATGCTTGTCAAGACCCAAAGTTTTACGGAAATGAAGTTCGGCAGAATTACTCCTTATTATAGAAAATTTTCTACCTGATTGTGATTAACTAAGTAAACATCCTTATACTACTCTAGTATGTATAAATACATACTAGAGTATATTTATATATAATATAAGCGCAAGCAAAGAAAGTCCAGAAATATCTTGACATCCAGAAATATCTTGATATAATAGAATCAAGAAAGGATGGCGAAGAAAAATGACGGCAAGTGAAGCGATAAAGGAAATTTTGAAATTGAAGGAATTGAACCAAGCGAAGTTAAGTGATATGCTTGACATTCCGCTTAAAACCTTGAATGAACGTCTAAGGCACAAAAACATTAGTGTCAACAAGCTGGATGAAACACTAAGGGTTATGGGATACAAGATTATGGTAGTCCCTCGTGAGACAAAAGTCGAAAATGGGTTTGACATCAAGTGATGGGTGAAAAAAATGCGTTACTTCTTAGCTAGAGTGTCTAGTAAGGAGCAAAGCCTTGCAAGACAGCTTAAAATCGCACGAGATCGGTTCGACATCCCGGACGAGAATGTATTTTGTGATAAAATGACAGGTAGCAGCTTTGACCGTCCGCAGTATAAACGATTGAAAGAGACTGTCAAGGCTGGGGATGAAGTCATCGTCAAGGAATTTGACCGATTCGGGCGTGACAAAGACGAAATGAAGCGAGAGCTTCAATGGTTCAAAGAAAAAGGCGTGATTGTTCGCATTCTCGACATTCCGACCACGCTTATTGACTTCCAAGACCAGACGTGGGTGCTGGAAATGGTAAACAACATCCTTATTGAGGTTTTGGGCGCAGTAGCTGAACAGGAACGCAAGAAAACCAAGCAACGTCAGGCAGAGGGCATAGCTGCCATGCCTATTGTTAATGGCAAGAGAGTGTCGGCCAGAACAGGCCGTAGCTTTGGCAGACAGGAAAAGCAAGTTGACGAGCAGCAGTTTGAAAGCCTATTAGAGCAACAGCAAAAAGGCAAAATTACCGTAAAAGAGTGCTGCAAGCAGCTTGGCATTGGAAAATCTACTTGGTATGAGCGTGTCGAAAGATACGCAAATAAAAATAGCGGCAGCCCAACCACAAGCCACCGCTAAGAGTACACCAAACCAATCAAAACAGGAAAAAGAATGGTGCAACCACAGTATACCATTCTTTTGGATGAACATCAATATGAATAAGAAACAAAAGATGGATTTAACTGAAAAGCTAGAAAATATTCATGGCGGTAATTTGATTGTTCAAGATGGAACAACAAAGCTACGTTCAATTTTTGATTTTGTGAAATACGAAGAACTGTTTGCTTTTGTTGAAGGATGCAAATTGGCAAACTCCATTTTGATTTTTGAAAATGAAGGATTGACCATTAAACCAACTGAATCAAACTTAGGACAGAATATCCAGCTTGCTATGTATGCCAGCATTTGCGAAGATAGTACGATGGTAAAACAATATCTTGATTACGTTATGAAAGTTGGTTGTGATGGCAAACGTGAGCCGACATTATACAAAGAATGACGCTGCCAAGCAGCTTGGCGTGACCCGCCAGACATGGTATCGGATTGCTGAACAGAGAAAGGCTGGATAATATGCAGGGAGAAGAACTGATTGTTAAGAATGGTAGCATTACGCTACGGTCTATGCTTGACTTTGGAGGATTCCTTGAAATCAAGCGGTTCTTGGAGGCTTGCCATTCGGAAAACTGCACCGTGACCTTTGCAAATGAGGAAATCGTTATTTTTCCGAATGAATACGATGCCGCTAAAGACGCTCTCGTCTTTATTTACGGAACGCTGGCAGAAAGGCACGACGTTATCGAAAAGTATCTCCGCTATAAGCTGATGCTAGGGGATGAAGAGCCAAAACCCACTTTACATAGTCAGAGAAAGGAATAAAACATGAAAACCGTAAAATTGTCAGAGCAGAGTTTGAAACTCATTGAAACGCTGTGTGATTACACCGACAAGCCTGATGTTCTCAACACTGTTGCAGATGCTTTGTATTATGACGCAGACGAGTTGAAGCGTAGGCTCAATCAGCTTGCGGAAGAAGTCAAATAAATTGCACATTCCATCCGTTAAAACGAATTTTGGCAAATAATTTTCCAAAATAGCATTATAAAACCGAATATTTAATTTTTGTGCAGTTGTAGGCACTCTTTACATTTTCAGGTAGGGGGTGCCTATTTTTTATGCAGCCAAAGCAGTGTATCGCCATCATCGACAGCATCAAAGCGTATGCGAAGCAGAATCCGACCGAAGCACAGGTCTATGAGGACTGGTTTCAGGCGGTCGTGAACCTGAGAGACGCCCTGCCGCAAGATAAGCGTTTCGATGCCTACAAATACTCTGGTGAACTGCGCTCCGTCTGTGCAGCCATGATGGGCAAGATGAAAACAGGCGAGGATGTGGCGAAGGTCTATGATGTTATCAGCCGGACGTACCTGTTTGAAGCAAAGGACGTGTTCGATAGCTATTGCATCTACCTTGAATGGAACCGTGCTCCTGAGAAGAAGTTCTACCAGCCGAGACGCAGGGTTTTGAAGGTGCTGGCAGATGACCTTGAGGACTTGTTTTATAAGCGGATTGACTTCTTGGGGGTTAGCCTTCCTGCTCGCGTGGGCAAGGCTTTGAGCGATGACACGCCAATTTTAACAAGAGATGGCTGGAAGAATCACGGTGATTTGCAAGTGGGCGATGAAGTTATCAGCCCGAAAGGTCAGTTTGTGAAGGTGCTGGCAGTGTCTCCTAAGTGCCAGCTTGATGTGCGCTGCCACTTCTCTGATGGCACATATATTGACTGTCACGAAAACCACGAGTGGCCTGCCTTTAACCGTCATAAGAACGGATTTGATGTGGTCGAAACCAAACGGATGATGGAAGATTATGTTACCGACACGAAAGATGGCATAAGGTTCTGTTATCAGGTTCCATTCAAAAATTTTGTTGAGGGAGAGTATAAGAAGCTACCTGTTGAGCCGTATACACTAGGTGCTTGGCTTGGTGATGGTCGCAATCAGCACCCGGATATTTGTGAACCGCCTTGTGATAGAGTGATTGTAGAGCGCGTTATTAACGATGGATACCCTGTTAGCTGGCATACGGTTCACAAGGGTACTGGCGTTGAATATTACGGATTCTCTGGTTTGCGACAGGCGCTTCAAAAAGGCGATATGTGCCATAGCCACCGCCGCTGCGTGAAGCACATCCCAGAAGAATACTTTACAGCCAGCATTGCACAACGTATGGAGCTGCTTGCAGGGCTTCTTGACACAGACGGTACATTAAGGGTAAAAGAACATCGGTACGCTTTTTCCACCACAGAGCCGCAAATGAGAGATGATTTTGTCACGCTTGTTTCTACATTCGGATGGAGATGCAGCGTGGTAGAATATCCGCCTCGTGTATCCTCTAGTGGCGTTAAGGGCAACTTGACCGTTTATGCCATTGCCTTTAATCCGACCTGCCCTATCCCTTGCGTTGTTCCTCGCAAGCAGCTAAAGGAGTTTTCCAAACCTCGCCGTGTGGCATTCTGCGGGTTTGAGCGTATCGAGCCGAAGCAGGGCAACTGCATTCAGGTCGAGGGTGGCGTGTACTGCGCTGGTAAGCGGCTGATTCCTACCCATAACAGTACCCTGTGTATCTTCTTCATCACATGGCTGATGGGCAACCGCCCTGACGTTGCATCGGTTATGAGCGGACACTCTGACAAGCTGACCAACGGTTTCTACGGTGAAGTGCTGTCCATCATCACTGACCCTGTTACCTACAACTGGGGTAAAATCTTCCCTGACGTTCAGCTTGTGGACAAGAGCGCAAAGGACGAAAGCGTTGACTTGAACCGGAAGAAGCGCTTCCCCACCCTGACCTGCCGCTCAATTGGCGGCGCGTTGACTGGCGCTGTTGAAATCGGTGAGGGCGGCGTTCTGTACAGCGATGACTTGATTGAGGACTTGGAAGAAAGCCTGAATGTTGAGCGTCTGAACAACAAGTACGATGCCTACCTGAACCAGCTGAAAGACCGCAAAAAGCAGGGCGCATTGGAGCTGATGGTCGGTACACGCTGGAACGTGCTTGACCCTCTGGGGCGCATCCAGAACCAGTATGCGGACAATCCGAAGTATCGGTTCCGGGTCATTCCTGCGGTGGACGAGAACGGACACAGCAACTTCAATTATGATTACGGCGTGGGCTTTGACGATGCCTACTATGCCGACATGAAAGCCAGCATTGACGATGCAACATGGTGGGCAAAGTACATGGGCAAGCCCTATGTGCGTGAAGGTCTGCTGTTTCCTGCTGATGAACTGCGATATTTCAATGGCGTTCTGCCTGACGGGGAGCCTGATCGCAAGCTGATGGTCATGGACATTGCATGGGGCGGCGGCGACTTCACAGCTTGTCCTATTGCCTATGTGTATGGTGATGCCGTGTTCATCCCCGACCTTGTGTTCAATAATGGAGATAAGACCGTGACCAGACCAGAGGTTGTCGGAAAAATCATCCAGCACAAAATCAACGTGGTGCGTGGCGAAGCTAACAATGGCGGTGACGAATATTGTGACGTGGTGGACAGCCAGCTTCGACAGCAAGGCTATCACTGCTCTGTCCGCAGCCAACGTGCGCCCAGTGGGCAGAGCAAGCTATCCAGAATCATCCAGTATGCACCGGACATCAAACGGTTCTATTTCCTTGACGAGAAGCACCAGTCGAAAGAGTACAAGGCGTTCATGGAACAGGTGACAATGTTCACGCAACTTGGCAAAGTTCCGCACGATGATGCACCGGACAGCTTGGCGCAGCTTGCCGATGAACTGTACAACGGAATCAGTAAAATTGAGCCTGTCAAGAGGCCTTTTTGACTAAAAACACAATATATAGTGTTCGCTGGGTCTATTTATTTGATTTCACCACTTGACAAGGCTTATAATGTACACAGGAAGTTTTGCAGCTTCCCTTAAAGGAATAGCTTGCACAGCGAGGTTTTATCATTTTTACTTGCGTGTGCGTCAACAAGCATATTCCTCCTTTCACCGGTGAAGGTTTGTCACTCTTTCCCTTCACCGGGCTTTATATGTTGCGTTTCCGATTGATTGGGGAATGCCGGCCTGTCTCCCCCACGGCTGGCGAGCAACGGTTCGATTCCGTTACGCAGCACAACCATCTTCTTTGCTTGGCTTTCTATTCTCTGAATCCTCCACCGCTACTCCCGGCTCTCGATGCAATGGTTAGGCATGACATTGCAAAGAGCAGCGGTTAACCAATCAAGCCGGGTTTATCACAGATTGCAGCGGTCAGGCGGCTACACGCTGAAAGGCGTAGGCATTGGTGCAAATCCGAAATCTGTGACCATACACCGCAGCCGACCCGTTGACTGTCCGTCAAACTGAATGTTAGGGTTGCGGCGACTTTCCCGGGCGGGAATAGCGTGGCCGGAAGCGCGAATAGTTTCCCGGTAGCTTCTAACAGGTCTGTGTTCAACAGCCTGTTTCCAGAAATCCAACGAAAGGAGCGCTCATGCTAGTTAGAATCTGTTGCCCTTGTATCAGGCAGAACCCTATCTATAAGAATGTTCGCTGCAACCGCTATCTTGGCGAAGTGGACGGGCGATATCATTTCAAGTGCGACAGGTGCAAGGGCGTTATCGAAGGAGACACAAGGGAAGGGTGGGTCAAAATCATCCATCCACCTGAAAAATGAGGGAACGATGTTTGGTAAAAAGTTCAAAAAGGAAAAATTGAACGAATACCCGTGCAATATTTACTTAAAAAATGCGCTACGCCTTATTCGTGCAAGAGATTTCGATTCTGCATACAGCGAAATTTGCTTTGCAATCATCAAAAGTGGTGGTTCGTTAAAAGGCGATGACGCAAAATATTTTAAGAAATTGCATAACTAAATAGCTTTTGAAGCGCAGTTTTGGCGCAGTGAGATAGACCTTAACAGGTTTGTCTTGCTGCGCTTTTTATTTTGCCAGAAAGGAGGAACACATGGCTGAGTATCAAATGGTTGTCAATGGCTTCTTGAATGAGCCGTTGACCGGACGCAGACCGATTGAAACGCCGGAGACGGAAATCAATCGAGCGAACGTGCTGAAAGTGGTTATGGGCAAGGCAGAGCCTATCCATCTGCTGAACAAGAACGAAATTCGCTTCCTGCATAACTACTACTTGGGTAGTCAGCCTGTCCTCCACCGCACAAAGGAGTACCACGCTGAAATCACCAATCGCATTGTAGAGAACCATGCTAACGAGTGTGTGGGTTTCTACACAGGCTACATGAGCGGCACTCCCTGCTCTTATGTGCGGTCTGAAACGGCAACTGGTGACGGCGAGGAAATTGCCCGCCTATCCAACGCCTTGCAGTATGAGGGTAAGGACGCACTTGATCGGCGGCTCTGGCAGTGGATGTTGGAGTGCGGACAGGGATATCGCATTGTTCTTCCTGACAAGGGGTACAATGGCAGCTACCCGGACGAAACGCCACTGCTTGTGGACGTTCCTGACCCGGACATGGCGTATGTGATTTACAACTCCGGCATCGGTCACAAGCCCATCGCCAACGTGCTTCACATCCCGCGCAATTATCAGAACGACCTGAACGACCTGATTTGCGTGTATACGCCGAACCAGTACTTTGAAATCGACAACGGGAAGGTCACGAAGTCGGAGAGCCACTCTCTGGGAATGTTGCCGATGGTCGAATATAAGCTGAACCCGGAGCGGATGGGTCTGTTTGAACCGGCAATTCCTGTGTTGGATGCCATCAACGACCTCGAAAGCAACCGTCTGGACGGTGTGGCGCAGTTCATCCAGTCCATCATGGTGTTTACCAACTGCCTTGTGGACGAAGAAGCCTTAAAAGCTGTTAAGGCTATGGGTGCAATGTGCCTGAAGTCATCTTCCGGTCAGCCAGCTTCGGTCGCACAGCTTGCAAACGAGCTTGACCAGCAGCAGAGCCAGACCCTGCTTGATTCCATGTTGAACGTGTACCGCAGCTTGACTGCCATGCCTAGTGCCACTGGCAGCGAGAATGCAACATCCGACAACGTGGGCGCGGTCATCGTCCGCAACGGATGGAATCACACCGAAGCAAGGGCGCAGCAGTACGAGAATATGTTCAAGTATGCTGAACGCCAGAGCCTGTCTGTGATGCTGAAAATCCTGCGTGACACGGCTGGTTCTAAGCTGATGGCAAGTGACATCAACATTAAATTGCCCCGCCGTCAGTACGACAACCAGCAGAGCAAGGTTCAGATTTTTGCACAGATGATTCAGCAGCCGATTGACCCGCAGTTGGCATTCACCACGCCCGGCCTGTTCCCAGACCCTCAAGCTGCTTATGAAATGAGTAAGCCCTTCCTGATTGCTTCCGGCAAGCTGGGCGAGGACGGGAACGCACCGAAGCCACAGGAACAGCCCAAACAGGATGTTACCGGCACAAATGTCGGGAACACGATTGATGAACAGGCCGTAGCAAAGGATGGAGAGCAAAAATGAAGAAGCTGTTTATTTCCTGCCCGATGAAAAATCGGACAAAAGAAAATATCCAAATGACGTTTGACCGCCTGCACAAGATTGCAGAAGCGGTATTTGGCGAAAGTCTTGAAGTTATCCCAACCTATATCGAAAATAACCCGCCTAAGTGCAGAACTGAAGGGCTTTGGTATCTTGGCAAGAGCATCGAACTTCTCGCACAGGCTGATTATTTTATTGGTATTTGCGGCGATAACGCCTTTCAGTATAACGGCTGTACTGTAGAAGTTGATGCTGCAAAATTGTATGGCGTTCCGTCTTATCTGGTTCCGACCGTTTTTGCTGCTCCTGATGTTGCAAAAGAGGAACTCGTTTATAACGGCGCAGGAGAACTAATCAACTAAAAATCAATCCGCATTAGCGGGCTGATATATTCCGGCAGGGAAGCCGGGATACAAATTTCGCAGCGTTGCAGGGAAGCAACGGTAAAAAAACGCAGGAGGAAATTAACGATATGAACTACAAAGCGTTACTTGGTGATGCCTACAAAGATGGCATGACCGCCGAAGAAATCATTTCTGCGCTTGAAAAGGTTGCAGACCCTAGCGCAGAGGTCGAGAAGCTACGCAACGCCGTGACGAAAGCCAACGGCGAAGCTGCCGAGTACAAGAAGCAGCTCAAGGCAAAGCGCACCGACGACGAGAACGCCGCGCAGGAACAGGCTGACAAGCTGGCAGAGATGCAGAAGCAGATTGAAGCCCTGACTGCCGACAAGGAGAACCTCGTCAAGGAAAAGACCCTTGCATCCTACCGTGAGAAGTTCGTTGCACAGGGTTATGACGCTGAACTCGCCAATAAGGCTGCATCTGCACTGGCTGATGGTGACATGGACAAGGTTTTTAAGTTCCAGTCGGAGTTTATGACCGCTCACGACACCGCTTACAAGGCTTCTCTGCTGAAGGATATGCCCACGCCTCCGGGTGCGGATGGCAATGGTGACGGCGCAGATAGCGCAGGAGTTTCCTTTGCTAAACGCTTTGCGAAGGAGCGTGCAGACGCAAACAAGGCATCGAGTGACGCAATGACTGCTTTCCATTAAGGAGGAAAACATGAAGTACACCAATACTCCGGTATCGGCTCCTGAAAGCACTATTCTGGCTGCTGATACCTACGTTGCCATTCCCTTTACCGTCAAGGAGACCAATGCTGTTCCGGCTGGCTATCCCATGGCAAAGACTGGCCTGAAAGCTACTGCCACTACTGGCACCGGCGTTGCTGATGCGGCTACCGATGCCATTGGCATTCTGCTGCACACTGTTGACCCCGCTGTCAACCCCAATGGCGCACTGCTGATTCAGGGCGTTATTGATGTGGACAAGGCGAAGCTGTCTGGCTTTACCTATTCTGCAAACGATATTGCCGCTCTGAAAAAGGCTGTTCCTGCCGTTTTCTGCCGTACTGATGTTGGCGCAAAGAGCGAGTAAGGAGGACTAAATTATGGCACTGAATCTGAATGAAATCTTCTCTCCCGCTGCGATCGCCGCCTACTGGACGAACGACCCGACCAATGCGCAGCCCTATGCTTCTGACGCTCTGTTCCCTGCCCGCAAGAAAGTCAGTATGGAACTGAAGTGGCTGCGTGGTCACAAGGGCGTTGGCGTTTCGCTGAAGCCTAGTGTGTTCGATACTAAGGCTACGTTCCGTACTCGTCAGGGCATCAAGATGACTGAGACCAGTATGCCGTTCTTCCGCGAGGGCACTCACATTGACGAGGAAGACCGCCGCAAGATTATCTCTGTTCTGGCTACCAATCAGGAGTTTGCGGCAGACGTTATCAATCGCGTCTACGATGATACCGCACAGCTTATCACTGGCGCTCGAATTGTTCCTGAACGCATGGTGTGGCAGCTGCTTGCTCCTAAGACTGGCAAGCCCGGTATCTCTATCGAATCCAACGGTGTGAGTTACGTCTACGATTACGACCCGGACGGCACTTGGCAGCAGTCCAATTACAAGGCTCTGGCTACCAAGGAGAAATGGGACGCTCCTACCACCGCAACCCCCATCGCTACGATGACTACTGCCGCAAACACTGTACTGGCAAACACTGGTGAAATTGTCACCGAAGCCTACATGAACACCAACACCTTCAACAAGATGGTTGCAGCAGATGAAATCAAGAACCGCTTCCTGACCGTCATGAAGACCACTACCGCAGTTCTGACCGAATCCGAAGCACGTTCCGTTGTCGAAACTGCATCCGGCATCCGCATCCATCTGTATGACAAGATGTTCAAGCCGGAGGAGACTGCTGCTGCTGAGAAGTATCTGCCCGATGGCTATGTCGTGCTGGCTCCTTCTGGCTCTCTGGGCAATATGTACTATGTTGCCACTCCTGAGGAAGCCGACCTGATGGCTGGCATCTCCAATGCACAGGTTTCCGTTGTGAACACTGGCGTTGCTGTTACCACTGAGCAGACCGTGCATCCTGTTAACACCAACATCTACGTCTCCGAAATCGTCCTGCCGTCCTTTGAGCGCATGGACGCTGTGTACTGCATCAAGGCTTACTAAGGCGAAAGGAGGAAAGCAGCATGGGAAACCAGTATTCCGAAGCGGCAGTCAAGCTGGGGCAGTACATCGCCCCGGCACTTGACCGTGAAGTCACGGACGAGGACTACCCACTCTTCGACTTGCTGCTTGATTTTGCCAAAGACAAGATATTTGCGCAGGGCTACCCCTTCGGTAACAGACCGGACGAGTTGCCCCCGCAGTATCAGTCGTTGCAGATACGCATTGCAGCGGAACTGTATAACCACATCGGCGCAAACGGGCAGACGAGTTATACCAACAACGGCATTACTCGTGTGTGGGAAAGTTCCGATGTGGCGCAGTCCCTGCTGAATGAAGTAGTTCCGAGAGTAGGTGTTATCGGCTGATGTTCAATGGTAGCCCGCTGGATAAACGCCCGCTGTGGTATTCAAACCCGGTCGGCGAGAAAACACCTGTTGTGGACGAGTGGGGCAACGAAACCGGCGAATCCGCGTATGAATCGTGGAGCGCTCCGGCAAAGCTGATGCTGAACATTAGCCCGCCTACTGGTTCTGCGGAAGCAAGCCCTTTTGGAGCGTTCACGGATTACAGCTACGTTGTCAGTTCGTCCAGCAAGAAGCACAACACACCGCTTTACGAAGGTACGCACGTCTGGTTTCAGACGGACATTTCAAAGCCTTTCAATTACATTGTAGTCAAGGTCGCAGAGCATATCACGGACACGCTGTATGCGCTGAAAGAGGTGGCTGCAAGTGAAAATTAAAGTGAGGTTGAGCGATGCCGGACTTCGTGATGCGGAACGTCAGATTCAGGTTTACAAAGCCACCCTGAATCAAAAGGCGCAGGAACTTGCAAAGGCGCTGGCTGACAAAGGACTTGACGTGGCAAAAGTTCGCTTTGCCAATGCCGAATATGCTGGCAGCAACGATGTTTCTTGCCGTGTTGAGCAGAACGGAACTACTTGTTCCATTATTGCTGAAGGAAAGTCAGTTGCTTTTATCGAGTTTGGCACCGGCGCACATCACAACGGCTATGGCGGCGAACTGCCGCCCGGTGTTGGAGCGCACGGTTCCTACGGCAAAGGGCAAGGCGCAAACCGCAGATGGTACTACTACGGCGACCCCGGCAATGCCGGTACGCCTGTTAAAGAGGTAGACGGCAAGGGCCAGTTGAATTACACCAGCGGTAACGAACCAGCTATGGCTATGTGGGGGGCTGTTGAGGAAATGGCTTCTCAGGTTGAAGCAACGTGGAGGGAGGTTTGGAGTAGTTGATTGATTATTTTAACCCTATCTTCACAGTTATCGCTAAAGAACTGCGGAAGCAAGTTCCCGGCATCTTTGTTACCGGGGAAATCAACGACAGCAACGTCAAAAAGTTTCCGTGTGTGCAGATAGAGGAAAACAGTAATCTGCCTGTACACATTGATTCTGCCCGGCACAGCAAATACGCCGCTGTATCCCTTCGTGTCCGCGTCTACTCCAACAAGGAAACCGGACGCATTGCAGAAGCACGTTCCATTGTTGGAATCGTGGATTCTGTTCTTGAATCACTTAACTTTCATCGCAAGTCGTTTGCCCCGTTGAATGGGCTGTATAACAATTCCGTCTATCGGATTGATTGCAGCTATGGGGCAACAATCGGAGAGGACGGAATGATTTACCGAAATTAAGGAGGTAAACATTCTATGAGTACTGCTATCTCCGGTCTGAATACCACCCTGTATTGTGGCGACAGCGCAACCGCTCTGACGAAGCTGTGCGACATCAAGGATGTGCCCGACCTGATCTCCGAACCGAACCTTCTGGATGCCACCACCCTATCTGACCCCATGCAGGTCAACATCTTCGGCATTATTCAGAGCGATACCAAGTCTTTCACCGCTAACTACAACAAGACTGACTACAAGAAAGTCAAGGAAGCTGGCTACGATGAGACTTCCGAGAACAACACCGTGAAGTATTACGCCCTGAAAATGCAGGACGGTTCCGGCTTCTCTTGGCAGGGTATGCATCAGGTCGGCCTGTCCGGCTTTGGCGTGGACGAGGTTGTTGAAATGACCATCAACTGCATCTTCACCAAGAAGCCTGAGTTCAGCGAGACCCTGACCGTCACTGGCGGCTAAACCGCAAAAATCGAATCAATCAAACCGGGCAGAACTGAACAACGGATTTGGTTCTGCCCCTATTTATAAAGGAGAGCATTTATTATGGCTGCTAAGGTTATCAACTTCCATTCCCCCGATGGCAAGAACACTTACGAACTGACTTTCACCCGTGACAGCGTGGAAGCCACTGAGCGTGCTGGCTTCCAGATTGGTCAGTACACCCAGATGACCAATCTGCTGTCCAACTCCCGCGCTCTGTTCTACGGCGCTTTTATCGCACGGAACAAGGGCATCAAGCACAAGGTCACTGACGAGATGTTCTATCACATCGATGATAAGGAAGACCTGATGGGCGTTCTGCTTGAGATGTTCATGGATGCTTCCAAGTCCCTGCTGGCAACTGACACTGAGGACAAGACCGCAAAAAACGCAACGTGGGAGATTGTGTAACCGCACAATCTCAGGAAGCAGACGGAGAGAGAGAGCCATTCTCCTTCTCCAAACTGTTCCATGATGTAGAAGCCTATTACATCTCTATCGGCATGACCTACGACCAGTTCTGGCACGGCGATGTCTGGCTGGCAAAGGTCTACCGTGACGCAGAGGAGCTGCGAGAGCGCAGAGCCAACGCCGAAGCGTGGAGAAACGGCTTTTACATGGCATCTGCGCTTTCCTCTACGGTTGGCAATATGTTTCGAAAGAAAGGGTCTAAACCCATCAAGTATATGGATAGACCGCTTCCCCTTACTCAAAAGGAGAAAGAAGAGTATGAATACCAACGCGCAGTTGAGGCGCAGGAGCGAATCAAGAGAATGATGTTCTCTATGATGGAAAGTGATGGTGGTAGTGATGGCTGATGTTGATATTACAAGCTTATCCGTAGAGATTTCTGCGGAATCGCAGGGTGCAGAGCTTAATATTGACAAGCTCGCTACTGCCATTTCTAATTTGCGGACAAAGGGCAACGTAGCAAAGGTGATTGATGGGCTGGACAAGCTTACCAATTCCCTAACTGCGCTCAAGTCCGCGCAAGGCGATTTCAGCGGTTTGGAAAAGGTCACTAGCTTTATTGAGGGGATTACAAAACTCAACGCCACTGATAGTGCAAAAGGCATTAGTGCGATTTCAAAAAGCATCAAGGCTATTTCCGATTCGATGTCTGGAGTTGGTGATTTTTCGCAAAGCATCGACACGTTGACTGACGTTGGCGCTCTTTTTGAAAGCATGGCATCCATCAAATCCCCTACCGGTCTTAATGATGCAATCAATGTCATCAAGAAGCTGCCTAATGCTGTTCAGGACGCAAGTTCTGTTGGCAAGCAGTTAAGCGGAACAGAAGCTGCTATTAGGAGACTGTCAAATCTTCCGTCCGTTAAAGTTCCCGAAGGGCTTAGTAGCCTTGTAAGCGTCTTAAACAGACTGCCAAAAGTTGTTTCTGCCGTCAATGACGCAGATTTTACAAAGTTGTCAACCAGCGCAAGTGGGCTTGAAGCTGCGTTAAAACCGATTTCCAACATTGACTTTTCTAACATCGAAAATCTCGGCGCTGCGTTAAGAACGCTTGGGAAAATACCGGCTCTCAACGAGAAACTCGACACAAAGACGGTCGATGCGTTCGCTGCTTCTTGCAAAAAGATTTCCGAAGCCCTTACTCCCCTTGCATCTCAGCTTGATAAAGTCGGCAATGCCTTTGCAAAGCTCCCTCCTCAGTTGAGCAAGGTGGTTACACAGGCAAACCGCGTGACTGCTGCTAATGAGAAGCAGCGTAAGAGCTATCTCAGCCTGTCGAACCAGATGAACGGCTTTATGCGGAACATGGCAAAGCTGGTTTCGCTGAAAGCCATTGCTGAATATCTTGGCAATGCTGTTGCGAAGTTCAATGACTTCTACGAAGCAACAGACCTGTTCCATAATGCTATGGGCAATTTGAGTGGTGAAGCTGATACGCTCATTAGCAAGATGCAGGGTTTGCTTGGCGTTGACCCGACCAAAGCGATGACCTACATGGCTACTATCCAGAGCTTGGGTACTTCGTTTGGTCTGGCCAGCGACAAAGCATACATTCTGTCTAAGAACCTGACCCAGCTTGCCTATGACGAAGGTTCCTATTGGAACAAGGACGTTGCAGAAACCTTTACCGCAATGTCCTCCGCGATCTCTGGCGAGATTGAGCCTATTCGCCGTTTGGGCATTGACTTGTCTCAGGCGCGGTTACAGCAGGAGCTTCTTGCTTTAGGCTTTAACAAACAGGTTTCTAGTCTGTCTCAGGCAGATAAGGCAGTTCTGCGTTACATTGCCATTATGAAGCAGACTGCCAACGTGCAGGGCAACCTTGCGCAGACCATCCAAAGCCCTGCGAACCAGATTAAGATTCTGAAAGCGCAGCTGGATATGTTGGCAAAGTCTGTTGGCTCTCTGCTCTACCCTGCCATGAAATCCATTCTTCCCCCTCTGATTGCCGCTGTTCAGCTCATTCGAGAGTTTGTCGAGTGGGTGGCAAAGCTGATGGGTGTGAAGGTTGTGTTTACTGATTTTACCAAGAGCGCTGATAGCGTTGGCGGCATTGGCGACGCAATGGATGACACGGCCGATTCGACAAAGAAAGCCGCCAAAGCCCTTAAGGATTACACGATGGGCTTTGATGAGCTAAACATCATTGACCCCACACAGGGAAGTTCCGGCTCTGGTAGCGGTGCATCTGCTGGCAACATCTTGGGCGATGTAGACCTGTCCGGCTACGATATGTTCAAGAACTATGTTAGCAACGCCGTGGACGAAATCAAGGCAAAGCTGGAAAAGCTTGCGCCATTGATTGCTGGTATTTCTGCCGGATTTGCAACGTGGGCTATTGGCAACGCTTTGCTTGAAGCTCTCAATAAAATCAAAGGCGATGGCTCTTTAATTGAAGGAATTCTCAAGCTTTGGAAGTCTCCCATTATGGGAGCAGCTGTCGCTGTTGGCATCATGGTTGCTCGTTTTGTTGACCTGTACCAAAACAGTGAGGCGTTCCGAAAAGGCCTTGAACGTGTTCGAGCTATGATTTACCTTGCTGCGGAAGGGCTTAGGCAGGGTTGGAATATATCACTCACCGATGGAAAACTCGGAGAATCCATCAAATACCTGAAAGAATCTTTTTCTAACTTAAAGCAAGTAATCTGGAATCTCATTCCAGAAAGTTGGCAGGAGGGCATTTCTTCTGCGTTCAAAACAATCTCTGACGTTGTAAAAGACCTTGATCTTGATGTTGGCGATTTAATTACAACACTTATGGGCATCGGTCTTATTGTTAGCGGTCATCCTGTAGCCGGTCTTGCTGTTCTTGGTTTTGAAGCTATCACTGTTGCAGTTCGTGGTCTTGGTAGCGAAAGTCAAAAAGAAGCTTTTGAGATGGAAACGGACTGGTTCAATGCTTTCAAGTCTATGGGCGAAAAAGTTGCTGATTTTGTAGGTGACGCAATTACAGCCATTGGAAACCTTATCAATGATTTCGCAATTTTTATTGGATGGATTCAGAACGGTGTTTCCGAAACTGACAGGCTTGACTTACAGATGAACGGTAACTTCATCGAGAATGCCGTCATGGGCATTGCTCAGCTGATTCACGATATCGGAGTGTTTGTCGGATGGATTACTAATGGAGTAAGTGAAACCGATCGTCTTGATATTCAGATGAACGGTAACTTCATCGAAAAGGCGGCTCTTGGTTTTGCTGACCTTATCAATTGGGTAAAGGATGTTGTTACATGGTTCGTACATCTCGATGAACACGTCGAAAACGGTGCGAAAGCTGTTCGTGGATTTATCGATGATATCAAAACGTGGGCAAAAGATGCCGCAAAAGCTGCTTCCGATATGGTAACAGCCGTTGCAAATGCTATTGCTTCTCTCCCTTCCAAAATGTTTGAAGTGGGCAAAAACATTTGGCAGGGCCTCGTAAATGGTATCAAAAGCGGCATTGAAACCGCAAAAGGCGCTGCGGCAAATCTTGCAAAAGCTATCATTGACAAGTTCACGACCGATACTGAAATTCACTCTCCCTCCGCTCTATTTGAGCGCTTTGGTAAATTTATCGTCCAAGGCCTTTCAAACGGTATCATTGCAGCACTTCCTTACGTCGAACAAGCTATGACCAATCTGATAAACGTTGTTCAACAGAAGGGCAACGAGATGATTGACTATGGTGCGACCACCGCAACGAATTTCGTTGATGGTTTCTTCAATGGTCTGGACAGCAAGTGGCAAGAACTTGATTCCGGCTTGCAGAATGACTTCTTCGGCACAGTGCAGAATCTTTGGAATGCTGTGCAGAACGGCGACTTAAAAACAATTGGTACAACTGCCGCTGCTATTATCTGGCAGGCGATGGGAGAAGGCAACCGAAATCAGGTAAAAGCATATGCGCAAAGCTTTATTTCCAACATTGCTGGAATTTTGAAGGATGCATCCAAAACCTTGTTTAACGAAGCGTTAAAAGTTGGCAAGGTTATCTGGAGCGGCATAACAAGCAATTTTGGAAAAATCGTAAAGAGCGTTTCCAATCTTGGAACTACGATTTCTACATCAATTAGCGCGTTGAAGGTGCCTTTAGCTACCACTGGCACTGCGATCAGTCAAGGCCTTTTCGGTGGTCTTGTAAGCTCTTTCCCTGAAATTTTTGCTGCAATGGGCGGCTTGATTGGAAGTGTTGGCTCTGCGTTTGTTGGCCTTCTTACTTCTATTGCCGGTGCGCTTTCGTCTACAGTTTTCGGCATTCCTGTAGCGCTTATTGTGGGCGCGGCCGCAATTGCCTTAGGCGCTGCGATTGCGGGTATTGTGAGCAATCTCGGTGGAAAATATTCGACTAATAATTCTTCTTATGTCGGAACCCCCGAATACAATGCTTCTACGGGTTCCACCACTTCCGCAAGCGGATACTACAGCAATACATCATCCGGAGCAACAAGTTCTTCTGACTTGCAAGGCGCGGTTTACAATGGATGTTATAACGCATTTCTTGATATTTTCCAACGCTATGGAGACGAAATTACAGGCGGTAAGGAAGTCAAGCTGTTCATTGACGGCAAGCAGATTACCGCTTCTGTTGAAAAGCAACAGGCTGACCGTGGCGTGCAAATCATGGGTACAGAAGTGTATAGCTATTAAGGAGGTGACGGTAAATTATGCAAGCTCTTGTATCAGTGAACGGCGTGGATTTGCCTGAACCTTCTTCTTATAGCGCAACAACATCCACCATCGTTGATTCTGGTCGTAACGTTCAGGGTAAAGTAGTTGGTTCTGTGGTTCGACACGATGTTGCGAAGGTGGCACTGAAATGGAACTATCTAACGGCTAGACAATGGGCGGCAGCCATTGGCCCTTTTACCAAAAATTTTTACTGCACGGTTCGTTTTTACAATCAAGCAACAGCTTCCTATTCTACACGCCAAATGTACGTTTCTGATCGCACTGCTGGTATGTGGAGGAGATGTCCCAGTAACGGCAATGTGATGGGCTGGACGGATTGCTCTTTGAGTTTTGTCGAAGTTTAAAGGAGGGGTGATTCAATATGTCAGTAAAGCCGTCCGACAAGTGGCTTGCACAATATAATAACACCCTCATTCCTGAAACATTCATTCAAATCACATATCACGCTTCTGACGATGCGGCGCAGACAGACGCTATTGCAAGTTCCGGTTCTCAGACTGTGTTTAGCAATGCGGCATCAATTACGAATCTTGATGTATCCGTTTCCGGAAATTATGCAACCGGTGAAACTAATCTTTGGGTTTTGGACGGAAGCCTTGACATTGTTCCAGACTCTGAACCGTATCAGGAATGCGGCTATGTAAGCGCTGAATGCGTATCGAACACTAACCATCCGACCATCGCATTTTCTTTTAGTAAAATCCATGAAGAAAAAATACCGGGTCTGACAATTGTTTGGTCTGAAATTTTGAATGAATGGGCAAAGTCCTTTAAAGTCTCTGCTTATAAAGGTTCTGCTCTTCTTTCTGAAAGCCAAATCAACGATAACAATTCTATCGAAACCTCGGTTGAATTTGAAATTTCTAATTACGACTCGATTGTTCTCGAAGTGATTGAGTGGTGTATTCCAAACCGAAGGGCCCGTGTTGAACAAATTGAGTTTGGCCAGCGTGTTAGATTTGATAAAAAAGACCTCCTGTCTTATTCCCACCAGTCAAAGCGTGACCCCATTTCCGGTCAGCTTTCTAAGGATTCAATTTCTTTTTCCATTGATAACAGCGACCAAAAGTGGAATCCTATCAACCCTGACGGTCTCTACAAATACTTGTATGAACGCCAAGCCGTTTTTGTAAAGTATGGAATGGACTTGGACGGGCAGACTGAATGGATAAACGGTGGAAAGTTTTATCTTTCTAGCTGGAGCGTTCCCTCCAATGGAATTACTGCATCTTTTGAAGCCCGCGACGCTTTGGCGTTTCTGATTGATTCGCTATACACTGGAAGAAAAAGCGGTACTTTGTATGAAATATGTTATGATGCTTTGGAACTTTTGGATGTTTCCGGCATCAGTTATTATATCAACGAATCTTTAAAGGATTATACAACTGATTTTAGTAGCGGAAATTCTTCGTATAAGAATGCTGATGTGTTACAGCTTTCCGCAAATGCAGCTGGTATGGCTTTGTATCAGACCAGAAGCGGACAAATTCGGATCGACCGCGTTCCATATCTACCAGAAAACAAGTCTGATATTTACGAAATCACTGAAATCAATGACTATCAGTATCCGGAAATTACCTTCTCAAACAAGCTGAAAAATATTTCTTACTCTTTGAACGGAGCCTCGTCATTGTATCCAAACGGTGCTACAGGCGATGGCGTTACGCAAAGCGTAAACAACGCATTTATCTCTTCTTCCATTGTCTCCCAGCCGAAGAATGTTTTAACTGAAAGTTATAAAGTCCTTTCCAATCGTCGAAAAGCTACCCTGTCTTATCGTGCAAGTCCGCACAACGATGCTCTTGATTTTGTCAAGCTTAATCATCAGTTCGGTTATTCGTCCAACTTACTGGTTACGGATATCTCTTATACATTTAACGGTAGTTTCAAAGGCTCTGTCACCGGGTACATGATTGAGGACGTTGATTCGCTTCAAATTGATGCTTCTGAAATCTATCTGCATCCTTCCGACACGATTACGCTCACTGCAACACTTGCTCCTGCATCTGCCGATTCCCCTGTTGTTGTTTGGAATGCATCTCCCGCTGGTATCGTTGAGCTGAATGTCATCAAGAATGAACGTGGCGTATCCGTTTGTAATGTTACATATCTGCATAGCGGAAAAGCGACGATTACAGCTACAGTTGCAAGCCTTTCTGCTTCTTGCAACGCTACTACGATTGCGGACGAGATTTCCAACCTCAAAGAAGGCGATACCGTTTACATCTCTGTCGCTGGCGTTTATACCGCTTTTCTTGTATCAAAACATAATTATGAACCAGAATTAAATGGCAAAGGGAGAACGCTTCTTGCTCTCAAAGATGCAAAAACCGAAAACACCGCGTGGGATAGTAAAATGACAACTCCCGCAGAGTACTCAACCAGCAGTATTGATGCTTTATTAAATGGAAACGTAAAAAATTCTTTTTCTGATTTTATGCAGAAAAAAATTGGCAAAACTACTTTTTATTATACCCCCGCGTTCAAAAAAAATGATTCTAACAAGTACACGCCTTCTGCGGTGTCTACTCTTTCTCGCAGTATATTTTTGCCTTCCGCAAAAGAAATATATTATGAATTTCCTGATAACAGTAGCTCTATTAACGAAATTTGGGGTTATGGATGTAACGCGGAAGGAAGCCCGCTCCCTACAGCAAAAGAACTTCTGAGAAATCCTTTTTTTACTCTTGGCGGCGATTACAGCCCGTATCAGCAGTGGACGAGAACTCCCGTTACCCATCTTGAATATTGGGGCATGAATCCTTCTGTTGGAGATATCTATTACCGTTCTATTGTTACTTCAAAGTATTGGGACAGAGCGCATCTTGGCAATTATGATGACAAAGACGAATTATTTTTTTATGACTGTATCGGTTCTGGCAACGATGGCCATAATTGCTATCATTACATGTTTACCGTCCCTCAGAATCTGAAGGTCGGATATCAAGGAAGAATTGAAGAGGAGTAGGCTATGAGCCAATGGATTACAGACCGAACGCAATCAGATGTTGACCGTGTGAAAGAAATCACGGCAAAAGCAAGAACAGGCACATGGACTGATGCTGAACAAAAAGAATGGCTTTCTGGTATGAAAGGTGCTCTAAATTATACGGATTTTAACCGTATAGAATCCGGGATTCAAGAGCTTGGCTTCATCGTTGGCGCATCCGTTTCCGTTAAAACAGATTGGACAGACAGCGGTTACATGAAAGTTTCTGATGCAAATCGCTGGCTCTCTAACGTCAATTCCATTCGCGCTAAATGCTCTGGCTCATCCGCTATTGCAGATACGCCAGAAAGCATGAACAAACTCGATTTTTCTACAATGAATCAAATCGAGCGAATTTTGTTCGGCATTGAAACACTTGCTAAAACATACACCACATTTTCTGGTGAATACATGACTGGGGAGGGACAATATGGTTTTTGAAGACCGTGTGGCGAAATATCCGGGTCGATGGACAATGATAAAGTCAAATGGAATATCCGAAATTGTCACTCTCATCCGAAATGACGAGCCAACAAAAGAAGGAACGCCAATCAATGCAGCCACCTTAAACGAGCTGAGTACTGTTGCGGGAGCTATTAACGCAAAAGAAGAAGCGGTTTCAGCTGCATCCACCGCCCAGACCGCCGCCTCCAGCGCAGCCAAAAGCGCGCAGTCAACGTCCTCAGACGCAACGAGCGCGGCGAGCTCTGCCGCTTCCGCTAAAGCCAGCGCGGACAGAGCTGCGGCCGTTGTAAGCACTGATAAGACCTTGACCGCTGATGGTGCCCCGGCTGACGCAAAGGCTGTAGGCGACGCGCTGAAAGGCACGATAAGCTCGGACGCTGTAAAGTCCTTGATTGCGGACGCTCTGGCGGAAGACCACACGAAAATTAAATTTTGGATTTCGGAAGATTCAACCAGCCCTGCCGCCCTGTTTGGCGGCACATGGGAGCAGATCGCATCGGAGCGCGTGCTGATGGGTGCCAGCAGAAGACACGCGGCGGGCACCACCGTGGAGGCCGGCCTGCCGGATATCACAGGCACTGAGACGAGTTTTGCAAAAGAGTTCGGCGGAGCATTTACACAGGGCAAACTTGTTGATGAGGATGTCGGCGCAAACACCGGAAACGGTATAGTCTACCGTTATTGCATGCATTTTAATGCATCAAACTCCAATGCGATCTACGGCGCAAGTAGCACGGTGCAGCCCGCCGCCTACTATGTTTACATCTGGCACCGCGTGGCGTAATGGAAGGAGGAACGAAGCATGAAGATCATTGACGAGAACGGTGC
>ERZ1026876.437-NODE-437-length-24814-cov-61.275536_pt1 | contig 24814 bp, 47 predicted proteins | sample MGYA00380168_ERZ1026876 | MGnify/ENA primary metagenome ERZ1026876 (study PRJEB33269, sample SAMEA4719804) | human gut metagenome | biome: human-associated habitat; feature: organic feature; material: feces | place: Cameroon | collected 2013-10 ... | reverse complement strand
CAATAAATATATATAAAAATAAAAGAGGGCGTTAACGCCCTCTTTTCGGTAATAAATCTTCGATAGTTAAAGTATTTAACTTAGTGTAGGGAATGCGGATTAGGGTGATATTATGCTCTTTACACCAAGTATCTTTAATTCTATCTCGTTTTTGAATATCCTCAAGTGGCTCCCAATTAGGAGACTGTTCATAGTGTTGCTTACCATCAAACTCAATTAGATATTGGTTATTGACGAAGAAATCAAATCGGAGTAGTCTATTCGTTGATGGATTTACACAATCTGGAAAACTCTTCTCCTGCTCGAATGGAATATTGTATTCTTCTAACAAACTCTTAATTTTCATTTCTCCATGAGACAGCTTAGAACAGCCGCAGGATTGAGTATTACCGGAGCGCAAGTCGCCAGTAGATACACTTATGCGGTTTCCGCAATCACATTGGCAAATCCAATATTTCTTCTCTGATGTAGATTTTTCTATATCTAACCCTTCTACTGTAAGAAGACCAAAGCGTTGTCCATTTAGATTGATACCGCGGACTTCGGATGCAATATCTTTTTGCAGACATCCGCATGACTTTGTATGTCCAGTCTTAAGATGCGTAGTAGTTACTTCAACTAAATTTCCGCAATCACAACGGCATACCCATTTTGCGCTAGTTGCACTTCTCGATAGTACCACTAAACGGCCAAAGCGGTGCCCTACTAAATCAATATTCCTCTTGTTTGCGGCGGATGTTTTTTCTTTTTGTAGACACCCGCAAGACTGCGTATGTCCGCTGGTTAATGAGGTAGATAGTACATCTTTCTCATTTCCGCAATCACATCTACACCGCCATTGAATTTTTCCATTCTTTCGCTCTGGGAGTTCGTACAATACTGTTAATCTCCCAAATTTCTATCCAGTTAAATCTCTTTTTGCCATACTAAAACCTCCTGTTAAGTAACAAAGTTTTTACCTTCTACTATATATACGGTTGTAACTTTGTTACTTAACAGGTTCTGTCCAAAAAATTAAAGGGCGCAGTTTCGCGCCCTTTAATCTTACTGGTTATTGAAGTTAAACAGATTGGTGAACGGAGTAGAGCCACCGTTCATCATCATAGACAGCATGAGCATCTTGGACATATCACCATCGTTGTTACCGTCGCTCAGCATAGACTGCATGAACATATACGGCATAATGTTACCGAACGGATTATCTGCGGACGGCGCACCAGCGTTCACGTTCATCAGGGAAACGACCTTTGTGATATAGTTGAATCCAAAGATTGAAGTCACAGGTACAACAACCTTAGACTCAGAAGCCAGGATGTCGATGCAGTGGATGCCATCCTCCTCAATAGACTGGACATACATGGGTCTGTTGCAATGCAGCACCATATCACCAGCCCGCAGGTCTTTCACGGCAACCGGCATCTTGTAAATCATCTTCTGGAAGTCGAAGGTGAAGCCAGTGACATTAATGGTTGCTCCGGTAGAAGCATTGTAAGCGAAATAATCACCTTTAACACCACGAACAGCGATACCGTAGGGGCTCAGAGCTACAATGCCAGGCTCAGTGAAGGGGCCAAAATCGAAATTCATAGAAGGCATTTTCATAGTATCATTCTCCTTAATATTAGTTTTAGTTTCAACCACCTGAGTGGTAGAGACATAATTGTCGTAAAAGAACTGACCGAAGCCATCATCTTTATACGAGGTATAGAAAAGAATTGCAGAATCGTTTGTTACGAGAACATTACCACTTTTAATTGAGATAAAGATGAACTGGCTGTCTCTAATCTTTCGATAAACATTATAAGGGATTCGATTCCTGTACTGTTTATCACTAATGGTGTCTCCAAATTGCTTTAAGAGTCGAGCGACTTCTTCTTTATTGTAGCAAATAGGTTTGAGATCGTTAATCAAATGTATCATCTCCTTTTGATTAGTTGCTCATCCAATCAAGGATGATGGGGAGTTCGGCCTCAGGCGTCCGCAAGAATCCAATGTTCTTTTCATGCAAGTCCCAAATATGCCAGTCATCGCAGAAGATAGCAAATTTCTCAAAGATTTCTGCGCCGTAATTCTCAGCAAGAGATTTCAGCCATGTAAGATTTGTAGTAGGAATACGCCGCACGATGGTCATAGGAATACCCGGAATGACTTCGTTTTGCTCATCCCAAGCGATAGTCTTATAGACAGTATGAGAGGAGAGAACAACAAGAGGTTGAATCTCCAGATAGTTAAGCTCAAAGTCTTCCACGTCAGGGTTCCTATCCCAAGTATGATAGTCATAGTTGTAATAATAACGAGAAGAATTAGAATCATTGAGCTGAGTTACCTGGAGTTTACAAGGTAACTCATGGAAGATAGTCGGGACAAAGAGATGGAGAAGACCTGCGTCTTCCGCGGCAGCGAGGAGATTCTGCTCTTTCTCGGTTTCATTGTCGATGGAGCAGAACTTCACGACGATGGAGTCAGAAGCAAGGTAGGCTTCTTTGAAGGCGCCGCAAGAGAAACATTCAAATACTCCGCCAGGAGCGTAATGCATTTCAAGGCAGTTGCCGATACCCTCTACCGTATCCCGCAACTGGACAGCTTCTTTCTCTTGCTGATCCGCGGGAACGCAGGTGTTGAGGGTGTGCAGGAAAGACTTTTCGAGCGTCCGTAGGAAGGTCTGAATCTCCGGAGAGAAGTTTTCGAGACCTCGTAAGTTCAGTGTTTCAACCATCTTTTTATCCTCTCCTTTCTTATATAAATATAATAACATATAATTATAGTTATTTCTAATAAATCGGTGGATTTGGCTTTATTACGAAAGACACGAAGATAAGACGAAGGAACCTGCGGGTTGGTAAAAAATTTGGGGAGAAAATTGCCAGTCCGCAGGAAAGAGTTGTTTATTTTATCCAAAATGTTTAAAAAGTTGGACAAACAGCGATAATTATGCTATAATAAAAATGAAATAGAGTAGAGGTGATATAAATGGCGCAACAAATTGCGATGCGAGTTTCCGAAGAAGAAAAGGAACTCTTAGTTAAATATTGTAAAGAGCGAGGAATGACCGTTTCTGGATTAATTCGTCTTGCTATTAAGGAATATCTAAAAGATACTGATATTTTTAAGCAAGAATAAGGGGTTAATAAAATGCCAAGTACAAATTTTAAGATTGTTTATTCGTTAAGAATACATATTATGTTGGAACAAAATGGTTTCCATTATGTTACAGAAATGAAGAATCCTCAACATCCTAATTATAATTGCTGGGTTTATGATGCTAGTCCGGATTTTTTGGCTGCCTTTGATTCAATTCAAAGAGAGTTGGAGAGGGGGAGCCACAATGGTTGATACCTTTATTATGAGAGGCGAATGGTTAGATAATATTGATACCCTGCCTACTGAAATACAAGATAAAGTAATTGCTGATATTGTGCGTTTTGGTACTAAAAGGAATACTTTATATGACGATGATCCAGTAGTATGCTCTTTAGTGAACATGGTAAAAGGTCGTATCAATAATAGTGTCGTCGAATATGAAAAGAAGCTTGAAATGAGCAAAACTGCAGGCCGCAAGAAGAAATATGATGATAAGCAGATTTATGAGCTGGCAAGACAAGGTAAGACTGCTGGAGAAATTGCCAATGAGTTGGGATGCTCTAAGTCTACCATTGATAAGAGTGCGGGCTGGAAGAATAGAAAAAATGATAATTTTATGTAAATTTGCATAAATTATTTTTACAATGATAGTACAAATAACGTAAAAATGATAGTAAAATTACGTTATTTGTGCAAATCTATCTTATATCTTACAATTTTACAAATTTACAAGTAAATTTGCATAAATTGCTTCTTATTTTTACAAATTTGCTAACGCAAATTTGTAAAAAGGGGCGCCGCGATTTTAATTGAAAAGGAGAGTAAAAAGATGATAGATAAAAATCTTTGGGCTAAATTTTATGAGTTGTATAGGCAATATGTAGCAGGATATGAGAAATATAGTGAAGCAGAGATAAGTTTTGAATTAGATGAGATAGCAGGAGGGTTATTACCCACTTTACTTGAAAATTTATTTAATGCATGGTTTCCAGAGTTAAAAGAAGTGGAGTTAATAGAAGTAGGAGATGGAAATAAGTATAGATTATATGGCTATGAAGCTTATACTGCATTATGGTATGCAGTTTCTTCAGAAGAATTATATAATTATTTTAATAGTCGAAGTGAGAAAGTTATAAGGCCTTTCACGGAAGAAAAAGAGCTCTTTATAAAAAGACTTAGTAATAATGAATTAGAAAAATCAAATGGAAACCTTTGAGGAAGGTTATAGAAATTTCGATCTAAAACCTCTTACGAAAGAGGAAGTTGCTTGGTTAGAGGAGCGTTTTGTTAGGGAGCACCTAATAAGATGGGATGAACTAGTAGATATGAGAGAAGCCTGTAAGGGGCTTAAAGACTGCACGACATATAGAATAACACCAGAGGGAACTGTAGAGGTAGTTGAAATGGAGAGAAAATGATTAAAATAGGAAAGTGGCGTGCCGATCGGGTCCAGCTAGACCTCTCTTAATTCCCCGTCACCGAGATCGCTACCCTGGCTCCCGCAATTATATAAATAAAAAAAGAGAGGGTATTAACCCTCTCTTATCTTTCCTCTACGCTTAGTCAAACAGCTTCAGAAACTCCGCAATCTTATCATCATCACTCTTGATGGCTTCAGACTTTTTCTCCGTAGTCTTCTCTACTACGGGCTTCAGAACATCATCCAGAATCTCCATGCTCTTGTTGCGAATCATCCCGAACATCTCTTCAGGAGACTTGCCAATCAGCTCTGCGGTGGTTCGCGCAGTCATCTGGATCGTGCCAAAAAAGTCCTCAATATCCTCTGCAGTCCAGTCAGTATACTTCTCTGCCATGGTCAGAGTAAAGAGAGCCGCGGCATCAGAGCAATCAAACCGGCCTTTTGCGATACTCTCATAGAAAGTATTCTCCAGATGGTCCAACGCAACCTTACGCTTATTGGCTACAGAATTCTGCTTCTGCTCCTCTTGCTGGACGGCGTTTAAAGTCTTGGAAAACTGCTTTGCAATATCATCAATAGAGACTCCATTATCGCGGGCCTCTCGAATCATAGTTTCAAAATCCATAATTATTTGTAGTATTTCCGAAGGAAATACTAATCCTCCTTTATTTTCTATATATATTATATAATATTTTTTAAGATAGTGCAAATAAATTGGAAAACCTGCGGCCGATCGGAAACTTTCTACGCCTCCGGTATGATTTTTTGCTATGCAATAGCATTTATGTAGTTAACTACAGAGAAATTGAAGTAGGAATTGTGATTATTTGCTAGATTTTAGATAGTATTCTTTAATTTTTAAGTGAAAAAGCTTAGATTTATGGTGATTTTAAGCTAGAACCGAGGTTTTTTATATCTTTTTTTAATATAATAACATATTTTATTATAAAAATCAAGAGTAATAAGAGTTTCTAATGCGGGGCCGATCGGATTAACTAGGTCTCCGCTCTTTTTATTTAGTTTTCCTCTTGATAGGCGGGGCCCGATCGGTAACTCAAATGGAACGCTATGAGCGACTAGAATTTTCATAGCTACAAGGAATTGGAATGGGCTGTGTGTCAAATGAAATTAGAAATATGAGTCAATGGTGGTTTGAAAATAAAATTGGACGAGGGAGCCAAGTTTCGGGAAAATGAGAGGCCATATGAAAGTCGGCTAGATTGAACAAAAATTTTGCATATGCTTCCGATCGGTAAAACTCGGGCCGACACATCCCTGCGCGGCCCGGCGAATCAAGGTATTGCGCGAATTAATTCTAGAGTTTTATCATACCCATACTTTTGAATTAATCGAGTAGTTTCTTTAGTAATTTCTTCACGATTTTTTAGCATGAAAAGAGTATTTTCTTCACTAGAGGCCCACCGCAAATTTTCAAGTCGATTGTCAGTTCTAATTCCATTAATGTGATCTACGACCATGGTTTCAAAATTTTCAATCGGATCAAAAGTTTGCTTTACAATTCGGTGAATCCGAAACTGTTTATTGGTAATAAGTTCAGAAGTAAGATAACCATCTTTTAGGGTTCCAGGTACCAAGATTTTAGAATCTTTTTTTCTAATTCGACCGAAATTAGAAACTTCATGTTTAGGAGAACAGAATGTAGTTTTCCAAATTTCATTCGGCAAATCTTTAGCAATTTCGGTCTTACGGGTAGAAAAATTAGAATAATCTACATCTTCGGGAGTAACTATTTCAACTTCATAAATAGTGTTATTTCCTTTGCCACGTCTAGTAATTAAATATCCTTTTTTCAATTTGCTTGCGGCAAACTTAGGAAAGTTAGTAGAAACCATTGAATTAGTGGTTTTGAAATAATCAATCAGTTCTTGTTTATTAAAGGTCATTTTTATTATCTCCTTTCTTTTTTCTATTATATCTTAAAATTCGGGAAAAGTCAATAAACCGATTTTGTCCGAGATTTTCCGATAAAAATTGCGTTGAGACAATAATATTAAAAACTCGGGCCGCAGCGCTCAGTGGCGGCCCGCCATTATACCACATTTCCGTCCGGTTGTCAATAGGCAATTTATACAAAAATCTCGTTTGATTTTTGGTAAAAATGTCTTTGGTAAAAATGCACAAAAAATCCGGCTCAATCGAGCCGGATTTCGTAGGTTTTGCGTATCGTCACTTTGACGGTTTTGGGCTTCTTTTTGCAGTAAAATCTGTCATTTCTGACGAACTCGCCTATGCCCTCGTCCTGCCATCTTTGGCGGGTCTTGTCCTCATATCTCAAAGTATTATACTTGGAAAGAGGGAGCGAAAAGTCATAGACGAACTCACCGCCGGGCGGCATAGTGTAGTTGGGGCTTTTCTTATAGTTGCGGTTATGTTCCTTGCGGCGGCGGTCAAGGTCGTTTGTCGTGCCTACCTTGAGAATAAAATTGCCGTCCTTGTCGATATAGTGACCGACATATAAAAACTCTTTAGGTCGCTTTGCCGTTGTCTTTCCCTTCTTTCTGGAAGGGGCGGGATAGGGGTTTCCCGCCCCTATCCCTTAACTTTTCGGCTTGCGCTTCTGCACAAGCGTCAACTCGAAAGTTTCACCGCCTACCATAAAGGAAATCTGTCTTTCCTTATTCGTGATAGCAAGGTTAGAAACATCAAAGTTGCTATTGTGTTCCATAAAGTCCGCAAGCTCTGCAATAATGCCGCCCTTAGTTGCGTTAGGCTTGCGCTCTCGCTTGGTGAACTTGTACGCCGTGGGCGCTTTGCGTGTGCCGGCGTGTGCGTACTTTCTCGCCGCCTTTTCCTTATCGGGCGGCAGGTCATAAGGCGTTTTCTCGCCTGCGTCAACTGCCTTGTCGTATGCAAGAATGTCCTGCGCTTCTGCGTCATCGGGGAAAAGCGTCTTGATACGCGCAAGGCGTTCCGCGTCTGTTACTCGCTGTGCCGTGCTTATCACATCCTTTCTTTCGGCGGGGAGAGGGTTTTACCCCTCTCCCCCTATGGGGCTTAGGCAAGGCGGAACAGGGACTTGCCCTTGACTTCCTCGACAGTCACCTTACCCGCAAGGCGGAGCTGACGCATCAGAGCGGAAATCTTCTGGTTGGAGAACTCGGAAAGAGCGGGAACGCCCTTGAGAATGTCGGTGCAGGTGACACCGTTCTTGTCGGTCAGGAACTCCAGAATGAGCGCCTTATAGCCCTCGTTCTCCTCCTGCGCCTTGGTGGGCTTCTTGTTCTCACCGCTGTTCTTCTTGGCGAGCAGGTTCACCTCATGGTCGATGAAGTCAACGGCGTCCTCGATGGAAGTGCCGTAGGTGACGGGCTGACCATTCAGCAGAGCCTTAATGTCCTCGAAACGCATAGCCTTGGTGATACGAGTGGTCTTTTCCATATTCAAATCCTTTCTGGTTTTTTGGACTGTCCTTGTCCTTTTGTGATTTTATTATATCATACTTTCGGCGGTTTGTCAAGAGGTTTTTTGAACCTTTTTTCAAACTTTCGGAAGTTTGATACCGAAGTAAGATGTTGACTTTTCAAGGTGCATTGGGTTTCCTTGTGCTTTCATTATAGCACTTTTCGCTTGGCTTGTCAAGAGGTTTTTTGAAGTTTTTCGGAAGTTTCTTGACTGTCGCTTTTCGCCGTTTCAAGAACCGCTTTCCCTTAACTTCTGTACCTATTATATCATGCCTTGCGGAGTTTGTCAAGAGGTTTTTTCGATTTTTTCAAAATCTTTTTGGAGCCTTTCGGCGTCCCTCTCTTAACTTCTGTAAACAGTATACCACCACCGGCGCCGGAAGTCAAGAACTTTTTGCTGAAAAGTTGCACAATTTCGGGAGATCCGAAGCATGATTTTTTGTGCAGTTTGCCGATTGACTTTTTGCTGGCGGTGGTGTATAATGAAAATTCGGCCCGCCACGTGCGCTGGCGGGCCGCCGAAGAGGGCATTATGCATTTTGACGAAAAAAGAGGGGCATTGCCCCTCTTAGCTCCAGCACATATCCAAAAACTCGAACAGATTTTCGTCCTTGTCCGGAAATGTAACCAGATGTCCGCCGTCATTCGTCAAATGTTCGGCGTCAATGCTCCATCCCATGCGCTTGATAACGGCGATTGCGTCCGCTTTACTGTCGTCATTCAGAAACTCAAGCCATACAGTTTTTGTCATTCTGTTCCCCTTCCTACCTCTCCGCTTAGTCAAGAGCGGAGAGGATTGCCCGCAGGTTTTTAATCAAATCTTTTTCATCGAACGCTTTGCCTTTCCACTCGTTGCGGTTCTTCTCCTCATCATCGAAAAGAATGGCGTTCGCTTGCGTGGCACAAGTGCTTTTCGGTGTGCCGTACTTTACAATGTGGACTTCATCAAAAGTCACGCTCGGAATGTGGCGCTTGAACCACTTGCGTTTCGTTATGTCAACTGCGGCGTTGTATGCCTCAGAACCTCCTTTACTCAGCCAACTAATGATACCGACCTTGACGCCTTTTCTTTGCAGTTCGTGAATTGTCCTTGCCAGCAGGGAAAGATTTACAAGGGGCTTGGCGTTTGCGTAGGGATAAACATCTTCCGCAAGCAGATAGTCAAGCCAGTTTTCCATGCCGTACAGGTCAATCCACGTTCCGTCACAGTCAAGATATATAGTCATCTTTTCACTTCCTTCCTATGGGGCGGGGCTTATCGCCCCACCCCTAAAACAGGGACTTCCCGCAGGCTTGCCATCATCTGACGCTGAAAGTCAGTCATAGGCGGGTATTCTCTCTTGTTCTCAAAGAGGGCTTTCCGCATGGGCTTATGCTGTCGGAAGCAATAGAACATAATCTCCGCTTCAATCAGCACATCTTCAAGTCCGGTGTGGCTTTCCTCAAACTCGTTATCACCGGAGATAAAGCGCCACAGGATTTCGGCGGTCTTGCGGCAAGCGCCATTTTTCAGCACATAGCCATTCTCTTGACAGAACGCCTTATAGGTGGGCATTTTGCAGATAACATCTTGTGCCATCTTCATGGTGTCCCAAATCTCCACGCTGTCGAACGGGAACCAGTAGCGGAAACGGCTCGCGGTGGTGTAACGCTGTGTTACATTCAAAGCGTTATAGTCAAAGCGGGCGTTATGGGCGGCTACCTCTTTAATGCCCCACTTCTCGATAGTGTCAAGCATAGCCTTGCGGATTTCGTAGGTGCTTGCCATCTTGCGGCTACCTGCTCGCAGTTCCTCGACATAGCGGGGAATTTTCCAGTTATAGTAAGCCGTCCGCATAAGGTCACGCTCGTCACAGAAAATGTCACGGTTGACATAACTTGCGGTTTCGTAGATATTGCCCTTGGTGTCTACAACCGCCCAACCGCAGTCATATACAAGGACATTGGACATATCCAGACTATCGCCGTCTTGGATAGTGTTGGCGGTTTCGGTATCAACCACCAAAACATAATGCTTGCGCTTGTCAATTTTTTCCATCTTATCAAATCCTTTCTATTGATTGAGGTTTACCATCGTTCCCTCAACTTCTGTACTTAGTATAGCACACTTTGCGCTTGCTGTCAAGAGTTTTTTTCGATTTTTTCAAATCTTTTTTTCAAGGTTCAAAAAGTGTTTCTCTTAACTTTTGTAAACAGTATAGCACTTTTCGGGAAAACTGTCAATCGTCAGATTGCACAAAAATTGATGAAGAAATTTGTGCAACTTGTGTATTGACAAAAACTCGGCCTGTGCCGAGCGTGCACAGGCCGCCAAGAAGGGTTTGTGAAAATTGCACAAAAAAAACTCGGTGGATTTCTCCACCGAGTTTCTGTTGCTCAGCTCAGCAGGAAACGGAGCAGGTCGCCGAGGTCGAGGTCAATTTCCGGCTCGTCCTCCTTTTCTTCCACCTTCTCTGCCAATTCCAGTCCATAGGGCTTGATGTTGTGAAGCACATACAGCGCCATCTCGTCCTTACCATCACGCGCCATCTGAACAACGGTTGCCAACATAGCGACATCAGAAACGGTCGGATTCAGCAAGTGAGAAGTCATCTCATGGAACGCCAGCAGACCATCCAGCTTATTTTTGTTCTCAGCAGTCAACATAACTAAATACCTCTTTTCTTGTTTTTTCGTTCCCTTGGAACAATTTTATTGTATCATAGTTTTAAGGGTTTGTCAAGAGGTTTCGCAAACTTTTCATACGATTTACAACCTTGGAAACACTCGCAAGGATTTACCACGTAGTGTATTGCGTTTACTTCCTGTACTTTCTCGAAGTTGCGCACCCTCGGATTTCTTGGGCTACTCCCTCTTGACATTTTGTATTGTATCACAAACCTTGCAGTTTGTCAATACCTTTTTCAAAGATTTTCCCAATAATACCCGTAAGCACTCTTTTTCCTACCTTTCAAAACGGCGGAAATGTTTGCGCTTGCGCTGTCCGCTAATCCAAAGAAATGAATTGCGTCCCGCACACTGTCAAACTCGCGCACAAGTTCATAGGTATCTTTGTCATAGGCGGCAACTCTTACACAGTTGCCATTCTTTTTTCTTGTTTCAATGGCTTTTGTAATTCGATCGTTGTATTCATTGTTTTCTTGGTAAGAGCACCATTCTAAATTAGTTACTTCATTGTTTAGCTTGTTGCAGTCTTTGTGATTAACACAAGGTAAGTTGTCAGGGTTTGGAATAAAAGCTAATGCCACCAACCGATTAACACGAAAGTTTTGCTTATTATTATTTTTGCATAGACAAACATAATAATACTTTTTGTCTTTCGGTCCTTTTAGCTGTTGGCTAAGGAATTTTTTAGATTTTAGGCTCCAGATTCTGCCATCTGATGTGGCTTGATATTCATTCTCAAATCCCGGAATATCTTTGAATAAAGTTTCCATTGACTTTATCTCCTTTCTTTCTTCTATTATACCTTAAAAATTTGACAAAGTCAATGGAAAGAACTTGTCCAAATCAAGTTAATTTATTCTCTGACGCAAACATTTTACCACGATACTTCTTACATAGAGTAGTGACAAAAGCTGTATCTTCCTGCTTTTCGCAGTAGCAGTCTAACACATAATACTTTTGCAGATTGTAATAAGTACAAGGAATATCTTTGCTGATAATTTCTTCAAAGAGAGCAGAAAAGTTATTTGCGGGAACGGTGATTTTTACCAACCACAGCTTATCTTTTCTTGCTTTAACTTCTCCATACTTCACGACGAAAACGCCGACAAGGTTACAGCCCGCAGTTACTACCACTTTTTGCCACAAGGGGAAGTCTGCAACAGTGTAAATCAATACAATGTTGTAATAGCCGTAATACAGAGCGGAAACAATGCTTGCGACCCAAGGGCCGGATTTGATAGTTGCGATACTCTTGATTGTAGAGAAGATAACATTTACAATCGAGAGCAAAATGAAAATAATCAACAGGTTCATTTCTTTCTCCCTCACTTTCTATAATTATTATAATATAAAATTGCCAAAATGTCAATAGGTATTTTATACTTCCTTCCATTGTTCGCCATTGTAGATCATTTTCCAATAGACCTCGCGCAAGAAACTTTTATTGCAGTTTTTGCAATAATGAGTTTCAAATTCAGTATATTGCTCATCACAATTTTCTGTATCGATAGTGTCTATGTATTCAAGAGGTTTTCCGCAGTAGGGGCATTTCATAGTGTTCACTCCCAATCTTGAATAAGAATCATTCGTCCATCAGAACGGATTTCATAAATTTCATATCCCCATTCGCCTTTATATTTATCGAGATTATCAGTGACACAAAGCGGAATCCGGTTCGCGTCACATTCCCATCCATCACTTAAAGGCTCACACTTTACAATCAAGTATTTCATTTTCTTTACCTCCTTAAAATTGGTAGTTAATCATAATATAAACGAAAAGAATAATCTCCATACCGAACATAAATTCCAATCCAATACAATCCCATTTAATAGCAGCAATAAATTGGAAAAACAGTAAGGCAGTCAGAATAATAATTACAACTATCATGTATTTACTCCTCTCTTTTGATGATACAAGTATACCACAGCCCACAAAGGAAGTCAAGGGATTTCGGGAAAATTTCTTTCGTCAAATTCACCAAAAATGCGAAACAAAAATTGTGCAAATTGCCTATTGACACGAAAAACTGGCCGCGGCGTGCGCCAACGGCCAGCCGAGGGCATAAGAAAAAACCTCCCGGATTTCGGGAGGTTACTCTATTAGTCAATGTATTCTCGAAACAAAATGGAAACGATTTCCTTTGCGATTTCTGGATGGCGGCGTTTAGCGTCATCAAAGCTGTAGCCCCAAATGAAAGTTCGTTCACCATTCGTCAACAATACTTCAAACTCATACATAACGCAACCTTCTTTCTTTTGATGGTTTAAGTATACCACAGAAAGAGTGGCTTGTCAATCGTCGTTTTGAACAACTTTCAAGCCAGCGTTTTGGACAAGTTTCATAGCTTCTTCCAGTTCGGTATTCATTCCACAGTCAATGCAAATGTAATTGCGGCCATTAATCTGACGAATCTCAAATGTGTATTCTCTTCCCACCACTAAACCGAGTTGGTCACGCAGACGAATAGGAATCATGATTCGACCGGAAGCATCCAATTTTCTAGAGTAAGTAGATTCAGCCATTTTGCTTTTTTATTTCTATAGACCTAGCCTGTGCGAAAATTCGACTCCAGACGGGAGCCGCGGTTTTCACCGAAAAGAAATCAGATTACCATTCACATGGCATCTTTCCGCAGAACTGGGCCATCGGACAAGTCTTGCAAGAGTCTTGATTCATGCAGAACTCTAAGATGACAGCCAGTGCTTTCAGCACTTCTAGCGTCATTAGAATTTTCTCCTTTCTCATTTCTTCTATAATTATTATAGCAAAATTTTTTCCAAAAATCAAAAGAAGAGCCGACTTAGAAAGCCAGCTCTCCCTCTTTCTCCCAGATAATTAGATGGTATAAACCAATCCTAAAGAGAATTGTATCTATCCGCCATCCAATGCGGACTGTGCACCCGATCGGATACTTGTGGGGTAATCGTTCAATACTCATTTCAGTGCCACCTCTTCAAATGCGCCCAAATCCCGCAGATACTCATAGAGGGCTTTGTCATTTTCCGTTCCGCCGATGTCGAGAACCCGGACACATCCCTCTATCTTGGAGTTAAGAGGGAGTTTTAATTCCCAGCCCGCAAAACTGGCGATAGCCTGATTAAACTTGATAGCATCGTCAACTTCCTTGAATTTAATAATAGCGTACATGATTTATAACTCCTTTCATCTTGGGGAAGGGCGCTTTGGAACGCCCCTCCCGCAGTTCCCTTATTTTAGTAGGTGTCGTATCCGTACATCTCAGCCTCTGCGTCATCCATTTCGTCAATGGAGAAAGGGCGTTTGAAATACTTATGTGCGGTTTCGTTAGCTTTCCACAGGCTTTCGTCTTGAACGAAGAAGTGCTCTCCGGTTTCTTCATCATAGAACAAGTAGTTTTTCATAATCTCAAATCCTTTCTCTTGATGGGTCAAAGGGCTTAGCGCCCCTTGACCGATATAACGCAGTAGTCATTCTCATATTCCACACAGGTAACTTCCAGTTTAAGCAACTCAGATCTGTCAAATCCGCAAGGGTCACCGCCCAACAGGAGCACGCCAGACTTGACGCGGTAATGAGCACCGGTATCGCTATCCACGATTTGAATGAAGTTATCCTCTTCCAATTCGAAAAGACCGGCATGGGGCATAAGTGTAAGCAAAGCGAGCAGAGTAATCATCTTTTGTCAACCTCTTTCATCTTTGATGTCGTTCCCCTTGGAACAATTATAGTATAGCACAGGGCATAGCAGAAGTCAATCGTCAAATTGCACAAAGATTTCGGGATGTTTTTGTGCAACTTGCCTATACCAAAATTTAGCGAAGATTTTTGTGCAACTTGCACAAATGCAAAACTCGGCGCGCCGCGGTCGCCAGCGCGCCGCCGACTTTATAAAGTCTTCGGAATATGTGAAAACAAAAGGCGGATTTCTCCGCCCTTTGTTTTATTTTTTAACGCACTCTGTGCAGAAGCAATGCAGGAAGACCGTCATGCCGCACTCTTTTGCTTCCTTGCGGGTAAAGTGGGGACAGGCGATATACCCATTCTTGTCAGTGCTTTTCAGCAAGGCGCATTTCACGCACAGGTTATCCTTAACCATATCGTTCATTCTGTTACCCCCGTTCTTTGGTCATGAGTACGAAAGCGTTATATTCACTATGGTGCGGGTTCGGCGTACTGTTATCTGCGACTATGTCAACCCACGACAGCAAGAGCCACGCCATAAAGACTATGCACAGTCCATAGCCTATTGCTTTGAATGCCTTAATCATTGCCCTGCACCTCTTTCCACAGCTTGACCATCTCGTCGGTCATGCACTTGTCGCACATACAGCCGTTATCACAAGGCCGATTGCCTACCTCATCCTCGTAGCAACCGCAGAAGCGGCTCAAAAATTCATTATAAGTCATAATAATACTCCCTTCTTTTGTTTGCGGGTTGGGCGCTCCACGCTCCCGCAGAGCGCCCGTTATGTCTTATTCTGCCATGTGCATGATTTCGCCAGTGTCGTTGTCAATGACAGCCACACCATAGAAGCCGTCCTCTTTACGCCAGTAGCCAGCCACCATGTCTGCCTGTTCGCGGATATACTCAAGCCCGTCGGCCTGTTCAAGCTGGCAAGCGTCCTTGTCATCGAACACTATGGCAAGCAAGTAGCGATATGCGTGGGTCAGCTCCGGCCACTCCGCAGGTTCTGCGGGTCTTGTGTGCAGAGGACTATTGATACTCTGCTTATTCAGCCACGCCCAGTTAGGCATAAGAGCGGCACTCGTGGCGTTAAAAGCGTCACGGTCAAGGATGACGCCATCCTCTACTGCCTTGGCACGCACATTCATGCGCAGGCGCAGCATATCTGCGAACTTGGCGTTATCGAACTGCGGGTTAGTGAAATACTTGATGAACTCCATAATAATACCTCTTTCTTTTGTTCTAAGGTAGGACTGCCTGCCTATACAGGCAGTCCTATGGTGGTTGAGTGGCTGTTGCCACTCACTTCACGGTCAGTCTTGCGGTGGTGCTGGCTACCACATACTTGTCATAGGTAGCCTTATCCTCTGCCTTTAGCGCAGAGCTGTTAAAGCGGTTGCTGGTGACTTCCTGATAGGTGGCGATACAGCCGCCAGCCTCTACCTTGTGTTCGCCAGTCGCTACCATTTCCGCCTTTACAGTGTCCTTGAGTTCATCTAACTCACGCTTGAGGGCGTCCATGTCGTTCTGCACCTTGCGGATACGCTGAAGGGTACGAGCCATTTCTACTTTTGTCATGTTGATACACTCACTTTCTTTTGATTGACTGTTTTTGTGTTTCCCTTGCCTTGTGACTACATTGTAGCACAGGCTGTCTTGCTTGTCAAGACTTTTTTTTTTGATTTTTTCAAGGTTCTTTTGCAAGTGGTTTTGTGTTTCCCGCCTTGCAAGCATAGAATAGCATAGCCGTGCTTGCTTGTCAACAACTTTTTTGCAAGTTTTTGCGTTTCGTCAATCTGCACAAGTGAGTGCCGATCCGGTTGTGCATTTTGACCAATTCCTCTTTACGCGCGCGCGATACATAATAATAGCGACAGACGCTTTAGCTAACTAAAGTAGGGGTGGCTGTTCAACTGTAACACTTTAGCGTGATGAAGTGCGACAGTACGGGGGCGTGTATTTCGGGAAAAAGCGTGAAAATTTTCACAAACTCGTTCTCTCACGCCACTAAAATCTCGAAAACCATTTTCGTTTTCGGATTACGAGAGCACCCTCTTAAAAACCATGTAGTTATATTCAAATAACCCAGGAATGGCAAATATAATATTTGGAATATTATACTTCCCCTTTACTTCCATAAACAATTCCGCCACAGTCTCCGGATTCCATTCAAATACTCCGCAACCCCATGCTCCAAGAATTAAAGTTTGGACTCCATGTTCCTCCGCTATACTTAACATAAAATTAATCCTATCTAGCATGACCTCTCGCAACTCTTTATCTCCAACGCCGCAAACATATTCTGCGACTCCCGCGTTTGGAGCCGCGCAAGTAATTACGTCAGCATACACCTTTTGTTTCCCTCGCTCAAAGAGAATATCCTCAGAATATAATGCTCTATTTAAATACATTCCTCTATTTAAATGCTTATTGTTCCATGCATAGTAGGTAGGCTTGAAGGCTTCGATAACTGGAAGTAGAGTTGATTCTAGGCATAAGCTCTCTTCCTGCGATTCTACTCCTTGAAAGTATAGCCCGCCAGGATTCTTATAACTAGCGAAATTAAGGACTGCTACATTTTCTAAGGAGAGTAAACAAGAGACGCTATCTTCTGGGATTACGCTATAATTATTCTGGTATTGCGGGATTCGAGCTTCAATGCTCTCACAAGCATGAATAGTGGTGTTAGCAATGGAGTTATCAATCTCTTTACAGTATTGCTCTTTAATAAAATCGTAATGCTCCTTTGCGCGTTTCTTTCCCATTTGTGCTCTCCTATTATCTTAATCTTCAGATGTATAAAGTTCCAAAAGATAATATAGCTCATCCCAAGCTTTGGAAATATTCTGTCCTCTACGATTTTCATCTGCTACAAGCAGATTTGCTCCCGGATACTGTTGATTCAGTTCTTCAAGGGCCTTTTGGATTGATTTCCATGCGGGTTCGATTTTCTTTAAACCATTTAGCATTTCTTGATATTCAGTTCTAAAAATTATGCTATTATTATTTGTTGTCATAGTTGTTCTCCTTTACAAAATGAAGAATAAGGTCGTAGCCATCCTCCGTTTCTACAACATCGTAGCTATGACCATCATCTAAGATATAATTGTCGTCTATATCAATGATACGGTTATCAAAAGTCCAATATGTAGGCTGATAAACAATTCTAGGCCAGTTCTCTCCTTTGCCTGTGCATCCAGTAAGCATCAAGAGAGAAAGAATCAGAAGGTTAATATAAATGAAAATCTTTCCCAATTTCATCAATCTTCTCTGCCTCCATGGGCCTAAATCCTACACACGTCAAAGTCCCCTGCGGAGACTCTGGAGTTAGTTCAGTTCTGCAAGTGTCAACAATAGGAAAGTAATCAACGCCTTCAATCATACCTAATTCCTTAGCCCTCTCAATGGCTTTTTCTAACTTTCCTCTATTGCGGGCGCCACATACCACCTTGGTCACTCCGTCGTTAATCCAATTGTCATAAATATCTTCATCTAGTCTGTAGTTAACATGATAAAATCCTTGCGCTTTCTCAGGCCAGGAGTCTCTAATCATCTCAATGAGGAAAGCCGATGAAGCATGCGCGACTTGTGCCGCTAGCTTTCCTGGGGACATATCTAAATCGCGTCTTGCGATAATCAATTGTTTCATTATTTCTTATCCGCTAGGCACATCCATGCGTAAAGAAGCAATACTGCGATAAAGCCTATCATAATGCGGCTCTCCTTTTAAGAATGCGTTGGGCAGAACTGGATATTTGTTCTGTCCTAATTTTCAAATATAGTGTGTAGACTTTTATTATCAGCGTTTTTCAAACTTCTTGCAATATAAATTACATTGTCAATGTCATCGTTAGTAGTATCTACAATTCTAAGAGAAAGAGGCTCATAATCATGTTCGATGACGGCTCGCCGCAGTTTCTCCTTCTTAATCTTAAAGTATTTTTTAATATTAAGTTGTGTCATTAATATTCTCCTTTATACCATGAAACAGATTGATCTGGATTAATCTGAATTACACAATCGTCAAATTGGTCTATAATCCAGTCGTATTCTTCCTCTTGTTCATCGTCTTCAAAATCTATATCGTTAAATAGTTCTTCATCTGGTATAAATACGATATCATCTTCTTCATAGCTATTAATATATTCACGCTCTTCTTTGTAGATATAAATAACGTAGGGCCTTAGACCAGTTAATTGTTCCATATACCAAATAGAGTCAAAGTTTTCTTCCCATATATCTTCAGCAATAGCAATTGCAATGACAGATATGTTATGATAGAACTAAGCTCCTTCGGGTAACTTCTCTGGAGGGATGCTATAAAAATCCATATAATATACCTTCCTTATATTTCTAAGTATATTATAGCAAAATAATTTAATTAGATCAAGTAGATTTGACAAACTAGTTTTTTTTTGTTATTATATAAGCATAAAGGAGATGACAGTGTGATTAAATTAGATTATACTCTAGAGTCTCCAGAAGAGCGTAAGGCGCTAGTTGAAAAGATAATTGCGGAAACGCCAGATATTTCTCCGGCATATCTTGAAATTCTTGGCAATTATCTCGTTCTCTGTATGGAAAAGCAAGAGCGAAAAGAACGCAACATATTAACAGATAACCGTATGACTACGGTAAACAAGAGAGAATGTTCTTTTGAAGGCCTTGTTAGTCAGCTAGAGAATGGCGAAGATGGTATTTATAATTTAATTAATGAAAATAAAAATGTAATTTTTCAGCCTAAGATTTCGATTAGTTAGAAAGATTTAGATACAATTCCCTGTTTAAAACAATTACGAGATACTATAAACGCTTGGGAAGCAGCAGCAAAACACGCCTCTGGTAAGACTGCTTTTATGATGAAAAAAGCATTAATCGAAATGCGGAAAGATCAATATATTATTAAATAGGCTTATCAAAGACCAATGGTTCCATGTCGATTAACTCGTTCTACACGAACTCCATTGCCACTTGAAGATAAAAGCTATTTAGGCGGTTCTGAGATTGTGATTGATGGAATTTCTTTAATGGATGCTAAGGTTGTATCCGCGATTTTATGCAATTATTCTCGACTTAAAGAAGATAGCTGGGACTAGTTTGATGGAGATACTTGGTATTTAATGCAAGACTTTGATGATTTATGTACTAAGGCTCTTGCTGACTATCCTATTTATGACAGAATTGTCGAGTGGAAGATTGACGGTAAATAGAATATTGAAATTCAGAAACTCTTAAATGAGGAGTTTGAATAGACTTATAGCGTAGAATATATTTCAAGTTTATGGCGTAATAAAATTCCCAAGGTAATTGCGGAATAGGCTAAGGAAGATTTTCTTATTTGGGAATATACTAAGCGCGGCTATCCAATGAAAAAGTGCTCCAAATGTGGGCAAATTAAGCCAGCAAATAACCTTTTCTTTTCAAAGAATAAGACAAGCAAAGATAATTGGTATTCTATTTGCAAGAAATGCCGGAATAAGAAAAGAGGTTGATTTACATGGCTGGACAGCATTTCTGCAAGAAATGTGGAAAAACTATGAATGATAGTGAGTTTTACACCTCTAAAAATGTAGAGAAATATCCACCTGATGGTAAGATGGATATTTGCAAGAAATGTTTAACCATGCATGTCGATAACTGGGATCCAGAAACCTATAAATGGATTTTACAAGAAATTGATGTGCCTTATATTAAAGAAGAATGGGATGCTTTACTGGAGAAATATGGTAAAGATCCGAAGAAAGTAACTGGCTTAACTATTATTGGTCGTTACTTATCCAAGATGAAGCTCAAACAATGGAGCTCATATTTTTGGGCGGATACTGAGGAGATTGAGGAAAAGCAACGTATACGTAAGATTAATCAGATGAAGGCTCAAGGAATGTCTGGTGAAGAGATTGAAAATGAGCTTGCTACTGATAGAACTCCGCCAAAACCAAAGGTATTAACTGAGCCACAATAGGCTGTAGGCACTCCAGAGTATTATGACCCATCGGAAGAAGATGATGATTTTTCTAATGAACTTACAGAAGAAGATAAAGTAATGCTACGACTTAAATGGGGTAGAGGGTATCGTCCAGAAGAATGGGTGCGGCTGGAGCAATTATATAATGATATGACGGCTTCCTATGATATCCAAGGCGCTGGCATGAAAGATACACTCATTATGATTTGTAAGACTTCTCTAAAATCTAACCAATTGCTGGATTGCGGCGACGTCGATGGCGCGCAGAAGATGATCAAGATGTATGATAGCTTGATGAAGAGCGCTAAACTGACTGCAGCTCAGAATAAAGCTGAATCCGGCGAGTTCGTTGACTCTATTGGCGAATTGGTTACTATCTGCGAAAGAGAAGGATTTATTCCTCGCTATTATACAGATGGCCCGATGGATAAAGTAGATAAGGTTCTTCAAGACTTACAACATTATACTCATACTTTAGTCACTGAAGAAATGAATCTTGGTAACATGATTGATGCTTCTGTCAGAGCAATTGCGTAGGATAGAGAGCGTGAAGCTAAGATTGATATTGATGGTGGCGAAGAAGAAGATAGTGAGATTTACGATTATCCCGAAGATACCATTCTTGAGGATGCGGACTTTGAAGAGTTTGAAAACATGAAGCAAGAGGAAGCGGAAAAAGACCGTAAACATCTAAGGGAGGGATATTAATGGCATTAGCTGATTTATTAAACCTCTCTAATAAGAATAAAAAAATCGGTTTATCCGAGGAACGCGTAAGAGCGATTATTCCTGCGGCTCGTGAGTATATTGCCTTCTGGCGAGAATATCCAGATTTATTTGTGGATTTCTTGCAGACTGGCGGAGACCCAGATCGAAAGAAAGAACTTAACTTCTTCTTCTATCAAAGAGTATTCTTGCGGGCGGCCATGCGTTATAAATATGTTTACATGGTATTCCCGCGTGCGTATTCTAAGTCTTTCCTTTCTATTATGGTGCTAATGTGCAGATGTATTCTATATCCTAGAAGTAAATTATTCGTGACTTCTGGCGGTAAAGAGCAGGCAGCCGGCATCGCAAAAGAAAAGGTATAGGAAATTTGTTAGAAGATTCCAGCCTTTGAACGAGAGATTGACTGGCGTAGAGGTAAAACGCAAGAAGGTAAAGACTATTGTAAATATATTTTTAAGAACGGTTCTTATTTTGATAACGTTGCGGCTAGAGAGAGTTCTCGTGGTAAGCGTCGTCATGGCGGTTTAATCGAGGAGTGCGTTGGTGTTGATGGTACTATTCTAAATGAAGTTCTTATTCCTCTAATGAACATTGACCGAGAGTGTATGGATGGCTCTGTGCAAGAGGCAGAAACCTTGAATAAGAGTCAAATCTATGTCACCACCGCGGGATGGAAAAACACATTCCCGTACAATAAGCTCATTTAGCTCTTGATTCGTATGGTATTAGACCCAGAGAAGGCTATGGTAATGGGTGGTACGTGGCGCATTCCCGTCTTGGTTGGCCTACAGAGTAAAAACTTCGTACAAGAGTTGAAACAAGACGGAACCTTCAATGAGGCTTCTTTTGATCGTGAGTATGAATCTCGTTGGAGTGGTACTGTTGAGGATGCTTTCTTTAATGGAGAAGTATTTGACCGCAATCGTAAGTTACTACAACCAGAATATGAAGCTTCTGGACGCTCTTCTGATAGAGCTTATTATGTTCTTTCTGTAGACGTTGGACGTAAAAAATGTCAGAGTGTTATTTGTGTTTTCAAAGTTACACCTCAGTCCTAGGGACCTGCAATTAAGTCGTTGGTAAATATGTTTACAATGGACGACGAGCACTTTGAAGATTAGGCAATAAAAATTAAGAAACTATATTACCAGTTCAAGGCTAAGACCGTGGTTATCGACGGTAATGGCCTAGGCGCTGGCTTGATGGACTACATGGTGAAATCTCAAGTAGACCCTGAAACAGATGACTTCTTCCCTGATTTTGGTGTACTGAATGATGATGATGGAGAATATAAGAAGTATAGAACTGATAGAACAGAATATGATGCGATTTATGAGATTAAGGCAAATGCGCCAATCAATACAGAAGCACATAGTAATGCGCAGACGCAAATGCGCGCAGGTAAGGTAAAATTCTTAATTGATGAAAGAATTGCTAAGAATAAATTACTTGGCACTAAAAAGGGTCAAGCGATGAAACCCGAAGAGAGAGCTGAGTATTTACAACCTTTCACATATACGTCTATTTTACGAGATGAGATGTTAAACTTACGCGAGGAAAATGAAGGCGTTAATATTATTTTAAAGCAAGCTAATAAATCTATTACTAAGGATAAATTTTCTGCTTTTGAGTATGGTCTATATTATATCAAGCAAGAGGAAGATAGTAAGCGTAAGAAGAAGAAAGGCCGTTTCTCTGATTTTATGTTTATTAGTTAAGTGGGCATAGTTAAATAATAGCCCTATTAGATTTTTTAGTTATAGATAGAGGATGTGATTTAATCTATGCGAGCATCAAGAGGAGAAATTAAGATACATGAAATCCTAGAAGCGAATGATATTAACTTTAAAGAAGAATATGAGTTTGCGGGATTGAAAGCCCCTAGCGGCCGTCCTCTAAGATTCGATTTTGCCGTTTTTGATGATGACGGTAATCTAGATTTCTTGATTGAATATCAAGGTAAATAGCATTATCAAGCTGTCAGCAAATTCGGTGGTAATAGAGGATTGTATCAACAAAAATATAATGATAATCAAAAGCGAAGATTCTGCGCATTAAAAGGTCTTACTTTAATAGAGATTCCTTATACGGATGAAAATATATTAACGTATGATTATATAATGCAAAAGGCCGGGTATTAAGGAGGTGACTAACCTTGCTTAAGCGCAGACAACAAGAGATACGAGATAAAGGATTTAACCTAATGACGGAACAAGAAGAAGTTGTACCGCAGGATTACTCAAAAATGAGAATTGGTATGCGGACCGTAGATAATGCACTCGTAAATCTTGGCACTTACAAGAGAGTCAACCCGAATTACGGCGATAAGGGCTTTGTTTTAAATGCTATTTACCGGCATGATTATAAGACATTAAGAGAGATTTCAGAATACTTCTTCGAGTCAAGTGGCATCTACTATAGATTATGTAAATATTTGGCTACTTTATATAGATACGATTGGTATGTAACTCCTTACTGTACTGACGTCGCTAAAGAGAAAGAGAATAAAGTTCTCAGTGACGTGTCTAAGGTATTGCTTTATCTAGACCGATCTGATGTCAAGAGATTATGCGGAAATATTGCCCTAGATATTATGAAGGATGGAGTCTATTACGGAATTATTGTGGATTTCGGTGATAGATTTGGTATCCAGAAATTACCAGCCTCATATTGTCGCAATCGCTATTATTCTGGTATTGACCCAATCGTAGAACTAAATTTATAGTTCTTCGACGCATATTTCACAAATATGCAACAGAGAATTGCGATTCTCAAGACCTTTCCTAAAGATATCCAACAAGGCTATGCTTTATATAAGCAGGGCAAGCTAAAAGGAGACTATCCTGGAGACCTAAGTTGCTGGTATCCTCTCGATCCCGCAGTTTCAGTGAAGCTGGGATTGAATGATAGTTGTTTTCCTCCTCTTGTTGGAGTCATTCCATCTATCATTGATCTTGACCAAGCGCAAGAGCTTGATCGTTAGAAGACAATGCAGTAGTTATTAAAGATTATTATCCAGAAGTTGCCATTAGATAAGAATGGTGATTTAATCTTTGATGTAGATGAAGCAAGAGACATTCATAATAACGCAGTTGCGATGCTTAAGCGCGCGGTTGGTGTTGATGTGCTTACTACTTTTGCTGATATTGAGAAGATTGATACGAAGGATAGTAATTCAAATACTACAACCGATGACCTTGAAAAAGTAGAACGTACCGTGTTTAATAACGCAGGTATCTCTCGCAATCTATTTAACGCAGATGGCAATCTTGCGGTGACTAATGCTATTTTGACCGATGAGGCAAGTATTAGGGAACTACCTTTGCAGTTTGCTAACTTGTTGAATAAGATTATAGAGCGATTCAATCGTAAAGGTCATTATGAGTTTAGAGTTTCTATGTTGGAAACTACCCAATTTAATTATAAAGAGTTGTCTAAGATTTACAAAGAAGATGCGCAGATGGGTTACATGAAGATGTTGCCTCAGATCGCTCTTGGACACTCGCAATCCAGTATCTTGGCTACCTTAACATTTGAGAATGAGATTCTGCACCTGTCTGAGATTATGATTCCACCCATGATGAGTAGTACAATGAGTGGGAGCTTGGTCAAAAAAGATTAGGAAGACTAGAATAAATCTCAAAATAAGTAGACAAGTTCAAGCACTACAAAAGTAACGGAGTAGAAATAGTCTGGTCGTCCAGAGAAATCTGATGAACAGAAAAGCGATAAGACGATTGCTAACCGTGAAAGTGCATCATAAGGGAGGGATAGAACTTGCATATTAGTGTTCCTATTGCTAATACAATGGAATTCATCAATGCGACTGAAATATCTCCTTTAATCAGCAAGTGTTAGGTGAA